>Ga0210057_1002147_pt1 | contig 28619 bp, 31 predicted proteins | sample CryGeyCG2114_010_2_FD_183968 | JGI IMG/M metagenome (GOLD analysis project Ga0210057, IMG submission 183968) | Groundwater microbial communities from aquifer - Crystal Geyser CG10_big_fil_rev_8/21/14_0.10 (SPAdes) (version 2) | ecosystem: Environmental > Aquatic > Deep subsurface > Groundwater ...
GCTCCTCCTTTATCCGGCGGGACGGGAATAGGCATATCGAGAGATTCACTGCTTAAGGCTTCTACAATATCCTTCTCCTTCCACCCATTCGAGAGGAGCAACATCCGGATTGTCTGGTGATCCATGCTTTTCGATCGGGCATGGGAGACGAATTCGTGTAAAGAGTTTTGCATAACAAAAAAAGTCTATCAGAAATGGAGGTGTGCGCCTAATGTGGCACACACCTTTCGGGCTGTCCTCAAGATGGTTTTTTCCTTGGTGGGGGGGCCATTACCCACCACAGAATACATCCATGGAACAGTAGTGCTGCTGCGATTACGAGGAATGTTGGCAGCATATATATCACCCCCTTTCTTGTAATTTTTATAAATTACAATAATAATAGTACTACAGTCAAGTTAGAATTTATAGTCTAACGAATACCGTATTGAGGCCTTTTATTCTTCTTTGCGTATTCTCGTCGCCCTTTCCGGCGGAATCGACTCCTCTGTTGTTGCTCATGTGCTGAAAGAGCAAGGGCATGATCTTGTGGGTGTGCGATTTACGCTCTGGAGCGACCCTCTGGCGCCGCCGCTGGCGCAGATTTTGCCAAATAAATGCTGTAATGCGCAGACGGCGGCACGGGCGAAGAAGGTGGCGGAAGATCTGGCAATCCCCTACCACATTCTTGATTTGGAAGAGGAATTTAAGCGTGAAGTTGTGGATCCATTTCTGAAGGGGTATGAAGAGGGACGGACGCCGAACCCGTGTATTCACTGTAATAAAACCGTGAAGTTCGGAAGGCTTCTGGAGTTCATGAAAGAGGTAGGATGTGAGAAATTGGCCACAGGGCATTATGCGAGGGTAGTGATGTGTCGACACTTCGACTACGCTCAGTGTGACACATCATCGTCGTGTCATTCTGAGCGTAGTCGAAGAATGAATACGACGATGTATAAACTCCTCACAGCCATCGATTCCTCCAAAGACCAATCCTACTACCTTTACGGTCTTTCCCAGGAACAACTTTCGAAAGTCCTGTTTCCTCTTGGAGATATGTACAAGAGAGACGTCTACGATCTTGCGAAGAAGTATGGCGTTCCCTATGAAGAGATCACCTACCGTGAAAGTCAGGATTTGTGTTTTTTTCCTGAAAAAACGCCGCAGGAATTTCTGAAACGTCATGCGAAGATGCAGGAGGGAGCTATTCTCAATACAAAAGGGGAAAATGTGGGACATCACAAAGGACTCCCTCTCTACACTCTTGGACAGCGGCGTGGACTCGGTATTGGAGGCTTAAAAGTTCCTCTTGAAGTCATAGAGAAGCGTATGGAGAGCAATACACTCGTTGTGGAATCACAGGGGAAGACAACAATCGATACTGTTGAACTACAAGGGCTGAACTGGATTTCACCCCATTATAACCTCCCTCTGAGGGGTAGGGAGAGGGGTGCAGGAAAAATTTGTCTCCAAGTGTGTGTACGTTCTCTTTCTCCGCGTGTACATGGGACACTCACGTTTTCTGGTGATAGAGGAACATGTACGTTTGATGAAGGCCAAGCACTTCAAGCACCCGGACAGCATTGCGTATTCTATCAGGGTGACGAGGTTCTTGGAGGTGGTGTGATCGCGTGATTAGATGCCCGCTCCTCCTTCGACCATATGCTTTTTTTCTCCTGCTTTTCGCTGTTTTTCCATCCACTCTCCCAGTTGTGTCATTTGAGAGACATTGATGAAATCCACGGGAGTTTCCTCTATTTCTGGCGGTTCAAACAATTCTTTGTCTCGATCATGATCTTCTGGCACAGGGGCAGCACTGCTGCGGGGGGCGTTTGAGAATGTCATGCGGGAAGCATATGTGGTTTTGGTACGCAAAAAAAGTCGACAGGTTCTCACAAACCTGTCGACATATGCTTCCCATTCATTCCATGTACCCACCACTCTGATGGTTCCAAAGCCGGGCGTAGAGCCCGTTCTTGTTTCGAAGCAATTCCTTGTGGGAACCGTCTTCGATGATGATGCCTTTCTGCAATACGAGAATGCGATCCATCTGCATAATCGTACTCAAGCGGTGTGCGATAACGATACTCGTGCGTCCGAGGAGGAGTTCGGCGATGGCATTCTGAATCAATTTCTCCGTTTCACTGTCCAGAGCCGATGTACCTTCGTCAATCACGATGAGTGGCGCGTCCTTACAGAAGGCTCTGGCAAGCGCAATGCGTTGACGTTGGCCGACACTGAGTTTTACACCGCGTTCACCGACCAATGTGTCAAATCCCTTTGGCAATTCATGGATGAATTCCGTTGCGTGCGCCTGCTCAGCCGCTTGTTCGATGCGTAGACGCAGGTCGTCCGGCAGTTCACGGAAGAGCACATCTTCCCGTGTGATTTTCGGTCGACCGAAAGCGATGTTTTTCCAGAGCGGTCGGTGGAAGAGTGCGGGATCCTGCGGTACAGTCGCCATCTGTTGACGCAAGCTCTGTTGCGTGACGTCTGCGATGTTCTGTCCATCGATACTAATGACACCTTTCTGGATGTCAAAATGCCTCATGAGCAGGTTGATGATTGTACTCTTTCCCGCCCCGCTCGGTCCGACGAGCGCGATGGACTGTCCTGCGGGAATGTGCAGTGAGAAATGTTCCACTTCACGTTTGCGATTGTCTTCACTGGAGTCCGCATAGCTGAAGTGCACGCTGTCGAATGTGATTTCTCCCTTTGTCACTTGCAGGGCTTGCGCATTCGGCTTATCGAGCACTTCCGGAATGGTGTTGTAAATGTCCACCATTTCCTTGGCATCCGCGGCCTGTTGAAAAATACGACGCAGGTTGTTTCCGAATCCCCAGAAGTTTCCCATGATCCAGAGGATGTAACTCTGGAAGAACACGAAATCTCCTACGGTAATAGCTCCTCTTTCCCATCCTCTGATCATAAACCAGATCATGAGGATTTCGAGTCCTGCCATCGTGAAGTGCTGGACACGCATGAGGATGTTTCCGGCAAACCATGCAGCCCATCGTTTTCGGCGTCGGTACTCGGAAACCGCATTGAAGCGCTCCTGCTCGTCATCTTCCATGCCGAACGACTTGATGGCGGCGTAGTTGGTTACTGCGTCTGCAAGCGCCGCGCCGACTTTCGTATCTGCCTCGGCATTGGCTGTATCGAGTGGATACTTCCACTTCGCGAGGATGACGTTTGCCACGACGAAGACGACGACCCATCCGAGGAACACCCACGCAAAGAGCGGGTATTCCCGCACGAAGATCACGAAGGTCACCAGGAGGACGAGGATGTCTTTTCCGATTTGGAAGAAGAATGCATCGATCATTCCTTCGTACGCATAACTGAATCGTCCTGCGCGTTTGACCAGCGAACCGCCGAAGGTGTTCATGAAAAACCTGATTGCTTGCCGGAAGATTGCTGTGAAACTCCGTTTATCCAGTTTGTTCATGACTTCGGTTTCGTTGTGGGAAATGCTCCACTCGAACATCCCGTGGGCGAAAAAATTCGCGACGGCCAAAGCAATGATCATCCAGAAGATCTGGTAGATCCGCTCAACATTTGACTGCTCTACCTGTGTGAATTCATTGACGAAGAGTCGAATGAAATACGGGTGTGCAGCCTCGAGAACGACGATGAGTATCATCGCGAGCGTGAGCGAGGTCAGTGATGGCAGATGCCGCCTGACACTGGGCCAGAATTGGCGTAGCACTGGGGTTAACATGGTATTTTCTCCTTTCTGTTCCGGTAGGAACTTTGCCGATGCTCCCAAAGAGCAATCGTGTCATTTCTTTCCCTCTTCTTGGAGAGAGCCCGCCTGTCGGACGGACAGGCCTGCCTATTCGGCAGACAGGGATTAGGGTGAGGGGGACGCCCAAAGGCGTTAAGGAAAGCATACGGCATAGTTAATAGTATATCAGATAATAATGTCAAGTATAAGTCAAATTTCTCTTTATGCCGCTATAAAGCTAAAACGTGATACTTTCAGCTTTGTTACAGAAAATTATGGTTCATCTCGCATGCCTTCTGTTTCTGTTATTGGCTTAAGGTCACGCATAGGATTTTTGCGCATCAAAATCATATTCAGTAGATAGAAGAGCGCGGTAAATGCCCCCACGGCAATATTGAGATCCCATAGCACGGTCACGAGTGTGGTTCCTGCAATGAACAGTGCCTCACGATTTGTAACGAATACTGCCTCATCATCGTGTCGTGAAAGAACATTATGGAGAAGTTGATGCCAGTCACGGATGAATTCTTTCGCGTATAACCGCAGCGGCGTCCAGTCGAATACGTCGTATCCCACTTTCAAGAGAATTCCTGAAAATACTGCTTGGGGGATGAGATTAATGGCATCTTGCAAGAGAATCATTTCAATCAGTGCAAATACTCCTACGAGGATTCCAGCGATACGCAAAGTAGCATGCTCTTTGATAATAAGCACGGAACGGATTGTTGCCTGTGCGCCTGGGATTCCTCCGATTGCTCCCATAGCGGCAGCTGAGAGCCCCTGAGCAATCAATTCTTTGTTCTGCTTTGTCTTTTCTTTACGCATTTTATCGATAACGAGGGATGTAAGGAGGGTATCAAGGTATCCGAGAACTGCGAGTTGCACGGCGAAAGGAAGTGTAGTGAGGAGTATGGAAAGCGACCAGTGTGTTGGCCACTGTGATTGAAAGATGTTAGTGATATCACTCCAAGATTTGAGACTGCCCTGCAGAGAAACATGTTCGATAGGCAGCTGAAGGGCAGTGGAGATGACGGTCATGACGATGATCGTGAGGAGTGTGCCGGATAAGAGCCGTCCGTAGGATGGTGGAATCCATTTTTTGAGAAGTACCGGAAGAATGAAGACAAGAGTGACGGAAAGTGAGGCTACAGCGATGTTGACGAGAACCGGTCCTTCAAATGCGTCTTTTCCGCTTATCCCGAAAAGTTGTTTCATTTGATCGAGCCAAATGATAATGGCAATGCCGTTCATAAAACCAGAAACGACAACATTCGGGACATAGGTAACGAACTTTCCCAGACGAAAAATCCCGGCAAGTACGAGGAGTGCTGCCGTAAGAAAGAGCGTGATATTGACCAGGTGGTCAGGTGAAACACCGGGAAAGCGGTTGACCAGTTGATCATGTGCTACTGCCACCATCACCGCGGTTACTGTTGTCATTGGTCCGGTGGGGCCGGAGCACTGTACTCGTGTTCCGCCAAATGTGGAGGTAATGATTGGTATCAGAGCAGCTGAAAGCATGCCGATGAATGCTCCCCGACCGGACAGGATACCGAAAGCAGCACCAAGGCTTAGAGCGACAAAACTCACGGTCAGACCGGCAATAATATTTTGCAAAAGTTCGCCTTGGGTGAAGTGAGACTTCATGTGGAAAAAAACGATCATGTGCTACCCCCTTCGTCCATTATAGTCAAGAGCGATCGTTTCTCTTGTTGCAATCGTTCTTTCAGCCGGTGCGTGTATATGCGTTTTATTTCTCGTGCGGAGTGAACACCCTTTTCCGTTACGACTGTATCTATCGATGAAAGAGGTACCCGATCGTGGGAGAATTTCAGTCGGTCAAATGTGATAGCTCGGGTAGGGTGAGAACGCCGGTGGCGGTGTACTTGTACTGTTTCCTTTTTTGTGGATTTCCACAGAGAAAATTTAGATGTTGTCATGAAGACGTATACGGGAATCCTGTGCAGGCGGCACTCTGAAATGATCGCGCTGGTTCCAGTATCTACCACAAAGTCATATGTGCTTTTGAGTGTCAATCCACCAATAAAACACGCATCCACTTCCTTTTCGACATTGCTTAACATATACGAGGGGACAACAGTAAAGGACAAGCCATGGTCGGTCAGTGACTCGATGTTCCCCATTGTCTTTTCGTGATCCTGTTCCGCAACGACAACCGTGAAATCTTGCTTATCCTGACGAAGTGTCCAGAGTACGTCCTGCACGGTGTGACTGTGGTCGTGGATCAGAATGGTTTTCCCTCGCATATCAAGCGATCGGGCATGGGACAGAAGGAGTAGTGTATCATCTTCCGCATGAGCAATAATACGGTCGATGCATTGGAGAAGAGTATGGCGGTGGTCTGCAAATGGATGTTGTGCAGTTGGCATCTCGGGGATGTATGTCACAATACTGTCCTTGAATTGATACAACGTATCGATGACGAGGGCAAATTTTGGTTCTGTGGAACACGCGATGGCAATGGTGCAATCCAGTTTTTTTATGAAGGATTCTACGGTCTTTCCACTGAATACGCGAATGGCGTCTTGCAGTGCACGAAGGATGAGAAGGCTCATGTCACGCGTACCGATCTCCATTTCGGTTTGTCGCAAGAGATGGGAGAACTGGCGAATAGTATTCTGCATATCAGAAGAAGTAGACCCGGGTAAGGATATAGGCCGAGGCGATGAGAAGAACAGTACAGGTGATTGGCAGACTGACCTTTAGATATTCCATAAAGCTGATAGAAAAGCCCTCGCGTCGTGCAAGGTCCGTACCGATGACGTTGGCTGAGGCTCCAATTATTGTTCCGTTTCCTCCGAGACATACTCCGAGTGAAAGCGCCCACCAAAGAAGCATGACATGGGGGTCTCCTGCAAGCTGCGCTTCGATTCCGGAAACGACAGGGATCATCACAGTCACGAACGGAATATTGTCAAACACCATGGAGACAAGTCCAGAAATCCATATGATGAGGAGAAGGATGAAAGGAAGGCTTGTCGTTGTATTCACGATAACCATGCTCATTTGTTTCAGAATGCCGGTTTGTTCTACGGCGGCGACCAAGACGAATAGTCCGGAGAAAAAGAGTAATGTCGTCCATTCAACTTCATGGAGGAGTTCGTGGATATGAGCCTCTTTTGAGCAGAGAAGAGCTAAGAGCGATGCTCCAAAGAGCGCAATGACATGCGGATGAATATGCAGGACCGGTTGCAGCGTGAATCCGGCTATGGTCAGAAGCAGTATGAGGACAGATTTCACCACAAAAGCTTTTTGGAGATTGAGACGAATAAACAGATACTGTAAACGGCGTATGAGTGCGGTGCTGATCATGAGTTTTGGAAGATCACCGGCAATCGGTTTCAGGCTTTGCCAATGGCAGAGAATCATTATTCCCATAGCAATCACCAGACCAATACTGACGGGAATCCATAAGTTCACAATGAAGTCATTAAACGACAGACCGCGTGCTCCTCCGATGATAATATTTGGCGGATCCCCAATAAGCGTCATGGTTCCGCCGATATTGGACATGAAAATTTCCGTGAAGATCAACGGTTTTGGATCTTGCCCCAGTCCCTTGAACAGTTCGATGGTAATGGGTAGGACGACAAGGATGGTGGTTACGTTGTCCAAGAATGCTGAGAGAATTGCCGTGAGAAGAGAGAATGTGATGAAAATGAAGAGTGGGTTCCCTCGTGTCAAAGCTACGAGTCGTACATTCATCCAGGAAAACACACCGGATTTTCGTGCAATAGCGACGAGCAACATCATGGACATGAGTAAAATGATCGTTTCAAAATCAACGGCCTCAACCGCTTCCTCCGGGGTGAGGAACCCCAGAATTACCATTAGTGTGCCAGCAAGAAGAACAATGAGGGATTTTTCAAAAACCTCCAGTGCAATCAGGATGATTGCAGTGAAGAAAATGCCAACCGGCAGGAAGGGGATGAAGGTTTCCATGATGGTTTTTGTTTGCAAAATTACTCTTCTTTACACAGAAGGCAATACAACTTTACGTGTATTGGTGGGAAGGGTCACCAGAGATCATATCTTTTGGTGGTGGAACTGGGCATGTCTTCTGTGAGGGAAATGACAAAGGATGAACGTATTGATCTTGTGACAACTGATACAATCATCACACATGAATGATGTCATTCTTGGTAGCGGCGACTTAGCTGGTAAAGGGGTGTACGCAGTAAGGGATTTTACAAAAGGAGGGGTCGTCATTCGGTATGCGCTCAAGCCACTCACGCAGCAGGAGTTTGATACTCTCCCGAATGAAGAGAAAGAATTTACGCACACGCATAAAGGAGTAATTCAGCTCTATTCGATACCAGAAAGATATGTGAATCATTCCGATGACCCCAACACCTATCAAGATCACAGCAGAAAATGTGATGTTGCCTTACGAGATATCAAGAAGGGTGAAATAATTACAACTGATGCCACGAAAGACGATGTGGAGTGATGACTATTTCCATTCACCCCTAATCAATTTTTCCTTCTTTTCTCGCGTCCACCCTTTGATTTGCACTTCACGCAATCTTGCAGATGACTGATCTGAAAATTCAGGTGAAACATAGAGTAATCTCAAAGCCCCTTGATCATGGGCAAATTTTGCTCCTTCGTCGCGATTATGTTCCTGAATCCTTCTGCTCGGATCAGTAGTAATCCCCGTGTAGTATTTGCCAGTTGGAGCTTGTGCAATATAGACGAACCACGACATAGCGAATTATCGTAACAGATTTGTTTTGTTTGTTGTATGTGTTGGGCCCTTCGACTCCGCCGCGTTGCGACGCGGCTCCGCTCAGGGTCATTCGATTCGCCTGAAAGAAGAACCGTGGTTTACCATAAGTGAGCCTCCGAGCATAGCGAGGAGGCGAATCGAATGGTGCCGCCGGCTGGAGTCGAACCAGCACGCTCTAAACGAGCAAGGATTTTAAGTCCTCTGTGTATACCATTCCACCACGGCGGCAATGAAAAGATCACGGGTGCATATATTGTACTGCACTGCAATTTGAAATGCATTCATTCTTCTATATAAATGCTCTCCTATCTTTTTAGGTAGGATTCTTTCACAGTACTGGCTTGGCATATAACCTGAAAGCGAGGTGTTCTATGACACGAAGGAAAAATCTGGATCGGTACCTGGACGAACGCACAATTCTCTACTGGGATGTGCCCCTGAATGGACTTCCCGATGATGAACGCGACCTCTTACTGCGTGCCCGGGAAGCCACCAAGGTTTCCCATTCACCCTACAGCCGCTTCCGTGTCGGTGCGGCAGTGCTGCTCAGCGATGGGCAGATCGTGACCGGCGCGAATCAGGAAAACGCATCGTACGGTCTGACCGTCTGCGCCGAACGCACGACGATTTTTGCCACGTGGAATTTGGGCAGGAAGGATATCGTCAAGCTCGCGGTAACGGGCCGAACGGCGGCTGCGAGTGAAGGAAAGGAATTTTCCGTCGATGAGTATCGATCGGACGCCGATCCTGCCTCACCATGCGGCGCTTGTCGTCAGGTGATCAAGGAGGCGGAAGATCGCCACGGAGAACCAATGATCATTCTCGTTGATGCCTATAATGACGAGAGAATCCGGCGTCTCGTCGGTATCGAGTCGATCATGCCGTGGGGATTCTCCGGCAAGGACTTCGGGATGGATCTCAATGGGTAAGTTACCAATTGGCCAGTACTGGCCCCGCACACGGTGTGCGGGGTTTTCTAGATCGGCAAGGCTGCAGGTTTGATTGTCGGGAGGTCCCGTTTGGTACGCTCCCCTACGCGCATGGGTGTGCCGGTTTCCGGATCAAGTTCTTGTGCAGTCAGGATGAGACGGCGGAGCGTAGTTCCGGTCGGCGTACATGTCATGAGTGTACTGATACGTTTAGCGAGTGGTTGGTCGAGAACACTGACGTTGCTGGGTTTGACTTCCTGCTTCTCGAAGATCTTGTAACGGAAACGGTCACCGTTGTAGTAGACCCAGTACTCATCGCCTTCGTTGAGAAGTTGCAGTTTGGCAAAGACAGATTTGTAGTCTCCCGGTGCCCATGGGTAGTATGAGCTGTGTCCGGTTACGAAGAAGTTTCCCGCCTGTCCCGGACGCGCGGTTCCCGGATAGTGGACGACTCCATCCTCAAGAGATTTTTGAATATCCATTTCCAGCTTCTCCCAGTCTTCGGCAAGCAGCGCATCGCTTGGCGGAATCGCAATGGGAACATTGAGATTGAGCTTTGGAATGATCAGGCGGTTGTATGGCGGACCTACTGATGGCAGCAGAGCAAGAAGATCCAGTTCCGATGTCGGTTTCTGGGATCGTGTGAGAAGATCGGTTATATCGCTGGCAAATGCATCGTCATGCCGGAGTGCTCTGAGTGGATCTAAATAGTTAGAAGAGAGTTGCAAGAAACTGTGGTAGTTCAGTGCAATAAAGAGTATGGAAAAGAGCATTGCGAAAGTCGAACCAAAGCGAAATATGTCACTCACAAACAGGCGCCATCTGGAATACTCTTTCGGCTTTGATCGCCAGTTAGGTGCGATGACGGGTTGCTTGAAGAAGTTCAAGACGCGTTGACATGCTCCTCGGGCATCATGCTGTAGAAACTGAATTTCATCTCGTAATTCGTACAGAAGCGAAAAGAGCGCATGGCGCACCGGAGGCGTCACTGAAGGCTCTGCTCCAAGGATGACAATGTTTCCCTGTGCATCGTACGAAACCCTTTTCTGGTGGTCAGAATCACTAATCATGTAATTATAGCATAAATGTGAACAATAAGCTATAAATGTTGTAAAATTACTTTAAAATAGTATAATATAAATACAAAGAAACATGCATATCGCTTTGTCACAAATGTGGCCTTGGTCGCGTTCCAAAATAACCCCGTCCGAACGCCTGGTTGGATGGATATTCTTGGGACTGGCAATTCTTGCAGGAGCGACACTGCCGTCATTCGCGCTGCAGTTAACGCAGACATTCTCTCCCTTTTCTGTCCTCTTCATAGGAGAAGTATCGATTATTTTTTTCCTCCTTCTTTCGTTTGGCGCAATGCGCATCGTGCGAGAGTTACTTTCATTGAATGCGCGAGAATTCGGACTGCTCATTGTCATGGCGGTGGTGGTATCCATCGGTCTTGTTTTATGGTTCGTCGGTTTGCATACCACGGGTGCAGCCAACGTGGAGATCTTGGAGAAGGTGGAACTCATGCTCATTCTCATTTTCTCCGCAACATTTTTACGGGAAACATTCACGCGATACCACATCATTGCCGCGTTCATGATTCTTTCGGGCGTATTTGTCGTCTTTCTGCGTAATGTGGATGGCGGATTCCGCATCGAAACCGGGGACTTCTACATTTTCATTGCAGCCGTATTCTTTGCGACAGGGAGTACGCTTTTTAAGCGCAATCTGCACACGCTTCCTCCGGAGGTAGTGCTGTTTGTGCGCGCATCCGTGTCCCTCCTCCTCTTTTTCATTGTCTCGCCATTTTTGAAGATTACTTTTATAGCAGAAATGCAGTACCTTACGGTCGGATTGATTATTCCCCTTTTAGGGTATGTCTTCTTTTCACGTTTTCTCAGCGTACTGAGTTTCTACGAGTCCATAGAGCGTCTTCCTCTTTCCACGATTTATCTCTTTCTTCCTCTGCGAACGATTTTTTCCATTTCCTTCGCACATTTCTACCTTGGGGAAGGAATTTACTGGCACCAATTTGTCGGAGGAGGATTGATTATTCTGGGCACGCTTACACTCAATGTCTTTGGTTTGCACAAAACCCCTGAACATGCGGTGCAGCACATGAAGCAGCATCATGGGCATCATTAATCATGGGGAAACCACGGTTTCCCCATGGACCCCTTTCTTACGGGTTTTTTATTTGATTTGATGCTGTTGCCTCACTATTCTCCTTGGGACATGTCATCTTTCAGTACAACATCTCCTACTTCAGTGAGCAAGGGGAGTGATTTTTCTCACATCCGAACGATTCTTCTTCTCGGTTCCGGTGCTCTGAAAATCGGTGAGGCTGGAGAGTTTGATTACTCGGGTAGTCAGGCCATTAAGGCGTTTAAGGAAGATGGCAAACGCGTGATTCTGGTGAATCCCAATATCGCAACGAATCAGACCACGATAGGTCTTGCTGATCGCATCTACTTTGTGCCGGTTGCGCCACACTTTGTGAAGCGCATCATTCTTGAGGAAAGACCGGATGCGATTGCGCTGAGTTTTGGGGGACAGACTGCATTAAATTGTGGATTGCGTCTTTTTGAAGAAGGTTTTTTACAGGAACATAATGTACGTGTACTCGGCACGCCTGTTGAGGCGATTTTGAAGACGGAAGATCGAGCACTGTTCAATAAAGAACTTCAATCGATTCATGTTGCCGTGCCTTTGTCGCACTGCTGTGCAGAGATTCAGGAGGCAATGCGTGCCGCAAAAAAATTGGGATATCCCGTTATTGTGCGTGGTTCATTTGCGTTGGGAGGAAAGGGAAGTGGAAGAGCGCATGACGAGAAAGATTTGCGCGAGCTGCTTTCGCGCGCGTTTGTGGAATCCCCCACCGTGCTTGTGGAAGAGGACCTCACTGGCTGGAAGGAAATTGAGTATGAAGTTGTTCGTGATAATGCCGATAACTGCATTACGGTATGCAATATGGAGAATGTTGATCCTCTTGGCATTCATACCGGAGAATCCATTGTCGTAGCTCCCAGTCAGACGATCGATAATGTCGAGTATCACATGTTACGATCCATTGCTTTGAAAGTGGTTCGTCATCTGGGCATCGTCGGCGAGTGTAACATTCAATACGCGCTCGATCCGCACTCGCGTGAGTACCGTGTGATTGAGGTCAATGCGCGTCTCAGCCGCAGTTCGGCACTGGCTTCGAAAGCGACAGGATACCCTCTTGCCTTTATTGCGGCGAAATTGGCATTGGGCTATTCATTGCCAGAGTTACGTAATGCTATTACCAAAAAAACCTGTGCCGACTTTGAACCATCGCTCGATTATGTTGCGGTCAAAATCCCCCGTTGGGATTTGCAGAAGTTTCGTCATGTTTCGGAACAGGTCACGAGTGAAATGAAATCCGTCGGTGAAGTGATGGCGATTGGACGCACGTTCGAGGAGGCTTTACAGAAAGGAGTGCGCATGTTGAATATCGGCGCCGAAGGACTTTTTGCACACTCGTTTCGATTTACGGATGTAAAACAGGAAACGGAAAGGCCGACGCCGCGTCGCATATTTGCTCTTGCAGAGAGTTGCTTGCAGCAGCACAAGACTGAGGATATCAATGCACGAACCGGGATTGATCCCTGGTTTATCGATCGCATACAGGAGTGCGCGCATCTCTGGCGTGCGTTGCGTTCTTACGTGCATCAGGACATTTCCGCTCCCCTGTTACGATCACTGAAGCGCGCCGGTTTTTCCGATACGGCAATAGCGAAAGCAGTCGCATCGGATACGGAGACGGTCCGTATGAAACGTACAGAGTACGGCATTCTTCCCTGCGTGAAGCAGGTCGATACCTTGGGAGGGGAATTTCCCGCAGAGACGAATTATTTGTATATGACCTATGGCGGTATGGAGAGTGATGTTATTTTTGGATCTTCGCAAAAACGTGTCATTGTTCTTGGGGGAGGTCCGTATTCCATCGGTTCTTCAGTGGAGTTCGACTGGTGTTGCGTACAGGCTGCTCACGAATTGGAACGGCAGGGTTTTGACGTGATGATGGTGAATAGTAATCCCGAAACGGTGAGTACCGATTATGACGAATGCTCATTCCTCTTTTTTGAAGAACTGACGGAGGAACGTATCCGCGACATTGCCGATGTGTGTGCGCCGAGAGGTGTTGTCGTATCTATGGGCGGGCAAATCCCCAACTCTCTGGCATTGAAACTGGCCAAGGCCGGTATTCGTATTTTTGGAACGGCGTCTTCAGATATCGATCGTGCCGAAGATCGACAGAAGTTCAGCGCACTGCTCGACGCGCACGACATCGATCAACCTCGCTGGAAACAGTTTACCGATAGCGCGTCGGCAACTGCTTTTGCAGAGGAGGTGGGATACCCCGTTATTGTGCGTCCAAGTTACGTGCTTTCTGGTGCTGCAATGGCCGTAGTCCATTCCAGTGAAGACCTCCATGACTACATTCAGCAGGCAGCTCTGGTTAGCAGAGATGCTCCGGTTGTTATTTCAAAGTTTGAGCAGGGAGCGAAAGAGATCGAATTTGATGGAGTTGCACAGAAAGGAAAACTCCTGCTCTATGCAATAGGAGAACATATCGAGAATGCCGGCATACACTCTGGTGACGCTACTATTGTTCTTCCTCCGCAACGGGTGACAATGGAGACTCTCCGTCGTCTGAAGAGTATCGCCCGCAAGATTGTGAGTGCTCTGAATATTTCTGGTCCGTTTAATATTCAGTTTTTGGCAAAAGATAACCATATCAAGGTGATTGAATGCAATGTGCGTGCCAGTCGGACGTTTCCGTTTGTGAGCAAGGTGACCGGGTACAACTTTGCACAGATTGCAACGCAGGCACTTCTGCATAAGGCTTCCGAAGAACAATCGTACCAGACGGTCGATCTTGAACATGTTGGCGTGAAAGCTGCACAGTTCAGTTTTAATCGACTAAAAGGAGCGGATCCGCGCTTAGGCGTCGAGATGGCAAGCACTGGTGAGGTAGGCTGCTTTGGCAGAACGGTCGATCAAGCATTGCTCATATCTCTTCTGGCGGTCGGGTTTCGTGTTCCCAAAAAAAATATCCTGATCACGATCGGGAAGCTGGAAGACAAAATGGATTTTCTTCCGTATGCAGAGAAGCTTCATGCGGCAGGTTTCTGCATTTTTGCTACTCAGAACACCCATGCGTTTTTTGAGGGGCGTTCCATTCCGAGCATTCTTCTTTATAAAATTTCGGAGCCGCGACAACCGAATATTCGCGAATATCTTGAAGGGCGTCGGATTGATCTTGTGATCAATATACCTTCGTATCTTCAAGATCCTCAGCAGACCGATGGATACTTCATGCGACGTATTGCCATTGATCAGGGCATTTCTCTGATCACCAATATACAACTGGCAAAATACACAATTTCCGCTCTTTTAAACGAGAATACGGAAGAATTACCTATTCTAGCATGGCCGGATCTGTTAGAGGTGAAGTAGGGTGTCTCCCGAGCTTGCCGAAGGATTGACTTTAGAGCTTTTAAAAGGCACTATCTCCCCACTATGTCCGATTTTGACGATCAAGATACAGATGATGGTTCCGGTGGCGCATCCACTGAACAGACCCTGGTGACCCGTGAAGGGTTGAAAAAACTTAAAGAGGAGCTGGAGCTCCTCAAGGGTGTGAAGCGCAAAGAGGTAGCTCAGCGTTTAAAGGAAGCTATCTCCTACGGTGACCTTTCGGAAAACGCAGAGTACGAAGAGGCCAAGAACGAGCAGGCGTTCGTAGAAGGTCGCATTCTCGAGCTGGAGATGAAGATCAAGAATGCAAAGATCATTAGTGAGAAGCCTGCAGTGCGTCAGACGAAAGAGATCAATGTAGGTTCCACTGTTTCGGTACGTCCACTTTCCGGCGAGAAGGAGGAGATGACTTTTACCATTGTGGGTGCTACAGAAGCGGATCCTTTCCAGCAGCTTATCAGCAATGAATCTCCTATCGGCAAAGCACTTCTCATGAAGAGCAAGGGTGATACTGTGGAAGTAAGTACACCGAGTGGTTTGGTGAAGTATGCTGTGGAGAAAGTCATTTAGCTTTATGAGCTTTTTTTAAGATTTTCTCCTGAGAGGAGACTGACAAGCAGAGTAATGGCGCATTCAAGTTCGATGGTTTTGGTTTGTTCTGTGCGTATTTCTCCCGTCTTCACGGCCTTTTCCGTAGAGAGCGCGAATGCAGCGATGTGTGGTAGGCGATCTGCAAGCTTCGTACTCAGGGAACGCAGGGCACGCGCCGTATGAGGATGCATGCGCATGGAACTTTTTGAAAGATCTTTTTCCCAGGTGATCGTAATCAGACTGCGTAGCATCCAGAGGAGAGTATTCCAGAGGCGATGTGCATCTTCTCCTTTACTGAAGAGAAGTTCTAAAAATGCAACACTGTGTCTGAGTTCCTGCTTCTGAAGGATGCTGGTTAATTCCCATTGCAGTTGTTCATCTGCCACAGGAACGCCGAGTGCGTGTACATGCTCTTCAGTAATAGTGTCTTTTACAAAGAGAGAGAGTTTTTCAAGTTCGGATGCAATGTGACCTTGGTTGTTTCCGGTATACCGCAGCATTGTCTGCCATGCAGTTTCCGTGATTGTTCTCTGTCTCTTCTCAAGAAACTCCCGACCCCATGCGCGAAGCTCTTTCTCAGAAAGTAAGTTACATACGTGTACTGTGGCTATTTTGAGCAGTTCTTTGGTGCCCCCCAATCGTTTATCGGGATTGGGCTCGATGAAGAGAAGAATCGTATCGTGAGGGGTAGTTTGGCAGACCTCCTGCATATCCTCTTTGGAGAACTTTGGAATGCCTAAAGAAATAATAAGGCGTTTTTCTCCTAAAAACGGCATGCCAGACAGTGCATCCAGCATTCCGGCTTTTGTGACATCGTTACTTTCCAGTGTTATGCAGTTATGTTCGCCATGTTTTGTCATAAATTCCCGCTTCCAGAATTTGAGTTTCTCTGTAAGCGCAAAGGCATTATTTCCCGTAAAACAAACGATGCTCCTCATGACACTCTCATCCTAACCCTCCTCCTCCTCCTCCTCCTAATATGAATAGTTATCTATGACATATATATATTGACTATGCAACTATCACTGCATTGTCCAAAAGCAGTATTTTAGTGTATACTAGTAAGAAATGAACAAACACACATCACCACTGCTTCGGACAACACAAATACTAACACTCGGTATCCTCTGCGTGGCTGCATCGTTTGCCGTTGGCATTCATACTGCCGGTGATGTTCGCACTGTAGGTTCTCTTCAGGCAAATACTGTAGAACGCACGGGGGATATCAATGGAGATGAAATCTTCAATGAGTACGATGTCATCGAAGTTCTGCATTTTGTGAGTGGATATGCTGAGCCGACGGAAGCACAGCGCAAAGCAGATCCAACTGACGATGGCCAATTCACCACTGACGATGCAGTACTTCTCCTTCATGACCTGGCTGCGCGCAAGTAAGTGTTTGCTCGTTGTATGCGGAACGCTTTTGCCCTTCTTTCCTGTGCATGCACAGGAAGTGACTCCTTCGTTTCTCTTCCGTCCTCACTGTGAGGAGGGGGATGGATTTGGAGGAGGACTTGGAGGCATTCCGAACATTCCTCCGATTATTAATCCCGGCACGGGGAACTGTTTTGACTATCCCATACGCGATCCTCAAACGCGTGAGACAGAAGTGCTTTCTACCGGAGATATTCTTGATGTGGACCTCTATGTAGATAATGCTGATGGTCTGTCCTTCCAACGTGTTCGTGCCTGGATTGTCTATGATCCCAATGTGCTGGAAGGTGTGCGCATTGATCTTGCGCCTGATTTTTCCCTACCGACTCCCGGAGAGAACGATTTCTTTCCCAATGAAGGGTATGTAAAGATTGGGGCAAGCGCAGCCGGTGAACTTTCCGGCGGAAAAACCGTCGTTGCCCGCATTCAGTTTCGTGTTCTTGATGTTTCTGTAGGCAGCACTGTCTTATCCTTCTTTGATGCACAAAGCGGCGCAGACAGTCGTACGGGTGTATTCGTAGGCGTGCCTGGCACTGAAACAAACCTCTTATCACTGGACCCCAGTCAGCTCTTCGTCCGTTTGAATGCAGGTGCAGAAGCTTTTGTTACAGATACTGACGAAGATCTCTCTTCCGGGGATCTATCCGATTCTGCTCCTCCTGTAGAAGATTCTCCAGAGCCGATACCAGAGGTACCCGAGATTTTTACTTTGCTTCAAGTGCAGAATCTTCGTGCAACAACCGAGGGAAGCGCAGTGTTCCTCACATGGGATCCTCTCCCTTCGGCTAAGCTCATCGGGCATAATGTGTACTATGGTACGGTATCGAGTCAGTACACACAGAGACGCAGTTTGGATGCGGCTACGCATTCCACAACGATTCGCAACCTTCCTGTAGGATCCGCGTACTACTTTGCCGTGCGTGGCGTCAATGGATCGAATGAGGAAACAGCCTACAGTCAAGAAGTGGCGGTAAGTGTCAGTAATCCGGGCTCTTCTACTGCTCCTCTACAGGGGCAACTGCCGCAGGGACAATTGCCTCAGGGAACAGGGAAGTCCCCTTCCCTGTCGGGAAGTACGGGCATGCCGTCTTCGTTGACTCTTCTTCTTGTCGCATCGACTATTGTGGGCATGACTTTTGCGTTTCGTCGCCAATTTTTCGTTGTGCATTCCTCATGACGCATATCCATCCTCATTGGGAAACAGTTGAGGAAGTACCTGTTCGGTATAGTCCATCTGCTCGCACGGTGGTTGCAGCCTCTCCCTATTCGCGAAGTCTGGCTGCTATTCTTGGCATTATAACAGTTCTTTCAGTTGGGTATTTTCTGTATGTGAAGACCGGATCGCTTACCGCGCAACTGGCGAATGATGTACATGAAGTGCATATTCATGCGGGTGGTTTTAATCCTGCAAGCATAACTGTTCCTCCTGGAGCACAGGTTATATGGATTAATGATGATGAGAAGCCACATATTCTCTCATCTGAAACACTGGAAACGAATGAGGGCATACTCTACACCTCTCCTATTTTTCCTGGTTCTTCGTATACAATCGTTCTGCCGGAAGGAATCGGCTTCGGTGAATATCAGTACATTTCTCTTACTGATTCTTCTTTCGCCGGCGTAGTAATCGTGGGAGATGCACCGCCTCAACTTCCTTCTTCTCCTCCTTCTCCTTCTCTTCCACCTCCGCCTCAGACACAGGCACCTGCACCGTCATCTGTTATTGCTCCAAACCCCAACGCTCTGGGAGCGAGTGTTCTTCCTGCTTCCCAATCAGTCCAAACCACCATGACAGCTCCTGTGACTACTAAACCGTTTCGCCAGCCGCAGACCGGCGCTTCAGAATGGGTTATCGGTGCTCTGAGTTTGATAGTACTGACAATTATGGTACGACGCATGTTTGTACTGCAGTAGTGTGTGATACACTTCAGGCATGCATGTTTTCTGCACAAGTTTCATTGCCCTCTTCCTTGTTCTCCCTACGGTTTTTGCACAAGAAACCCAAGAAGAAACAATATTTCAAAGTATATGGACAAAAAATCAAGAGTTCACCGACACGTGGAGTGGTTCATTTGGTACCGAGGGCATATTTAGTGGCACGCTCATGTGCAGACAATCATCCAGTGATCGAGAGCGGTTGTTTGACTGTGATATACAATCAAATGCGATACCAATATCATTGGCACATCCAACATTGCTTCTTTCGCATGATTGGCTCGGTTCTTCTTCGGCTTTCGTATTTTCCGCTGTGATTGATGGAAGGCCGTTTTTTTCCGAGGGACGCCTTACTCAGGGCAGTCTCTCCACTACTTCGTGGTGGGATGGTATAGAAAAAGAAGAGAATTTTTTATTTGCAGGTGATCAGGAAAAATTCACTGTTACAGTGCCATTTAGGGGAACAGAAGTGATTTTTGAAGGTTCAGTTACCGATGAAGCACTTTCTTTCTTTGGTGAGATTGATTTTGGTTTTTTAAGTTTTCCTGTGAATATTTCGCTTGAGAAAAACGCTTCAGAACCAGAACCTATGGAAATAACCATTGAAGAAGAACAGTCGTTCCCTCCGCAACTTCTACAGTTGCTAGAGCAAGATCTTCAAAATCTTTCCCCTGAAGATCTTGCAGTGCTTCAGTCATATGGTATCGATGTCGGGAGTGGAAGTACTGCCTTTACAAGCAGTTCTTTATCTTCTGTATCTTCGATATCCTCCTTTCTAAGGATAGATGTATCGTCAAATTTTTCGCAATACAGCACCTTGTCAGATACTTCTGACGATTATTTGATGCGGGGTGTACCGCAAGGATCAGGATCTGTTACAACATCCATGAAAGAGATCAGTACGGACGTGCATAACTTTCTACAAATAGTTTTGTACATACTCATAATCTGTATCTTCATTGCATTTGGTAGTATTTTCTACTTATCGAAATTTACCAATCATTTTCAGAAACGTACTTCATCCCACCCTCCTTCTTCAGAAGAGGATGAAGAAGCACCTCTGTAGTTATGCATTTTGCGTTGCCAAGGCTTGCAACACCGAGGATTCTTCTGTTTCTTCTGCCGTGAGGTGAGCCAGGATGAAGCTGACGCGTTCGTCGATTGCATGTGGGGGTACACGAATTGGCTCATACCCCATTTCTCGGTATGTACGGTCAATGAGGAGATCGAGCTCTGTCAGTTCTCGTTCATCTTCTGTGCGGACATTATCCCGTTCCAACGGGAGTCGATCAAACAGGAAGACTTGTTGGTAGCGATTCTCCTGACATGCTTGAATAATATGTTCGATATCGAGTTCCAAGTGAGTGCTAAAGGAAAGCGCATCCGGGAGACCGTAATCTAGAAACAGATGCTCATGTGGCGAGAGATTTCGTTCGCGTTCCATGAAAAATTCTGCCACTTGCGGTTGGAATTCCTTGGGATTGCCACGGATTTCCTGCAAGGACTTCCCCTTGCTCAATTCGAATTCCACAAAAGCCCGCGCCGTATCGGGAATGACTTTGTGGCCGAGTTTGATAAGTTGTCTGAGTGTTGTTGTTTTTCCGGAACTGGGTGAACCGCCGAAGACGATCCAGTGTGTGTGTACAGGCATGGTTGTTACTCTAGAGGAACCGACTCCATCACTGAATACGAAATTGCCAAGAATACATTCAGTCTTCCTTAAGTTTATGGTGTAACTATATAATGTGTGATTTATGCAGCAACAAGCCCAACATGTTGTTCTATTATCTGGATGCGATCTTCGTGTTGTTCGACTTTGTCGTTGAGTGCGCCATGAAGCATTTCGTGTTTGATGTGTTCGACAGTTATATCAAAATGATGTTTCATATCTTCAGCATGCTTATCCATTCTCTTTTCCATTTGCTCAAAACGTGCATCTATTTTTTCAAATCGTTTATCGATGTTTTCAAAGCGGGCATCAATATCAGTGAAAGTGAGTTGCAAAGACCTCATGAAGTCCTGAAGATCCTGTTTGGTTGCCGGCGCCTGCATGTCGTCTGCCATGATCATGAAGTGTAGTGGTTCAAAAAGTTTTGGAAAGCGAAAAATTGTGTTCACTACTTGTGTCCTGAGCTTGACGATACATAGTACAATTTCCTCTTTATTTTTTTCCCTTCCTCTATGTCCGAGGCCTCTCGCATAACAAAACGTGTTGATGTACTTCCGGAACTTCCTGAGCGTGATCGGCAGTTGCAGGTTGTTGCTCAGAAAGCACAGGACACTTTTACACCTTTGGGTCTTACGATAACCGGTCTGCGACACTATGAACCACGACGGTTTCAAATGGAGAAGAATGGCGTTTTGCTTTGTTTGGAGGCGAAAACTCATAACCCGCATTTTTATGGTGAGCACTATGACAATGGTGTGCGCACGGATCTTCAGGGGAAGGTATTTGGCTCCATCGAACAGGATATACGTCGTGTTTTTCCGGAAGCGAAACATGTATGCCTGGATATTGCTCCGCGTCTTGTACCACCGTTTGAGATCAAGGAATCATATGATTCTGTTGATCCAAACGTATGGAAACACCGTCTTGTGGACGTATTTCAGAATGACGAGGATATTTTTCTCGATGATGTGGAGAAGCTTCGTCGAGAAGGCAACATTGAAGATGGATCGGATTTTGATATCTATACGAAAAAGTATGGTCTGACGCACGTCATGCGTCACGGACCGTTTATCTACATTAGTCCGGATACCTTACCTGTGGAAATACTGGAAGCCCTTCTGGATCAACGAAACATACGATCTGTTTTAGAAATCGGTGGAGGGGTAGGAACATGTGGCAAAGCGGCTCGGCGCCGTGGTATTACAGATTACACTTTCGTGGAAGTGAACCCTAAGGCAGCTGCGCATTTGCGTGCAACATTGTCGGACTACACTGTGGTAGAGCAGAGCGGTTTTGATTTTGAATTTGACCGGGACTATGACTTGGTACTTCTGGGAATGCCCTATGAACTCAATCCGTGGTTTATTCAAAAGAAAGGACGGGGACTTGCTCAACACAGTGACACGGTGATTTTCCAGTCGGGGATGACCTGTATGTACGATCAAGAACATGACTGGATTTTGGGGAAGAATCAGCATCATCGAAACAATTTTCCTTGGTGGCATCAGTCACAGGAACTTGGCACCTACTTTCCCAATGTCGTGGAAACGAGTTTCGACTGGCAACTTGGGGTCATCGCCAGTCATCGTAATCTAGAAACGCCTCTTGCACTCATGGAACCGCGGGGTTTTTCAAAGCCGAAATACAACTACGTTCCTTTTGAGGAGTGATGTGTAGGACAATCAAAACAGTGTCACCCTGAGCGTAGCCGAAGGGTGACACTGTTTTTTCTCTGTTCTCCACTTCTCTTATTTACTCTTTATATTGTCAGAATTTACCGTTTCCCCTGTTGTCGGTTCACCTTCTTTTCCTTCTCCCTGTGGTTTGTACTCGAATTTGATCTCTTCAAAGTTCAGGCTGATCTGCTCAGTGGGAACCTGTTCACCGGATGAACCGTTGACGCTGTAGGAAGTACAGAGAGCATTGGTAAAGCTCATGGTGAAGTACTCCATTGGCTGGCTCCTATGGCGAAGATGGATTTTCCCTTTGGGGATGGCGTGTCCCTGTGCACAGAACAACATGAGTTTTGGTGTCGCCGCATCAATCTGTTTCGTGACAACGATATCCTCCAGTGTTGTTTCGCCTTTTTTCTTTGAGTCGCGTGTCATACCCCAATCAAATGATTGCAGTGGTCCTTGTATCTGTTGTCCACTATCCAGACTCACCTCATACCAGATATCGAAGAAGGAATCGAACGTTTGTGCCGCTGTACGGTGTGTGAAGAGAGGTAGGAGCAGTGTGAGAACCAGTGCGGTGCACATTGTCAGTGCCCCGAAGGTAAAAAGAAGTTTTTTTTGCATAGGAATAATAGGGAGAAAATACAGGCAGAATAGTATATGGATTTTTTCTGAAGAAGAAAGAGAAATCCCCCTCCCTGGAGAGGGAGGGGGATGGGGTAGGAACGGGGGTTAGTCCAGGTACACGTCGATGACGTGCCCCGACACGAATTCTTCATACTTGTCACCTTCCGTAGTGTCGATCGTGACGGTATAGGAGCCTCCTTCACCTTTGATGGAAATCTGCTTAAGGTCTCCTTTCAGAGGTTTGGGCTCCGTACGCGTTTCTCTGACGCGCACTTGGGCAAAGTACTGTCCAGTACCGACCGATGCGAAAACCGCATCGCGGGGTTTGGAGAGTCCCTTATAGTGCGCTTTCAGGCTTATCGATTCCTCGGAGCAGTCTGGACTCAGCGGACTCCATCCGCCAAGACGGTAGTCCTTCCAGCCTTCCGTTGTGAGAAAGGCGAGTTCCACAGCATTGCTCTCGATAGAAACGCGAATCCGTTCCACAGATCCGCGCAGCGGGATCTCATGACCGGGATTCATGTACGAGTAATACTTCTTTCCATTGTGAACAGCGTGGAGGAATGCGACATGCTGCTCAATGTGCGGACCGGGCGCCGCATGGCGGCGGGTACTCATGCGAGGAAAATCCCGCTCGACATTCCAGAGCCATGCATTGAAGAGCCCGGCTATGAGCAGACTGGCGAAGATCAGAAGTGTGATACTGCGCATCATTCACCTCCTTCCTTGTTCTTCTTCCAGAAGTCCGTCTCCGAGAAGACGAATTCGTTGATATCCGCATAGTCGCTCCCCATGCTGCTGCCAGAGGCGTTTCCGCTTGTCCAGTTGAAGGATATGTAACTTCTTGCATCTTCTCCTTTTCCTGCGAACCGCCAGTCGATGAAGTGGATATCTTCCTTCATCAATGACCCGGTATGGTGTAGGATTTTGGGCTCCTTCCCTTCTTCCGTGCGATAGACGGCGACGGCTGTTGCCTGACGCAGGGCATCCATGTTCTTGTGCGCGAAGATGAACTGAATTCCGCCGTCCTTGTTCTTCATATCGTGCTCAATCTCCAGGGCGTACTCCTGATTACCGGTTCGCAGTACCACGAGTACTGTGGGAGATTTTTGCACGATGCGAATGGACTCGGGGTGCCCCGAGAATGGGACACTTCCCGAATGGCGCGCGCCGGGATCACCGGCATCCATGAGGAACACATGCATCGTTCCTTCCGGATAGCGACCTGCGCCCTGGTCAATGTGTCTGTAGAGCAGGTAGACGCCGAGGATCAGGCTGCTGCCGATGATGGTGAGCAACGTGATCCAGAGTGCCCGGAAGGATTTCTCTCCGAAAGACAGAGGTTTCTTCGGTTCCTTCTTGAGCTCTTCCTGTACGCTACGCAGCAAATCCATTGCACTGCTCATGCTTTTTTGTACGGACATGGTTTCTCCTTTCAGAGTGTGATGTTCCTACCCCCGAGAATAGATATGTGTATCCATTCTTAGGGGTAGTGCAATGTGAAAGAGCGAAAGTCAAGATACATGGACACTATATTTTTTGCTATACTCGTTTCCGTTCTTTACCCCATTTTTCTATGTCTTCTCTGTTTGCAGGGGTGGCGAGGAAACACGCCGACCTGCTCTACTTTTTATTCCGTGTCCTCACCGGATTCATGTTCATGAGTCATGGACTTCAGAAACTTGGTATGCTTAATGGCACGTTTAAAGTCGAAGGATTCATCGGTGTTGTCGGCGTATGCGAACTTATCGGCGGCCTGGCTATTCTTTTGGGTATATGGACGCGTCTTGCGGCACTTCTTGGGGCCATCCTTCTCCTTGGCGCGTATATTAAAGTCCATGCAGCCGGCGGTCTTTTGCCGATTATGAATAAAGGTGAATTGGCACTTCTCTATGTTGCCGTCTTCGCCATCCTCTTCGTTCACGGTTCCGGAAAGTGGGGAGTGGAGAAAGATGTCCTGAAGCGGGAACAATTTTAAATTGCTTTTTTGGACGCGCGAATTTCCCCTCCAACGCGGTGTTGGAGGGGTGCGTTCCTTTCTTGAGTTTATGGGCAATACTTGGTTGCAGCGAGTGTTTGGTGCTGGTAGTCGAATCTCAGTAGCGGATACTTCATTTCTTTTTCCAGAGCGATGTGCGCACGTGCGCCCTCTGGAAGTGTTTCTCGACAACGGTGGTAGACGTAGCTTGCCACTCTCCCAGGCGGGAGGGAATGTGTAGCTTTGTTGTGGGCCAGAAATGCCGTGATTGCGACAAGAGCGGGGGCTGGCTCGAAATCCGGTTTGATTTCGTGCAGGACCTTCGTCTGCTCTTCGTAATTGAGTCCTTTGGTGCCTGGTATGGAGAAGACGACACGGTAGTAGCCAATTTTGGGAGTCGGCCATTTCTGAACCTCCTCTTTTGAAATCTGGTACCACCATGCGATATCTTCCCCATATGCCTGTTCGAGCTGGTCGATATTCCAGCCGCCGTAGTAGACAACGACTTCACCTTCACGTGCTACTGGAATCGAGCGAAATGACGCGTCTTCCGTTGGGGGAATCTTGAGCAGACTGTAAACATCACTACTCGAGAAAATGTGTCCGGCGACAGTGCTTGTGTTTTTCCCCGAGTCGCAGCCGACTGCCGCGATGGAAAAAAGCACTATGCACAAGAATGCAATAGCTTTTCGCATGACATGCTCCTTTTTCTTGGTTTCAGTGAAGGAACGCTTTGATAGCGTAAAGTTTTTTAGACAAATCTGTCAACTACTACTCAAACAGTTCCGTAAATTCCTCATACCCCTCCTCTCGCAATGTATCTTTTGGGATGAAGCGCAGGGCTGCAGAATTAATGCAGTAACGCAATCCTGTTGTATCCTTTGGGCCATCGGAGAAGACGTGGCCAAGGTGTGAATCACCGTAACGTGAACGCACTTCCGTTCGTGGAAGAATGAGTTTGAAGTCTTTCTCTTCCATCACGTTTTCCTCTACAAGGGGTCGATCAAAACTGGGCCATCCGGTACCTGATTTGAATTTATGCGTGGAGGAAAAGAGTGGCTCACCGGAAATGACGTCGACGTAAATCCCCTCTTCTGTGTTGTCCCAGTACTCATTCTCAAATGGCGGCTCCGTCCCTTCCTGTTGCGTCACCTGATATTGCAACGGTGAGAGCATGTCTTTGATCTCTTGATCCGACGGACGCAAATATTTCGATGATTCTTCTTCCTTCATTGTATCAAGTGTACCTGTGCTGCCACAGGCGACAAGGAAGAGAGATAGTAGGAAGAGACTGTATGTATGCATGAAAACAGTGTACATAGAAAAAGGGCAGTAACGTACTGCCCTGCTGCTGTGGTGATACATGTGGTTAGTCGTACGAAATCTTGAACGTTGTCCCTTTCGGGAGAAGGATGCGCAGATTGGCGTTTTCTCCGAGGATGAATGTTGTGATCTCCGGGTCGTCGCCATTCTCGAAGAACACCAATGTGTTGGATTCCTCAATGGCGATATACGCCATTTTGTCTCCAAAGAGGTATCCTACCTTGATGCCCTTGAAGGCGTTCTTGTTCATGTTTTTGTACACGAACTTCTTGGCAGGGACGTAGATGAATACATCCACGTTGTCCCCTTTGCTGTGATCATTTACGAGAATTTCGATGGCGGGTTCCTTTGCTTTCTTGCCATCTTCCTGGGCGATTGTCGAATTTGCACAGAGTACCAATCCGACGAGAATGAACGTAAGGTATTTCATGATTCTTCTCCTTTTCTGATTCAAACCTCCACAGCAGCCTCCTTCCAAAAAAAGAAGGAGTGTGCATGGAGATTCTGCTATCTGTAAAAGAACAATCGGAGAAAGGAACAGAATGATAGAGGATGAAGCGGATTTTACAATACGTTTACTTTTTTTGATCCTTTTGCCTTTTCCCAGAGACAGATTTTCTTTTCATAGTCGCAAATTCCCAAGCGGCTGCAAGCCAATCGAGGCGCTGTTGAGGGGTGCTTTGCTTACATCGACGCAGATAGTCGACATCAATGCCATATTTTTTTGCTGAACTCTTCATAGTCCCTTCAATTCTAGCAGAGCAGCGATATCTTCGATATCTTTTTGTCTATTTGCCTGTTTTTTCATCTCCAGAAGGTCATCTATCGCAATAACAGGAACAGAAAGATCTTGCAATTCCAGGAGTATTTTTCGCGCATCAAAATCAAAAAACTTGAATGAATCTCCTGTGAGAATATCAATGCTGAATTGCGGCATTTTCGGATGGATGTACGAATAGGCAGTCATGCCTTTTTCTTCCATCCACCGTCGCACTTGCTCTTCTTCCGCAAGGGTCTGTACATCAACAGGTAATCTTGGGTTGTATCCCAAGCGTTCCATCAGTGCTGCCATACGGTCAAGATTCTCGATAGTCAGTGCAAGAAGAATGTCCACATCACCCGTAAAACGGCTATATCCGTGCAAATTTACTGCCACTCCCCCCACAACTAAATACTGAATTTTTGCATTGTTCAACTCCTCAAATATTTCTCGGTAGGGGTTCATTGCCATGAGTATAGCATCTTCTTTACACTGCATCCGTTCCTTCTTTCTTTTCTATGAAGATCCTCAGCCATATTCTTCGCATTCTTCTCGGTCTTTTTCTCCTCATGCCCGTTGCGGGAGCATTTGGTCTCATGCCGGAACCAACGGCGGATATGTACACGCCCGAGGGATGGGCATTTATGTTGGCACTGATGAATACCGGGTACATGATGCAGATGATCGGTGTATTGAGTCTGGTCTGTGCAGTGCTACTTTTCATGAATAAAACCGCTCTAGCTGCGGTACTTCTTGCACCATTCACCGTGAATGTCATTGTGTTCCATCTCTTCCTCGATGTAACTCCGATCAGTGCAGCAGCAACCCCTGCGTACATTCTGCTTTTCATCAACGCATTCTTTCTCTGGATGAATTGGAGAAAGTACAAAATGTTGTGGTCCTAGCTACTTCTCTGCCACAACATCCACAATTGCCTTGAAGCCACCGTAGGCCATGCGTTTCATGTCAAAGGGCATGGCAGGTTTCTTTTTCTTCTTTTTCATATATGCACTGAATTCCGCCATCACTTTTTTATTCACTTGATCACGATGTTTACGGGATTTGTAGATGATGAAGGCGAAGATGACCGTTTCCGTCTTCTTGGCCTTCGCCATATCCGGAAAAGGCATACCATGCCATTCATGCACTGATGTCAGATCATCTCCGACGGCCTCAACATATTCCAGCGCACCGTGCTTCATCCACACTTTTGCTGCCTGTTTGGCCATCTTCCTATAGGTATCAAGTTTATTTTTTGGGACGGGCAGAACGTATCCATCAACGTAGCGCATGGCACGAGTATACACTCGTAGAAGGCAAAAAAATAATGCCTCTTACTCTTCCTGTATTTCATCCCCCAGCTCATGGGGATAGATAACCAAAACGTCGTCTGGATCGATTGCTTCCGCAAAGATTCTGATAACTTTTCCTTTCGGATTTACAATTCTTAAGATACCTCCTTCCAGCGCTTCCAGCTGTTCTAGCTGATCTCGTGTAAGTACCAGTGCCTGATGGCCTGTCTCATGTTTCAAGTGCTTTTTCTTTAGAAGCGCATCTTCTTCTGGCTCGTCGGCATAAAAGATGAGTTGATATAGAAAGTTTACATCAAAATCATAAGGACTGTTCTCTTTATCCTCCCGCCACTCTGCAAGTTGTTGTAACTTATCCTCCTTTACGGGTCTGAAGTCTGGGGATTCCTTCATGGGGATAGTATAGCACCCGGCGTATACTCTTTT
>Ga0210057_1002148_pt1 | contig 28599 bp, 28 predicted proteins | sample CryGeyCG2114_010_2_FD_183968 | JGI IMG/M metagenome (GOLD analysis project Ga0210057, IMG submission 183968) | Groundwater microbial communities from aquifer - Crystal Geyser CG10_big_fil_rev_8/21/14_0.10 (SPAdes) (version 2) | ecosystem: Environmental > Aquatic > Deep subsurface > Groundwater ...
CCCAGAACGATAAATTGGCGACCATCACCCGAGGGAACATCAAATGTGATTGTCTGACCGCCTTGGTAAAGACCTGCCATCAGACCAAATTTATAGGTCACATTGGCATCCAACGTAGAGCAGGACGATTTCTTCAGGTCCTCATCGGGCCCACCGACCAGGATTGCGTAGCAGTTGACCTCTGACAACGATGTAGGATTAAGAGCATCGTTCCAGCCGCTGTCGGAGGCCGATACAGATTGCGATTGAATTCCCGATTTTTGACTGCTTGTAGAAACTGGCAATGTCATTGAAATGCGTGACGATTCGTCCATGGCACGTTTACAGCCAGAAAGAGCGACAACCGTGCTCAGCACCACAAGGCTCCGAATCTGAGGCCTGAAAATTTGCGCCCAGATCCAACTAAAGAGTCGGGGCTTTTGACGGTAGTCCATGATGAGCTTTTCGGTTAGGTGGGGGGTAATATTGAATGAATTTGTTTAGATCTAGAATCTTCCCAACTTGATATGCTCTATTTTGAGCTTGGCACGATAAAATCTCAAGGCTCGTCTCAATTATGGAAACAGAAGTCGATCCGTTCCTTCAATAATCTGACGCTGAAAGGACTCTAGCTCTAGCTGGTCAGCTCCTGAAAATTCTTCCTGCAGATGATGCCGGTCTCTGAGTTCATAGGTTTGCGTGCGCAAACTGTCCATGATTTCTGATGCTTCTCCCAATCTCAAAAGATCATGGCCATAAAGGGGGTGCCCAATTACCACGGAGACAGCTTTATCCACTCGAGATCCGATCTCTCGAATATGAAAAATACCAGCCAAGGCAATTTTCAAAATATTCATTCGCGCAGGCAGAGAACTCTCAATCTTTTTGACAACCTGAAATGTCTGACTGGGCTGCCCTTCCACAAAGATTGGAAGAATCCTGGTCTCAGGCCTCTCCGTCACCATATCGGCAACACCCCGTCGCCAGGGTTCATCCACTGCCATTGAGTCAGACAATTTTTCTTTTAGTGACACCGCCCCCGCAGGAAAAATGACCAAGGCCTTACCGTCGGCTAAATGTTGGGCCATCTCGGCTCGAGTGACTTTATTCTGCTCGCGAGCTGCCTCGCCGCCATAGGGATTTGCGAAAATAGCATTTTGAGCCATCTCCGGGATCACCGTCAGCAGATTGGTCAAAACCACTTTGACGTCAGGCCGAACTCGGGAAATAGTGGCGGCTAGAGCAATGCCCTCAACTCCGTTCATGGGATGATTGGAAACAATAATAAGAGGGCCTGTCGTCGGAATCTGAGTCAACATCGCAGGATCAAAACTCACTTTTTGACCGAAGGCCTCAGAGAGCTTGATCCAGAACGGAACATCCGTTCTTGGATCTGACATCAACCGCTCTGTAAATACTTCGATCCGATCCACCTTCAGCGGCCCATGTAGAAGCCGGGTCAGAGAATTCAAAAATCGAGCAACCCGTGTTTTTGCCTGTGAAACCTTAATTTCAATTTTGCCGTCATACCGCACCTGGATCGAAGGCTGAAAGAAGGGTTGTTTGGTATAAACATACCGACAGGCGGGCGCCCCGGAAAACTGGGCCTGAGCCGGCACCGATAGGCACACGATGATCCCACCAAGCACTGCGGTAGCACTCTTCGCCAGCATATGACTAAACATTGCTCACTCCCATGGGACCAAAAGCCCTCCAAAGCGAATTAAACATCGCCTTAAGGGGCTCCGTTATTGGGAGTATTCAGATTTCAATTTTTAGACCAGGCTAGGGCGTGGTCCGGGTGATATAACAGCCTTTAATATAGGGATCTTTTTGTTTCGGGTACTCTCTGGAAACAACGATATAAGATTGCATGTTGTCCAGAACAAATACACTCAAACGGTCATGGCGTTTTGTTTTTGACGTAAAGGTCCACCAACCTAAGGTTTTGTAGGAGCCCCCACCCTCCGTAACCACGCTGTCGATAACAGCAGAGTCATTGGGGTACAAATCAATCGACTGTTTTTTTAAGTCGATCAAAAATGACTGACCATCCACTTCCAATTTTTGTCCGTCGAATCGAACAAAACACTTTTCAGTTTCAATCTGCCCCCAGGTATCACCCAGTGGAATCGCCCGACGAATCAAGTCCGCGGCAACATCGCTCCGCTTTCCAGCCGGTGCACGCGATGGGTGTCCCGGAGCCGTGTGAACTGCAACCTTGTTGCCGCTTGCACAGCCCGTTGCCATCAGTGTTAAAACAAAAAATGATTTCAAATACTTCATTGCACACCCCCTGGTCTCCACAAGAGATCGGCAAATTTTCACGAGAGCTCAAGGCTAAACAAAGTTTGATTGTTGCAAAGACCAGTCTTCTTCCTTAAATTGAGGCCGATGGAGGTCCAGCCATGGTCCAGGTCGATATTTTTTGGTCTTATGGATTAAACGCAGGTCTAGCCCTTGCCGCTGGAAAAGCCCTCAAGAATGAGCCCAGCTTTTGGCGAAACCCGTATTTCACACTCGCTCTGGCATGGACGGCATGCATCTTTGCCCCCTCTGGCATCTATTTGCTTTGGGCTTTTCCTGGCTGGGAAACCATGTTCGTGGCCCGAAACCATTCGTCGATTACCCCCTGGCTCGTGTGTCTTTTTTCTTTAACCAACATCACCCAGGGAGTTTTGGGCTTCTGGGCAACTTGGTACTTTCTTCGTCGAGGCCAACAAACAGCCGCCACCCTTCAAACCGTGCTCAGCCATGCTGGAATGGCCGTGATTCTTATCGTTGGGTGGGATGGAACCGGTTACAAACGATTTCTTTATGCCGGAACTGGCGATGATTGGCACAATCAGGTCGCCCTGCCATGGACCGACTTCTTTACATCCCCGGTGTTTTTTACCCTGCTGGGTATGGGAGTTGTCTTTCTACCCACTTATTTTGGTTTGATTCGATACTTTCGAAGGGGCTAATCGGGCATATTGCCCCGTGCGCCAAGGATTTATTGGGGCAGCTTCGGCGGTGGTGGACTTAATAAAATAGAGCTATCTATCCCTCAAAATATATGGTTCTTGTCAGACTCAACTGTCCGTTCTCGCAATTCATTAGATGTCCTTATGTCTTCTGCGAATGGCCCCAGAGCTTTCATCGGAGGCAAAAATGGGAAAAAAATTATACGTCGGTAACCTTTCATACTCAATGGACGATCAGTCCTTAACAACTCTGTTTTCAGAGTTCGGCACTGTCGAGTCCGCTCGTGTTGTCATGGATCGCGATTCAGGCCGCAGCAAAGGCTTTGCTTTTGTTGAAATGAGCGCTGACAGCGAAGCCACAGAAGCAATGAACAAATTGAACGGAACTGAGCAATCAGGCCGAGCAATCAATGTGAGCGAAGCAAAACCAATGGCTCCCCGTGAAAATCGCGGCGGTGGCGGTGGTGGACGCGGCGGCGGTGGTTTCGGCGGCCGTTCTCGTTACTAAATAATTTCTATCTATGAGGTGAATAATGGCTAAAGCAGATCTGATAACGATCGATGGAAAAGTGTCAGATCTTGCAGGTGGCGGTATTTACCTCGTTAATCTTGAAAATGGTCTTCCCGTCAAAGCTCGTCTTTGCGGGAAGATGAAAAAGTTCAAAATCAGAGTTCTCGTTGGTGACCGAGTCACTGTCAGCGTTTCCCCCTATGATCCGACCCACGGTCTGATCACTCATCGTTTTAAAAATTAATTGCCCCGCGACGTCAAATCCATTTTTTTATGCAATTTAAATCGATATCAAACTAGGTTCTGCCTTATCGGGGAACTTTAATTTTTGTGACCGTCCTTTTTTCTAACGACAAGAGGGAAATGCCCTATGAACGAATTTCCAGGAAAAATGTACGAGTTGCTAAAACGCCACTTGGACGTCTCTGGCTCAAAAGCCGTTCTCAATGTTGCGGTATGGATCTCTGCGGGCGTCATCGGATTGATGGCCGTCCTCTATGCAAGGCTTGTTAGCGCTCTCCAGGAAGTATTTTTTCATTACTTCCATATTTCTCCGGTCCTCACGGCCTGCGCCGGGCCTTTTCTTTTTGTTCTGGCGACATGGCTGGTAAAATGTTTTGCTCCGGACGCCAAAGGCAGTGGAATTCCTCAAGTTCTCACCGCCATCGAGCAATCCAGTTCCCACCGAGGGGATGACAGCTTCGCATGGGGAAGCGACCTGGTGTCATTAAAGACAGCGGGAATTAAAATTCTTTCCTCGTGCGTGGGAATTCTAGGTGGAGCTTCGATCGGTCGAGAGGGACCTACCGTGCAGGTCGCAGCAGCTGGATTTAGCTGGATCGGCAATAAAATTCGTCGATTTGCTCCTCATGTTGATTTTCAAACATTTCTCGTGGCTGGATCTGCTGCCGGGGTCGCCGCTGCCTTCAACACCCCCATCGCTGGGATTGCTTTTGCCGTCGAAGAGCTCGGCGGTGGCGCGCTGGGGGCCGTTCGCCAAGTGGTCATGCTAACAATTATCGTCTCAGGGGTTATCGCTCAGGGTCTTGGGGGTAACTATCTATACTTTGGCCATCCAGCAGCGCTGTCTGAAAATGTTGGTCTGTTAATGATGGAAGCTCTGTTGATCGGAATTATCGGCGGACTTTTGGGCGGACTCTTTGCCAAGATTTTAGCGGAACCCAAAATTACCAAACTTCCAACGCGTTGGATGGCTCGTGCTTTTGTCGCTGGTCTCATCTGTGCGCTCATCGGCTACTTTACAAACGGAGACACCGCAGGCTCAGGTTACGAAGTCACCCGAGGGATTTTAAATGGTGGCAACCTGGAAGACGTGAGTATTTTCTTCCCAATCTATAAATTGATCACAACTATACTTTCTTATCTGTCAGGAATGGCGGGCGGTATTTTTTCACCCAGCTTATCTATTGGAGCAGGAATTGGGCTTTCTGTGGCGAAAATTCTCGGCCTTGCAAACTTTAAAGCCTGTGCACTTCTTGGAATGGTCGCCTTTTTCTCGGGGGCTGTTCGCGCCCCACTGACAGCTGTGATCATCGTTACAGAAATGACCGACGAACATCTCTTAGTGCTGCCGTTCATGATTGCTGCGTATTTGGCATATTCTGCAGGGAAACGGGTGATGTCTGAATCTTTATATCACTATCTCGCTCGGAAACATCTGGAGGGATAAAAAAAGGAGGAGAAATGACGTTAAAGTCCGCATTTTCCTTAATCGCCGCTGGCACCATCTTATTGCTGGTTACAACAATCACCATCTTTACTCAATCCATGGATCTCATGGAGAAAGATGCCAAAAACATCAAAGACGTGGTGGACCGCGTTTATTTGGCCGAGGAGTTTGAAAATCTTTTGCGAAAACACAATCGCGAGGCCTTTCTTTATCTGTTAACAAAAAAGCCCGAGCGTTTGGTGCTAAAAAAAGAGTCTCGCATTGAGCTGAACAAGATTTTGGATGGACTTCGTTCCAATGTGAATGGCCAAGAAAAAGAGCTATTGATCAACTCTATCGTCAAAGAAGTCGATGACTATTTCTCCATCCGCCGAGAAATTGATGAATCCGGAATGTCTCCCACTGATGCCTACCGCACAGTCATCAAATCTGTCGATCACATCTCTACTCGAGTGGATGCCCTGGTCAGTCTCAATACGCTAGAGGCTCAGCGACTCGAAGCTGACATTGTCAAACGAAACAAAGTGGTGAGAGCCTCTGGAATTATTTTTGTGGCTTTTTCAGCCTCTGTATTGCTTTTTGCTCTCGGAAGTTTTTTCCAGTTTGTCTATCGTCCCTTGGTAAAAATTGGGTATGGATTAAAAAGTTTTGGCCAAGGGGAGAGTCGTGTTCGATTGAAACCGAATGGCCTGAAAGACATCAAAGATATCGCGGCCATTTACAACACCATGGCCGACCACCTGGACCAACGCAAAAAAGACCAGCTTCAGTTTTTGACCTCGGTGGCCCACGATCTTCGCAATCCACTGGGCTCTGTTCTGATGTCCACCGAACTCCTGATCAGCCAGCAAAAAGGGGGCAAAAATGCCGAAGAAAAACAGTTGCTCGAAATCATCCAAAGACAAATGAAGAGTCTGGACCGAATGGTCGGTGATTTGTTGGATACAACGAGAGTTGAGGCTGGAAATATCGAATTGAAAATATCTCGCTTTGAGATCGGCAGTCTTCTTCGAGATGCTGTTCAGTTGCACCGAGCCTCAGTCACGATCCACGATATCCGGCTTGATCTCCCCGACGAGGATATCCACTGTGAATGTGACCAAACCCGAATTTCACAGGTGGTGAACAATCTCATCTCCAATGCCATTCGATACTCACCTCGCGGTGGACTCATACAAATAACGGCTGCGCAGAAACTGGATCGAGTGATCATTTCGGTCTCTGACCAAGGAATTGGGGTTGATCCCGACGAATACGAGACGATCTTTGAGCCCTTCCGAAGGGGAAAAGCAACTAAAGAGACGATTTTGGGAATTGGGCTGGGTCTTTCCGCCAGCCGACGGATTGTTCGCGCCCACAACGGATCCATTGTTGTCACGGGACAGCCCGGAGTGGGCTCCACCTTCACGGTGACCCTTCCACAATCCAGATTGAAGAAGAGACCTGACGAGTCAAAAGTTTACTCTGATCGCAATCCCACCGTATAGTTGCCAGATGACATTTGATAACTGGTTCGAGCAAGCTCAACAACTGACCTCCACCAACCCGATTCTATCTTGGGTATTGATGGCCGTCGTCGCAGGAATCGCCACCCTTATCATCAAGCTCTTTCTGAGAATCCTCTCGAAACATTTGCGTAAAATTGCTGAGCAAACCATCTCCAAATGGGATGATGTTGGGGTTGACCTTCTCGATGGCCTTAAAAGTGGAGTTCTTTTTTCATGGTTCTTCTTTCTGCTCATTAAATTATTTTCTGGGCCTCCGTTCCTGCATAAAACAGTTCTTTTTGTGACGATCGTTCTATCGATCTTTCAGTTTGGAATTTGGGGTTTACACATTATTGGCCACTGGAAGAAGGCCATTCTTTTAGAGAAAATCCAGCAAGACCCGTCCTCTGCGGCCGCCCTGGGCCTGATGTATACAACAATTCAGACAGTTTTCATTGTTATCTTGGTTTTAGTTGGCCTCAGCAATCTCGGCATTGATATTGGTGCCCTTTTGGCGGGGCTTGGTGTTGGTGGAATCGCTGTCGCCCTTGCTGCGCAAAATATTCTCGGGGATTTGCTCGCATCTTTGTCGATCGTTCTGGATAAACCCTTCGTGATCGGTGACTTCATCGTAGCGGGCGAAGAAAAGGGAACAATCACCCACATTGGGATTAAAACTACTCGGATTCAGAGTCTTTCGGGTGAAGAACTCATCTTGTCCAACAGAGATCTTTTGGAAAGTCGCATTCGCAACTATAAACGAATGTGGCAAAGACGTGTCGTTCAACGATTTGGTGTTACTTATTCAACGGCCGCAGAAACATTGGACCTAATCCCTACATGGGTGAAAAGTTCCGTCGATAAATACGATAAATTGAGATTTGATCGTTGTCATTTTGCAGAATACGGATCTTCTTCTTTAGATTTTGAGTTGGTCTTTTTTGTCTTGGACTCGGACTACAATGTTTATATGGATTTCCAACAAAAGGTCTTGATGGATATCTTTCGAAAATTTTCTCAAGAGGGCGTTGATTTCGCATTTCCTTCTCAATCAATTTATGTCGAAAAGATGCCGACGAATTTGGAAAAAATTTGACGTCCAGTTGCAATTGGAACTTAACAATGAGAGACTGATGCATGTCTAGAATTCGTGTTGCCTCTCTGCAGTATTACATCCGACCAGTAAAATCTTTCAATGACTTTGCAATGCAAGCCGAGGCTTTTGTTGAAACAGCCCGTGATTACAAGGTCCGACTTTTAGTTTTTCCGGAATACTTCACCGTACAACTTTTGACTCTTGGTGAAAATCGCCGACCTATCACGGAACAGATTCGTGACCTTGCCGCTCAAGAGGAGCGCATTGTTGAATTCATGTCTGGCTTAGCAAAAAAACATAAGGTGATTCTTGTTGGCGGAACTCTTCCGGGCTTCAATGAAGACAAGTCAAAAGTTTTGAATAAATGCTACGTGTATGCTCCCGACGGGGGATACGATGTCCAGAATAAACTTCATATGACTCGCTTTGAAAAGGAGGAGTGGTTTATCAGTCCCGGCACTCGGTTGCGAGTTTTTGAGACTGATTTTGGAAAGTTTGCCGTCACAATTTGTTATGATGTTGAATTTCCGGAGATTGCTAGGGCCGCAGCCAGATCTGGTGCTCATTTTCTTGTGGTCCCGAGCTGCACAGATGACCGCCAAGGTTACCTGCGTGTTCGGTATTGCGCTCAAGCCAGAGCTATTGAAAATCAAATGTACGTGATACACTCACCCTTGGTTGGATCTCTTCCGACCGTTCCCGCAGTTTCCATGAACTATGGGCAAGCTGCCATTTATACACCCAGCGACTATTCATTCTCCAGAGACGGCCTCCTTGCAGAAGGAGCGGTCAATCAAGAAAGTATGATTATTGGAGATATCAATCTCAGTCTGATTGAGGAAAGTCGCGAAAATGGCACTGTGCTTCCCCTGCGAGACAGTCAGACCACCAGTGAGCTTTTAAAGGTGGTTGATAATGTCCGAATTTCCAACTAGGCCAAATATCGAAATCATTCATCCTCGGCCAGAACACTTTTCTGGCATACAAGAGCTCTGTCGTAAGGTTTACCCGTTCTCGAAACCTTGGTCGATTGAACAGCTTGAGTCCCACCGCTCTTACTTTCCAGGTGGACAACTAATTGCTGTTGAGACAGAGACTGGAAAAATTGTCGGCCTCGCATTTAGCTTAATTATTTCATGGGATGACTACTCCCCACATGATAGCTGGGTGGACTTCACATCCGGCGGGTTCTTTCATAATCACAATCCCAAGAAGGGAAAGACCCTCTATGGAGCCGAAGTCATGGTAGACCCGGAACTCCGAGGTTTGGGGATTGGGAAAATGCTCTATCATGGTCGCCAAGAGATTGTCCAAAAATATGGTCTCAAGAGAATTCGAGCGGGAGCCCGGCTTCGCGGCTATAGCAAATTTGAAGATAAAATGAGCGCTCACGATTATGTGATCCAGGTTGCGGAAAAAAAGATTTTTGATCCCACCCTCAGCTTCCAGTTAAACCAAGGGTTCGTTGTCATCGACGTGGCAAAAAACTATCTCTTTAATGACCCGGAAAGCTTAGGCTACGCTGCCGTGATTGAATGGCTCAATCCAGACGTCGCAACCACCGACGACGTTAAGAAGCAGAAGGACAGTGTCGACATCTTTTTGAGCAATCAAAAATATATTTCCGAATTTTTACCGCGAGAACTTCATCGCCTAGTTCGAAAGTCCACATTGCTTTTGGGGGACGTCATTCGGGAGGCCGAAGGACCGGCTTTCTATCGCCGAATTGAACACTATCGAACTCAGCTCAAAAAAATGCGGGGATCGACAACCGAAAGTAAGTTAAATAGCCTGATGAAGGACGTACAGAAGGAATCTGCCGTCGATCAATTCAAAATTGCCCATGCGTTTGCTTTACAACTAGAGATTGTTAACGTTTGCGAAGCCGCCTATCGCACTTGGCGACAGCGCCAAAAACCAGTTCCACAGGGAATCAAGCAACGAGTAGACTTAAAATTCGTTCTGACGGCTCATCCCACCGAAGCTAGATCTCCCATCATGGTGGAGCAACTGCAGAAACTGACTGAGCTTTTAATCAATGAAATTCACAATAATTTTGTTTTTAGTGAACAGGAGCTGATGAGCCAGATTCGGTTTTTATGGCACCTGCCGCTCTCAAAACGAAAAGCACCCACAGTTTTAGACGAAGCTGATTTTATTTTCTCGTTGGTGTTCTCTGAAAAGGTTTTCGACTTTTTTCTCAGTGAAAACCCTAGCTACAACCTCAAATTGCGCACCTGGGTGGGTGGCGACAAAGACGGACATCCTGGAGTTAATTCAGAGATTATGCGTGGCTGTCTGAACTTATCCAGAAACCATATTCTCCGAGTGCTTCAGAAAAAGTTAACGATTGTTCTAGATGATTTGGAACGACTCGAAGGAATCAGCCAATCACGGGCTCCTGGAGCGGAAGCCATTCGAGTTCTCATCAAGGACCTGGATTCTTTAAGAAAGATTTCAACCAGCGATGGAAGTCGTGTAAAAAAATGGATTCTGAAGTATCGAAAATTGCTGCATGGAACCCCACCTGTTCTCAGTAAACACTATCAAATTACCCTGATCCAGCAAATGCTGGAAGTTTTCCCGGCCTTGGTTTTGCCCATTGAGCTCCGAGAAGATGCTCAGCAGATCAAACTGGCCTTGAGCAATAAACAGAGCCCCATCCGTCAAATGCTCTCGGAACTATCTCGAATTTCAGGACCCATGAGTATTATTTTTTATGCCCGAGGCCTGGTCATTTCCCACTGTGAGTCTGCAGATGATATCGAAAATGCTGCGAAACTTACCCTTCTTGCTGGAAAATCAAAAGTTCTTCCGATCATTCCTCTTTTCGAAAGCAAAGAGGCCTTGGTTAATGCAAAACGAATTTTGAAACTCTGGTTGAAAACAAAGTCTCACATTGAGCAAGTGAAACGACACTGGCTTGGCTTCTTTGAAGTCATGCTTGGGTACTCTGATTCAGCCAAAGAAATTGGCGTTTTGCCCAGTCGGCAATTAATTCAAAAGTCCATGCATGACATTGAAACTGTTCTTCGCTCTCACGGCGTTAAGCCGGTGTTTTTTCATGGATCTGGGGGCAGTGTTGCAAGGGGTGGAGGCAGTCTTAAGGAGCAAATATCCTGGTGGCCAAATTCGGCAATTGAAAGACCCAAGATCACCATTCAGGGGGAAATGATCCAACGGCTCTTTGCCACTAAAGAGATTCTAAAATCTCAGTGCACACACTTGAGCAACGAAGCCATGTGGCGACGAACAAAAAAGGTTCAATGGAGTCCTCACCCGCTGCTCAAGACATTTTCTTCCTATGTGGAGATGGAGTATAAGGGTCTAATTTCAGATCCAACTTTGCTCGATCAACTTTTGAACGCTAGCCCTTATAAATATTTGGACGTCTTAAGAATTGGATCTCGACCGGCAAAAAGAAACGACAAAGGGTTTTCAATTTCGTCTTTGCGTGCGATTCCGTGGGTTTTATGCTGGACTCAAACACGATCACTTTTTCCCACCTGGTGGGGAGTTGGAACCGCTTGGAAAAAGCTGACAGACGACGAGAAAGAACAGTTACGCAAGGAGTTCAAAGAGAATCCATTTTTCTCGTCTTTCGTGAAGTCTTTGGGTTTCACTCTGGCAAAAGTCGATATGAATATCTGGAAACTTTATTTTCAACGTCCATTTGATGACCCGTTTTTTAAAAAATTCGATGCTGAATACAAAGCAGCCATGGAGTTCGTATTTTCTGTAACTGGGGAAAAATCCCTAATTTGGTATCGCCCCTGGTTGGAGGAAAGCATTCGTTTACGAGCACCTCAGATTCACATTTTAAACATTCTGCAGATTCTGGCGATGAAACGACAGGACGAAGTTCTGCTGAAGGAAACCTTGGTTGGAATCGCCTGTGGGATGTTGACCACCGGCTAGCTGACCTCAGTTATTGGGAGCCCCAGCGACGATCCAGTTCGAGAGAACCTGGAGCTGTTCGCTGGTCAAAGTGGGATACGGATTTCGCGGCATTTCGCCAGATTGAGTGATTGTATAGAGAAGACTTCTATTCGGAAATCCGGCCCTCACTGACTTCATGACATTGGCATAGTTATCAAATGCATAGCCTTCTGTTTTTTGGTTGGTGCTGTGGCAGCTCACGCAATAGGGTACAAAAATATTTTTTGAAAGACTTGAATAGGTCGGCTCCAAAACCACCGGCGGCAAAGATGGAGGAGTGGATCCTCCGGCAGGATCACTGGGGGCAACAGCCCCACCTAAAATCCACTGCCGAAGCAACTGTTGGTCCCCGATCGCCAAGGCTCCACCCGGTGGCATTCGTCCAGCCTCTATGGACTGAAGGATCAACGATGCATCTGGATTTCCTGGAACAATCAGTCGATTGGAAACCAAGTGATTGACGTCGGTTAGATTATAGATTCCAGCTGGCCCCGACGAGGAGGTATGGCAAGCCGAACAGTTATTTTGCAAGATCGTCAGAGCTTCCGTTGTCAACCCGCTGTCCAAGGAGGCGGCCGTACCTGAACCATTTCCGAGAGCAGAAGCACCTGACGAACCACCGCCTCCATTAGTCAGTGGATTTCTGGCGCAACCAATAGAGGTAAGGGCTAAAAGCATAACACCCACACGAAAGATTCGGCTCGGAGTGAATCTATACTCGATTCTCATTTCGTCTCCTTATGAGATTTCGATCTTCCCACTTAGCAGCACTAAAGACTGCAAGGGTCATTCTCGTAAAAACGAATTGACCCCCACTTGAGGTGCCGAGTTCCGGTAAAAACTGACGAACCCTCTTGGTTTGGCTAAAAGAATGTCACAAGGAATTCAATCGACAGCAACCAGAAGCAATCTAGACCTCTATTCAGCTAATTTCTGTACCTAAGGCCGGAAGACAGGCCATTGGGTTGTTGGAAAATGCTGCCGAAGAAGAATGATGAAACAAAAAAAGACAAAAAAAGTGATTTTCCTCAGAGATCATAAAGAGAAAAAGCCAAATAAAAAGATCGACACAGACCCCCAAGGTACGGAACACAAAGGGCTCAAAGGCCTTTATGAATTGATCTTTCGTCGCTTCAAAACAGCGATGTATCTGGTTACTATCGCTCCCCTTTATGCCCTTGGAAGCATCTTTATGGGTCTGGCATTGGCTCCTGGAATTCTTGTTTTTAAGTGGACTTCCCATGTCGTCGCGGATCAGAACTTTGTCTTGCAGGCGATTGGCCAGGGTCTTGCCGTGGCTCTGGGATTTTTCATTTTTGGTATGTCGCTCATTTTTATCGTACCCTTCGCTAACTTCATTCTGAGAACTCAACCTGGGGTTTACCGTGGTCCCTACTATTCCGCGGACTTTTTAAAATGGTTTGTTCACAACTCTCTGACCTATCTAGTTCGTTATACTTTTTTAGAGTTTATCACTCCCACCCCCTTCAACCTTCTGTTTTATCAGATGATGGGAATGAAAATTGGCCGAGGAACTCAGATCAATACCAGCAATATCTCTGATCCTGCACTTATTGAGCTGGGTGAATTTGTGACTATCGGTGGTTCAGCGACACTCTGTGCCCATTATGGACAAGGTGGCTACCTGGTCCTCGCTCCGATTAAAATTCAAAATGGAGTCACGATTGGCTTAAAGGCTTCTGTGATGGGTGGAGTTGAAATTGGAGAAGGCGCCAAAGTCCTTCCTCACTCGATCGTTCTGCCTAAGACGATTATTCCTGCCGGGGAAACCTGGGGTGGCGTTCCTGCCGTTTGTTTAAAAGCTGCTGAAAAGGCTGCCTGATTTATTAACTTAAAAGATCCTCGTAAAAGGCCCCGAATTCCTTTTCGGGATGGCGAATTTGGATTTCCAAAATCCACCGATTCTGAGCTGGTGATTTTTCGAACCCCTCTATAGACCCCCGAGAACGAGCTGCATGGGGAAAGTCTGCAATACGATGACCATTGGCCTTCTGGAGAGAAAGTATCCACCCATATTTCTGAGCCCGAGTTTCAGCAAATAAATACAGCTCTCTGCCAGAAACACCCCTATTGCTCCAATAATCTCGCACTTCATGCCAAATTTTCTCCGACTGTTTCGTCCGCGGGGCCAATCATATTCAGAACCTTATTGTGTCTTTAGAGTTAAAGCCTGCAGAACAGGCTCTGGTAGCTTATCTGCATTGACCAAAAGCTGACTGACCTGCCACATTTCAGTCTCTGTCAGATGGCCATCAAATCCCGGCATTCCCGTCAATCGAATGCCATTTTTAATCTTCCAAAAAGCCTCACCCGCTGGGTCGTCGTTAACGGCATCGTCAGGATCTAATAGTTGAGGAGGTTTTGGAAACAAGCCCATCGCAATAAATGTCGGTTCGCCCTTAAATGTACCGTGGCAAACAGCACAGTGATTGTTGTAAACCTTAGCTCCGGCCAACAGATTCACATCGTCCGCCGAAATGGGGGAAGGTTTATCTTCCTCGTCCTTCATGGCGGCATGAATTGCCGTTCGTGCAACAAATCTTTCCAGCGGAAGAGGCGACCCCTTGGTCGCCACGGGCATCCCCCCAGAAATTAAAAAGATATAACCCATAATGAACGGCAAACTCAACCCAACCACAAAACCAAAAATTAGCTTCTTCATATTTTTTCCATTTCCTTTGGCTCGATCTATGATGAAAGTACTTGTCTGGTTTATATACCAAGAGATTTCTCCTGTCATCTCAGGTTCAATGGTCTTGGCTCAACAGTTTTACAGGCCCCCCAAGGACGTCTGTGCCCGCCTAACGCGTTACGATGCCGCCTCTCGGCCCAGTCTGACAGATTCTTAAAACACCAAAGCCCTTCCCAAAAAATCTAGACCTAAATAAAATATGATTTTTTGCCGAACCCTTCAGTGTCTCTTCACCAAAGGCGGAATCCATGAAAACAATCCAGGAGCTCTATCAACAAGAAATCGAAAAGACGAAAATACTCGATCTAAAATGGGAAAATCCAGAGGTTTACGCTGAATGGCTTGCCCAAACATTTTACTATGCCTCCTATTCCACTCGTATTATTGGCCTTGCGGCCTGTCATTTCAATTATCAAAGAGACGACTTACATCTCAAGTTTCTGGAACATGCTCGCGAAGAAAAAAATCATGAAAAAATTTTGATCGTCGATTTGAAGAACATGGATCGCCGTCTCGAGCAATTTTCACCCAGCTCCAGCGCCGAAGTTCTCTTTCAAAACCAATACTATTGGATCCAAAATGTGAACCCTATTTCAGTCTATGGCTATTTCCTGTATCTCGAGGGTTTAGCCGTTGAGTTTGGGCCCGAAATCTATCGACGGATAAAAAGTGCTCACCCCGAAAATGCGACACGCTATCTGAAGGTGCATGTGGACGAAGATGCCGGGCACATCGAGGGCCACTATCAGTTTATCAATAAGCTTGGGCAAAATGAGCAAGACTTAATTAAAACCAATATGCTCCAGGCTTCCTTTCTTTACCGCAGCATGCTCTCAGAAATTGAGGCCGCGGCGAATACAAAGTCCCAAAGACGAGCTGCTTAATTCTTCAGAAGGGGAAGTGCTTATGTACAAAGATTACTCTTATCATATTCTCAGTGCCAAAGACGCTTTTCACAGTGAAGAGCTTTCATTGAGAAATTCAATCTATTCTTCCTGGCACAAATTGTGGACAGATGTCTATTCTCAATCTGATGCTGGCTACCACTTGAGTTCAGACGAATTTATTCGCCAAGACCTAGTTACCGCCATTCTCCACAAGGAGAAAGTTGCGGCCATCCATCTCTACAGCTTCTTTCACCTCGACGCCTCTGCGGACTTGAGCACAAAGTATTTTCACTTTTTCTCCGAAAAATATCTTCAAGAGCTTCGCCAAAAAAAAGTAAAAACGGTAATGTCTATGGAGTTTCTGACTGTTCTTCCAGAATTTCGAAAATCCAATATTGGATTTTCGATTGGATCCACCATCATTCAGTTGGGAACACAAGTCTTTGGGCAGGTCAATGCTGATGCCATCGTTGCCCCTGCCAGAAACGATGTAGGTGTAAATAAAATGGCCTATGATCTAGGATTCTCCTGCATTGAGAAAGAGACAGAACAAAGGGGCTTTACCTGTGACCTCATAGCCTGCTTTCAAGGTCATCAGCGTAGATCCGAAAACCTGGCAATACGAAGTTGTGCAGATCACCTTTGGAATACAAAAATGGTTTATCCCTCAGTAGAGAGATTCATAACTCCGGTTCATCCCCGATCAATGGATCAAGCTGCCTAGATATGAGAAGTTATCAAGCCTCGTCATTGGATGTCACCAAGGTCAAAATCCTCTCCGTCCTTCGAGAACGCAAAGGATTGCTCTACTTTATTACGGATTGGCTTGTCATTCTATCCTGCTCTCTGATCTGCGAACATTTCTTTAGTTGGCCTCTGTATTTGATAACTGCTTTGATCATAGCCAGTCGGCAACACGCGTTGCTTGTGTTAGTTCACGATGCGGCTCACTACCGAATCACTTCATCAAAGACGATGAATGATTTGACTGCCAATTTTTTTGCGGGATTTCCCTGTTTTATTGGTACCCACTCTTACCGCCTCCACCACCTACAACACCATCAACATTTAAATACAGAACTTGATCCCGATTGGGCTCGAAAAATTCATCAGCCAGAATGGCAATTCCCAATGCCTAAGAGAATGCTTGCCCGCATTTTATTTCAACAGGTTTTGATCGGTGGATATGAGTGGGTTGTTCTGACATCGACCATGTTATTAAAGAACCTTCATCTTTCAGCAAAAGATCCACGAAAAAAAGAGGGACTCCTGTTGGCTACCTACTTCATGGCAATGTTTGGATTGGCTATTTATTTCAACCTATTCCATCAACTCATTTTCTATTGGCTGATTCCACTCTTAACTCTATTTCCTCTGATTCAGAGAATCCGCAGCATCTCCGAACACTTCGCAGTCGACAGAGACCGCATCTTAAATAGAACTCGAAATATCAGCACCACCTGGATTGAGCGATTCTTCTTCAGTCCACATTCAGTCAACTGGCACCTAGTTCATCATCTCTATCCGTCAGTTCCACATTACAACCTGGAAGAACTCCATCAGCAACTGATGACGGATCAGCAGTATGCAAAGAACCAGCATTTGAACCATTCTTATTTTCTACCAGTAAGAGGCAGTGTCCTGAAAGATCTCATCAGTACAAAACAAAGAGAGAAAAATTATTCGAACAATTCCACCGAAAATTCTCGCTCTGCTTGATGCTCCATCACCCGTTCAAGCCTCATTGCTTCCGGAACAGTCTCCAAAAGCTTCGCTGAAATAATAGTGATAAAACAATCTGTTCTGTTTTCCTCAAGATCTTTAATCGGAACAATGTAGGACAATTGATACTCGATCTTATTTTTGAATGCCGATGATGTTTCCTGAACAACATGTAGTGGTGTCCCTGACTGCACCACCTTTTTAGTTATCAACGCCTCTTGAACTTCACTCATGATCTGCGCGGTGATCTTTGGGTCCCGAACAGAAAACAAGATCTCCCAAGGCAATGATTCCAACTCGTCCAGAGAATAGCTGCAGATGTTATAATAATTAAATGAGCGATAGACCTGTCGGCTACCAACGAAAACTTCAATTAAGTCGTCGTCACCAATCAAACTCATGAGGTCCGCACTGGGGAGCAACCGCAGCCGGGACAGAGCCATCCACAAAAGCTTTTTCTCACTGAATTTAGCTGGCACTTCCGATTGAGTGACGTCAGTAAAAAGGTCACAATAAATTTTTAGGCGCTCGAGGGCGGCTCTTTGGTCCGCCAAGGCAAGGTTTAGAAAGAAAGGTTGGGTTTCCGTATTCTGTGGTTCGACCTTAATTCCGAGGATCTCGGCAAGGGACTGAATTTTTTGGGCGACCTGCAAAAACTTGGAATATTCCGACTCTGCTTTTACGGTATCAAGATTCGACATATCCACCACCTTACTTATTTAGGCCATTTTTTTTTTATCTCGAGCGTTTTTATAGACTTTGCTTTCGATCGCAACTCGACTGTCTTTCAGCATCACATCAATCAGCTTTTCATGCTTTAATTTTAAAACGACGATCAACTGAGAAAATATGTGGCTAGGGGGCGCGCACATTCCCCGCTCCCAGTTAGATATAAACTGAGAGTGAATAGACCCCAGCTTTTCGGCTAACTCGACCTGTGTGTATCCACACTGAACTCTCTTCTCCTTGAGAAACAATCCCAGCTGTCGATATTCGCGCATTTGCTGACTCCATAGTTATTGAAGAGCAAACTCTACCTCATCGGCACGCAGAGTCAATAAAGACGTCTCGGAATACATCAAAAATGTGACGAGAACGAGATGCTTTTCCGATCTTCTCGACAGATTTACCTGACGGTCAAGTTTACCCGCATGTGAACCGAGAAGACGTCCATGCAAACATGGGCACACCTGAGCTTTCGTTCAAAGTTGATACTATCATTTCTCTTTGTTGCCTCCGGGGCGATCATCTCTGGCTATATTCAGTTTTCCGCCCTCACCCGCCTGACCCGTGCCGCCCAACACGTCTCCGAGGTAAACTTGGTTGGCCTGACCAATCTCTCTAAAATGGATTCTTCGATAAAGACCGCCCAAATGAAATTCAATGAAATTAAGACCTCTGGACACAATCCAAATCTTCTTGAGGAGCCTGCCCTCTATCTGGATGAAGCCCTGAGTGATTTTTCGAAATTTCAAGCCCTATATACGTCTGGAGAAATGACAGAGACTGAAATTCAGCTGATTGACAAACTGTCGTCCACATTTGAACCTCTATCCGCTCATCTGTCCGAGATGACCAAGGTCATTCTCAATGATATCAAGGCAGCGCCCGCTGTACTGGCAACATTGAATCAATCCAATATCGACGATGAGTTTAAAAAAGTTGCCGACGTCATGGGGGACCTGAAAAGCTTTCAAAACGACGCGGGTTTTCAGTGGTCCACGTCAATCAAAGAGGACTCCCAACGAGCCAAGTCCTACTCAATTTTAGCCATCTCGTTTTTCTTCGTCGTCTCAATTGCATTTGGGATTTTCTTATCCGCAGTTCTTTCCAAACGTCTTATTTCTGCGGCCGAAAAAACAAGTCGAAGCGTGGGAATATTTGGAGTGGCTTCATCAGAAATTTACGAGACCAGCATTCAATTGTCAGAAAAGGTGACCCACCAGGCATCTGCTCTTCAAGAAAGTGTCGCGGCTCTAACTGAAATTTCCGCTATGGTGGAAAAGGTAGTGGAAGAATCACAACATTCCCATCTTGAGTCCGTCGAGAGCGAGCAACAGGCTGAATCTGGAAAACAATCGGTTGATGAGGTGCTTCAGTCATTCCACGATGTTCACCAATCCACTGAGCAACTTATTAAGGAAATTCAGTCAAATAATGAAAAAACAGCAGAAATTCTTCAAACAATTTCGACGATTTCGGCAAAAACACAGGTCATTAATGAGATCGTATTTCAGACCAAACTTCTCTCTTTCAATGCCTCCGTCGAAGCTGCTCGAGCAGGCGAGCATGGAAAGGGTTTTTCAGTGGTGGCGGAAGAAGTCGGACAACTCGCGCAAATGAGCGGTCAGGCCTCGAAGGAGATCAATCAGATTCTGACGGAAAGTTATACCCGTGTTCAGACAATTCTCAAAGAGAGTCAGGAAAGTTCTGAGCGTTGGACTAACGAAGCCAAAGCAAAACTCAATCTTGGCCTGCAAAGGGGAGCTCACTCCAAAGAGGCTCTAGAAAAAATACTTGCCAGTGCGTCCAATGTGACAGGGAGAATTCAACTGATCAATACGGCCATTGGAGAACAACAAAAAGGAATCACTGAAATTCAGAAGGTCATGAATGAGCTCGAGAAAGTTTCGTCTTTCAATAGCGTGACCGCTGAAAAAACTCGCACCATCGCGGAAAATATTACTAAAGAATCACAAATCGTCGAGTCTGCTGTCGAAGACCTTGAGGTTACTCTTCATGGTCACAAGACTAAACACTCGGAAAAAAAGGCTGCATAAATCAAAACCATTTTTAAAGTCGGGGTCTAATTATCGTATTATTGACTGTTCTACTTCGTACTGATGAACTAAAAAAACAAATTTTTATTGGAGGACAAATGAATCAAATAACAAAAGCAATTTTAATGATGGGCCTGGTGCTTTCTTCTATTTCTGCATCAGCAGGAATCTGTGAAATGACGATTGACCGTAAGGCATGCCCAGGACAAGAGGAAAAAGCTCTTGCACCCTACAAAGACAAAGGTGGGAATCCCACAGTCGAGAAAAAACCAGCTGGTGATTTAGCAGAATGCAAAAAGAAAGCAGATGAAGCGTCCAAGATCATCCGCAAGGGCACTTTGACTTCAAAAACTGTGACAGCGAAATTTGGTGCCGAAGACGCTGGAACCTATTCAGACAAAGCCTCTTGTAACTAGTTCTATTTCTGGCGTCAGACCATGTCTGGCGCCAGTGTCATCTTTTGATTTTCCTTGAAAGTTTAAGCTAAAAAAATCTTGAACTTTGAGCCCTTTATTTTCGATGTCCGAAGTTTCTCTAAGGCCTTTTCGGCAGCTAGAGAGTCTATGGCGACATAGCTGAATCGATCATGAATTTCGATCTTTCCGATTTCAGCGGCCGTGAGGGCGTCTGGATCAGATGTCAGTGCCCCCAAAATATCCCCGGGACGCAGTTTATTGGACCGACCACCAGAAATCTGTAGTGTTTTCATCAGTGTCGTCTGGAATTCCTGTCCCAATCCGAATTGGTTCTTAAATCCCAAATTCTGTCGGATCATCCTAACCCCTGTGGTTCTTTCAATTTCGGCGACCTTCAGAATTTCATAGGCCGTAGAAATTGAAACTGCGACCCCGGCCCTTCCGGCCCGCCCTGTTCGTCCAATTCGATGAATGTAAATATCCGGGCTGGATGGCAAATCGACATTGATCACCAGCTCAAGGCGATCAATATCCAGTCCCCTGGCTGCGACATCAGTTGCGACCAAAATTCGGCGGCTCCCATTTCGAAATAGAGAGGTTGCGCGATCGCGTTCAGGCTGAGTCAAATCTCCATGCAAGACCTCGCTGCTGACCTTCATCTTCGTCAATAATTTCCCAATTTCATCCACGGTGGCTTTTGTTCTGCAAAAGACCAATGTGCACATCGACGGATGTCGTTGCAGAATTTTTATAAGAGTTTCAACCTTCTGTGGGTTTTCACACTCGTAAACATACTGTTCAATGGCCGGAGCAGTTTGTATTGCTTGATCAATTTTGACCCGCACTACCTGGCGTTGGTATTTCTGAGAAAGAATTTCCATGCCTTCTGGAAATGTTGCCGAGAAAAAGACCGTTTGCCGATCCTTCGGAAGCTCATCTATAATGGCAGTCATTTCATCTGCAAAGCCCTCTTCGAGCATTCGATCAGCCTCGTCCAGGACTAAGGTTTTCAGGTCTCCAACATAAAGTTCTCGATTTTTAAGATGCTCTAAGGTCCTGCCTGGAGTTCCGACAATCAAATGCATGCCCCGTTGAAGAGCCTGGATCTGAGGTGGGTACGGTTGACCACCCACTAAGGAAACCATTTGAAGGCCTGGGAAAGCCTTGGCGAACTTTCGGGCTTCTCGCAAAACCTGATCACAAAGCTCTCTTGTCGGACACAAAATTATGGCTTGGGGAACAGAAGCCGCCACCTGAATTTTGCTCAAAATCGGGATAATAAATGCCGCTGTTTTTCCACTGCCGGTCTGTGATTGACCCACCAGATCCCGACCCGCCAACAGGACCGGGATACTGGCCGCTTGGATGGGGGTCATTTTTGAAAACCCCATTTCTTCAATCACACGGAGAAGTCCAGGTTGCAGAGAAAGAGAATGAAAGTCATTGGATTCCAAAAAAAGCCCCTTCAGATTTGGTTTAGTCAGCGCCCCCATACCTATGTTACTTCCAGTCCATGGGCAAGCTCTTGATGCGCTATCCTTCGGTCGTGGTTTGACAGGGTCTGACCTCCATGTAAAAATTAATAAAAAACAACGGGGGAACACTATGAATTGGACAATGAAGCTGACTGTGATGTTTGGATTGATCTTATCTGCTGGCTCTTTGCATGCCGAGGACAAAAGCTCGGGCTGTGGTCTTGGATGGCAGGTTCTCTCAAAAAACTCGCTTCTCTCATCCTACACACGTGCCGTCACCAATGCGGTGACATCAAGCACTTCTGGCATGACATCTGGAACCTCCGGCTGTGACAAACATTCTATCGTCAAAAAAGAAGATATGGATATTCACTATGCTGAAGCAAATTTTCACTCTCTGATGACTGAAATGGCCAAGGGCAATGGTCCCTATCTGCAAGGCTTCGCTATGGTCCTGGGCTGCCAAGGGATGCAAATTGACCAGTTCTCTCGGTCTACTCAGAAAAATTACGATCAAATTTTTCCAGTTAACCACTCTAGTCCTGCGGGCGTTGTCGAATCTGTTCGGGCAACTATGAAGACTGAAAACCTTTGTAATCAACAAATCTAAGTTCTTGAATTGTGAACGCCAGGTGAAAATATTGATCTATTTTTTCTTGGCGTTTTTATTTTGCGGGGGCCAATCGGCTCTCGCCATCGATTTTAATTCCCTGGCGTCAGATCCTCTTTGGATTGGCCAACTTCAATATCGAAAAACCATTTTGAATCATTGGAAAGGTGAAGCCGATGGTCCGGGATTTTTTATCTCATCCCAGGGCAAGTCTTCACCGGCAGCTGAACTAGAGGCCACCTATAAAATATTTCAAGAGCACCCAGATCAACCCTGGGGATATACAGGCCAGCCGGTGATCTGTGCATTTCCAACCAGAAAATATTTTTTGGAACAAAAGCTGGGAATTCAATTTCGAGATATTCCCTGCAAAGAAAGAGAAGAGTGGAAAAGACCTCTGAGTGGTACAAAATTTTACCTCGTCTATAGCAGCGCATTTCCCAATAATCCGGCATCGATGTTTGGTCACACTTTTGTTCTTCTGTCGAAACACGATCCACCCGATTCGGCACAGGGGCTTTTTGACTATGCTATTAATTTTTCAGCAGACACCGCCGGCAGTGATGAAAAATCCCTGCTTTACACCATTAAGGGCACGTTGGGGGGATACCCCGCCAGATATCGACTCTATCCGTTCTATCAAATGATCAACCTCTATATCAATTGGGAGAGCCGCGACCTTTGGTATCTGAAAATTCCATGGGATGAGCAGCAGATTGATCGATTTTTGGATCATGTCTGGGAGATTTTTACGACCACGCATTTTGACTATTACTTTTTTGATGAAAACTGTTCGTACCGCCTGTTGGCGGCCATGGACTATGTGGACCCCAACCTTCATGCGGTGGACCATTTTTACTCTCGATTTCCGCTGTACTATGTCTCCCCTCTGTCGACATACAAGTATCTGCACCATTTCTACAAAGACAATACGCCAGAATACTTTACGCCTTCTCTTCGGAAAACTTTAAAAAATGAAATCTCTCACTTGAACACGGATGAAAAAAAACATTTTCATCACCTTCGCAGAGACTCGCAGGATGTTGAACACGAAAACAATGTCAAAGTACTAGATACACTGATCACGTTGCTTGATTACAAAAAAAGAACGGCCTCTAGCAACTATCTTTCCAGCCAAGTCTTGGATGATCTCGACAAAACCCTGCGCCGAAGATCGCAGATCCGCTCCCCTTCCGTTGACGGACCTGCGGTAAAAGCACCAGCGTCTCCGCTGATCTCTCATGAGGCGCATTCTATCTATTTTGGCTTGGGCCAAGAGGGGGATAGAAAGGGATCTCTGGCCGGCGGCAAGGTCGCTTATCACGACATTTTGAGCCCCACAGAAGGATTCGAGCGATGGAGTCATCTGAACTTTCTGGAAGCTGACCTGACCTATTTCCAAAATAAATTCAAGGTTCGCTCATTCATTCCGCTGAATATTATTTCTTTTTTTCCCATTGAATCTTATGAATCCAAACTCAGTTGGCGAGCAGAACTTGGGTATAATCAACAATTGTCTACCTATTTGCGGGGTGGGGTTGGGGCTTCAGTGCAGGATTCCAGCGAAAAGGCGATGGCTTATGGATTTATCAGTCCTATTCTGAGCACCGCTGAAGATTTCACAAATGGTCACGGCTATCTGCTAGAAGCCGAGCTTGGATTTCTAGCCGAGGCCACAAAGTGGGGAAAAATATGGATTTTCTATCGGGATTTTCTTCGACCGAACACCTGGAATTTCGACGACAACCTGGAGACGACAACTTTTCGGACTGCATTTTACCTTGATACAAATAACGAGATCCGACTGGAGACTGACCTGAATGATCGGGCCACAGACTCCAAAATATACTTTCAACATAACTTTTAGACGAGAGCGTGCTGAAAAAAATATACCCGCTATTTGCCGCGCAACTTTTCACTTAGATCGTCGAGACGGCTGGAAATATTTTTATAAAAATTATAGCGACCCAATATAAATCGCAAGATATAGCGATTTATCAAACGAACAGCCTGAACACCCAAAACACAGACGCACACAACTGTGATCAAAATCAAAACAACTTTCCAGGTCCCCGAAGGGTCATCCGCAAAGTACAGCCCTGTGGTGTTCATTCCAAAAAACCCCACGATCAAATTTAATGGCAAAAATACACCTGAAATTATTGTTAACACCAAAAGAGTTCTATTCAGACGATCACTCTTAATTGAGTCATAATAATGATGTACGCCATCCAAACGAGATTTTAGAGTGTTGATATTGGACGAGTGAAACTGAATACCATCTTCAATGTCTTTGAATTCGTCCTTATACTTATCAAACTGCGGCGCCGAAATTTTCAGAAATTCATGATAGACAATTCCGTTTCGATAGTAATAGTTTTCCAATTTGGACAGATCTCTTTTTAAATCAAACCAAATATCCATAAATACTCGAGATAGGTTTCTGTCGAAAAGATCATCTTCTAATTTCTCAACTTGGCCAGTATACGCGTTAATTATTTTTTGATTGTTCTTGGAATAAAGATCCAGCTGATGAACCAAGTCGGCGTAGGACTTTTTTAATTTTATAAAAATCTGAGGGTCACGCTCAAAGTAGAAAACATCTTTTGCCTTTAAAATAAAAAATTCAGATTTAAAGTTCAACTCAGCCGTGGAAAAATCAATTCGGCGCAAGATCAGAATCTGAAAATCTCCATAGTCCTCAAAGACAGAGAATGGTTCTGGCGCTGATAGCATTTCTGCGACTTCATCAACATTATTCTCAATAATATCTGCAAGATTCATGAACTGAGCATTGCAGTGCCTCCGCATCATGTCCACCCAATTTGGGGTGAGCCCCTCTGAAAAAATCTGGATCTTCCGTCTGCACGCGTGGGGATCATTCGTCCCGATCTATCCAAAAATGACCCATTGCCCAGCTTTGGAGGTTTCCCTGGTCGACATAGGGCCTGTTAGTGATCAGCCGACACCCAAGTTTTACAGATATTTTTGGCACAATCGCTGCACTCTGTGTGAGTTCATATTTATCTATCGAAGGGGCCTTGGGACTTTAAATTGTAAATTGAGTCAGAGACCCACAATATCAAACAAGGAGTGACGGTATGAAGAAGACAACCCGCAAGATTCGAAAAAAAGCAAAAGCGAATAAAAAGAAAATCCTTAAGTCTGGGGTCGTACGCAAACAGGCCCACGCTAGCTCACGCAACAAAAGAAGCCAAGCCCGCAGGGATGGAAAGAAGTAGCGATTCAAAACCCCGAGCTGGCGTCACAGTTTGCTCTAGAGAATACACAATCGAACTTGCGACCTCATTACCTGCTCGTCACTTTTAATCCAATGATTGCGACGAGCAAAAGCCCAAGAAAAAACAGTCTAAAGATCGTGACAGTCTCCTTGAATAGAATAATCCCAAGCAAGGACGCCCCCAAGGCCCCAATGCCCACCCACACTCCGTAAGCTGTACCAATGGGTAAGGATTGGCTCGCACGGGCCAATAGAAACATACTGATTGCCAAGGTAATGAGAGTAAAAATACTGGGACCGAGTTTAGTAAAACCATCTGTGTATTTAAGGCCAATCGCCCAACAGACCTCAAAGAGACCCGCAATTATAAGTGTAACCCAAGCCCAAGTGACAGACATACGAACTCCTTTTTTAAAGAGCCGTCTTTTCTCACCTGGTACGGTTCACCTCGTCAGGGGCACTATTGCCGATTTTTAATGTAAATGAAATTTCAGCTCTTAATTTAAACCCGTAAAGAGAACCAGTCAATTTGGCGGAGAGAGTGAGATTCGAACTCACGATGGCCTTGCGACCATGACAGCGTTCCAGGCTGTTGGATTAAACCACTCTCCCATCTCTCCGCAGTTTGGAACTTGGACCTAAGATGATTATATGAACGGGCTGGGACAAGCAAGAATTCAAAAGCCAGGTGGGTAAATCTGCTGAAAATATACCCCCTCTTTCGCAATGCTTCTTGATAGGCAACACCCGCTCTTCGTCTCTACCTTGGATGGGTCTTTTAAAGAACCGTTTTTGGTCGCGCCAGATAATCAATGAATTTTTGCCGATAGCTTTGACCATCGGTCCAAAAGACGTTGCCGTGGGTACCACTCTCGATCCTCCAAATTTCCTTGGGCTCAGCTAATTTTTCATAAATCTCTTCGCCAAATTTTGGATCGATCACCAAATCTTTTTGCCCATGAATAACTAAAGCGGGAATGGGAGAAACTCTCTCAATATGTTCAGGGGCATACGAATCACTCATCACCAGCCATGCCAAAGGTTGGAACAACCACGTTAACCAGTGCTCAGAGGCCTTGGTCCTTGCTACACTTCGATAGGATAGAAAGGTCGAATCCAAGATCAAATTCCGCAAGGGCACATGATCCCTCAGTTCCAATACAGTTTTCAGGGCAATATTGCCCCCCAAACTTTGGCCATAGACAATCAACGGGCGAGCATCTTTGTTCTGATGAACCCACTGAAGAGCGGCTTTCCCGGCCATCAAATTGGTTTTCGGACTCGGCCCACCTTGTGATTCACCATAACCCGGATAATCAAAAATAAAATAGCTATAACCCTTTGCTGGAAGCCAAGTGAACTGCAGAAAGTGAGTGGTAATATTCTCGGCATTTCCATGAAAAAAAACCAATGTTCCCAGATTTGGTTCTTTGGTCGCCTGGAACCACCATCCATGAAGTCGGTGATGATCCTCATCTTCAAAGTAAATCTCTTCCTGAATTAGGCCTGCTTGTTTGGGATCATAAAATTTTCGATCAGGAATCCTCGGATAGTAAAAAATACTGGTGCAAGAGGTGCTAGCGAACAAAGCAAGGATGCAAATCACAAAATAAAAAAAACGAGGGGTCATAGAGTCTTTGAGTATCGTCCCACAAATACTCTGTCACCAAATAAAAAAAGGGCCTTATCGGCCCCTTTTTTATTTATCTACAGAGATAAATTAGCCGCAATGGCCAACTTCTGTTTTCAAATTATTGAACAGCTCAGTTGCATTTGATGTCGGCGCGACAACGGTGCCATAGTTCTGTTGAATTCTTTGAGAAATTGCCGGCGCTTGTGACGCTGAACAACCAAAAGATTCAATCATCGCATTTACATACTCGCCTTGTCCTTCTGCCAATTCAGATCGCAGAGTCTGATAGTTAGAGGCAACAAATGTTGCTGCTTCTTTCTCATTTGCTGCAAAAGTAATTTGCTCACAACCCAAAGTTCCAGAAGTCATTCCGAAAGATGGAGGAACAAATGCATTTGTCGTTCCACGAGTTGTTGTCGCAATCATTGTGCGAGAGTCAGTTACTTGCCAGCCCAAACCACAACCATCCAAAGTGTCCTGGTTCATGGCTCCGCCACCCGCCATTGCTTTTTCTTTTGCTTGCGCAGAAAACGCAGCTACGGAAACTAGAATTGCGATCACTAATTTTGTCATTGAAGAATCCTTTCGTTGGTAATGAACGTAGAAAAAGTATGAGTGGCCCACAATAAGGGGTCAACGAAAATAATATGCGAAGTCGAGGCGAAGTTGACGATAGGTATCGCCAGAGAAATTTGGCGTGATCCACTGAAATCCTTGTCTCAACTCCCAGTTGCGGTTCCACGAAAAAGACTGGGCCATCATCATCTTGTAAAATTCTGGCTCAGGAGAGCTATGACGCGCCTCCCGATTGTAGGTTGCCTGCAAATGAAGCTTCCAGTTTTCCTGCAAGATTGCCAGCAGTCCTGCCTCCAAATTGGGCAAAAGACGATAGCCCTGCTCCCACCTCTCGTCAGATTCAGCCCGCAGACCAAAGAACTGATATATCAGTGCATCGGGCGTCCCTAGCTCCCAGCTTGAGCCAATGCCGGCATCCCAAACAAAAGCCCGGCAATCCAAACATCCAAAGTCCTTCGGTGATTCAAAATCTAACTGCACTCTCCAGCTTGGGTTAAAATCAATCCGACTCACTGGAGTCAATGAAGTCACCTTGACACCACCCAACTCTTCTAAATGCCAGTTGTTCGACTGGGGACGATAGCGCCACTCCATCCACGGAAACTGAATTTCGGAGAATCGCTTAAATCCCAAGTCTTTATTCAAAAGATCATGGTAGGCAGATTTCAAACGAATCCCTTGATAGCCATAAAAACCACCATCCAATTTTTCACTGCCTGCCATGAGATCGACTGCATAAGCATCATGTCCCAAGTCTGGCCTGGTCTCGGGAGATATTTCGGGAAGATCCGTCTGTGTGATCGAGCCAAAACTGGCCCTGCGCACCTGAATCTGCTCCCAAAGTCTATTCTCATCTGCTTCGAGCTTTCCCTTTTTGA
>Ga0210057_1002150_pt1 | contig 28595 bp, 30 predicted proteins | sample CryGeyCG2114_010_2_FD_183968 | JGI IMG/M metagenome (GOLD analysis project Ga0210057, IMG submission 183968) | Groundwater microbial communities from aquifer - Crystal Geyser CG10_big_fil_rev_8/21/14_0.10 (SPAdes) (version 2) | ecosystem: Environmental > Aquatic > Deep subsurface > Groundwater ...
CGACTTTAAATTTGTCCCTTAAATATCGGTGGAATTTTCTAAAATCCAATTTCCAGCCTTGGTAAATGAGCTTCTTGTTTTTGTAAAGATTTTTGCTTGTTCCCAAATTTAGGTTTTGGCTGTCAATGAACGCATAGATAACAGGTCGTTTGAGTTGCTTCATGTTTTAATTTTTCTGTACCAATTATAAACTAATATCGACGCCATGATTAATCCCGCTCCCAGAAACTGATGAGGGTTCATGGTTTCTTTGAGGAGTAAAAAAGCGGCATGATCAATAAACTGATCTGAATAATAAAGTTGTAATTGGTTAGACTGGTAAGTTTTAGAGCCGCAAAACCCAAAGAGTTGGCGATGGTGAAGAATAAAATAGTCGGCAGGCTGACAAGAAGAGAATTAAGCCTTATCCGAAGGCGAAGCCAAATTAAAATTACCAATCCGGCGGTAACTCCGGTAACCAAAGCGTAAAAATAAGGGTGAATGCCGGTATTTAATAAGTATTTACCGACAATCAGTAAGGTAACTTCAGTAGTCAAAAACCAGAAATTATAGCGGTTCATTGATTTTTGGCGGCTTCGATAACTTTGAGGACATTAATGCCGTCGGAAACCGTGACCAGCGGTTTGGCTTTACCTTGGCAGACATCAATAAAATGCTTTATTTCGGCCAGGTACATATCATTATTGGGTTGATAGTCCCAGCGTAGTGTCCCGGAATCAGTCACGACTTCACAGTAGCGTTCGTTTTTATGACTGGCAAAAGAGAGGTAAATTTTTGCATTAACACCGGAAACAAAGTCCAAGTTTAAATCGGCAATTGACTCGGTTTCTATTTGCAGTTCCGGCGCCATTTGTAATTTGGCGGTGACTTTTTTTACCGGACCGAAAAACCATAAGGCGTAATCGATTTCGTGGGATAGGTCTAAGAGAACCCCGCCGCCCAAATCTTTTTTGGCCGAATAACTTTGGCGGTAGTCTTTGTCCGGGTGCCAGTCCGGCAGCCAACTCCGGCAGACAATTGTGACTTTAATAATTTTTTTGCCGGCAATTTTTTGTTTAAAAAATTTTAGGGATTGGTCGAAACGCAGGCAATAGCCGACTAAAATTTTACCGGTTAATTTATCCAGCCCGTTCAAATTATGAGATATGGGTTTTTCAATAAAAATCGGTTTATTATACCGGGTTATTTTAAGAGCAGTTTCTAGATGGTAAGCGGTCGGGTTGCAAATTAAAAAACCATCGGCCTCTGCTTGGCTAGTGGTTTCCTGATGACCCAATTCAGTCAGGTTTTTTAAGTGCCTTGAGCCGATTGAACCGTGGCCAAAAAGATAAAACTTCACTTAAATTATATTAGTTTTAATTAATAGTTGCTTGATCTGTTCTTTGGTTAAAAATTCTTTGGGTTCGACGCCGTTTTCCGGCACCGGCCGGCCGCCGTTTTTCCGATAATATTCCCAATTATCTTTGGTGGGTAAGACATACATGTCTTTTAGCTCGAGTGCCAATGACGCTTCAGTTCGGGTAACGATTTTTTCATAAAGTTTTTCTCCCGGCCGCTTGCCGATTACTTTAAGAGTAATAGGTTTTTTGGCTAAAGTTTCAATCATCACTCCGGCCAGATCAGCAATTTTCAACGCCGGCATCTTTAAAATAAAAATTTCACCGCCAAGGGCGATTTCCGCCGCTTTGAGAATTAGTTCGACCGCGTCGGGGATGGTCATAAAGTAGCGGACCATATTTTTATCGGTAACGGTCACCGGTTTGCCGGCTTTAATCTGCTCCAAAAATATCGGAATGACTGAACCGGAGGAATTTAAGACATTACCAAAGCGGACGCTGGCAAAAGCCGTCTCCAGCTTGCCTTTGTAATAATCGGCGCCGACGGTCAGGCGTTCGGCTAAAAGCTTGGAGGCGCCCATGGTGCTGGTCGGATTGGCGGCTTTGTCGGTGGAAATGTTGATAAAGGTGGTAACGTTATTATTCAAGGCCGCCTCCAGCAGATTTTGAGTTCCCAAAACATTGGTCTTAACTGATTCAAACGGAGAATATTCATTTAAGGCGACGTGTTTTAAGGCGGCAGTGTGGAAGACCGTGTCTGCTCCTTGCATTGCCCAATTAACCCGGTCTTTGTCGCGGACGTCGCCCAAAAGGAAGCGCAAATTTTTCTGTCCTTGATATTGATGCATCGCGGTAAACAGCCCGAACTCATTATTATCCAAAATCCTGATTTGTTTAGGCTGGAAATTAAGAACGTTCTTTACCAATTCGGCGCCGATGGATCCGATGCCGCCGGTTATCAAAATAATTTTGTTAGTAATTTTGGGGTGGATCATATCTCTATTTTAAAACTTTTTTTAGTGTCTCACAAACTTGATTGACTGTGGATTCCTTCATGGCGGCATAAAATGGTAATGCTAAAGTCGAGGCGGAGACTGATTCGGAAACGGGGAAATCTCCGGTCTTAAAGCCGAAAGGTTTCATGTATGGTTGTAAGTGGATTGAGGGCAGGTAGGCTTTACTGGGGATTCCGGCATTGCCTAATTTTTGGATCACCTTGTTCCGATCAATGTTTTTATCCAGGCGGACCACGTAGACAAACCAGCTGCGTTCATGATCCGGGTCATTGGCCTGCATTAAAATTACACCGGGTACCTTAACCAGTCGCTGGTTATACCATTTGACTACTTGATTGCGTTTAGAAAGAAACCGGGGCAGTTTTTTAAGCTGTGATCGGCCTAAGGCGGCCTGAATTTCCGTTAAGCGGTAGTTGTAGCCCAGATATAAATGTTTGAGCCAGTTTAAGTTTGGTCCCCGGCCTTGATTCAATAGTCCTTTTATTAATTTATATTGACTCTGATCGTTGGTAACCAAAGCGCCGCCTTCGGCGGTCGTCATCTGTTTATTGGGGTAGAAAGCAAACACGGTCGGGTGGCCCAGGCTCCCCAGTTTTTTGCCTTGGTATTTAGCGCCTAAGGCTTCGGCCGCGTCTTCGATGACTAATAAACGATGTTTTTTGGCAATCGCTAAAATTTGTTCCCATTCGGCAGGATAACCAAAGATATCCACACCGACAATCGCCTTGGTTTTACGAGTAATAGCCTTTTCAATTTTATTGACATCCAGATTAAAGGTTTGCGGATTGATATCCACGTATTTCGGCACGGCCTTTTCGTATAAAAAACAGTTAGTGGAAGCCACAAAGGAAAATGGGGAAGTAATCACTTCGTCTCCGGCTTTAATCCCGCCGGCCACAACCGCTAAATGCAGGGCGGTGGTGCCGCTGCTGGTGGCCGCAGCGTATTTGGCGCCCACAAATTTAGCCAGTTCCTGCTCAAATTTTTCCGTTTCTTGCCCTAAACTTAGTTGCCCGGATTTTAGGACTCTGACTACTGCGGCAACATCCTGGTTACTGATACTTGGAGGACCCAAAAGTATTGATTTCATGAGTGTAATGGTTTAGCCGGAACCCCGGCCCAAACTTGATTATCAGGAATATCAGCTTTGACCACGCTGCCGGCACCGACCAAGGCATTGGTTCCGATGGTGACTCCGGGCAAAATCACACTGTGGCTGCCGATTCTGGCACCGGCCCTAATGACAATTGGACCGTGGGTTTCGTCAATAGTGTTATGGGAGTAGATAGCGCAGTGGCTGCCGATCTGCGCTCCTTCTTCGATCGTGACGCCAAACTTGGCGTTGATGTAGGTGAAAGCGCCGATGTCCGTGTTTCTTCCTAAGTGAAATTTTTCCCGATGCTGGCAAACCCAATGCCAGGGAGTCATGTCCTGGTTATCGAATGTCGGTGCCTGCCAATTGGAGAATCTGGTCATAAGCGCTTCAGGAATTTTATCACCCGTTCGGCAGTTTTCCCATCGCCATAAGGATTTTTAAGATTTTTCAGCCGCCAACCTAAGGTTTTGCTAATCGCTTTGGCAATTTGTTTACGGTTATAGTCGACGTTAATAATGTTTTTGGCCTGCTCCCGGCCGGTTTGACGGGGACCGATATTAACAAAGGGCAAATTAAAACCGGGGGCTTCGATTAATCCCGAAGAACTATTGCCGACGAGAACTTTTGTCCGGTTTAGCAGTTGCAAAAATTTAGTTCTTGCCACTGACGGATAAATTTCCACCCGGTCTTTATATTTGTCAATTACTTTGATCATCACCCGGCCGCCGGCGTCAGCGTTCGGGTAGATGACTTTAACCGGTAAATTTAAAGTTAGCACCGCTTCCAGTGTTTGCAGGATTTGCCAGGCGGCATCTTTTTCTTTTTCATCCGGATGCTGTAACACCACCAGACAGTCTTTTTTATCCGTTTGGGGCAAGTCTTTGATTTGATCCAATCCCGGCGCGCCGACAATTTTAATCCTGTGCTTGTTGATGCCCAAACGGCGCAGTTTTTTGGCCGCACCCTTGGAGGCCGGTAGGTGCCAATCGGCGAGCATGGTAATGGCGTTTCTGGCTTTATTGTCGATAGTCGTGGTTTCCTCGCCGCCGTGGAGATGAATGATCGGAATGGACAAATAGGCAGCGGCAACGGCCATGGCCAATTGTTCGCCCCGGTCGCCCAGGACCAAAGCCAGGTCCGGCTTTTCTTTATTAAGTGTTTCGGCCAGCTGGGATGTGCATTGTCCTAAAAATTTAGCCATAGACAAGCGGTTATCTTCTATATAAGTAGCGTCAACGATTTTTACCTGGGGAAATTTTGCTTTAACCTCGCTGATCGTCTCGCCAAATTCCGGCAGCAAATGCATTCCCGTTGCCAGTAAAACCAGTTGCAAATTTTTATCTGCCTCGATACCCAGAAGAATTTTCTGCATTAACCCAAACTCTGCCCGCGACCCGGTTAAATAGGCAATATTCTTCATGAGGCTATTCTAACACTAGAAGTCGGTTTTTTTGATTTGGCTGTCGGCGGTAATATTGCGCTGGGCGGTTTTACCCAGTATTTTCCAGTAAAACTTCGGGTGCAGGCCGCCTTTGGCCGGACGCTTGATGGTCAAGTTTTTGGCGGTAAATTTGGCGCCTTTGGTAATATCGGTTAAGGCGATAACGGCCTTGCGGGCCATTTGGGCAATAATCAGTTCGGATTTAAACGGTTCCTTTTTTCCGGAGCCGCGCAATTTTTCGACCAAACGAATTTTCTCGACCATATTTTTCAGTTCGGCCGGTTCGAGTGAGTTTTGCTGGTCCGGGCCGGGCATCGATCGGTCCAGGGTAAAGTGTTTTTCAATGACGGTGGCGCCGTAGCCAACGGCGATTAACGCCGCTTCAATGCCTAAAGTATGGTCCGAATAACCGATGGGATATTTTTTAAAGTGTTTTTGCAGGTCTAAAATCGCGCTGACATTGGCCTCTTCCGGCGGGCAGGGATAGTTAGTAGTGCAGTGAAGAATCGTAATTTTTTTATTGCCGGTTTGCTCGATAATTTTGACCGCTTCTTGGGTTTCGGCGATGGTGGCCATGCCGGTGGATAAAATGATCGGTTTTTTGGTTTGGCCTAAATATTGCAGAAAGGGCAGATTAGTCAAATCGCCGGAGCCGACTTTCCAGACAGATACCATTGGCTCAAGGAACTTGGCGGAATCAATATGGCCGTGCGGGGTAGACATGAACATGATGCCGGTTTGGTTGCAGGCCTTGATTAGACGGGGATAGACGCTTTCTTTTAATTCCAAGGGCCGTAACAATTTCCATTGATTATCCTCGCCGACATTTTTTTTCTGGTAAGCGGCAGTCGGTGAGAGTTTGGTCGTGACCTGTTCGGCTTTAAAGGTTTGGAATTTAACCGCATCCGCTCCGGCCTCGGCAGCAGCAAAAACTAACTTTTCTGCTAATTCAACGTCGCCGTTATGGTTAACGCCGGCTTCGGCAATGACAAAAGTGCGGTTCGGCTTAAGGAAGCTCATAGATTTTATACTTTGAATTTTCCCACAGGAGTTTCCCGAAAGCAATAGGAGTGGTCCCCAGCCAGTAATCGGCGCGGTATTTGGTTAAACCCGGTTCCAGCTTGGCGTATTGATCCAGCAGCCCGGTCAACTTTTCTTTGGGTATGGCACAATTGTAATAATCTTTGCCCACGAACCGCCGGAAATATAAATAGTGGCCGGCGCAGTGGTCAAAATCAAACCGCTTTATTAATTTTAAAGCGGCGTTTTCTTTAAACATGTTTTTTAGTTCTGCTTCACTGACTCCGGCAATTTTTTGGGCGATCAGAAATCGGCTTTCGGCTTCTGCGGTGGGGGCTAAAGTTAATTGGGACTGGGGGATAAATACGTTATTGTGGGTATAAACCGGTAAATATAAATTATCGGTTAAACCGGCGGTTATGACGACACTGTCTTTGGCTGTGTTTTTATTCAGCCAGTCGAATAATTCCAGCCTTTCTGATTCAATCATAAACGCCGGGGCTTGATTTTTAAAATACTGCCAATGGAGGCGAGCCTGATAACCCAGTAGCAGCAACGTTAATCCCAGTGCCAGATAACGATTATCCCGCTTTAAATAATTAAACAGCAGGTTAAAGCCAAAGACTGCAGTCAGAGGGTATATCACCCGGAGCAGCCAGTGACCGATCGGATCGTCAAAACCTAGACCAAGTATCTGGCTGCCGGTGACAATGATCAAACTGGTGCTAAAAAAACTCAGCCAGAATTGGGATAGGATTTTATTTTTAACGGTGATTTTAGCTAGCCCCAACATTAACAGAATTAAAGCGATGCTTTTGAATGGCCAACCGGTGGCCAGCCAGGAGTTCAAGATAAAATCAGGCCGTTGCGGCAGCTGATAAAACCAGCAGAGGTTGAGCCAGTAAAGCAACCCGAGCGCTAGCCCGATAACTAAACTTAGCCCCAGAGTTTTGGCTCTTTGCGGTTCCCGGCTAATTAAAGCCAGGCTTAAACCCACGACCGTCCAGGCAAACGCAAAACTCCAATAAAACAAATGGGTGTAGGTTAATAAACCCAATAAGCCGCCCAGCCACAGATAATTTTTGTTTTTAAAATAAGCGCTTACCCAGACTAAAAATATGACCAGAGAAATTTGCGGATGAGAACTGCGGATCAGATGAGAGTAGCTACCCAGATTAAAGACTTGAATAATTTGTTTGAGGACTGACGGCAGAAAGGGGAATGAGGCCAGATAATGGTAACTGATCATTACTGCCAAGGCTCCGGCCAGGCTTAAATACGGTTTGTCGGTTAAACGGCGGAGAAGTAAACTTAAGAGGATAAATACCATACCGGGGAAAATAAAATCTGCCAACATAAAACCGGAGTCCACCCCGCCTCCCAACCGGCTCAACCCGGCCAGGATCACGGCCGGAACGGTTTCCCCTACAAACGGCGATGGGGTGTTTTTATACTCAACAATTCCGACGTCGTTCAACCACCAATGACCGTCAAGAATTTCCCTGGCCCGTGAGGCGTAGAAAATAGTTTCATCGACCGCTACTGACGGACTTGACTGGTTTAGGGCCAGAGGGGTGTAACGACTCTCATTCAGCCATCGGGGAATAGTCAAATGATAAAAACTGAAAACCAGGCCGACCAATAAACTCACTCCGAGTAAAGTCAGCCGGTAATAATCCCTCATGATATAATTTTATCACCTAATGAAAAATAAGTTTTTGGTTAGTTTGAATGATTCTTTTTAGCTAAGATAATTAGCCACGGAAAAGCTGTAATCTCTGCTATCAATTTTAATCCAGTTTGACTGATTAGGCGTGAAAAACTCATTTTTGACCAGTGCTGAATATGCTCCGGGTGATTGCCCCAGGTGGATATATATTTGCCTCTGAAAAAATTAACCAGCCTGAACCAGGGTTCATGAGGCACCGAAAACAAGCAGTATTTTTGACTTACTCGCTTAACCTCATTAACTGCAGTTACAGGGTATTGTAAATGTTCTAAAACCTCAGTGCAGATTACCAGGTCAAATTTGCCGGCAGGATACGGTAATTTATAAATGTTACCGGCGGTGTAGTGAAACCGGGGATGGATTTTTATGGCAAGCTTAAGTGCGGCAGTAGAGTTATCAATACCGGATAGCTGCTTGCCGATACGTTCCGAGCGCAGCCTGTTTAAAGTAAAGCCTTCACCGCAGCCGGCATCAAGAATAGAGACAACCGGCAATTTTTTTAACAAAGCAATCAGCCGCTGATAGTAATTTCTGATCAGCAGTTGCTGTAGAGGGTTATGACTAGTGTGTTTGAGTAGGTTGCTGGTGGTCATGTTTTTTTAGACTCTCTATACTGGCAGTGATTTGTTCACCGACGAGCCCGGTAATACCGATCTGAACACCCATAATCATTGACATAACCGAAAGCAGCAACAAGGGCCGGTTGCCGATTGTTTGGTTCAGAATCAGTTTTTCGTAGGTTAGGTAGGTTGCTCCGGCCAAGCCGCTTAAGAAAAAGATTAAACCTATTGGTCCAATCATGTGTAGCGGCCGCAAGCGGTATTTGGTAATAAAAATTACTGTCAGCAAGTCAAAAAAGCCGTAAATGAAGCGTAAGGCCCCGTATTTAGACTTGCCATAGCGTCTTTTCCGGTGATTGACCAAGATTTCACCTACCTGGTATCCTTGGGCGGCAATGAGGGCAGGGATATAGCGGTGCAGTTCACCATAGAGTGCCAAACGGTGGACTGTTTCAGCTCGGTAGGCTTTGAAGCCACAGTTGAAATCGTGGAGGTTGATCCCGGTTGCTTTTCTGGTTACCAAGTTGAATAATTTTGATGAAGTATTTTTTATCAGGGAGTCACGGCGGTGTTGTTTCCATCCGGAAACCAGGTCAAAACCGGATTCAATTTTTTTGATAAAGTGAGGGATTTCTTTAGGGTCGTCCTGGAGATCGCCATCCATAGTAATAATCACTTTACCTTTTGCCATATTAAATCCTGCAGACAAGGCGGTGGCTTTCCCGAAATTTCTTCTTAGGCGGATACTTTTAATGTGTTGCGGCGATTTTTGTTTTAAGCGGTCAATTATAGCCTCGGAATTATCAGTGCTGCCATCATTAACAAATATAATTTCAAAGTCAATCTTCATTGGCAGCAAAACTTTATTTATTTCCGCGATTAGTTGCTTGAGGCTTAAGGCCTCGTTAAATATGGGTATTACCAGGCTGATCATACTAATTCATCCTACCCTGTTTTTGATATAAACCCAGCCGATAAAGCGTTATCAGTTTAAAAGGCAAATCCCGTAAAGCCACTTTTGAAAATTTTTTATCTATTGCTTGATTGATTTGGGTTGCCGTGGCGACATGACCCAGGGTGTGAAATTTTTTTCTGCCGGTATCTTTTAACGCCTGATAAATATGGCGGCGGAGAAGTTGTCTTTCAAAATTTTTCAAAAAATCAAAAATCCAAGAGCCCTCGTTGGGGTAGCCGGCAATCAAGTAACCGCCAGGTTTTAAGATCTTAAAAAAACCAGCCATGACCTGGTTAAGGTTTTGAGGCGGAATATGTTCTAACACGTTCAGACAAACTATTACCCCAAACTGTTGATCTTTAAAATCTAAGTTTTCCAGCTTTATTTTTTTAAACAGGACATTATCAATCTTTCTTTTTTTAACCATAAATTGAGCATAGTGCAAAGAAAAATTAGTATTATCTATCGCTACAACCTGATTAGCAGTTTCACTTAAAGAGGGTAAGAAAAAACCAATCCCAGTGTCTGCATCAAGCAATTTATCCACTTTGCCCACTTTTGCAATATAACTCAAAACAGTTTCCAACCGCTTCCTGAATAACCACCTAGTTGGTCCTTTTGTTTCAAAATAAGCCGAAGCCGAAGCCTCAATTACCTGCTGATATTCAGCTGATTTGTTGGGATGATCCAGGACCTTCAAACTATTTGGATAATCGGTTTTTTTTGGTAGTTTAAGCTGATATTTCATTTTAATCATTATATAATTAAATTATCTTGGATTCTATGGGAAAAATCTTTAAACTAACCCTAATCTTTACCTTAATTACTGGCCTTGTCTGGTCATTGTTGGTACCCCTCTGGCATTTTCCTGATGAACAAGCCCATTTCGGCCATGTGGCTTATCTGGCCGAAGGCGGGACTTTGCCGATGGGCCGGACCAATGACCTTAATCAGGAAATCGCTATATCCGAACAGCGCCTGGGAACTTACCGGAATAAATACGGCAACAATGATTTTACTTACCGGCCCGATTATCGTTTGGAATATACCGATAGTTACACCGGCAAGTACGAAGAAGAAATAAAAACTCTGCCTTTATCAGCCAGAAAAGAGTTTAAAGATCCGGAGTCGGCCTATTATCCGCATTTTTTTTACCGGGTGTCAGGGCTAATTTATAAGTTTTTTTACAATCAGGATATTTTTATCCGGGTGTTTGCTTTAAGGCTTTTCTGGCTGTTTAGCCATGCATTGATGGTTTGGTTGGCATGGCTTATTGGCAAAGAAGTTTTCCCCAAAGAGCCAAGGGCAGCAGTGTCGGTGGCGGTTTTAACTTCTTTTCAGCCGATGCTGTCTTTTGTGGCCGCCGGGGTTTCCGGTGACAATCTGCATAATTTATTATTTACGGCGGTAATTTATTTTTGTTTAAAAATCAGGCGGAAATTGGATTGGCTAAATTTATTAGGTTTAGCCTTAGTGATGATTTTGGGTTTTATCAATAAACCCCAATTTTTAATTGCCTTGGGGATAGTGGTTCCGATTTTATTGTGGCGTTTCCGGCTGTTGTTGGGTCTAATTATCGCCGGACTTATTTTACTTTATACTCAAGGGAAACTGCCTTATTTTGAGATTAAGGCAGACTTGGCCCGGCCGGATTACACCCTGTGGCAGCACCTGGTTTATACGGCCCAGCATACTTTCCGGGAAGTATTGCCCTGGTATTGGGGAGTGTTTCGCTGGTTGAGTTTGACTTTGCCGCGCTGGGTAAATCAGGTAATGATGAGGTTGCTATTGGTAGCCGGAATCGGCTTGATGATCAAAATTTTCCGACGAAAATTTGAGCCCGGGTTTTGGATTATTGTTTGGTCGGCGCTGGTTTATTTTCTGGCTCTGTTTTTCTGGGACTGGCAGCATGTCAGAAATGCCGGCTTCCCTTTTGGCATTCAGGGTAGATATTATTTCTCGGTGATCGTGCCCCAAATGGTGTTGTTGGTAATGGGGATAAAGGCAATTTGGTCGAAATTATTAATTCTGCTTAACTTGTGGTTTATTGGATTAAACTGGATTGCTTTTTATACAGTGGTTAGTTCATATTACGACACCAGTAGTCTTAACACTTTTATTATCCAGGCCAGCCAATATAAACCCTTTTTTGCCAAAGGCTGGTGGCTGATAATCGCCTTGGGTTTATATTTTATTTTTTCTGTAATTTTCTCAATTCAATTATTTAAACTATTCCGTCATGAAAAATAAGTGGTTAATAATTTTATTGGTTGCCTCCTTTTTTAAAGGCTTAATTTGGTTATTTTTTACGCCGATTTTTCAAATTCCTGATGAACCCAGTCATTTTGCCTATGTGCAATTTTTAGCTGAGGAAAACCGCCGGCCGCATCCCCGCCGGGAGGTAGTGACTTCGCAAGAACTTTTTTCTGTCAGCCAAATTGTTAATTTTAACTGGAAAATCGAACATCCGGTTTGGCAGGGATATCCGAAAAATTGGCTGGGAAAAATTAAATCAATTAACCCGGAAGCTAAAAAAGAATTTATCGCTAATCCTTATTTAACCTCGCTCAAGCGGCCGGGATTATATTATTCTGCCGCCGCCCAAATTTACCGGTTACTTGCCAATCAGTCGTTTTTATGGCAGTTTTTCAGCGTCAGATTTTTTTCTTTAATCTGCCAGTTAATCACAATTTGGCTGGTGTATTTAATCAGTATTAAATTAACTAAAAAATCCTGGCTAAGCTTAGCCGCCGCCGCCGGAGTCAGTTTTCATCCGGGTTTTAGTTTTATTTTAAACGGTGTTTCCTATGAAGCTTTAGGGGTATTGGCTGCAACCTTGTTTATTTATTTGGCGGTTAATAAAGGGAAAATTATCTGGCTGTTATTGACCGCTTTGGTCGGAATTTTGATTAAGCCGGATTTGATTTTTTTGTGGTTGCTGCTGCCGTTTTGTTTACCTAAAAAGCCAAGGATTATTATTATCGGTTCGCTGGTGCTAAGTTTTATCGGCTTTATTTGGTTGAATCCGGTTATTAATCAGGTGGTCCGCGGCCAATATTCATGGCTGGACCGGTATTTATACGTTGTACCTTTAAAAGATTATGCTGATTACGCCAATCAGTTAATTCAGTTACTGTCGAATGGACAAATATTTTACAAGACCATTGAATATGTACAGATATTTATTCGGGTCCATTATCACCAGATTTTTGCCTGGTATTGGGGAGTGTTTGGCTGGCTGGAAAAAACTATGCCGATTGGAGTTTATCCCGGTTTAAAAATTCTGACCTTGTTGAGTTTTTTTGGTTTAATTCAAGTTTGGCCAAAAGCGAAGTGGTTGGTTTTGGCAGTCCTCATTCAGGCCGGGGTGGTGATTGCTAATGACTTTTTGGTTTTTAGCCAAACCGGCCAATTGTATGGGATTCAGGGACGGTATTTTTACCCAGCCATTGCTGCCCAAATGATTTTATTTGTTTGGGGGTTGAGCCGTTGGGTTAAACCCGGATATTTAGTTGCCGGTGCGGTTGGATTAAATTTAATCGGTCTTTTTAGCCTCTATCAATATTTTGGCTGGGTATGGGGAAGTTAAAATTGGTTATTTTGTTGCTGTTGGGTTTGTTTGCCATGATAACTTTTTGGGGTCCAAACTTTTATGACGGTCACGATTCGCAGGCACACATGGTTAGGTTGCAGCAGTTTGATAAGGCGATAAAGAATGGCCAATTTCCGCCCCAATGGGCGCCGGACTTATACGCCGGCCGGGGCTACCCGGTGTTTATTTTTGCCTATCCGCTGCCGTATTTTGCAGCCGAAGGATTTCACTTGTTTGGCTTTAGTCTGGCCGTCAGCCTTAAGTTGGTTTTAGTCCTAGCCTATTTAGTTTCACTTGCCGGCATGTATTATCTAGCCGGTTTTTTGGGAGCGGTTTTGTGGGGGTTTGCGCCGTACCTGTTTGTGAAGATTTTTATTACCGGTTCTTTAGGAGTAGTTGTCGCCTTTGCTTTTATCCCTTGGTTTTTTTGGGCTATAAAGCGGCAGCGGTGGCTAGTGGCAGGCATATTTTTAGCCTTATGGATTTTGTCACATCCGGGTAAACTGGTAATTTTTGCCCCTTTGCTGGGATTAATCTTTTTTCAAAATATTCGGCAATGGCGTCGATTTTTTGCGGCAATAATTTTAGCCTTGGGATTATCAGCCTGGTATTTTTTACCCGCAAATTTGGAACTGCCCTATACTCATTTTAAGGACTTTGTCAGCCATCAGTATCAAAACGATTTTGTGCCGTTTTCCCGCTTGCTCTATTCTAAATGGGGGACGAACGCTCCCGGTTGGGGTAAAAATCCGCTGTCACAGCAGGTAGGAATTGCTCAATGGCTGGCAGTGGGATTGGGATTAATTTTTTGGCGGAAAACTTGGCAGTATTTGCTGGTTTTTAGCATTAGCATTGGTTTAATGCTGGCGCCGTCCCAATTTATCTGGGACTGGCCGACGCCGTTACAGAGTGTGTCCACTCCGTGGCGATTTTTAGCCCTGGCAGTATTTACCAGTGCGTTGATCGGCAGCACGGCAGTGAAATTAATTAAGAATTACTTATTACGGATTACTTTTTACGTATTACTGATCGCGTTAGCGCTTTACGGCAACCGCAACCATATGCGGATTAATGATACCCGGGTTTACGATCAGGAATTTTTTGATAACTATACCGGTGTCGCCACCGGTTGGAACGAACATTTACCAATTTGGGTAAAATCAGTTGACTTTGATCGGCTGCCGCCACCGCCACCCGGTCAGTTAAACACCCTTTACTATCCCGGCTGGGAGGTAAAAATCGACGGGCAGGCGGTACCGATTTGGCCATCGGCTAATGGCTTGATTGAATTCGCGACTCCGTCCGCCGGGGCTAAAATTGAGACAAATTTTACGGATACACCCTTACGGCGTTGGGCCAAAATTATTTCTTTATTTACTTTATCATCGGTTTTGTTTTATTGTTTTCGTTACCGCCGCAATCACATCAAATAAATCTCTCTAGCTTTTGACGTGGCAGTAGCGGGAAAAATCAGTCTCAGAAACATTGTTCTTATTAGTTTTTCCATGTTATAATTTTAGCATGTCTATGAATTTTCTTTCCCATTATCAAAAAAAAATTGAATCCATTGCCAAGAGAAATTCAGTTTCTTATTTAGCCCTGTTTGGCTCCTATGCGCGCGAAGATCACAAACCGACGAGCGATGTTGATTTTTTAGTGGAGTTTAACAAGCCCGTTGGATTAATTCATCTCATTCGTACCGAGCATCAATTGGAAGATATTCTCAAGAAAAAAGTAGATTTAATTACCAGGAAAGGACTAAGTAAATATCTGCGACCATTTGTAGAACCAGATCTAAAAGTGATCTATGAAGCAAATTGAACCATATTTGTCTCATATAACTAAAGCGATAAGGACAATTAAGGTTTATGTTAAAGGTATGGATTTTAACCAATTTGCCAAGGATCAAAAAACGCAGGATGCGGTTATTCGCCAGTTGGAAATTATCGGTGAAGCCAGCTCAAAAATAATCCCGGACTTTATTAAATCGAACCCTCAAGTGCCATGGCGGGAAATGAAAGACTTTCGCAACAAGCTGATTCATGATTATTGGGAATTGGACTTGGAGTTAATTTGGAATGTTGTTGTTCAAGACATTCCTTTATTAGCAAAATTGCTCCATGAATAAATTTAACGTTTCTTTGGTTCTGCCCTGCTATAACGAAAGTGAGATTTTCGAAAATTCGGTTGAACGGATTATTAAAACGCTCAAGCGATCGGGTTATACCTGGGAAATAATTTTTGTCGAAGACCAATCGAGCGATGACACTGTAGAATTAATAAAAAAAGCTTTAAAAAAATATTCTCATGATAGTCTTTCGGCTTACTTTCATCACCGCAACCTTGGCCGGGGAAAAACTGTGGTTGATGGTTTTAGGCGGGCCCAGGGTAAGTACGTCGGTTTTATCGATATTGATTTGGAAACCGGTGAATGGTATCTATCTAAATTTGTGGATGTTTTAGAAGACGGGGCGGATGCGGCCTTAGCCTGGCGGATTTATGATTTTCAGCTTTGGAGCCTGCCGCGCTGGTTTGCCAGTAAGGGTTATGTTTGGCTTAGAAAGCAGCTGTTGGGATTGCCATTTCAGGATACGGAAGGCGGTTACAAATTTTTCCGGCGGAGAAAAATTATGCCGCTCCTTAAAAAAATTAAAAATAAAGGCTGGTTCTTTGACACGGAAATTATGGCGCAATGTTTCAAAGCTAAGTTAAAAGTCGGGGAAATTCCCGTGGCTTTTGTCAAAAATAAAAATAAAACTTCGACGGTGAGACTGATTCCCGATACGTTTAATTATTTGTGGAATTTAATTAAATTTTCCTGGGAGTTTAAACATTAAAAATTATGAATCATAAGCAAATTAATTCAAAAAGAGTTAAATATATTCCCGATGTTAAGTATAAAACCGGGTATATAAAAAAATGCAATCTTGATATAGAAATGGCTGTAGATTTAATCCGGGAAAAAGACAATTTTGATACGGCAGTGATTTTTTCCGGCGACGGCGATTTAGCCTATGTATGCCGTTATCTTCATGAGAAGTTTAATAAAACAATTTACATTTTTGGTGCCAGAGATCATGTTGGGAAAGAACTGATTGATGCTAAAAACGCCAACGTTATTAAGGAAATATTATTTGTGGAGGATTTTGAGTACAGACTTAATCTTAATAGAAACAGTTAACTGAAAATCAAAAACCCCCTTGCGGGGGCTTTGAACAAAGTCAAGTAGACCTTAAGTCTACAAAAATATAATAATACAAATTGACATTATTGTCAAGAATATGTTTAAAGAAATCGGCTTAAAACGGATAATTAAATATTTCTTTATGGAATTATGGTATTGGGTATTTTTGCTTTTACCGTACTCGCCGCTGCGGATCTGGTGGTTAAGATTAGGCGGGGCAAAAATCGGCCGGAACTGTTTTATTGACAGGATCTTTTTAATGAATTTAGACCGAACCGGCTTGTTTGGTTTGACCCTAGGCAATGATTGTTATTTGGGCCCGGTGGTGCTTTTGGATTTAGCCGGAAAGATTACTTTAGACAATCAAGTGACGGTAACTGCCCGGTCCTCAATTCTTTCTCACCATTCGGTCGGCTACAATGATCACCCGCTGATTAAGTTTTACCCAAAAAAAGTCCTCCACACCCGATTGGAATCGGGAGTGGTTTTGGGGGTAAACAGCTTGATTTTGCCGGGAGTTATTATTGGCAAAGAAACCCTGGTAGCCGCCGGCGCGGTGGTGAGGAAAGACGTGCCGGAAAGAGTAATGGTAGCCGGTATACCAGCGATCGTTAAAAAGAAATTGCAATGAAATCTAAACATTGGTTGTGGTTTATTTTAGTGCTGGCCTTATTTTTACGCTGGTGGCAATTGGAAGAGTGGTTTCATTTTACGATGGATGAGGAATTAATTGCTTGGCGGGCCTGGGGCCTATTTGAGCTCAAGCGGCCGTTTTTAATCGGCGGGATTTCGCCGTTGCAAATTCACCTGCCGCCCTACTTTTATTACTTTTCGGCCCTTTTGCTGTGGCCGTTTCAGTTTGACCCGATTGGTTGGGGTTGGTGGGCCGGCATATTTTCTTTAGTCACAATCTATTGGCTTTACCGGTACAGTCGAAGCCTGACAGCCACTTTACTTTATACGGTTTCCTGGGCGGTTGTAGCCTTTGACCATCATTACTGGCCCTTATTTTTTAATCCGTTATTTACTTTGCTGCTGTTGTGGTTTTTAAAGCAGAAAAACAATTTGGGATTGATATTGACTTTGGTTTTGGCGGTCACGGCCGATCCGTCAAATTTAACTTTAGGTTTATTTGTTTTGCTGTATCGGCCCAGGGCCCTTAAATATTGGTGGCTGGGAGCGGGGATTTTCCTGGCGCCATTATTGGCCTTTGACTTAAGGCATAATTGGCAAAATCTGGCGGGAATTGGTCGGTTGCTGACTAACGTCGCCGGGAAAGAGCCCAATTGGCAGGCGCTTTTACTGTTGCCGCAAAGTTTATCCCGATTTTGGTATACTGCCCAAACCAATCTCATTGAGATTTACAGTTATTGCATTCCTTATGCCCAGGCCCGGCTCGCGGTTAATCCGTGGCTATTAATAGCGGCTATTGTCGTTACATTGCTGTCCTGGAAACAGCGTGAGATCAGGCTATTGTTAATTGCATACTTTATTGGTATTGGTTTATTCGGTTTAATGGGTTTTTCTTTGTTTGATCATTACCTTACCGGTTTGATGCCGGTTTGGGCGATGGCTACAGCCCTGGTAATTAAACGCCTGCCGAAACTGTTTGGAACTGCGGTGATAATAGTCTTTCTGGCAGTGAACCTTTATCAGTTCAGCCGCGCCACTAATCCTTACGGTTTAACTAACAAAAAAGAATTAATCAAATGGGCAAATCAGTATTTGGCCGGGTCGAATTGGGATTTGGAATCGGAAAGCAAGTGCCACCGGGAAAATGGCTTGCGCTATTTATTTGAACTGTCCGGCAATCCGCCGGCCAAAAGCTTTATGGATGATAATTTTTCCTGGTTGTATCCCCAGCCATCGATTGAAGGGACAGTTGATAAAATTCTGTTGGTGACTGACAGACAGGAAAGTTCTGGCTTTGAAGTTCAGGCTGAAAAAACCTTCGGCGCCATAACAGGGTATATTTTTAAACCATGAAAAAACTGCTGTGGTTTATTTTTGTTTTAGCTTTTTTCCTGCGAATTTATCAGGTAGGGCAGCCGGTTTTAAAAGAAGACGAATTTTCCACGGTTAAGGCAGCGGCATATATTTATCACTGCCAAAAAGATCCTGATCAGTGTCGTTACCAGTCAACAAGTTTTAAAAGCCGGCTGTTGGCGTTAATAACTGCCAATGAAACCGTGCCCAATCTTGGCGCAGAAGTTTATTTTTGGGATTTTATTAAAAGCGAACCCAGCCAAGTTCATTCCAGCCGGGCCTGGCCGCATTTATACAGTTTAGCGTCAGTCTATCATTGGTTGGGGATCAGCGAATTTTCTTCCCGGCTGGTTTCGGTTATCTCCGGCAGTTTATTAGTTATTGCCGGTTATTGGTTTAGCCGGGTAATGGGCGGATCGGTTAATTTCAGTTTAATGTACAGCGCGATTTTAGCTTTGGCTTTTCCTTTGGTAGACTATGCCCGCGTCGCCAGGATGTACCCGCTTTACGGTTTGGTTTTTTTGCTTTTAGTCGGTGTTTGGCATCGGTCAAAACGGCTGACGGCCGGATTGTTATTTTTATTGGCCTATTGGCTGCATTTGCTGACTTTAATATTACCGATAGCTTGGTTGGTTTGGGCTATTATAAAAAAACAGTGGCGGTTAGTTGCAGTTTTCATTTTAGCCTTAATCGGTTTAATTATTTTAAACGGATATCTAAAGGTCGATTTTTTCCAGCAGCAATTTTTGGGTTGGGCGAGATTACCTCATTGGCAGTATGTGAAGTTTTTGTTCAGTTATCCGTTTTCTTGGTGGATAGGCTTAGCCTTGTTTCTGTTTAACCGGCGCCAACGGTATTTAAAAATCATTATTATCGTTTATTTATTGGTGTTAATTTTTATCACTAATTTTCCTCCGGGCGGAGCTTATGTTCTGGCTTTGCTGCCGTTGTCGATTTGGGTCCAGCTGGACACGATTAAACCGAGGTGGTGGTTAGGCGCCGTGCTGGTTTTAGCCGGGTGTTGGCTGGTTGCCGGCAGCGGCTATCTTTATTTTGGCCGTGACGGTCAGGCAAAAATTACCCGGGCATATCCGGCGATGCTGGTTGAATTTAAACCGGGCGATAAAATTCTGGCGGTCCAGCTGCGGGATTATTACTTGCAAGATTTACCGCCGGATACGCCGGTGATTGATCTTCAGGAAAATCCCTATCCGGAATTTTCCGGTTCCGGCTTTGTGGTATGGGAGCAGGAAAAATCCAGGCATTTTAAGCCGGAAGTTTTAAATTATATTAGAACAAATTTTAAACATTTAGCCGGTGAGGGGCTGGATAACTGGGGAGTCGAGATTTACCTCTTTGGAAAATAGTGCTGTAGCCACAGCTCCAGCATCAACACCCGCCACAAGCGGCGGTCAAAATGTTCTCCGGTCTGCGGATTTTCGATCATATTCTTAACCGTTGCCGGTTGTAAGTAGCGGCAGTATTTGGCTTGGGGGTCAAGTAATAATTCTTTAATTTTTGGCCGCCACTCGTGCCGAAGCCATGAACCCAGAGGAAAACCAAAACCCATTTTGGGCCGGTAAATAATTTCTTTGGGCAAAATTCCTTCAAGTGACTTTTTTAAAATATACTTGCCCATGCCGTTTTTTAACTTAAGATTAGTAGGAATTTTAGCGGCCAATTGCATCAGCTCCTGGTCTAAAAAGGGCGAACGAACTTCCAGGCTGTTGGCCATTGAGGCAATGTCGACTTTGGGGAGTAAAACTTGAGAGAGGTAAATGTTAATATCGGCCAGCAAGACATTATCTAAAGGTGAGAGGTTTGGTTGAGACACACTGTCAAATAATTTTTGGCTGGATAACGGATCGACCGAGTGAAAAAAATTCGGTTGATATAGTTGCTGTTTAAAATTTAAAGGGGCGTTTAACCCAAGATAGGCAGACGAGTAATCACCAAATCCCGGTTGACTGATTAAATCAGCTAGGGTTGGCCAGCGTCGGGAAAGAAGATTTTTCGCCAAGTGGCGGGACCAAGGCGGCAAAAGCCGAGCGGCTAAATTTAACGATCCGAATTTTTGATAACGCTGGTAGCCGGCAAAACTATCATCGCCGCCGTCGCCGTTTAAGACTACTTTTATGGTTTTAGCCGCCAGTTGGCTGACTAAGAAAGTGGGTAAAGCGGACGGGTCGCCGTAAGGTTCTTCATAGGCGGCCGCTAATTGGGGCAGGAGTCGGAAATGACTGGGTTGTAAAATAATTTCGTGGTGATTGGTGACAAATTGGTTGGCCACGATTCGGGCATACTTGAGTTCACTGTATTTTTGATCAGTAAAACCGACCGAAAAAGTATTGATCTGTTTTTGGCCCAACCGGCTCATTAAGGCCACGACTGCCGATGAATCGACGCCACCGGATAAAAACGCGCCGATGGGAACGTCAGCAATCAGGCGGAGTTTGACGGCTTCGGTTAACTGCTCGAGTACCGTTTTTGCCAGAGCGGGTTCATCGGCTTTAATTTTGGGTAAAAAATTTAGTTGCCAATATTTTTTGATTCTAACCCGATTATTTTTGACAATTAAGTATGAGGCGGCCGGCAGTTTTTTAATTTGTTTAAAGCCGGTCAGCGGCGCCGGGACGGCTTCCAGGCTGAAGTAGTGGTCAATGGCGATTGGGTCCGGTTCGGAATTAATATTTTTAACCTGAAGCAGCGCTTTTATTTCTGAAGCGAAAATTAAACTATGACAGTCACTGTAATATTTAAGCGGTTTTTTTCCGGACCGGTCCCGGGCGAGAAACAGAATTTTTTGGCGATCATCCCACAAGGCAAAAGCAAACATGCCGCGCAGGTATTTTAAACAGTTAACGCCGTATTCTTCCCAAAGATGGACAATTGTTTCCGTATCAGTCTTGGATCGGAACCGATGACCCTGTTTAATCAATTTAGTTCTCAATTCCTGAAAGTTGTAAATCTCGCCGTTAAAGGTGATCCAAACGGTTTTATCCTCATTGGATAAAGGCTGATGTCCGGCAGGGGACAAATCGATAATCGACAGGCGCCGGTTGCCCAAACCGACCGGGCCTTTGGTCCAAATTCCTTCATCGTCCGGGCCCCGGTGGCCGATGGCCCGACCCATTGATTTAATTTCTGCCGCCGTCACGGGTTTACTATTAAGATTGAGTTTACCCACAATGCCGCACATGCTTTATCCTAGTATAATACTCATCATGAGTAAATCCGGCTTTAAAAAAAACAATTTTGACCTGTTTTATGAATTGGTGCGGACAGATTTCGTGATGCGCTATCATAACTCTGCTCTGGGCTTTGTTTGGGTTTTATTAAAGCCGTTTTTACTGTATCTGATTATTATGGCGGTTTTTTCCTGGCTTTTTGGTAATCATGATCCTAACTATCAACTGAATTTATTATTGGGTTTATTGCTTTACAATTACTTTTACGAAAGCACTTTACGGGGAGTGACCAGCCTTTATGACCGCTCATCGGTAATCCTGAAGGTTAACTTTCCTAAATCAGTGGCGGTTTATACCTCGGTAGTTAATTCCTTGATCAGCTTTTTGGCCGGGTTTGTGGTATTTTTAATTTTTTGGGTTTGGACGAAACCTTTGGATTCTTTGGTGGGTTTGGGTTATTTTGGTTTACAGGTGCTGATTTTATCCGGCCTGATTCTGGGTCTGAATTTTTTTACCGGCATCATTTACACTCGGCTTAAGGATTTTCTTTCAGTTTGGGAGGTGCTGCTCCAAGTTATATTCTGGAGCACGCCGATTGTTTATCCGGCCTCGATTTTGCCGCCGGCAATCAGAAGTTTGTCTTTGCTTAATCCCTTAACCATAATTGTTAACCAAAGTCGAACCGCCATTGTTAGCGGCGGCGATTATCACTGGAACTTGACGGCTTATGCGGCCGGGATCACCCTAATTTTATTAGCCGCCGGCCGGCGGTTTTTTTCGGTTCAGGTTAAAAAAATAGCGGAAAATTTTTAAACAGATGATTGCCGTCAAATTAGACCATATCAGCAAAACTTTTGCTTTACCGACCCAAAAGCAGGATTCGCTGCGGGAGCGGTTTATTAACCTGAAATTCAGACAAAATTATAAAAAATTATCCGCTTTGACAGATATTAATCTGGAAGTAGCTAAGGGTGAATGGCTGGGCGTAATTGGAGCCAACGGTTCAGGAAAGTCGACCTTGTTAAAAATTATTGCCGGTATTTATGAGCCCGATCAGGGTGAGGTTAGGGTTAAAGGACAATTGGTGCCTTTTTTAGAGCTGGGTGTGGGTTTTAACCCGGATTTATCGGCGCGGGATAACATTTTTTTGAATGGGGTAATTTTGGGGATGAGCCGGAAAACCATTAACCGGAAGTTTAAATCGATTGTCGATTTTGCCGGGATTCAGCCGTTTATCAACCAGAAGCTTAAAAATTTTTCTTCGGGTATGCAAATGCGTTTGGGTTTTTCCATTGCCATGCAAACTCAAGCGGACACCTATCTTTTAGATGAGGTGTTGGCAGTGGGCGATTATGAGTTTCAGCAAAAGGCGAAGCGTGTTTTCCGATCGATGAAACAAAGCGGTAAAACCGTAATTTTTGTTAGCCATGATCTGGTGAATGTCCGCCGCTGGTGCGACCGGGTTATCTGGTTGGATCATGGGCAAATCCGTTCAAGCGGCCGTCCGGCCGAAGTGATTAAGCAGTATACGGCCTAAGCGTTCAGCATTTTTGGGCGAGTGGAATTTCTGGACATAACGATAATGATTAGTTCCCATCTTTTTGGATAGTCTCCGGTAAGAATCAACCAAATCATTACCGCAAAGGCCGCAGCTGTACCGGTTAATAAACCCGTCAGGGTTAACCATCAAAGAGATTACCGGGGTATTGGCTATTCCCGCCTGAAGAAAAGTGTTGGGCCAGCCTTCGACGGCAGAAGTATTCACTAAAGCTTTAGCTGATTGATAATAATGATTGATTTTATTAAGGCTGACTCCGGGGAAAAACCGGAGATTGGTTTGTTTTTGCGCTATGCGGCAGATTTGTTTAAAATATGGCCGATCATTTCCCGGGCGGCAAATCATGACAAATTTTTCTTGGGGTAGCTTGGCCGCTAAGCGAATAAATAATTCCGGCTGTTTCCATTTATCGGCCCGGCCGACCCACAACAGCCAGTGGCGTTTGGTTACTCGGCTTTTTGCCGCCGCTGCGACGGAGCGGATTACCCGGCTGTTTAGGCCAAAAATTATCCGGAGCCGATCTTTTTGGGCTGGGGTTTGGCAGATAATCAAATTGGCCATTTTTAAACCCCAGTCGAAACTATATTTAGCTAAGCCTTTCAGGTAATGGCCATGATTTAATTGAACATCCCAGTCGTGAGCGACCATGTAGACAAATTTTTTACCGAATATCCGGCACCATAAAGCGACTAAACCGACCTTTAAATTGAGGGTTCGTTCCACGTAAACATCGGCGTTAATGTCTTTTAACAATTTAAAGAACCACAGCGCTTCGAGATTGAATTTTCGGTTCTGCCTAAAGGCCCGGTACAAAGTAACGTTTTCGATTGTTTCCAGCGGTTTTTGACCGTAGTCACCCACAATTAGGCTAACTTGAATCCGTTTATCTTTGGCTAAGGTTTTGGCGATCAGGCTGATCTGCAGTTCGGCGCCGCCGAAATAGCCGGAGTGGTTGGCGACAAATAGAGGATAGCTGTTTAAAGAAATAAAGCAGATATGAAGCGGGGTCATGGCTTTTGGCCTAGAACTGAAGCTTCGTACGGTAAAACTTTTAGCACTTTGAGCTTAGCTTGTTCGTACCAGCCGATAATTTCCGGGTAGGTGTGCATCCATTGATATTTCGGCGAATACCAGTCAAAGGTGTCTAAGATTCGCCAGCGCCAATTTGGGTCGGTTGAATAGGGAATCAGCAGATTGAGAAGAGTTCCAAAGAAGGGAATTTTATAAGTAAAATAAAGCGGGACGGAAAAAAAGGAAAAATAGTAGAGCAATTTTTTCGGCAGGTGGGGAGTTAGGATCCGCCAAAACCGGCCGAAATGAACATAAGGTCGGAAAGTGTTAGCGCCGTAGACCCAGATGGCGATTTCCCCCCTAGGTTTAAGCAACCGGGGTAAAGCCAAAAAGGCTTTTTTAGTATCCGGGGTGTGATGTAATACCCCGATGGAAAAAATAAAATCAAAACTGTTTGACTTGAACGGTAAATGAAAAACATCCGCTTGGATGAATTGGCAGTTTGGCCGCTTTTTTAAGTTTTGCCGGGCGGCTTCAACGGCGTAGGACAGATCGATACCGATTACCTGGGCACCGTAATCGGCGGCAATTTCGCTAAACCGGCCCATGCCGCAGCCAACGTCTAAAACTAGCTTACCTTTTAATTCTTTGGGATCAAACCCGGTTTTAGCCAAAAAGGTATTGCGGGAAATATGATTGTGGTTATATGAATCAAGTTGAGTTGTCCGATGCCTCTGCCACTCAAAAGAAAAATTCCCCACGTATTGATCGACTTTGACAAATCGGGGAATGAAATTGACAATCGAATAGTGTCGGTGGCAGCGGGTACAGATTAAAGTTCCCTCTTTAATTTCTTTCCCTTCCCTCTTCTTGATTTTTAAAGATAATTCTTTTTTGCACCGGGGACAGATCAGGAATTTTACTAGCAGTTGTTGCATGGGGCAATTATATATTACTATTAAGCATGAGGCCGAATAATTGGTTAGTGAATTTATTGATCGCTTTTGTTGCGTTGTTCTTTTTGGCACTAATTTTGGAAATTGTATTTCGTTTGCCACAAATTGTGCAAAAAACAGGGGGCAACCAGCCGGAGTTTAAAAAGTGGCAAGACTACGTTTCCAGCCACGAATTTAACAGTTTGGGTTTTCGCGACCGGGAGCATTCGCTTGATAAGCCCAAAGGGACTTACCGGATTTTAGTTTTGGGCGACTCGATCGTTTACGGTCAAATGGTTGACTATGACAAAATATTTTCCGTGGTATTGGAGCAAAGATTAAGCCAGTTAGGCCGGTTGCCGGTGGAGGTAATCAGCATGGGCCATATGGGTTGGAATACGGCCGAGCAATTGCAGGCTTTTGCCGAAAAAGGGGTTAAATTTGATCCGGATTTAGTCATTGTCGGTTTTGTCTTAAACGATCCGCAAATTAAAGACAATCCGGTCGGCGACGAACTTCAGGATCCGGAAAGACCGATTCTGCCATTTTTGACTGTGGATAAATGGTTGAACCAAAAATCAAAGCTCTACTCATTTGTACGTTTTCGCTATAATCGGTTTTTAGAAAAAGCCGGCAGAAAGGGCGACTATACTGTTTGGCAGAGGAATTTATATCAACCTGATGCCCGTAATTTTAAAGCCTTCACCGCTGCTCTGGCACAAATTAAAGAACTGGCCATGAAGCAGGGATCCCCGGTTTTATTAGTGTCTTTGAATTTTTACCCTAACTGGGAAAAGGAAAGTGCTCTGGTATTTCAAACCGCTCAAGGTTTAGGGATTCCGGTTTTAGATCCACTACCGCTGTTTGCTAACTTTACCCTGCCGGAGTTGCAAGTTTCTCCCAGTGATGGTCACCCTAACGCCAAAGCCCACGCGATTTTTGCCCAGGCGATTACCGACGATATACTTGAAAATATATGGTGATCTGCTATAACCGGAATAATGTTTATTTTAGGCATTTCGGCTTTTTACCACGATAGTGCTGCTTGTTTAATTGATAATGGGAAAATTTTAGCTGCGGCCCAGGAAGAAAGATTCACAAGAATTAAGCACGATGCCTCCTTTCCCAAAGAGGCGATCAAGTATTGTTTGACTGAAGCCAAGATTAACCCCAAGAATTTAAGCTACGTTGCTTTTTACGACAAACCATTTTTAAAGTTTGAACGGTTGTTGGAAACCTATCTGACTTTTGCCCCCAATGGAATAAAATCTTTTTTAGAAGCGATGCCGGTGTGGTTAAAGAAAAAGTTATGGCTTAAGGATATGCTTTTTCGGGAACTGCCTGGGTATAAGGGGAAAATTATTTTTTCCGAGCACCATTTGTCTCACGCCGCTGCGGCGTTTTACCCATCGCCGTTTAAGCAGGCGGCAATTTTGACTGTTGACGGCGTCGGGGAGTGGGCGACAACTACTTTTGGGGTGGGCAACAATAATCAGATTAAGTTATTAAAGGAAATCCATTTCCCCCACTCTTTGGGGTTGCTTTATTCGGCCTTTACTTATTACACCGGTTTTAAAGTTAACTCCGGCGAATATAAAATGATGGGTTTAGCGCCCTATGGCCGCCCGGTGTACACTCAGAAAATCCTGGATAACTTAATTGATGTGAAAGTTGACGGATCTTTTAAGCTTAATCTCGAATACTTTAATTATTGCACCGGCCTAACCATGACTAATCGGAAATTCCACCGCTTATTTGGTGCCGAGCCCCGGCCGGCCGAATCAACGCCAACCCAGTTTTATATGGATATAGCCCGGTCTATTCAGGATGTAACCGAAGACATCATGTTAAAAATGGCGAACCATGTTTATCAACTTACCAAAGAAAAATATCTGTGTTTGGCCGGCGGAGTCTCTTTAAATTGTGTCGCTAACGGCCGGATTTTGCGAGAGAGTCGATTTAAAGAATTGTGGATTCAGCCGGCAGCCGGTGATGCCGGCGGGGCACTGGGGGCGGCCTTATTGGTTTGGCATCAGTATTTAGAACGAGACCGTCGTCCACTTCGGTCAGATTCGATGAATGGAGCTTATTTAGGCCCGCAGTTTAGCGACGCGCAAATCAGGCAGTTTTTGGACAACCGCAGCATTAATTATAGGAAACTATCCACAGAACAAATTCCCAAGATTACCGCCGGCCTTTTGGATCATCAAAAAGTGGTCGGTTTATTCCAGGGGCGGATGGAGTTTGGTCCCAGAGCTTTGGGTAACCGTTCGATTATTGGCGACGCCCGCTCTGCCAAAACCCAAAAAATAATGAATCTCAAGATTAAATTTCGGGAGAGTTTCCGGCCGTTCGCGCCGACTGTCTTAGAAGAAGATGTGAATCAATATTTTGAGCTGGGCCGTCCCAGCCCATACATGCTGTTAGTGGCTAATGTCCGGAAAAAACTACGTCTTCAACTAACCCGAAAACAAAAACAACTTCTGGGTTTGAATTTACTTAATCTCAAACGGTCAACGATTCCGGCCATTACCCACGTTGACTATTCTGCCCGGATTCAAACGGTTAATAAAAAGATTAATCTGCTCTATCACTCGATTATTAATGCCTTTAAGCAAAAAACCGGCTGTAGTGTAATTGTTAATACCTCATTTAACGTTCGGGGTGAACCGATTGTTTGTTCACCCAAAGATGCCTATTTATGTTTTATGCGCACCGACATGGATTATTTGTTAATGGGCAGTTTTCTCATTGATAAACAAAAGCAAAAATCATTAACCGGGGATAGCGACTGGCAGAGCCAGTTTAAGCTGGACTAATTTATGGAAAAAAAAGAGCTAAGAAAATTCGGTTTAATCCTGGGTACAGTGCTGGCCGGCTGGGGAGCTTGGTGGTTACAAACCGGCATCGGCATCTCTATTTATTTTTTAGTTGCAGCTTGGCTGTTATTACTATCGGCGCTATTCTATCCTTTAGGATTAAAACCAATCTATAGGTTATCGATAAAACTGGGTTCGATTTTAGGCTGGACAACCACGAGGATAATTTTAGTTCTGATTTTTTATTTCATCATAACGCCGATCGGTTGGTGGCTGCGTTTGACCGGCAAAGATTTGCTTCAACTTAAAACCCAAAAGCAAACAAAAAGTTATTGGCGAGTAGCGGTTGGTAGGATGGACAAAAATCAATTATTAAAGCAATATTAATTGGTTATGATGGAACATTTCCGGGATCACTTCCAATTATTCTGTTGTCCTAAGTGCGGCGGCAACTTAAAACATAAACAGATTACTTGTAGTAAATGTCAGGCTGACTTTAAGATTACTGGAGGGATTCCCTTAATGTTTTGGCCGCAGCTAAAGATTGATTTGGTGACGGCGAAAGTGAAACGTTTCTACGAGGCCATCCCCTTTCCTAATTACGACGGAATTGAGTCGGCAGCCGATTTAATCCGCAAGGCCAAGCAGGGAATTTTTGCCCAGTGGCTGGATGAAACGCTGCCATTTAACAGTTTGGTTCTGGATGCCGGTTGCGGTACCGGACAGCTCTCAAATTTTTTGAGTTTGTCCCACCGGTTTGTTTTCGGCACCGACATGTCCTTGGCCTCATTAAAACTAGGCCAGCAATTTAAACAGTTGAATCGGTTGGGCCGGGTCGGGTTTTACCAGATGAACATATTTGCGCCGATTTTTAAGCCCGAAAGTTTTGACGTTGTTATCTGTACCGGTGTTTTGCACCATACGCCTGATCCTAAAGCCGGTTTTATGAGTTTGAGCCGTTTAGCTAAGCCCGGGGGCCTGATTATTATCGGTCTGTACCATCGTTGGGGCCGGGTGATCAACCGGTTGCGGCGGCGGATTTTCAACACTACTCAACTTGAATCCCCGGCCGTCAGGCCGTTCGGGGAGGGAGTAACCCCTAAATCCTGGTAAGTAGACTAAAATAGCGGTAGATGGAACTGATTAAGTTAGCCCACTGTGTTTATCA
>Ga0210057_1002152_pt1 | contig 28584 bp, 29 predicted proteins | sample CryGeyCG2114_010_2_FD_183968 | JGI IMG/M metagenome (GOLD analysis project Ga0210057, IMG submission 183968) | Groundwater microbial communities from aquifer - Crystal Geyser CG10_big_fil_rev_8/21/14_0.10 (SPAdes) (version 2) | ecosystem: Environmental > Aquatic > Deep subsurface > Groundwater ...
TTCATAGTTAAGACTGGCTTTTTTGTTGTGGATATAGGTAACCATACGGATATCATATCATTTTCTTTTAATTCGTATTTTTTTGTGTATAATTGCGGAGTAATGGTTAATAAATCTAACAAGAAGCAACCTAAGAAGTTTAAGATCGTCATCAACAAAAAGAAACTGCCTAAAGGAAAGCCGTCTTTTTGGTTGAACCTATTTTCAACTGTTTTAATTATTCTAGTTCTTGTTACGGCTTACACCATTTTCATGGATTCTAAGCAAGCAACTGAAAGAATTCCTATTTCAGCTCTGGCTCAAGATGTCCGAGACGAGAAGGTCCAGAAGATTGTTGTTAACGGAAACGATCTAGCAATTGATTACAAAGAGGAAGGGCTCGTTAAAGAATCCAAGAAAGAGACCGAATCAGCTTTGTCAGAGACCCTGAAGAACTATGGTGTTACCACTGAACAGATTGCTACCGTCTCTATCGAAGTCCAGAAGCAATCAGGTTTTATGTATTGGTTCCTAAATCTTGCTCCGATCATTATTCCGATTCTATTTATCGTCTTTATCTTCTGGTTTCTGACCAGACAAGTTAAAGGTGCTGGTATGCAGGCCTTTACCTTCGGACAATCAAAAGCTCGCATGGTGGATCCAGCTGATAAGAAGAATCGAGTGACTTTTAAAGATGTGGCTGGAGTTAAAGAAGCCAAAGAAGAGTTGGCTGAAGTCGTGGATTTTCTCAGAAACCCCAAGAAATTTATTGATATCGGAGCTCAGATTCCTAAAGGTATTCTGCTAATGGGTGCACCGGGAACTGGAAAGACCCTTTTAGCTCGAGCCGTAGCCGGAGAAGCCGGTGTTTCTTTCTTCTCTATTTCCGGAAGTGAATTTGTCGAAATGTTCGTTGGTGTCGGAGCTAGTCGAGTTCGAGATTTGTTTAAGCTGGCTAAAGCTACGGCGCCGGCTATTATTTTCATTGATGAGATCGATGCGGTTGGACGAGTTCGAGGAACAGGAGTCGGCGGGGGTAACGATGAACGAGAACAAACTTTGAACCAAATTCTGGTCGAGATGGATGGCTTCGAACCAAATGAAAAAGTGATCATCATGGCAGCTACCAACCGTCCGGATGTTTTGGATCCTGCCTTACTTCGACCGGGAAGATTTGACCGCCGAGTGATGATTGATCCACCAGACCGACAGGATCGAGAGGCAATTTTGAAGATTAATACATTCAAAAAACCATTGACGGAAGACGTTGACTTAACCGTCATTGCTGAAAGAACCCCGGGATTTTCTGGAGCCGATCTGTATTCTCTAATGAATGAAGGGGCAATTCTTGCTGCTCGAGAGAATCGAAAGCAAATTTCTCAATATGACCTAATCAGATCAATTGAGAAAGTCATGATGGGGCCAGAAAGAAAGAGTCATTTGCTTTCAAAGAAAGAAAAAGAAATTACCGCCTATCATGAAATGGGCCATGCTTTGGTGGCTTCTCTGTTGCCTAATGCTGATCCGATTCATAAAGTATCAATTATCTCTCGTGGTAGAGCTGGAGGATATACTTTGAAACTTCCATTTGAGGATAAGAAACTACAATCTCGAAAAGAATTTTTGGATGACATTGCTATGTCACTTGGAGGCTATGTTGTTGAGAAAATGGTTTTTGGTGATTTAACAACCGGGCCATCAAATGATCTGCAAGTTTCAACTGCTCTGGCTAGAGACATGGTCACCCGTTATGGAATGTCTGAATCACTGGGACCGGTGGCACTAGAGAATGATGGTGGACGACCAATTTTTGGTGGACGAGGAGTTGATAGCCAAGACTATTCTCCAGAGGTGGCGGCTAAGATTGATGCGGAAGTCTCACGTATTATGAAAGAAGCTCTGGCTAAAGCCGAAGAGATTTTAACAACACATCGAACAGCTCTTGATTCAATGTCCAAGAAACTGATTGAAGTAGAAACTCTGGAGAGAAAAGAATTCGAGAACCTGCTCATCCTGAACGGTATTGAGCCGAAGAAGAGAGAAGAGGAATAACAAAAAGGCTCCTATTCAGGAGCCTTTAGGGTTTCGGGATCTAGGTCGTAGATTCGGCAACACTCTCTACTCAAAACTTCAAATGCCCGCTTGCCTTCAGGGGAGAGGTCTTCTATATCAAGTTTTCTTTCCCAATATCGATAACTGCATATTGGCGGAGGAAAACCGCTTAGAACCCGGACCATGAAGACTACAGAGGTTTCCGTCTTCATTACTCTGGCCTTTCTTTGGGGTAAAGTCTTGGGAGTATCAGTTATCTGGAATTAAATAGACTTTGCAGAATCCTTTCAAAAGTTTTTTCAGTGTCCACCCGCCAGGACTCGAACCTGGGACCAGACGAATATAAGTCGCCCGCTCTACCAACTGAGCTACAGGTGGATGATACGATAGTACCTTAAATCCACCTGTTATTCAAAATGTAATTCTGTTCTTTTCTCCAATTTCTCTCGGAGAAGAACAAACCTTTTTTGTCTTAAGTTTGGGTCAGCAGCCATAATTCTCTGGGCTTCTTCTCTGGCAGCCTCAACCATTTTGATATTTTGAATAGCTTCCATGGCCAGATCGGAGACTCCCCATTGTTTCGAACCGGCTAATTCGCCGATGCCTCGTTGCTTCATATCGAGCTCAGCTAACTCGAAACCATTTTTGGCCGTGACCAATGACCTCAGTCTTTCCGTTGTTTTCTCACTTTTGCTATCTGCAAAGACAAAACAGTAGGCTTGGTGGTTACTCCTAACCACACGGCCTCTTAGCTGATGTAATTGGGCTAAACCAAATCTCTCGGCTCCTTCGATGATGATCATGGTGGCATTAGGAACATTGACTCCAACTTCTACAACTGAAGTGGCTACCAAAATGTTAGATCGGCCTAGAGAGAAGTCTTGCATGACCTCGGCTTTTTCGGTTTTGTTCATCTTGCCATGTAGAATGGCTATCTCTAATTCTGGGAAAACTTCTTTCTTTAATCTTTCAGCTTCAGCTTTGATTGATTTCACATTCAGAGCCGTTTGCTTTTCAGGATCAGGTTCCTCAATTCGTGGACAGATGACATACGCTTGCCGACCATTTTTTATCTCCTGTCCAATGTGTCGGTATACTTCCGCTCGATCCTTAGGGAGAATTATTTCGGTAATAATTGGTTTTCGGCCTTTAGGCATCTCGTCTAAGAGAGTTAGATCTAAATCTCCATAGACAGTTAGGGCTAAGGTTCGGGGAATGGGAGTAGCGGTCATGGAAAGAAGATGTGGTAACAAGTCATCTTTCTTTTTTCGGAGTTTTTGTCTCTGTTTGGTTCCAAAACGATGTTGTTCATCAATGATGACGTAGGCCAGGTTTTCGAATTCAACTGTTTTCTGGATTAGAGAGTGAGTTCCAATTAGGATTGGAATCTCACCATTTTTGACCCATTTTAGGAGCTGAGACCGAGAAACATCTGTCCATTCCGTAGGTCTGACTTTGGAAGGGAACTTTTTGCAACCACTAGAAGTTATCAAACCAACCTGAATACCCAGATATGAAAAGTATTGGATGAAAGATTCAAAATGTTGGCTGGCTAAGATTTCGGTTGGGGCCATATAGGCGACTTGCAGGTTCCCAAAATTTTGGTTTTTGGGAGGAGTTGTCACAACCGCAAAAGCGGTGGTGGCTGCCACTGCTGTTTTCCCGGATCCGACATCTCCTTCCAAGAGACGGGACATGGCATAGTCTTTCCGAAAATCCGATAGAATCTTTGCGATGGCAATCCTCTGGGCGGTGGTTGGTTCAAACGGGAAACGCTCGATGAATTTCTCGACATCACTCTCCGGTTTATTAATTTTGAAAGAAGGATTTTGCTTATGCAACATTCTTTCTTTTTCTTTTTCCAATTGAATGAAGAATATTTCTTCAAAAGCGAATCTTTTACGGGCTGCTTTGGCGTCAGCTGCTTTTCTGGGGAAGTGTACCCAGATAATGGCAGACTGCAGGGTTGGCAAGTTATAGGTCTTAAGAATGTCGACTGGGATCGGATCAATTAACTGGTCGAGAACAGATTTCTTAATGATCTTCTGGATAGTGTGATAGATCCAACGAGAGGTGATACCGCGGGTTTCTTTGTAGACCGGGAAAGCATGTTCGGAGTTGTCTTCTTTAAACAAGGAATCACCAACACCGACTGGCATCTTCTTGATGACCTCAATCTCTGGATTGGTCATGGTTGATTTGCCACTTCTTTCAGTGATTAGACCTTGAACCCTAACAGTGGCTCCGTTTTCTATCATCTTGGCAATATAGGGTTGAGAAAACCAAACCAAATGCATGCTACCAGTGTCGTCTCTGAAAACAGCCTCGGCCATTGGGACTCGACTCCGGAAACTCTTCTTAGTCTTAAACTTATCAACCGTACCATAGAGGGAGACATATTCGCCCGAAAGAACACTTTCAATTGTTTTGACTTTGGCAACGGAGCCATAGCTTCGGGGGAAGTAGAAGATCAGATCTTCAAGTGTTTGGAGGTTAAGTCTACCCAGAGCTTTCTTTTGAGAATCAGTTAATCTGAAATGTTTCGATATTTCATCAGTTATCTGCATGAAAGGCATTATACTAGAGGCTTTAATTATGCTAAAGTGTCGATTGTTGGAGAGTTGACTGAGTGGTCGAAAGTGCCTCACTGCTAACGAGGTAGGGGTCTTATAGCCCCTCGAGGGTTCGAATCCCTCACTCTCCGCAAAAATTCGGAATTCAAATTTCCGCCAAAAATATGGTCGGCGCGAAGCGCCGTCTGTTCTGCATTCCCCCCAAAAAATTCTGAATCAGAAAGGATTTTCCACGCTCCGCGTGGCTCAAAAAGTACGGTTCGATCCTTAATTTGAAAGTTCGAACCGACTTTTTTGAACAAATGAGTATTTTCTTCATTTGTTCGGTCGTTTGCCAATTCCATATTATACTTAGTATCCGCGAATAAGTGTTAGAATATTCAAATAAACTCATCTGAGACACATTTTAAACCGAACATACTAATCAAGTTAGATTTAAAAACCAAATAATCACAATTATGACAATTCTAATCAACCTGCTCTTACTCCTACTTTTATTTATTGTTTTGGGTTGGTCAGCTAATTTTGCTGTAAAAAATATCAAGTATATTGCGGCTGTTCTGAAGATTCACTTATTCACTTTCGGAATCTTACTTGGTTTAGTGACTAGTCTGCCGGAACTATTTCTGGGTGTAAATGCGACCATAGATCAAGCCGCTGCTTTGTCAGTTGGTAATTTGCTTGGTGGTATTATTGTGATACTCGGTCTTATTTTAGGTGCCAGCTTGATTTTTAATCGAGTGGTGGTCACTGATGGTCGGTTAAAATCCTTAATCCCCGCAGTTTTAGTTATTTTTTCTCCGATTCTGTTCGGAATTGATGGTAAGTACGCTCTTTTTGACGGATTAGCAATGATTGGCCTATATGTAGGCCTCATTCTCTACCTGTACCGCCTAAACCGTTTTAGTAACAATACTCACATAAGGATTGCCAACGGTAATCAAGCGGCCAAGTCAATGTTTTTTATTATCATCGGGGTTATTGGAATTCTCATCGCTTCGCATTGGATCATCGGAATAACCCTGGGTCTGTTAGAGCACATTCAGGTTAGTCAGCTAGTGATTGGACTGGTTGTTTTTTCAATTGGTACAAATTTGCCAGAAATAAGTATTGCGGTTACTTCGTGGTACAAAAAATCACCCGAACTATCTCTGAGTCATCTTTTGAGCTCATCATTTACAAATGTTTTGATTTTGGGAGGATTAGCTCTTATTCACCCGATCATTTTTGATGTCAATTTGGAATTCTGGGTGCTAGCTTTGTTTCTGGGAATTACTCTGGTGTTGTTTACGTATTCCTATCATAGTGGTAAGAAGATGGATCAGTCTGAGGGTAAAGTATTATTAGCCGTGTATGTTTTGTTTATAATCATTAGTATATATCTTGGCTTTTTAGGAAAATAGTTTCAGTATGCGACAAGAAGAAAAGATCAAAGAGTTAGAAGCTGAAATTGAAAGACTAAAGAAGTTAGCCTACCGTGATGAGCTAACCGGCTTAATTAACCGTCGAGCCCTGAAGGAACACTTCGAACCATTTGTGCAGAACGTTTGCTATGCCAATGATGTCCGAGAGGGATTCCATGTCAGTAACGTGGCTATGATTTTTATTGATCTTGATAACTTTAAACAAGTTAATGACAAATGTGGACACGAAAAAGGTGACGAAATTTTAAAAGATATTTCTAAAAAATTAAGAACTAGTTTACGAGGAATTGATGCCGTGGCTCGTTGGGGTGGGGAAGAATTCGTGATCTTGCTTTTGGGAGCAACGGAGGATCAAGCCGCAGACATTGCTGAAAAACTTAGAGTTATGATCGAAAAAACCGGCAAAGAATTTGGCGTTACGGCCAGTCTGGGCGTGGCCGCCTTATCTGCCTGTCAGAGTGAGGCTTTTGACATTTTGGTGACAAATGCCGACAAAGCTATGTATCACTCGAAAGAGTCTGGCAAAAATATTGTTTCTAGGTACAGCAAGTTTCTTTAGTATCTGTGGAAAGAATGAGATCCATTTAATGTTATATTAGAAAGAAGGTATGAGATTAAGATCTACCAATCTAAAAAATTATTTTTTGAAGGGTATTAATCCGGTAGTTCGTTTTCTAATTGTCTCAGACGTTGTCTTAGTTGGAGCCGCTGGTCTTCTGGGACCGATCTTCGCGCTATTCGTCGAAGATTTTATTGTCGGTGGTAATGTCGCGGTAGCTGGAATTGCGGCTGGTTTGTATCTTTTTTCTCGGAGCATTCTTCAGATCCCAATTGCCCATTTGATGGACAGAGTGCGGGGAGAGAAAGATGATTTTTGGTATCTACTTACGTTCTCAGTCTTAATGGCAGTTATTCCACTTTTGTATCTGGTCATTCACACTCCTTTACAATTGTATATTGTACAATTAGTCTTGGGATTCTTCACTGCTTTTACATACCCAGCGTTTATGGCTATTTTCACTAGACATATTGATAAGAACAAGGAGGGCACTGAATGGGGTATCTATTTTACGCTAACTGATGTTACCAGTGCTATCTTGGCTATTGTTGGAGGATATCTCGCTGCCTCGTCTGGTTTCCCAACCCTGATTGTCACAGTTGTGATCCTATCTGTATTTGGCTCATTACTCCTTCTGCCAATTCGGCCTTATTTAAAAAAGAAAACATAACTTTGTTTAAAAGTAATGATCCAATTTAACACGATAAAAAAAGATAATGGGAGGAAGGGTTTTACCCTAATTGAGCTTTTGGTTGTCATTGCTATTATTGGCATTTTGTCTTCCATTGTTTTTGTGAATATAAGCGAAGCTAGAAAAAAAGCCAGAGATGCACAAAGGTTGAGTGATCTTGATCAAATTAGGCTTGCTCTAGATATGTATCATATAGACCATGGTTTTTATCCGGATAACAATCCTGGTGATGACGATTATGATTTGGATGAAGTATATACTGAAGCCGATGATCTTGGATGTGGGGGTTGGGATGTTGGTTATGGTCCTAACGGAGATACTGTTTTTTTGAAGCCTCTGGTTGATGAAGGTTATTTCCCAGATGGAGTTCCTGGGGATCCAAAATTTAAAGATTGTCGAGGTTATAATTATTATAAATACCCAGATGTATTCAAATATGGAAGTGATCCATGTTCGGGGAAAAGGGCTTTTTATGTTTTAGGTAGCCGTTATTTCGAAACTCTGGAGGAGGACGAAGAACACCCATACAGTCCAGGTTTTTCTTGTGGTGGAACTAACTACCAAACTGTGGGGGTACCCGACTTCAATTGGGTTTCGGGAGGTTATGACGAAGATTAACATGCAATCGTCACCCTCAAAACCTCTTTAGGTTGGTGTTTAGATAGTTGATTACAAATTTCAGTAAGGGTTGCGCCCGTTGTAGCAACATCATCAAAGATAATCACAATATTGTTTCTAATGTGGTGTGGGTTGAGTACAGAAAAGCACCCTTTGACGTTTTCCAATCTTTCATTTTTGGTTTTTTTAGTCTGTGAGACTTTGTCAATGTCTCTCCGCAAGGTCTCTTTGCAATAACTTATCGGTGGCAACATTTTAGAAATGTAATCAGTTACCAGTTCGGTTTGGTTGTAACCTCGGTGCTTCCTTCTTTTCTTGGAAATGGGTACTGGCAGGAGGATAAATTTAGCATGTGGGTTAAACTCTCTTTTTTCATATAAATAATCGAGAAGTTTTTCAGAAAGAAGCTCGGCACACATAAAAGCTAGCTGTTTATTCTTCCGATATTTTATCTCCCAAACAACCTGACGGACTTCTTTGTCTCGGTAATCAAAAAGGGAGACCAGATTTTCTTCAGTTGAGATAGCTTCGGGTAGTCGAGCTTTTAGATCCTGAGCTGTCAGTGCTTCAAGTGTTTGAGTTTCCTTTTGTCTAGGAAAGACAAGATTTAAAACAGATTCTAAGATTTCCGACATGTACGTATATGATATAATAGTTTGCATATTAGGTGTATGTTGAAATTTTTCTCAAAACTTTTTTCAGGAAAGAATACAAGTGTTTTAGGTATCGATATTGGTTCTTCGGCTATCAAGATGGTCCAAATTCAAAAGAAAGGGGGTAAGGCCGTTTTAGAGACCTATGGAGCCCTAGCTCTCGGGCCGTATGCTCAAAAGGAGATTGGTCAGTCAACCAATCTGGATACAGATAAGATTGTGGAGGCTTTGAATGACTTAATACGTGAAGCTAAAGTGACAACTAAAAGAAGTGGCCTCGCTATTCCTTTCGGTTCAAGCCTAATGTCAATAATCGAAATGCCAGATGTGCCGGATAAGGAACTTGCCCAAATGATTCCGATTGAAGCTCGAAAATATATCCCAACTTCAATTTCAGAAGTGGCTCTTGATTGGTCTGTTATTCCCAAGGATAAATATGATGAGAGACCGGAAGAAAAAACACCTGAAAAAAAATTTCCAACCAAAGATGTTTTGGTTGTGGCGATTCACAATAGCGCCATTCAAAAGTTCCAAGACATTGTTATTAAATCTGGTTTGGATACCAAGTTTTTTGAAATAGAAATATTCAGTACGATGCGTTCCGTTCTTGGACAGCAAGAAAAGGCGCCGGTAATGATTTTTGATATGGGTGCCGCTTTTACTAAGCTGTATATTGTGGAACGTGGGGCAGTTCGAAATTCACACACCATTGATAAGGGTTCACAAGATATTACGACCTCAATTTCTAATGGTTTGGAGATCCCAATTGCAGAGGCCGAACGATTGAAGAGGGGAATTGGTTTAGCTAAAACAGAGGATGGTAAAAATGTTACGGAGATTGTTGATTTAATCCTAAACTATATTTTTGCCGAGGCTTCTAGGGTTTTAGGTAATTATCAAAAGAAATATAATAAAACAATCAAAAAAGTAGTTTTGGTTGGGGGTGGTTCAGCTTTAAAAGGTTTACAACAAGTGGCTGAGCAGAAGTTTGGGGTAGAGGTTGTTATCGGAAATGCTTTTGATAATACCCAAACACCAGCTTTCATCGAGCAAGTTTTAAGAAGTGCTGGGCCAGAGTTCTCTGTGGCTATGGGTATTGCCCTGCGTCGACTTCAAGAACTTGAGTAATTCTCCACACAAGTTGTTTCTTTGTCAGGATAGTACTGCTATAATTAAGTTTGATGGAACCAAAGTTTCAAAATACATTTATTCCGAAACGGCCTATCATTACTGATCGGAGTCGGACCGTCAGCACTCCTAGGAGAAATCGGAGCATCTTGAGTATGCTCATTACCTTAATTTTTATTCTGGTCCTATTATCAGCCGGAGGAGTTTTCGGATATCAGAAATATTTGATTAAACAGATCTCTGAGAAAGATCAAAAACTACAAGATAATATTGATCAATTGGAACCAGACCAGATCGAAGAGCTGGCGGTGGTTGATTCTCAAATAGAATTAACTAAAGATATTTTGTCTGATCACTTGGTGCCGTCAAGATTCTTTACCCACTTACAAGAAATTACTTTGCAGAAGGTTCGTTTTGGTGATTTTTCATATTTGGCTACTCCAGGAAATCAGCCAGAGATTACCATGTCCGGGGTGGCTCCAGACTATCAGACCGTGGCTCTACAATCAGACCTTTTTGCTCGAGATGAATATCTTGCTAGCTCATTCTTTTCTGGTTTAAATCTGGATGATGATGGCAAGGTGTCTTTTGAAATTGATGCTAAAGCTAGTCAACGGTTAACTTCGTACAAAAATTAATATGAAAGGTATTACCCCGGTCATTCTAATAGCTCTATCAATCGGAATTTTTATCTATTATATTCGTCCGCAATATGATCAGATTAAAGTTCTGCAAGCTGAAGAAGTTCGATACGATGAAGCTTTAGCCGCCGCTGGTCAACTCTCAAGCTTAAAGAATAATTTAGTTGATAAGTACAATTCTTTTTCAACAACCGATCTGAGGCGAATGCAAAAGTTCCTGCCAAAACAGATTGATGATGTCAGGTTGGTTCTAGACGTTAATACCATTGCTTTAGAAAATAAGATTGAATTGACTGATATTGAAATCCAAGATCTAAGTCAGGCCACAAACACATCTGGTAGTGGCCGAAGCGGTTCTTCTCGAATTCAAGAACCAGCGGCACCAGCGGGTGTTAGTGTCTTATCATTAAGTTTTAGTTTTGAGTCCGATTACAAAAACTTCTTAAACTTTTTAATCGATTTAGAGTCTAGTCTTCGGGTTATGGATGTTACCGAACTAACCTTTGAAGAATCTGATACCTCGGGGAATTATAATTTCTCTGTTAGCTTGCAAACCTATTGGTTAAAATAATATGAAAGAACTTTTTTCAAAATACAAAGCTGCAATTGTTCTCTTAATCCTAATATTGTTGGGTTTTTGGGCCTATTCAAGCTTTAACCCGCAGGTTGAGATCTTGCTCCAAGAACCAGCGGCACCAGTTGGTGAAGAGCTCTTTGCAATGCTTAATAAACTTCAAGGCATTAGCCTAGATGATAGTGTCTTCAAAGATCCAGACTTCCGAATCTTGCAAGATTTTGAGACAGAGGTACCGGCCGGTTTAGTTGGTCGAGAAAATCCATTTGCACCGGTTGGACGAGATACTAATGGAAAACTAGTTGAGCCAACCCATCAGGTTTTGCCACTCTCAACAACTGAAACCTTTTTTGATACCGGAGATATTTCAACGACATCACCGGCTGGGATCTAAGCTCTAATATCAACAGTCTGTTTTATTTTACAAACCCTCAAGTAAAGAGGTACACTATATAGTATGACACTGCTAGAAAGCCTCATTGAAAAGAAAATTGTTGATCCGAGAGATGTTCCGGCTATTGAAGCCGAACAGGCGAAAACTGGTGCAACCCTGGAAGAGGTTTTACAGAAAATGGGGATAGACGATGGAGTTTTGCTGAGTAGTAAATCGGAAACTTTAAATATCCCAGCTAGAAAGGTTAACGAAAAAGATTTAACGGAAGAAGTTTTCAGCTATATTCCCGAAGATTCTGCTAAACACTACAAATTTGTGCCGATTGGCATGAAAGATGGTGTTTTGGAAGTTGGTATCGTTGATCCTAATAATATTGAGGCAAGAGATGCTCTGAACTTTATCTCTTCAAAAAGGGTGACACCCTTTAAGATATTCCTAATCTCGGAAGCTGATTTTCAGAAAGTAATCGAATCGTACGGTGGTCTAACCGAAGAAGTGACGGAAGCTCTGGATGAGTTAGAAACCGAAATGAAACAGGAAAAAGAGCTTGAAAAGGGAGAAACCAAAAAGAGCAAAGAAATCCAAGAACTCGAGAGATCTGTCAGTGATGATCCGGCTTCAGATACTAGAATTATCGAAGATGCCCCAGTTACAAAAATTGTGGCGACTATCCTAAGATACGCTACCGAAGGAGGGGCCTCTGACATTCACCTGGAACATACCAGCGATTCGGTTCGAGTTCGATATCGAATTGATGGAATCCTAGGAACTTCTTTGGTTTTGCCGCGCAAGGTCCAATCGGCTGTTATTGCCCGCATCAAAATTTTGTCTAACATGCGTCTCGATGAAAAACGTAAACCTCAAGATGGTCGTTTTTCGGCTAAAATTGAAGGACGCAAAATAGACTTTCGTGTTTCCACCTTTCCGACCTATTATGGTGAAAAGGTAGTGATGCGTATTTTGGATCATGAGAAAGGAGTCAAGAAACTTGATGATTTGGGTCTTTCAGAACGAAACCTTAGACACATCCGAGAGGCTTTGAAACAATCATATGGTTTAATTCTACTCTCTGGTCCAACTGGTTCCGGAAAAACCACCACTTTGTATTCGATGCTTGAAGAGGTTGATCGAGAAACTAAAAACGTTTTGTCTCTGGAAGATCCGGTCGAGTACAACATTGAAGGGGTAAACCAATCACAAGTTAGACCCGAAATTGGGTACACTTTTGCCAATGGACTTCGAACGACCTTGCGACAAGACCCAGATGTTATTATGGTTGGCGAGATTCGAGATCAGGAAACCGCTAAGCTTGCGATTCAAGCGGCCCTAACAGGACATTTGGTGCTTTCAACAATTCACGCCAACAATGCTATTGGTGTGATCCCACGTCTCTTGGATATGGGTGTTGACTCGTACTTGATTGCCCCAACCCTAATTTTAACCATTGCTCAAAGGCTAGTGCCACAACTATGTCCCGGTACAGGAGTGGAGAGACCCTTCGATGAGAGCCTTAAAATAATGATTGATAAACAGTTTGAAGATCTGCCAGAGGAATATAAAAAAGAACTGCTGAAGAAAAAGGTGGTGCATGATAGGGGTTCGACAGCTGAATGCCTAGAGGGAACGCAAGGCCGGGTGGCCGTGATGGAAACGATTCCAATGACCAAAGAGTTAAAGACCCTCTCTCTGAAAAACCCAACCGAACAGGAAATTTATAAAATTGCTCGAGAACAGGGAATGATTACCATGAAAGAAGATTCAATTATCAAGTCTATGAAGGGGGTTGTGCCATTTGATGAAGTTAACAATCTATAAATAAGAAGTATAATATAATCATGACTGAAGCCGAAAAAGCCCAATACAAGATTCTGATCGTTGATGACGATAAGTTTCTGTTGAATATGTATAATGCTAAGTTTAAGAAATCCGGATTCGACGTCGAAGTGGTCACCGGTTCCGACTTGGCTCTGGATAAGATCAAGAATGGTTTTAAACCGGATGTTTTACTTTTGGATATTATTCTACCTAAAATGACCGGTCTGGAATTATTCGAAAAAATCAAAACCGAAAATTTGTTACCAGAAGCTATCACTATCATGCTAACCAATCAGAGTGAGCAGAAAGATATCGAAAAGGCCAAGGCTCTAAAAGCTCACGGTTATATTGTTAAAGCCACCACCATTCCTTCTGAAGTGGTTGAGGAAGTTATCAAGATTATTGAAGCTAACAAAAAATAAATTATGCTGGATGATTTAATCGAAGCTGTTATTTCAGAAAATGCCTCTGACCTACACCTAGCTGAAGATCGAGAACCCATTATCAGAGTAGCTGGGGAACTCATTCCACTAACAGGTCGACCAAAACTTAGCCGGGCTGATATGCAAGATGTTTTAGACTTGTTATTAGTAGAAGACAATAAGCAGATTTTCCAAAAAAGGATGCAGGTAGACTTTTCGTATGGCTTCAAGAATAAGACACGTTTCCGATGTAATGCCTATGTCAGACAAGGGAAATACAGCTTAGCCCTCCGAAACATTCCGAACAACATCAGAACTCTGCAAGAGTTGAATTTACCAGATACTTTAGAAATGTTTGCCCGTAAAAAACAAGGATTCTTTTTGGTGGTTGGACCAACCGGTAATGGAAAAACTACTACGATCGCCGCTATTATAGATATCATCAATCAGAATCGAATGGAACACATCATCACGATTGAAGATCCAATTGAGTATGTTATCCCACCTAAAAAATCTGTTATTGATCAGCGGGAGGTTCGAACCGATACCCCGGATTTTGCGACTGCACTGGAGGGTATTTTCCGACAAGATATTGATGTGGCTCTAATTGGTGAGATGCGTACTCCAGAAACGATGGCTACGGCTGTGACAGCCGCTGAAACCGGACATTTGGTTTTTTCAACTCTTCATACCAATAACGCAGCGCAAACAATTGAGCGTATTACTGACTCTTTCCCGGCTAACCAACAAGACCAGATTAGATTGCAATTGGCCGGATCACTGATTGGTATTTTTTCAATTCGTCTGATTCCAAGAGTCTCGGGCGGGTTAGTACCAGCTTACGAGCTTCTAATCGCTAATAATGCCGTTCAAAATCTAATTAGAGAGAAACGCACACATGAGATTGGAACAGTCATTGAAACTAGTTCGGGTGAAGGTATGATCGATCTAAACAGATCACTGGCAAACCTAGTGCAAGCTGGAGAGATAACCATTGAAAACGCCTATATTCATAGCATCAACCAGAAAACTCTTGAGAAAATGCTCTAAAAATAAACATGCCACTCTTTAATTACAATGCCATAGATGGAGCAGGTCAGCGTGTTAAAGGTGAGATTGAGGCTATTAACGTAGAGGTTGCCATTAGTTCTCTGCAAAAACGTGGTTTTACCATTGCTTCTATTGACTCAGAGGAACAGGAGAAGAGGGGTTTGTTTCGAGAGATAAAAATCTTTCGAAGGATTTCGAATAAAGATGTGGTTATTCTATCTAGACAGATCTCGACACTTTTCGGCGCTCAAGTTTCAGCTCTCCGGGTTTTTAAACTAATTGCCAATGAGACTCAGAACATGGCTCTCAGAGAAGTCATGCAGCAAGTAGCTGAGGATCTGCAGGGCGGAAGTAATATCTCTGATGCTCTAGAGAAACATCCGGAGGTTTTTTCTGAATTCTACGTCAACATGGTTCGGTCCGGTGAAGAGAGCGGAAAACTTGATCAAGTCTTCAACTATTTGGCTGACTACTTGGATAGAACCTATGAAGTGACCTCTAAGGCTAAGAGTGCTCTGATCTATCCAGCTTTTGTGATCTTTACTTTTGTGGCCGTGATGACTCTAATGATGACTGTGGTTATTCCTAAAATTAGCTCAATTATTATCGAATCTGGGCAAGAAATTCCTTTTTATACCAGACTGGTGATTGGGGTTAGTAACTTTCTAGTCAATTATGGTCTATGGCTGGCTATCATCATTGCTATTGCGGTCGTTGTCTTCGTTAGATACATCCAAAAAACCGAGGACGGCAAGATCGCTTGGTCACATTTTCGTCTTGGTGTCCCGTATATTGGTAACCTATATCAGAAGTTATACCTTTCTAGAATTGCGGACAACATGAATACCATGATTATCTCGGGTATTCCAATGGTGCAGGCTCTGGAAGTGACTGCTAACGTGGTTGGAGATCGAGTGTATAAGAATATTTTACTAGATGCGCTTGATGCTGTTCGCGGAGGCTCATCGGTTTCCAAAGCCCTGTCTAATTATCCGGAGATTCCCGGCATCATGGTTCAGATGCTAAAGGTCGGGGAAGAAACAGGGGAGGTGGGTAAGATTATGAACACCATGGCTAATTTCTACAGAAGAGAAGTCCAGACGGCGGTAGACACACTAGTTGATCTGATTGAGCCGGTCATGATTATCGCTCTTGGAGTCGGCGTCGGTATTCTTTTGACGGCTGTGATCATGCCAATTTATAATATTAGTGCTGGATATTAAAAATAATTTAAAGAATTTATTATGAGAAAAAGAGGATTTACATTGATTGAGCTTTTGGTTGTGATTGCAATTATTGGTATTTTGACGGCCATTGTTTTCGCCAATATTCAAAACTCTAGGGCTAAAACTAAAGATGTTAGTGCCATGGCCAGTATTAGTAGCATCCGTTCTGTGGCAGAGCTATTTCATGGCAATCATAATACCTATGCCGTTGATGGAACAACAAATATGTGTACTGATTCAGATATTCTGAAACTAGAGAACGCCGCTAAAGACCAGACCGGTAACAACGCTGTTTGTGACTATGATGCGGTTGATCCGGTCGGTCAAGGTTATCATGTTTATATTATGTTAAATAACGGATCTTATTTCTGCTTAGATTCCGGTGGGTTTGCGGGAGCGATTGCTACTACCCCAGGCTCTGGCCAATTCTGTGACGGGACTTCGTATTAGCCTTATCCACACTATCCTTAGCTCCATATCTACAGCTGTTATATAATATGTGGGTACTTTGAATAAAAGTTTCAAAGGTCGATCTCTATAAAAAAGAGAAGAAATTATAAGTAATTAATGCATTAATTAAATAGTTTATGTATACAAAAAGAGGATTTACATTGATTGAGCTTTTGGTTGTTATTGCAATCATTGGTATTCTTTCATCAATTGTTTTGGCGTCTCTAAATTCTGCTAGAATAAAGGCAAAAACAGCTGCTTTTGAGGCAGAAATGACAGCATTGCTACCTTCATTGATAGTAATTTGTGACGATAGGGATATTGTAGCCGGTGACGTTCCAGCTGTGGGAACACACAGTGCAGGAACTCTTACTGATGCTGACTGTGACTCAGATGGTACTTTTACCGTCAACTTTACACCTACAAATGGTGCTACCCATGCATCAGCTGATGTGACAGAAAGTGGTGTTACTTTCAACTAATAGATTTGTAATCTCTTAGGAACAAAAATCCACCTCTCTCGGGTGGTTTTTTGTTACAATACTATATACACATGAATATTATTCTACCTCTTTCTTTTTTGTTTCTGGGCCTTTTTGTGGGCAGTTTTTTAAATGTGGTGATTTTAAGGTGGGGGACGAATAAATCTATAATAAAGGGTCGTTCCGTTTGCGCTCATACTGGCAAGCCTCTTTTTTGGTATGACCTGATTCCAGTTCTTAGTTTCATAATTCTAAAGGGAAAGTCACGTTTTAGTGGAGAGGCACTTTCTGTGCAGTATCCGCTGGTTGAGATAATAACAGGAATACTTTTTCTTGGTGTATACCAGATTGTCGGGAGTGTATCTGCTTTATTGTTTCTGTATCTGATCTCAGTTTCCTTGCTAATTGTTATTTGTTTTTATGATCTCCGGACTAAAATTATTCCAAATTCTCTGGTTTATAGTTTTATTGTTATCTCTCTTCTAATCCTGCTATTGAAAGGATTTGAGGTTGGTGATTTTTGGGCAGCTCCACTACTATGGTTCCCATTTGCTTTTCTGTGGCTAGTCTCAAAAGGTGCTTGGATTGGATATGGTGATGCTAAGCTTGCTTGGGGAATGGGTTGGTTCTTGGGTCTCTGGGGTGGCATTTCAGCAGTTCTGATCGCTTTTTGGGTCGGTGCTGTTATTTCCTTGGTACTCCTTTTCCTTCAGAGGTTTCAGCTGTCTTTTTTACCCAAATCCCTTACAATTAAGAGTGAGGTACCGTTCGCTCCGTTTTTGGTAATTGGAACTCTTTTAGTTTTATTTTTTAATTTAAATGTCTTTGTCTTCTAAAAAAGGATTTACTCTAATAGAACTCTTAGTTGTTGTCGCAATCATTGGTATCATGATAGCTGTTGTCTTTTTCGGTAGAGACGATGGTAGAGAAAGGCAGATTGCCAAATCGGTGGCAAATGAAATTGCTTCATCTTTTAGGCAGATTCAAGTTTGGGGAACCGGTACCCGTACAGGAGAAACCGAAGGGGGTGAAAGTATTGGTCCGGATGATGGCTATGGTTTATCTTTCGAAAAGGAGTCACCTGTCTATGTGCTTTTTGCTGACCTTAATCATAATAATGAATACGATGAATCTGGGGATGAATTATTTATGGAACATGTTTTGACTAAAGGGTATCGAGTTTTGGGTATTTGTTCCGGTTCCGGGGAAAATGATTGTGATTCAAAAAATGATTTAAGTTTAGTGGTTAGAAGACCAGAGCTGAGCTTTCTTTTTGATGATGAGTACGCTGAAATTGAAGTTGGTCGGGGTGATAGGGCATATTACAAGGTGGCTGTGTGGTCAAATGGTCGTTTTGAGGTAAAATTAGTTCAAGATGAAGACTAAAGGTTTTACATTAGTAGAGACTTTGGTTGCTCTAGCCATTTTCTCAGTTGTTGCGATTATTGCTGTTGGAGCTTTTGTGGTTGTAATCTCTTCTGGAGAGAGAGTTCAGAATACTCGTAAGGCTGTTGATGATGTTGGTTTTGTTGTTCAGGATATCGTTAGAGAATCTAGGTTGGCAGTTAATCACTGGTGTGGAAATCCTGATGAGGACCCAGACTTAGATGGTGATTTTGTGGTTCCCACAGAATGTCTAGACGGAAATAGTCATATTGCTTTTAACATACTGGTCGATGGAGAAGTGGATGTTGTGGTTGAGTATCAGATTAGCGATGAAGGTCGTATCCAAAAAAGTGTTAATTTCGAGCCATGGGTGGATTTAACAAGTGATGAGTTATCGGATATTGATCTCAAGTTTGTTTTGAAGGATCAGCAATCAAATGGCCAAATTTCTCAAATTATCATCAGGGTTAGTGCCACCGTCGGCCCCGGGAGTGAAGAGGAGATGGTTTATAAGATCCAGACCTCTGTTCACCCAAGGTTTCCGGAATATAAAAACCCAAGTTAGTTATGAATACTAAAAAAGGATTCACATTAGTTGAAACGATCGTAGCCATAGCTGTTTTAATGATAGGCATTGTTCCAATTTTTGTTGTTTCAGGTCAGAGTATAAGCACAATTAACTCAGCGCGCGATGAGGTGATTGCTACATTTCTAGCTCAAGACGCCATGGAATATATTTTAGCTAAGAGGGATTGGAATAAGAATGCAGGTGATTGGCTTGCAGATTTTGATAATTGTTTTGATGCTTGCAGGGTTGATACCACAGAATCTGTGGAGGGTGCAGATGGAATTAACTCTTCAGAGGGTGACAAGCTTAAGTTTGATTCAGATCGTGGGTACAATTATGACGCTGGTGAAGAAACAAGGTTTTCCCGAGAAGTAACTTTTGAAATCATTGAACCCAATGGTGGTGATATTTCGGAGGCAACTGAAATTATGGTTACGGTAAAGATGGAGTGGCCAGGAAGGGTCTTTGGTCGTGATTTTGAAATCAATACTCTAATATTTGATTATAGTTCATAAGACATGAAAGAATACCCCAAAAACAAAGGAATTACTTTGATTATCGCAATTATTATTGTTTCTACATTGGCCGTTGTTGGCTTTTCTCTCTCTAGGTTGGTGGCTAAGGAAATTGGAATTTCTTCTACCATTAGGGAGTCTCTGAAGGTAATTTATGTTTCTGATTCTGGTATAGAGTGTGCCAGGTATTGGGCTACCAAGAATACTAAGTATTTTCCTGGAAATGGTTCTCCTGAATCTGAATTCAGAGAGATTAAATGTAGTGGTCAGGATTTTGATCTGAGTTCTTTATACCAAGGTAACAGCACATATGATTTTTCACTCAATATTAATGGTTCGCGAGCAGATGTTTCTGTTAGCAGGGAGCGTCCGGATGCAGATAGCTTGGTAACTAATCTTAAGTCAATTGGTTATAACAAGGTTTCGGGGGATTCTAAGATTCAAGCTTTTAGGGAGTATAGGGTAGAGGGATCATTTACTGATGGAGGTGGGGCTAAAGATATTATGATAGCAATGGATGTTTCTGGATCTATGGGGGGTAGTAGAGATTATAAACCGCTAAAAGAATGTACAGGATCTAGTAGCCGAGAGGTTTTCTGCGCTATCCATGCAGCCAGATCTTTTATTGAGGCTCTTTTGCAACCAGAAAGTGATAGGAGGGTTGGCTTTGTTTCTTTCAAAGGTTCTCTTAGATGTTCAGAATGGTTTCTCTTTGAGGGAGGTGAAGGGAGGTGTAATCCGAATGAAAGCAGGGATTCAGTTGATGCCTATGAAAGATTGGACGTTAATATGGTTGGATCAGAAGACATAGATATATACTTGGGGGAAGGGGGGTTACTAGCTTACTCAGCAAATTTTCATGATCATGCTTATTCTAACAGTTATTCTAATTTTTACGTCCCAACTTTGTTTTCTCTGGCCGAGTTAAACGGCCAAGAGATACTGCCTAGACATGAGGTTTGTAGTGTGACGGACGGCAAGATAGATGAGTGCCCGGACAACAGTTTCCCCATCTTTAGTGATTTGCCAGCTAATGAATTTGGCGCTACTGGACGTGACAGACCGGATGCTGAATATCCAGATGCCTATATATTAATAGGAGACTTTGGAGCGAATACTTACCATGAAGATGATTGGAATATAAAAGTAAAATATAATAGCAAGACCCCTGAGATATTTTTAGCAGAGGCGTTAAAAGAAATGAATAATAGTGGGGTGGAAATTTACCTAATTGTTATTGGAGGAGATTCTAACAGTAGTGCGTTTAAAAGGATGAATGAAGTTGGTGTTGAGTATCATGTATATGAAAGAGATAACTATAGTGAGCTAGAAGACCTATTCCTCAACGAAGTCCTCTCAGACCTAGCAGGAGGCGATGTCATACCGGTAACTGAGAAGTAGGCGCTAATGTTTGGTAGAATAGGGGAATGAAAATCCCTAAGGAAGTAATTGAAAGATACGAAAAGCTTAAAAAAATGGTTGAAAAACACCGTTATCTATACCACGTACTTGATAAGCAAGAAATCTCGGATGAGGCTCTAGATTCTCTTAAAAAAGAACTGGTAGAGATTGAAAAACTATATCCCGATTTAATTACCCCGGATTCTCCAACTCAAAGAGTTTCCGGAAAACCACTTCGGAAGTTTGAGAAGGTGATTCATAAAGTTCCACAGTGGTCATTTAACGATGTTTTTTCGGAAGAGGAGGTTAGAGGGTTTGATGGCCGAGTAAAAAGATTATTGGGCAAGAATCCAACCTATACTTGTGAGCTTAAGATCGATGGCTTAAAAGTTATCCTCGAATATCAGAAGGGCCTCTTAAAAACGGCCGCTACCCGAGGAGATGGCAAGATTGGAGAAAATGTCACGGCTAATGTTAAAACTATTGAATCTGTTCCTCTCAAACTTAACAAGGATGTCAATGTCATTGTCGAAGGAGAGATTTGGTTGTCTAAAAAGAACTTTGAAAAATTAAACCAACAACAAAAGAAAGATGGTAAAGAATTGTATGCTAACCCAAGGAATGTAGCCGCCGGAACGATCCGGCAACTTGATTCCGGGATTGTCGCCAAGAGAAAACTGGATTCTTTCATTTACGATATTGCCCAAATTGGAAATCCATCCGAGACTCAAATAGGGGAGCTTCAACTAATTGAAGAATTGGGATTTAAGGTCAATAAACATTACAAACATTGCTGGAATATTGAGGAAGTTATTTCTTTTTGGCACAAATGGCAAAAAGATTCTGAAAAACAGGAATCTTGGATTGATGGGGTGGTGGTTAAGGTTAATGAAAGAAAGTTTCAAGAAGAACTTGGTTACACTGGTAAGGCCCCGCGCTTTGCAGTGGCCTTGAAGTTCCCGGCAGAACAGGTAACAACCGTTGTCGAAGATATCGTGCTTCAGATTGGACGAACCGGTGTTTTAACCCCAGTTGCTCACTTGAAGCCGGTTTTGGTGGCTGGTTCAACTGTCTCGAGAGCGACTCTGCATAATGAAGACGAGATTGAACGTTTGGATGTTCGAATTGGTGATACTGTTATTATCCAAAAGGCAGGTGATATTATTCCTGATATTGTTCAAGTCTTAACCGAAATGCGCACTGGCAAGGAAAAGAAATTTGTCTTCCCAGAGAGAGTCCCCGAGTGTGGCGACGATGGACGGATTGAAAGAGTGCCAGGGCAAGCGGCTTGGAGATGTGTCAGCAAAAAATCTTTTGCTCAACAAAAGAGAAAATTTTATCATTTTGTTTCTAAAAAAGCTTTTGATATTGATGGTTTGGGACCTAAAGTTATTGATCAGCTCCTAGAAGAAAAGTTGATTTCCTCATACGATGATATTTTTACCCTGAAAAAGGGAGATTTAATTGATTTACCGCGTTTTGCCGAGAAATCGATAGATAATCTACTAGAAGCAATCAATAATTCTAAAAAAATTACTCTATTAAGACTAATTATTGGTCTGTCTATCCCACAAGTCGGTGAAGAGACTGCTCATGATCTGGCTGAGAAGTTTGAATCTTTGGAGGCAATACAAAAAGCCGGCCAAGAAGAGTTAGAATCGATTGAGGGAGTTGGTGGAGTGGTGGCCGAATCTATCCATAATTGGTTTCGACAAGAAGATAATCAGGCTTTAGTTAAAAGACTTTTGAAACACCTTGAAATTGTTAAAGAAAAAGGGGTACAAGAGAAATTATCTAACAAAACTTTTGTTCTAACTGGAACTCTGTCTACTCTATCTAGGGATGAGGCCAAAGATCGGATTAGGAAATTGGGTGGAGAAATCTCTTCTTCAGTTTCAACAAAAACAGATTATGTGATCGCCGGAGAGAACGCTGGTTCTAAGCTTGAGAAAGCCCAAGAATTGGGGGTAAAAATTTTGTCAGAAAGAGAGTTCCTTAATTTAATAAGTTAGGGTAGACTGGAATCTATATGGAAAAGAAGGATATTGAATATTTAGCTGATCTTTCTAGAATCGAACTATCTGGAGAAGAAATTGCAAAATTCCAAGAAGATCTTGGATCAATTCTCAAGTACGTTGATCAAGTCAAAGAAGCCAGTGCTTCGCTGGAGGATAATTTAGATGTCGGTGTGGTTCATAACGTGCTAAGAGAAGATACTGACCCAGACGAGAAGGGCGAAAATCGAGAAGAAATCATTGCAGAGTTTCCTGAAAAAGACGGGGACTATTTGAAAGTAAAGAAAATACTACCATGATCGATTTGGAAAAGTTAACAATTGTTAAAGCTCGAGAAGCTCTAAAGAATAAAGAATTTACCGCGGTTGAACTGGCACAGGCCTATTTAGATAATATTAAAGAAAAGGACGGAGAGATCCACGCCTATTTGGAGATATATGGAGATGTTTTAGAGCAAGCTGAAAAAGCGCAGAAAAAAATTGAGGCTGGGGAAGATTTGCCACTGCTCGGAATTCCAATTGCCGTTAAGGATAATATTTTGATTAAGGGACGGATTGCCAGTGGGGCCTCAAAGATTTTGGAGAACTATAAAGCCGTCTATGACGCTACTGTTATTCAGAAACTAAAAGCTGCTGGAGCTGTATTTTTGGGTCGGACTAACATGGATGAGTTTGCCATGGGTGGTTCAACTGAAAACTCTGGTTTTGGTCCAACCAAGAATCCATATGATTTAGAAAGGGTCTCGGGTGGCTCCTCTGGTGGCTCAGCGGCAGCTGTAGCCTCTAACCAAGCCTTAGCTGCTATTGGTTCAGATACTGGTGGTTCTGTTAGGCAACCGGCTAGTTTTTGTGGTTGTATTGGCCTAAAACCCACCTATGGAAGGGTTTCGAGGTATGGCCTCTTGGCTATGGGTTCTTCATTGGATCAGATTGGTCCGATTACAAAAAATATCGAGGATGCTGAAATACTTTATGAAGTTTTGGAAGGCCAAGATGAGAGGGATAGTACCACTATCTCAAGCGGTACCTATCCAGAAAGAAAGAAGCCGAAGGTCATTGGTATTCCAACAAGCATCTTAAGGTCAGATGGTATAGATCCAGAAGTTCTCGAGAATTTCAACGAGTCAATTAAGAAACTGGAAGGGTTGGGATATAAAGTAAAAGAAATAGATTTAGAGAATATAAAATACTCTCTAGCTACCTATTACATCATTATGCCAGCCGAGGTTTCTTCAAATATGGCTAGATACGATGGAGTTAAGTATGGTTTACGCCAAAATGGGGAAGACCTAAGAGATGTTTACCGTAAAACTCGTTCAGGTGGCTTTGGCACGGAAGTTAAAAGAAGAATTATGCTCGGCACCTATGTTCTGTCCACCGGTTACTACGATGCTTATTATGGTAAAGCTCTGGCTGTTCGGAAGTTGATTCGAGATGATTTTAATAAGGCCTTTAAAAAAGTTGACGTTATTGCTCTTCCAACTTCACCCTCTCCCGCTTTTAAAATCGGCGAAAAGATTGATGATCCAATTCAGATGTATCTAGCCGACATCTTCACTGTTCCGGCTAACATCACGGGAGTTCCGGCTATCTCGATACCATCCGGTTTCTCAGGTAAATTACCTTTAGGCCTGCAGTTTTTGGCACCGCATGGAGCCGAGAATAGTCTATTTGATGTTTCCAAAAGTTTTTTAGGAGAAGCAGAGTAGGATATAATGGATTCAATGGACGATAAAGATAAGAATAATAATGGGATTCCAGATGATGCTGAGGTTTTTGCTTGGATCTTTTCTTTTATTGTAATTTTGGCTATCATCTCAGCAATTCTCGGTAAGATCACTGGTTTATTCAACCGTGTTGAAATTGGAGGTACCAGTATTCAGATCTTTTCGGACCTATTTGCCAGTAATTATCTTCCACTAATTAGAATAATGTCAGTGGCCTTGTCAGTTGCTCTAATCGTTTTCATAATCTATGTAACCAGAGAAACGAATAAGATTTTGGTGGAAGAAAGAAGAAAGATCCGAGGCGAGGAACGAATGGCAATTCCGGGATATTTTGGTACCAAGGAGCAAAGTCAGGAAGTAGAACAGTTTGAGTTTCAGAATAAACGCTGGGAAAAGGTTATTAAACTAATCAACTCAAAAAGTTCAGCTGATTGGAAATTGGCTATTTTGGAGTCGGATATATTATTAGGGGAGATGCTAGATAAAATGGGCTATCGGGGAGAATCTATTGGAGAACAATTAAAACAAATCGAGAAATCGGATTTTACCTCATTAGATAGTGCTTGGGAGGCTCATAAGATTCGAAATTCGATTGCTCACGAAGGGGAAGAGTTTCTGATTACTCATCGGGAAGCCAGTCGAGTAATACGCCTATTTGAAGAGGTTTTTTTGGAGTTTCGGTATGTTTAGGTTGAAATAAACTATTTTTAATGGTACCTTAAGTTCTACACATCGCGGGGTGGAGAAGTAGTATCTCGTCGGGCTCATAACCCGGAGGCGTCCGTGCAATTCGGGCCCCCGCAACAATAAAAAACGGCTGTCTTCTAAACCTTGTCCATAAAAGGAGAATTAAGGAAATTCAGGAATTTTGGGTTAAGAATCTAAATCTAGATTCTAATCAGTTTGGTAAGCCGTACTATATTAAGACGAGACCCAAAAAGGTATATGATAACTTTGATTCGTATTATGGTATCGTAAGATTACGAGTATTGCGAAGTTCTGGGTTACAATATAAGATGCTGGGTCTGATAGATACATTACGTCGAGGTAGCTCAGTTGGTTAGAGCGGGCGTTTCATAAGCGCCAGGTCGACGGTTCAAGTCCGTCTCTCGACACCCTAAAATACTTTGATTTTTGGTAGAAATAAAGTAAGATACGAAGTTGATGCGGTCGTGGTGTAGCCTGGTTAACACATCCCCCTGTCACGGGGAAGATCGAGGGTTCAAATCCCTTCGACCGCGCAATAATAAAGAGACCATCACTTCAGAGGATAATGAAGCCTAATTATAGATCTTAGATCTTAATCCTTCTGAAAAATCTTCAGAGTTTATAGTTTTCTTAACTATCTCTGTAATATTGTATTTATTTCTGACCCCTTCTCTTTCTCCGGTATCATCTATATAACCTAATCTAAACAGCAGATCAAAAGTATGACCCGAAAGGACTCTGGATATATCCATTGGTATAGCCCCTGGTTTTATAGCATTCATCGCAATGGCTAGCTCATTGGTGCAATTGTGCACTAAGGTGCTGTAAAATCTTGGCTCAACATAAAGTTGATTGGTGGTATATAGTAATTTAACAAGTAAACTTCTGGCGGATCCAGAGCTTATTTTCAGAGGGTACATGTAGACTGTATCACCACGTGTGATGATCCGATCACCTATGAAGTCGTCCTCGGTTCCCCAGATATACATTAGTTCATATTCATGTAGTAAACCATTAATTAGTTTATATTCCTCTCCGATCTCTTTGCGAGCCTCAATGGAAAGTGAAAGCGGTTTCTGGCCCTTAAAGTCAAAAGAAAGCATGGTGTGAGCCAGATATTTCCTTTCAGAGAATGGGGTTACAATAAACCAAACCTTTTCTAAGTCATTAAGATTGTATGTTCGATCGATCCAGTCTTTTGAAACAGGGCCGTTTTCATCATAATGCCAATCGCGTACATTTCTGATTGTTATTCTATCTCCATTTATTTCTATGTTAGGTAGAACTGATAGAGATTCCCACCAATCTCTGTCATGAGAAGGTTTTTTAAGAATAACCGAAAAAACCAAGACTACTATAGCAATGAGTATTAATAAAGAGACTATTTTAAGTTTCTTTTTATTTCGGAAATATTTGAACATCTATGAATTATAGCAAGTCCTGGGATGTGTTAAAATGTCAACATGAAAAAAGGATATAAAGAAAATATCGAGAAATTAACCTTAGAGAATAATAATTTTAGAAAGATCCTATACAGTGCCGAACACATGCAGTTGGTTCTGATGTCTATTAAGCCAGGGCAGGATATCGGTTTAGAAACTCATGAAGAGAATGATCAATTTTTTAGATGTGACGATGGTCAAGGGAAAGTTATAATTAATGAAACAGAATACTCTATCACTGACGGGGATGCGGTAATTGTTCCATCTGGAGCGAAACATAATGTTATAAACACCTCCGATACTGAAGATTTGAAACTATATTCTATTTATTCTCCGGCTCATCATAAGGATGGGATTGTTAGGGGAACTAAAAAGGAGGCCGAAGAAAACGAAGCAGATTTTGATGGAGTTACCACAGAGTAATTACAATAGAAATAAAACATGAAAGGTTCTAATAAAAGAATACACATAGTAATTCTTCTTTTCCTTTTAGTTCTGTCCGTAGGCTTGTCTTTTGCTTTCAATCTAAACTCTTTATGGTCGGTCATCCTTTTTATGGGTTTGCCGTCCCTTTACATAACGGCCCTCTTGCCAAAATCTATCGGCAAATCTCTGGCTTTTGGTGCTATTGTTTCCATACCTTTGATAATCATAGATGACGAGGAGTAAAATATTGCTATGTTTCTTGATGTAATTTAAAAACGGTTCCCGAAGGAACCGTTTAAGAGTTGTAGGCTACAAAAGATGGTGTTGTTGCATTGTGCTGAACAAGAAGTCGCGTTTCTCTGGCTCCAGAGGAGTTAATGGAAGACGCAGTACTTCTCGGCAGAAACCCAGTCGAGCCACAGCTGCTTTGGCGGGAATCGGATTAGTTTCGCAAAAAGCCGCTTTTGCCAGTTTGTAGACAGTCTGGTGGATTTTTCTGGCTTTAATTAAGTCATTCTCGGCCATAGCATCGCATAAGCTTCGCATGACGCTTGGTGCAAAGTTAGCCACCACACTAATGACACCCGAAGCCCCCATCGCCATTAGTTGGAAAGTGATACCATCTTCTCCGGAAAGTACTCGGATGCCACGATTAAGAAGTTCCTGGCACTGGTCTAGGTTGTCGCTCGCTTCTTTGACCGAGTCGATACCACCGAGTTCACAGATTTCTTGTATGGTATCGGGCACCATGTTGAGGCCGGTTCGACCCGGTACATTGTACAGGATGATAGGTAGGTCGGTTGTTTCGCGAATGACACGGTAATGATCCAAGAGGCCTTGCTGGGTTGGTTTGTTGTAATAGGGTACGACGGAAAGGACTCCGTCAGCCCCCGCCCGATCGGCTGCTTTAGTCAAGGATACCGCTTCGGTGGTGCTGTTTGAGCCAGCTCCGGCGATAACCGGGATTCGTCCGTTAACAATCTGAACGACAGCCTCAATAACGTGTGGTTGTTCTTCGTGAGTCAGAGTCGGGCTTTCGCCCGTTGTACCGCAAGCGACAATACCCTCGGTGCCTTGTCGAATTTGCCACTCGATATGTTTTTCCAGGGATATTAAATCAACTTGTCCGTCTTCATCAAAGGGCGTAACTATGGCTACAATACTGCCGGTAAATGAGGTCTGCATGTCCTACTCCAATCTTTTGGATGATTTGTTTAAGGAACGTTCTTAGCCCGAATATACCTTGGGTGGTTATTTTTGGCAACCTATCTACTCGAATATCAAGAAACTCCCGAAGAGGGAGCAAAAGGGAAATAACAGAATGGAAATGGTTTGTCCTAGACGCTTTGCCGGAAACTCTTTACTCACCTAATCAGAAGATAATAAGAGACTATTTGGCTAAGAAATTTTACCAAGGATAGTGTTCTAATTCTTTGGATTTGTTATTATACCACCTAAGCCGCTGTAGCTCAGTTGGTAGAGCACCCCCATGGTAAGGGGGAGGTCTCGGGTTCAATTCCCGACAACGGCTCCGCAATCAAAGAGAATGATTTTTTGGCAGGATTTTGGAGGGCAGAGCGAAGCTCTGCCCAAGGATTTACGCCATTTCCGACCGCTTCGCGGTTTTTTAGGGTGAGGTTCGAGCCGAAGATTTTTTGGAGGGAGA
>Ga0210057_1002153_pt1 | contig 28579 bp, 25 predicted proteins | sample CryGeyCG2114_010_2_FD_183968 | JGI IMG/M metagenome (GOLD analysis project Ga0210057, IMG submission 183968) | Groundwater microbial communities from aquifer - Crystal Geyser CG10_big_fil_rev_8/21/14_0.10 (SPAdes) (version 2) | ecosystem: Environmental > Aquatic > Deep subsurface > Groundwater ...
GCTTATAAAGTTGTGAGTGATTGTATTGTAACAGACACAAATGTATGGACAGGCCATTATTGTAATCCAACAACATTTATGAGTGGTTATGATCTAACAAGATGTCCTGTTCCAGTGCGTGCTTGTGTTGCAGGAGCTACTTGTGCTGGAGGAGAGGCAGTTGGGACTTGTGCAGTGGGAGTAGTCGGAAGAAAATGTACCTGCCCAACAGGTGCTTCTTATCCAAGATATACAAACGATGCAACATGTACTGCTCCAGTGGGTGCTTGTGTTGCAGGAGCTACTTGTGCTGGAGGAGAGGCAGTTGGGACTTGTGCAGTGGGAGTAGTCGGAAGAAAATGTACCTGCCCAACAGGTGCTTCTTATCCAAGATATACAAACGATGCAACATGTACTGCTCCAGTGGCAGTTGCAAGAACAGAATGTTGGTATGGTAAGAAAGCACTGTCATCTTGGAAAACAAAAGCTACTACAACTAGATATACGGTTGAAGCAGCAACAGGTTGTATATTAGATAATGAAACAACTGTTAATGGAGGTAAAGGTGGTTATAATAATGGATGGTGGTGTAATACGACGAATTTTACTATAAAACAAGATTTGACAAAATGTCCATTATAACAATTAAGAACCTTTTAAATAATTAAGAATTTAAACTAACACCCCGGGACGCCGGGGTGTTTTTTTAAGAATTCGTTGCTAAATTGTAAATTTAGCTTACGAATTCTTAACCCTCCTATATTCGCTCTTCGAGCCGCAGTAGAAATCTACTAAGGCGAGAAGTAAGAATAGGAGGGTATTAAATCTTGAGATAAGATTTGGAGGATGGGGAACTATTAACTTTTGCTGACTTATGCTGTATAATAGCTACATATGAGTAATGGAGCGGCAAATCTACAATTTAAACTATCCTTAGATCAAGGTTTAACTGATATCTGGGGATATTTAAAAAAGGAATATCAAGGTTTGGATAAATCGAGCATTGTTCGTTTGGCTCTAAACACTCTTTTTAAGGAGACAAAAAGAAGCCAATATAAACTTTATAGTATTGAAGAAATATTAAAAGAATTGGAAGGGGTAAATGAAGGGATGACGGAAAAAGAAATTTATGATTGGTGGAATAAGAATAAACCGCTATAATTTATTTATGTTGGTAATTCTTGATACTTCAGTAATTATTTTTTTTACTGTCTTCGGGTAAAAATAATGCCAAAGAAATCATAAAAAAAGCTAAAGATTGGAAAATTCTTTAAATTACAGGAGATATAAATAAAAAGCACCCCGCGACGCCAGGGTGTTTTTTTAGGATTATTTCAAAGTAGGTATTCCGATTGACCAACTACCATCAGGATTAGTTTTTACTATTCCCAGCATCTGGCCAGCTAAAAGATTAAAAACCACAAGAACGACAAAAATAATAATCATCCCAATAACAGCATTGGTTATTTTATTCTGGGCTTTGGTAATTTTTTCTTTTTCTCCTGAGGAAACAATCCAGTCAAAAGCACCCCAAAGAAGATAAATTAACATAAAAATTCCGGCAACTATAATAAAAAGATTAATGCCAAATCCGATAATTTTAGCCAGTCCAGCGACTGGATCGCTACCGCCAACATCCATCCCCGGTGGAGGAGTCACCTGACCAAATATTGAAGGAATAAGATCTAGAGTTAATAGTTTCATAATTTTAAGGAATTAACTGGGCCCCTATAATTTTACCAATTAATTGAACCGCCACAAAACTAAAAATAACAATAAAAAGACCGATGACCGAGGTAGCGATAGCACCATAGGCTTTTTTTAAGGCATCAGGATTGTCACCATGAGAAAGGATATCAAAAGCGGCCTTAAGAAGCATGACTAAAAATATCAAACCAGCCCCAGCCAAAACTAAAGGCAGTAAAAGATTCATCAACTGACCGATATTAGAAAGTCTGGCAGTAGGGAAAGTCGTTACGTTGATTTCCAAAGCGTAAATCATAGGTTATAATTATTATATATGTTTATTCCCACTTTTACCATTACCAATAAGATTTTAATGAATATTGCCAAGATCGAAGCCTCAGAGGAGGTAATTAAACATTCACCCTTACTTCCTCTTTGGGAAAAACAGTTTAAAGAAGAGGCAATTGTTCGGGCCGCTTACCACGGCACTCATATCGAAGGTAACCCGCTTCATAAAGGTGATGCTAAAGATATTTTAGAAGGCAGGGATGTGATTGGTCGTCCTCGTGATATTGAGGAGATTATTAACTATCGAAAGGTAATCGAGTTTATTGACGATGAAGCCAAACGCCAGATTGATAAAATCAGCGAGCTTATCATAAAAAAACTCCACCGGATTATTGTCGAAAAAATTCTTTCCCCAAACCTCGCCGGCGAGTATCGGAGAAAACAGGTAATTATTAGAAACTCAGCCACCGGCGAAGTGACTTTTCGTCCGCCGCCAGCCATTGAAGTGCCTTTTTTGATGAGAGAGTTTTGTTATTGGCTTAATCGTGACGATAAAGAGAGAATTCATCCAGTGTTAAAAGCCGGGATTGCCCATCATGAACTAGTAAGAATTCATCCTTTCCTAGACGGCAATGGACGGGTGGCGAGAGTCTTAGCCACTTTGATTTTATTTTTAGGCGGTTATGATATTCGGAGATTTTTTTCCTTGGAAGAATATTATGATAAAGACGCAGTTTTATATTATCAAAACCTGCAAAAAGCCTCCGCTGGCGACCTATCAACCTGGCTTGAATACTTTACTCAAGGAGCATCAATCGAGTTTGGCAAGATTAAAGAAAAGATTTTAAAACTGTCAAAAGATGTCAAGTTGAAAGAACGGTTTGGCGGACAACAAATATATCTGACCGAGCGCCAGATGAAGATTATTGAGTATATTCAAGAGGTTGGTTATCTGCAGAACCAGATGTTTTCTAATCTGTTTACTGACATTTCTGAAGATACGGTATTAAGAGATTTGCAGGACTTAGTAAAAAAAGGATTAATTAAGAAAGTTGGAAGCACCAAGGCGGCAAGATACGTAATTGTATGAAACTTGACGGTAGTGGATGGAGGATAGAAAGAAAAAATCTATTCTCTATGCGCTATCGTCTAATTAATATGAAATTTTCAGAACTAGCAATATACTTTGACAAAATCAGCCAAGTTTCTTCTCGTTTAGAAATCACGAGAATATTAGCTGAATTGTTTAATAAGTTAACTCCTGACGAACTAGAAAAAGTAGTCTATCTTTTGCAGGGCCGTGTCAGGCCGGCCTATGAAGGAATAGACTTTGGTATGGCAGAGAAGATGATTATTAAAGCCATTATTTCCAGCCTTAATCTTGAAAAAAGTTTTTTTATTAATGAGTTTAAAAAACTTGGCGATCTGGGAGAAACAGTGGTCAGTTTTAAAAAACAGTACCATTCTTTTGAAGAAAAAGACATAGAAGTAATTGAAGTTTATAATATTTTTTATCGACTGGCAACTGCCTCAGGAGTTGGTTCACAAGAGGTAAAAATCAGTTTACTATCACAGCTAATCCGCCAACTTGATTCATTATCCTCCCGTTTTTTAGTTCGTTTACCAACTGGTAATATCCGGATGGGATTTTCTGATATGACAGTTCTTGATGCTTTGAGTTGGATGATAAAAAATGATAAGAGTTTACGTCCTATACTGCAAAAAGCTTATCATGTCAGGCCAGAGCTCGGATTTATTAGCCGTCTTCTAAAAGAAAAAGGAATCGGAGCCGTGGCGAAAATTGAGCCAAAAGTATTTACGCCGATTATTATGATGAGAGCTGAAAGGTTGTCCTCGGCTGCTGAAATTTTGAAACAAATAGGGACTTGTCTGGTCGAGCCGAAATTCGATGGGTTTCGTTTACAAGTACACTATAAAAAATCCAAAATCCAAAGTTCAAATGTCAAATCAAATCCAAAATCCAAAGTTCAAAATGAAGTCAAGTTATTTTCCAGGAGTTTAGAGGATGTTACTTACATGTATCCGGATATAGTTAAAGGCGTTAAGAAACAGGTTAAAGCAGATGAGATAATTTTCGAAGGTGAAGCCATCGGCTACAACCTTAAAAGCGGAGAGTTTCTTCCTTTTCAGGAGACGGTACAAAGAAAAAGAAAGTATGAGATCGAAAAAATGGCTAAAGAAGTTCCTTTAAGATTGTTTTCTTTTGAACTTTTGTATAAAGACGGTGTTAATTTTATTAGTCAACCGTTTATTAAAAGAAGAAAAGCGTTAGAAGAATCAATAAAGACCACTAGAAATCTATTAAAAAATACAGTAGTCATAGCTGATCAAGAAGAAGTTAATAATGAAGACAGGCTTGAGGAATTATTTGATCAAGAAGTTGAAAAAGGCCTAGAAGGAGTGATTGCCAAAAAGTTAGACGGCGTCTATAAGCCGGGAGCGCGAGAGTGGAACTGGATTAAGTATAAAAAAAGCTATTCTTCAAAAATAAAAGATACCATTGACTGTTTAGTGATGGGTTATGATCTAGGAAAAGGCAAGCGGACGGATTTTGGCATCGGCGCTTTTTTAGCGGGAATCTTAGATGAAAAAAAAGATCAGTATTTGACGGTAGCGAAAATCGGTACGGGATTGACAGATGAAGAATGGAAACAATTAAAAGTTCAAAGTTCAAAGTTTAAAGTTCAAAAAAAACCAAACAATTATTTAGTTAACAAAACTATGGAATGCGATATTTGGCTAACGCCTTCGATCGTGGTTGAGATTAGAGCCGATGAAATTACCAAATCACCAGTTCATACGGCTGGACTAGCCTTAAGATTTCCAAGATTAGAGCGATTTCGCGATGATAAAAATCCTCAAGAAATAACTATTTTAAAAGAAGTAGAAAAAATGTTAAAAAGTCAGTGATTTTTCAACATTTTAAAAAACCTAAAAATATATTCACCAAAAAAAGACCAAGGATTATGTTTAACTCGTCTTCCTGAAGCTTTAACTATAGCGTCTTTATTTAGATAAATCTTTCCATATTTTTTTATATGAAAAGACAGATCAATGTCTTCATGGACTAATCTGTCGTCAAGACAAACTTCGTTTTTTACTTGAGTCCAGGCTTTTTTAGTTATTGCTAAGGCAGGTCCTACTAGTGGATAAGCACCAATAAACAGTCTAGGAATGAGAAGATAAATATAAAAAAGCGCCACCATAAAAGTCGTCATTTCACCGAATAAAGGAATATCATAAAAAATTACCGGTTGAGTTATGGCGACAACTGATTTATTTAACGAAAATATTTTTTTAATAGTTTTTATCCAATTATTAGACAGAATACTGTCAGCGTCACAACGAGCAATAATATCACCGATCGCCTTGTTAAAACCAGCGTTTCGCGCATGGGTAATTCCTTGTTCTTCTTCTCTAATAATTTTTATTTCTGGGTATTTTTTTACAATATTAATAGTTCTATCAGTGCAATTATTATCAACAACAATGATCTCGTCAGGTTTTTCTGTCTGTTTCATTAAACTGTCAAGGCAGTTTTCGATAAATTTTTCCTCGTTATAGACAGGAATAATAATAGAGACTTTCATTCTTTTATTTTAACAAATGTTATAATTAAATAAAGCCATGAAGCCATTTTTTTCGGTAATAATACCGACTTTAAACGAAGAAAAATATCTTCCTAAACTACTTAATGATTTGTTAAAACAGACAAAAAAAGATTTTGAAGTGATTGTAGTCGACGGGAACTCTAGAGATAAAACAAAAGAAGTTACGACAAAATTTAACAACATTCTTGATATTAAGTTTATTAATCATAATAAAAGAAATGTCGCCAGTCAAAGGAATTTTGGAGCAAGTAATGTTCAAGGTAAATATTTAGTTTTCTTAGATGCTGATGCGAGAATAAAAGCTTCTTTTCTAAAAAAGGCTAGTAAAAAGATTATTAAAGATAAAGGCTTGGTTTTTATCCCTTTTCTCATCCCTGAGAAGAGATTCAAAGAATATCAAATTTTGTTTGACTTATTTAATTTAATGACGGAGTTTTCTCAAAATCTAAACAAGCGTTTTTCCTTAGGAGGATCGATGATTATAGAAAAGGATTTTTTCTTATTGATTAGCGGCTTTAATGAAAAACTTTTTGTTGCTGAGGACCATGAATTAATACAGAGGATCGCCAAATGGGGCGTTAGACCAAAGTTTTTACACAATACTAAAGTCACAGTATGTTTAAGAAGAACAGAGAAAGAAGGATGGTTAAAATCATTTTATAAATATTTTTTATCAATTGCTCATAGACTTTTTATTGGAGAAATTAAAGACAGAATTTATGATTATGAAATGGGTGGACAGCTGTATGATAAAAAGAATCTCAAAAAAGCAAAAAAAATTACTATTAATTTTAATCAGGTTAAAAGACTGTTTAACAGATTTTTAAAAGAGTTAGAGATTGAATCTTGAAATTATCGGATAATGGTCGGAGAAGCGGACATCAACTCTTTGGGTTTTTTTTAGATGGAGTCCTCGGTAAAAAATATAGTCGTTTTTCATCTGGTTAGTAAACCTCTCAGTAAGCTTAAAGATTTTTAGCAAGGTTAAACCAATTCTTTGAAAAAGATTAAAATCATCAAAAAGTCCTTTATAGGCTATCTTAAAAGTCTGTCTAATATTTTTAGTCGCTTCCTTAAGATAGTATTTTTTCATTAAATTTTCTAGTTTTTTTCTTTGGTAAGGAAAATAGTTGAGGTCGCCAGCCATAATCAAAGCTGATTGATTATCTAATCTTAATGATTTTAATGCTTGGTTTAGATGGTTTACTCTTAAATTGTTTGGGGCAACGACGTAGAGATGTGTATTACAAATACTGATTCGTTTTTTGCTCTCTTTTTCAATAAAATCGCTTCTTAAAATAGTCTTAGGCTTATTGTAGCCAATGACTATTTGAATTAAAGTAAAAAAAATCTCAAGAAGATTACTCCCTAATTTTAGTTCTGAAGATTGTTTAAAGATAAGCTTGTTGGGATTGTAAAAGGTCCCTACACCGTAAATTTTACCGAATTTAATAAAAGAATTAGAGTAATCTGCCAGCCTATAACCAAGTTTTTCAATCTTTTGCAGATTTTTTTCATCGGTTTCAACTTCTTGGAGGCAAAGAATATCCGGACTAAGCTTATTGACGATGATGCCTAATTTATTAACCGCTTGATTAAAAAGAGTGTTATAGGTAAGTAAAGAAAATTCCATAAAGATATTATAACAAGAGATTCCTCGCGGAGTTTACCCTGAGCGAAGTCGAAGGGTTCGGAATGACAGGGAGAGGGAGTTATCCACAGATTTTGGATAATTATTTTTAGATTGGTAGAATAATGAATATAGCGCATAAATTACTATGAGATATCTTATAAAGGCGACCTATTTTTCTATAGGTCTTGACAAAGATTAAAAGTTTGTTTATATTTGAGTTATATGAATCGTTTTATCGTTTCGCAAAAGGCTAAAATCAACGAAGATTCTAAGAAGGTTTCTAATAAAAAGGACTTTATTAATTTTGTCGCTAATGAGTTCAAAAAACTGACTAAAAAAAATTTAAGAGTGCCTATTCAACTATATAATTTATAAGGAGAAAAAAATAAGAGCATCACTACCGCTCGTATAAGGGGAACGACGAGTAGTAATGCTCTTTGAATACACTAACAAAAATAAAATTCGTTGTCAATAACGAGTTTATTTAATTTGATATAAAGCTCCAAGACCATTACTACTTCTTAAAACCAGTTTAGCAAGTTGGGAGAACTTGGCTTCATAAAGCTCTGAATACTTTTGTTTTTCTAAGCGGGAAACAATAATATATTTTATCTGATATTTTTTAATTAATTCTTTAGTTTTATTTAGATCTTTTGATTGATAAAGTTCAATAACTTCAGGTATTCGATTGCCGACAACATCTGAGGAACCGCGCCAAAGCCATTCGTGAACCCACCAGCCGGCCACCGTTGGCAGTCCGGTCATGGCTGAGATTCGTTCATAGTCAGTATAAGAGTCACCTTGGGACTCAAGAATTACCGGTTGTCCTTTTTCGTTTTTATTCAAATAGTCAACAATCTCTTTATCTTCTGGATAAAATTGTTCTAGCCATTTAGAGCCGTCTAATTCAACTGGACGATTTAGTAAACCGTAATATGAGGGAATGGAAAAATAAGGATAGATAATGACAAAGAAAGAAAAGAAAATCCATACCCCTGTTATTAATAGATTTCTCACTTCACTTCGTTTCGTTCGAAATGACTTAAGGAGGAAAAATGTGATTATTGAAGCGATCATCATCATGATGAAAGCCTGATAACCCAACTTAAACATCGTATTGGCGCGGAAATGGGCCGGGTAAATATCTTTAATATAGAAAAATTCAGGAATGATGATAAGGAAGGTGCCGAAAGAGAACAATATTAGAAGGAAATTGGTGATTAGTTGCTGGTGACTGGTGACTGGTTTTTTGATTTTACTAACTATTAGGAATAGAATAAAACTGACCCAAAAAAATCCCCAGAGAATAAAAAGCATCCAGAAGGGTGAAGTTTGGCAGTTGCCTTTTTCAAAAAGAAAAGGACCGATTTTGCCAATATTAGTCAAAAAGTCCGGACTGCAGTTAACGCCGATGCCGGTAATAAAAGGAGTGAAATGTGAAGAAAATGGCAAAGAAAAGACAATGAAAAAGATAATTAAAACAATTAAATTAATCAAAAACTGCCAAGACAATCTAAAAAGAAAAAATAAAACAAAAATTGTTAACAAAATATATATTGGGCCGTCAAAGGCATTAGTCATGTAGTGAATGGCGGTAAGAAAACCCAAAAAAATAGTGAATAATTGTTGGTGGCTAGAAAGTAGTTTAGAAATTTTTAATTTTAAATTGTCATTTTGATTTTTGATTTTTGATTTTTGATTTGAAATAAAGAAAATAAATAATATTGCTATTGTTAGTAATACGAACGGAATATCAAAGACGTGACCGTGTAAATCAGCCACTACGTAAGAATATGAAGGAAACTCGTGGATGGTAAAGGGAATAAATCGCGTAGCATTAGGATACCAGTAAGTTTGAGGGTTAAACTTTGATAGGATTTGCCAAAAAGGAACAGGTTTTTCATTAGGATAACCAGTGGTAAACGTATAAATCGTATGAAGATTACCTCCAAGATTAACAAAAAAAGCGCCGATTAAACCAAAAATGATCAAAGTAAGAGTTTTTATCTTCGGTTGATAGAGCTTGATAATATTGGCGACCAAGGAAAAAACTTGTGTCATTCCTAAAGCAAAGATAGTTGATAAGATCAAGTTATAGCCAATTGCCGGCTTAATATTGGAAAGCTTGATTAAAAATGCTCCTGTTAGATGACCAAAATAATAGTAGTTAATCTGCAGCGGCGTATACCAGATATCTTTTGGCGGGAAAAACTGTCCTCTTAAGATTGAGTTGATAAAGCCAAAGTCCATGAACTTCTCCAAGCTTCTAATTGATGGCTCTTGAGAGCGGATAAAGGTCCAAAACAAGAGGGAGGCGAGAAAAAGAAGTTCCTCAAAGATTAAAATAGATAGATTATTAATTGTTAATTGATAATTGTTGATTGTTTTTTTCTTCTTTTTAAAGATAAAAAAATTTATCAAAGCGAAAATTCCAATAATTAGAAACAGACTCATTCGATTAAAAGGAAGTATTTTTATTGTTCCTAAGACATAAACAGTGTAGCTGACAAAAATTATTCCAATAACCTTAGCAAATGGATAAGCAAAATCAAAAGAAAATTTACTAAAAATTTTCTTAGTTAAAGGATAAAAGACTATTCCAATAATCAATAAATAAACATACCAGTTTAATGAAGTTAAAAGCCAGTTCATAAGAAATTATTATATAATAATAAGACAAACTATGGACTCAAAGTATCAACCACAGCTAGTTGAAGAAAAAAATTATCAGGAGTGGGAAGAAAAAGGTTTTTTTGAAGCCAAGATTAGCAACAAAAAACCCTTTTCTATTATCCTTCCACCTCCTAATGCTAATGCCGATCTGCATTTAGGCCACGCGATGTATGTCGTCGAAGACGTCATGATTCGCTACCACAAGCTACTCAGAGATGAAGTCTTATGGTTGCCAGGCGCTGATCATGCCGGCTTTGAAACTCAGTTTGTTTTTGAAAAATATTTAAAATCTCAAGGAAAAAGTCGTTTCGATTTTAATCGAGAAACGCTATACCAAATGATCTGGAATTTTGTCATGGATAATCGTCAGAACATGGAAGATCAGCTACGAAGATTAGGATTTGCCTTAGATTGGCAGAAAAAGAAATTTACCATGGATAAAGATATTATAAAAATTGTTTATGACACTTTTAAAAAACTTTATGATCAAGGATTAATTTATCGGGCTAAAAAACTGGTTAATTACTGTACTTTCTGTGGTACTTCGTTTTCTGATTTGGAAGTAGTTTATAAAGAAAGAAAAGACCCGCTTTTTTATATGAAGTATGGACCATTTACTTTAGCAACAACTAGACCAGAAACAAAATTTGGAGACACAGGGGTTGCTGTGAACCCAAAAGATAAAAGGTATAAAAAATGGGTTGGTCAAGAAGTGGAAATTGAAGGATTAATCGGGAAGTTTAAGGTTAGAGTGGTAGCTGACGAGTCAGTGGATCCAAAATTTGGCACAGGCGTGGTGAAAGTCACTCCCGCCCATGATTTTAGCGACTTTGAAACAGGACAACGGCATAATTTACCGATGAAGCAGATAATCGGTTATGACGGAAAGCTAAATAAATTAACAGGGCCGTACCAAGGCTTATATGTCAACGAAGCACGGAAAAAAGTCGTAGAAGATCTTAAAGCTAAGGGTTTGATGATTAAAATAAAAGAAGATTATAAACACAGAGTTGGTACCTGTTATAAATGCGGTCGGATAATAGAACCTTTGCCTAAAGAACAATGGTTTATAAAAGTGAGGCCACTGGCCGATTCAGCCAAGAAATTAGTCGAAAAAGAAGAAATAAAAATCTATCCGAAAAGATTTAAAAAAATTTTAATCTGGTGGTTGGATAATTTCCGCGACTGGAATATCTCCAGGCAAATAGTTTGGGGCATCCGCATCCCCGCATATTTTTGTCAATCAAAAGAAAAGTGGTTTATAGCCGTTGAGCCACCGGTCCAGTGTAACATTTGTGGCAAAAAGGATTTTATTCAAGACGAGGACACTTTTGATACCTGGTTTTCATCGGCCCAGTGGCCGTTTGCGACGTTAATGACGGTAGGGAAGAATAATTTTTTTAATTATTTCTACCCCACCTCGGTTATGGAAACAGGCTATGACATTCTTCCTTGGTGGGTAGCGAGAATGATTATGATTGGCTATTATACTACTAAAAAAGTGCCTTTTAAAACAGTTTTTCTTCACGGATTGGTCCGTGATCGGTCTGGAAAAAAGATGAGTAAGAGCAAAGGAAATGTCATTAATCCTATGGATATGGTTGATAAATACGGCGCTGATGCTTTAAGACTGTCTTTGATTTTTGGTACCAAAGAAGGAAACGACCTGCCGTTTTTTGAGAATAAAGTCATCGGGATGAGGAACTTTGTCAATAAGGTGTGGAATATTGGTCGATTTATTTTCATAAATCGGCAAGTTAAAAGTGAAAAGTTAAAAGTGAAAAGTTACAATTCAAAATTAAAAATTATTAAGGATCTTAACAAAGAATTCAAAGAGGAAAAGAAAAAGTATCTTAAGATGATGGATGGCTACCGGTTTTCGCAGGCATTGGGTTTAATTTATGAGTTTTTATGGCACCGTTTTGCCGACTATTATATTGAGCAATTGAAAGGTGAGGTAATTAATGGTAATATAGAAGCTTTGGAAAGTTTAAAAGAAGTTTATTTGGAAAACTTGAAGATGTTGCATCCGTTTGCACCATTTGTCACCGAGGCGGGATGGAAGGTATTTAATAAAGAGAACAGTTCAATATTGTTGGAACGGTTAAAGGGTTAACGTGTTAACGGGTTTTTAAAATTTCTAACTCGTTAACTTTTTAACTCGTTAACCGATTAACAGTTCAACTGAATTAATATGAAGCGTACCTGGCAGCCGAAGAAAAAACGAAGAATGAGAGTTCATGGATTTATGAAAAGAATGAGTACTCATGATGGAAGACGCGTTTTAAAAAGAAGAAGAGCAAAAGGAAGGAAGAAACTGACAGTTTAATATGTTAAATCCTAATTTTTTTAACACCATCTTTGTCATTCCGATTCTTAACTTACTGGTGGCTTTTTATAAGCTATTTTTATTAATAAAACTTCCCGGCGCTTTTGGTTTTGCCATCATTGCCTTGACTGCTTTTGTCAGACTGCTTTTTCAACCTTTTTTCAAAAAACAGATGGAAACAGCTAAAAAAATGGCTGAATTAAAACCTCATATAGATCGTTTAAATGAAAAACATAAGAACGACAAAAAACAACTCCAACAAGAACAGATGAAACTTTACCAGCAGGCTGGCATTAATCCGGCTTCCGGTTGTTTGGTAATGATAGTCCAGATACCAATTTTTATTGCTTTATACAATACTTTAAACTTATTTTTAATCAACGGACAGGCAGTGAAAGCAATAGCTGAGGTAAATAAAGTTCTTTACGCTTCTTTTTTAAAAATCTCAGCAGTTGACACCTGGTTTTTTGGACTGAATTTAGCTAAAACTCCAGCTGATGGAAAGATTTGGTATTATCTATTAATTCCTTTGATAACAGGGGCTTTGCAATATTTTCAAACTGTTTCAATGACGCCACCAACCGCAGCAAAAACCGATTCGGTTGAGGAGCGAAGCGGGAAAACCGAGTCGGTTAAAGGCAAGGATGGAGAAGACTTCCAAAAAGCGATGAATACTCAGATGAAGTATTTATTTCCATTGATGATCGGCTGGTTCGCCTACAAACTGCCTATTGGACTATCTCTTTACTGGAATGTTTTTTCGTTGTTTAGCATTATTCAAGGCAGAAAATTAAATCCAAAATCCAAAGCTCAAATGACAAATCAAATCCAAAAACCAAATGACTAAATAATTAAGAATTTAATATTTTTTGGATTTTAGATTTTGAGCTTGATTTGTAATTTGGATTTTGTCATTTGGATTTTAAGACATTATGGACAAACTTAGCACAATCAAGTCAGAGACTGAGGCTTTGCTTTCTAAAATCATTGATAAATTTGAGGTTGCGGTGAACGAGGAAGAAGGAATCTTTCAGATTGATATTAAAAGCGAAGAGGAGGTGTCAACGGTCATCGGTCGTCATGGAGAGACGATCCGCGCCATCCAAAAACTTTTAGAGGTAATTTTATATAAAAAACTTGGCGAAGGAGTGGATCTTTTGGTCAATGTCAATGACTTTCGGGAAAAACAAAAGGAAAGGCTGGAAACATTAGCAGCCGAATATGCGGAAAACACCAAAACCAGCGGCAACCCCAGTTATCTGAAAAATCTTTCCTCGTTTGAGAGAAAGATTATCCATGAGTTTATTACCGCTAATTACCCGGATTTAATCTCTTCGTCAGTTGGAGAAGGAAGAGATAGGCAGCTAGTGATAGAGGTTAGAAAATAGTTACTGGTGACTGGTTACTGGTTTTTATCATGAAAATTAATCCATGACTTTTTTAAGTTTGTAAGCTGTTTACAAGTAATATCATAGATATTGATTACTTCCTTACATAAATTGACGTCAACATATCTCGAATAAATATCAATACAAACAGACAAATGATGAATCATCTCGTTTGCTTCTCCAATGGCATCGTTTATATATCTTAACCAATTGATTTTTTGATACCTTTTAGCAAATCCTTCTGCAATAAGAGCGGGGCCGGCTTGACAGCATCGTCTCATTTGATCTACTAGATTATATTTTTCCTCTTTTGGCAAAGAAGGAATAATCTTTGTTAAAACGATAACCATTGCTTTATACAGGTTCTGATAAACAATAAGGTCTCTAAACGTTTTAATAGATTTCTTTTCTTCCATTAAAGTATTCTACTATTTTCTATTTTCCAATTTCCACAACCAGTAACTAATTACCAGTAACCAATTTCTATTTTCAAGTTGTTTAGCCTCTCTCTTTTTGCTACATTGATAGTATGGATAATCAGCCTGAAAAGGCGGCCAATAATAATGGAGAAACTAATCTGAGAGCGATGGAACAGTTTGCTGAACAAGCCGCTCAAGAAATCATTCAGAGGATAAACGAGATTCAAGGCTCAACTACTCTTACAGCGCAAGAAAAAGAACAGCATCTGGTAGATCTAGCAACGGAAATAAAAGGAGGATTAACTCAGTCACAAGAAACGATCAAAACTATCCAGCAACAAGAAAGTAAAGGCGAACTAACTACTGATCAACAAAGAGAGCTTAAAGACGCCAAACAGAATCTTCATAAAGCTTTGATACATGCCACTACTCTTGCCGATAAAGATGTCAAGGTGGTGGAAAACAGAAAAGCCCAAGGATTATTAAAAGAACTAGCAAAACAAAAAGTAACAGAATCACAGGCTTTAACTATTCAAGAAAATCTTGGCAAATGGATTTTAGGAGATGAAGAGATAGTCATTTCTAAAAAAGGCAAAGAAAAAAGCAGTTTCAACAAATCAATGGAGCAGCTTAAAACTGAAGATGAAGAAAGTTATAGCAAAGTAAAAGAAGCCTTGATACCAAGGTCGACTGACTACGGACTCAAGGAAAGTGAGATGAGGGATATATTTGAAGAACCAGCAAATAAACAAGAAGAGATAGAAAAACTAAGAAAATTTTATAGAGAAAATCCAGAAGAAAGTGATTATGAACGTGATCGCCAAGAATCTTTTCAAAGATTTACAGAAAATCAAAAAAAATTTCTCCATAATTTCTACAGTCCGGAAAAATTCAAAAAGTATATTGAGGATCAATTTACAAAATATTCTGATGCTGATAAACAGAAAGAGATAAGAGATAAAGTTTTGGATTCTTTCAAAAACCTCAATCGTCAGCCGCCGGTTGAAGAAGAATTGAATAGATTAATAAATCAGAGCATAAAAATTGAGGTTTCCCAGGGAATTGCTAATGACTTAAGCGATACTATTAATCAGCTTTATCTTCAACTGCAGCTTGAGCGACCGCAGAAGTTTTTTGAAGAGATAGAAAGAGAAGACTTTCTCCACGGTATTGAAATGATTAGAAACAAGATAAGTATGATTTTAAGAAATTTACAGACTAATTTAGATACATTAGAAAGAGACAAAGATACAAAAAACGCTTATTCTTTGAAATTAGTGAGTAAAGCGGAAGAACCGTATACAACCATGGAAAGGAATAAGGACGGTAAAATGCAACCTTATCTTCGCGTCAGGCCGTTGCCTTTTTTCAAAGAGGTTAGTTTAAGTAAATATGTACAGAGTTTGACGCTTAATTTTAATCATTGGCGTCACCGAGGAGAGTACCTACACAATGGAAGAGCGATTTTTAGCCAACCTGGAGGGAAAGAAGGATTTTATGCGACTCTGGCTAACTATGCGGAGAAGTTAAGTGGCACTGATGTTGATGAAATTATGATGCTTCCTGATGGCAATGTTGTCTACCAGGCCTTTATTCTTTACGAAAAATTTCAAGATGAAGAGTTTGCCCACCAGGATTGGCGTCACCGGACCAATCAATTCACCAACCAACTTGAAAGTATCAATACTCAAGTTGAAAATCAAATTATTGAACAATTAAGACTGCTATACCCCGATATTCCCGAAATCAGGATAAGAAACGCGGTTAATGTAGCAGTCGGAATGTCACGAGCAATGTTTTTGACGGAACCGGAAAAATCCGCTTATGCTGATCCGACCGATGTTGAAGGCAAAGGTCACCCAGCCTCATATAGCACCAACGATGCCATGTCTTTAAATGTTTTTAACCCTTTACATACGATTATGCGCTGGGGAGGAGAGCACCACTGGAATTTAATGTATTTTATGCCGATTGAGGGAAATAAAGGTGCCTGGGACCATAACAAGCTCTGGAAGAACATGGAGCTTTACTACAACTCATTTATGAAAGGCCGGAGAGAGCTGGGAGACTTAGGACAAAAAAAACTGTTTGTCGATGAGATAATTGATTTTTCTAATGTTGGCGGCCCGTCAAAAAGGCGCGGCTGGCGGATGCTCCAGACTCTTGAAGGTCACTTTCTTTATGATTCAGATGGGACGATCAACTACCCGGAGACTTTTAAAGCGATGGACTTAATTGGTTATGAAGCAGTTTATGACTTCTTTGTTAATCAAACGGAGAGAGACAAAGATTTTTTATCAACTCCTTCAGCAGAAAGAAACAACTGGTTTAAATATATATATGAAAAATATTTCGTTCCTTTGGGAGAGAATATTAGTTTTGAACAGTATATGAGCGATTTGGGGAAACTCAGCGAGCAAGAAGCCCTAAGACAGTTTAAGGAAGAAAGTCCAGCTATTAACAATTGGAATGAGTTTGTCGAACTGACGACCTCGAAAATGTTTATGGAGAGGGCTTTAACCCACGAAGTCGCCGTCAGGTTTCCAACAAAGTTTTTAAGGATGGATCGTGACCGTTTTCATAAAGATGGCATTAGTAACTGGAGAAGAGTGTTTGAGTTGGTTCAACGTGAGACAGGCTGGGATCGAGATCATTTTAATAGCGTGATGAAAGATTTGGTAACCGCAGAAATGCTTCTTCGCAATGACATTAGCGGTAAAATAAAGGACGGCTTGACTCTTGATAAAACTCTGGGTTTGCATAACTTTGAGGATTTCCAGTATGTATTAAACAAAGAAACAATTAAAGAATTGTTGTCTAAGCATAGGATTGATGAAAAAAAAATCAATGAAGCACTTCTGGTTTATGAAAAGATTAAAGATAATTTTTTGAAAAACAGTTTTTTGGACGGTGATGCAATAAATCAAAGAAGAGAATACACTTTTACCTATGGTTTGGAGGACACCGACTTTACTTTAATGTCCTACCGGGCGGCCGGTCCAAGGATTATTCCCCGGGCGATCGGTGACGTCGGCATCATGGAAAAAGAAGTGATGCCTTGGATTGATAAGATGCCCCATATACTTAATGATCTGGCGATTAACGGCAAGCATGATTTTTCACCGATTATTGAGTATTTAAGAAAGGCTCAAGAAGCTTATAATGCGGTTCACGGTACCGGTGGCGATCTTGATCAAATGTACGGTTTTGCTTACAAAATCGCCGGTGCAGTCATCAACTACTTTAAAAAAGACACGATGGCTAAGCCTTTGTTTGGGCTTTTTAGAATGGGCAAAACAAACTCGATCGCGGCTAAGTATGCTGGTCGATCAACGGCTGTCTGGGAGTGGGACTCGAGGGATATCGACCGATTTTGCGTTGCTTTGGAGTCATACCATCTTCTGCCGAAGCAACCTTATGACCTTGCCAGTCCGCCGTCTCCTAATAAATTTCACAATGTTTTTATCAAACTACCTTTTTTTAAGCACCCGGTCAAAACTCCTTTTAAGAAAAGAAATGTTGACTTCAAATACAGCGCCGGCAAGTTGAGAAAAGAGTTTGGAGGAGATGTAAAGGCAATTGCATTTGACATAGTTAATCAATTCCTTCCAATCGCTCTAGGTTTCTTATTGTGGCAGTACTTTAAGAAAGCTATGGAAGAAGCAGAAGGAAAGAAAAAATAAATTTGATACTATTAAATTATGAGAAGATTAATTTTTATTTTTTTATTCACTATTTTTTTTGGTTTTATTTTTTCATATAAAATCAATGCTCAGGCGGTTACACTTAGTAGATTAACCATCCCTGGAATAAACTGTGGAGATGCTGAGCATACTAACAAAAACCAATGTTGCCGAGTATATTATCCCTCATCATTTATTCCTCCAGATCTGGGTCCTTTGAATAGCCTAGTAAATACTTTCAGTTTTTTTACTAATTATACAAAAAATAATTTTTTGCAACCAATTCTTGATGTTTATGGACAATTAGTTACTAAAAATTATTCTAGTTGTTCTATAGGAATTCAGTCAACACCAGACCCAAATGACTCAAATTGTAAGTGTATAAATCCAATTTCTCCCTCTCCTAGTTATCTATCAGCCTTAAACGATTTTTGTCAGAGACAGTCAAAACCAGAAGAAAGAATAAAATGCTTAAATTGCGCCAACGGAGGAGGAGTGTGGTCGGGAATGGGCTGTGTTTATACTGATACTAAAGACTTTATTGAAAAAACAGTTTTTGGGTTGGGGATAGGATTGGCAGGAGGATTTGCGCTTTTATGTATCATCTATGCGGCTTTTATGATGCAGTCGTCACAAGGAAATCCGGAAAAGCTAAAGAAAGCACAGGAGCTTATTACGAGCTGCATAATGGGTCTGATGTTAATAATATTCTCCGTGTTTATACTGCGGTTGATAGGAGTAAGTATATTAAAGATACCAGGGTTTGGATAAATCATATTAACGAGTTGTTGTTGATGTTGCAGTATCTCCACCTCCACCCTGCACTCTATCAAAAGGATTATTTTCTTTATCTCCAGTAATCTTTCGTAGAATTTTTTTCCCGAACGGTAAATAATTCAAAGCTAAGGCAATAGATCCATATTGACCTAACAATCCCGTAACTCCTCCGACTCCAGCAGCTACTCCACCAAAGTAGGTACCAAAACCGATAGCAAATGGCAGTTCTTTTATACCTAAGACTTCTTTGATAGTCTTGACAAAATCAGGGATTAAAAAGATTATTCCAAGGCCGATCATAAGCCTAAAAGAATTGCTGTCTATTCCATAAAGATAAGGAAGACGGGCGGTCATATCGGATGAAGCAGTATTAAAGATAATAAGATAGGCAAGGATAAAAACAAAGATCATAATAGGAAAGACGATTAAGTTACTGACTAAGTTCATAAACCAGTATTTGAAAGCTGATTTTCCTGGAACCGCCTCAAATAAAAGCAATAAAGGAGATATTATTACATTAATTATTAATTTAAGATAACTCGTAAACAAAATCAAAAATAATCTAAAAAACAAAAATAAAATAGAAAATCCAATTAATATAGCAACAATCCATGGAATAACATAGATAAAACCAATCATAAACAGAAAAATAAGAAAAAATCCAAACATAGGAATTTCAACAATTGATTTAATTATATTTCCCGGACCAAGGACGGCTGTAGCTAACCCAATCTCTGAATTGGCGAGACCAAATAAATCTCCTCCTTTATTAACTGCAAATTCTAGAATCCATTTCATTAAAAATATAAAAATAACACCGCCAACAGTTCTTAAAGCTAGATATACAGACACGGGAACGATTTGAGTAAAGGCGCTTCCTAAAGCCATTCCTATGGATTGTAAGCCAAAACGGGCTCTTATATCACGATATAAATCCCATCCCGATGACATCATATATTCATTTTTAAATCTAGTTGCGTCATAATATGTTCCGCCAGCAGAATTATTACTTAAAATAGAAACAATCAAACCAATTAAAATATACATAATGTCAATCATAAATCCCGCTATAGCAAAGGAAAAAGTAATTAAAATTAAGGCGATGACGATGCGGGGGAGGGCGTTTTCCACGGAGATGACGGTCTGAGGATTCATTTTCATGCGAAACATAATCATAAAGCCGATACCGATTAAGACTAAGACAAGAAGCATATAGGAAAGGTCGCGGAAGATCTTCCAAAGGTTGGAAAAAGGCTTAATGGCGGCGAAGCCGATACCTTCGGCGGCCATGGTCTTTGGGACAAATCCTGCATTTTGTAAACCAGAGTAAGCCCAGTAGACTCCAGAGGCAGGAGGATTGGCGTAGGGAAGTACAATCAGTTTTGAGATAAAACCAAAGGCGCTTTTTTGAAAGTTGGCATCGCCGTCTTTGGGATTATTAGTACAAGCTTCACCGATCATCGAGCACATCATACCTCGGTAAAGAACGATGGTTAGTTTGCCTTGTTGAGTCTTATTAAGTTCTTTGTCGTTGATGACTTTGTAGATCTCGGCGCGGTTTTTTTCGATTGGGTTGGTTTGGTTTGAGGACAGGAGGACCCTGTCCCTACCGATAAAATGAGAGAAAAGGGAGATGACGGCGGTAAAGACAATAAAGATAATAAAGGCTTTTTTAGCAAGGGAAAACATTTTCTTTATGCCATTAAAATAATATTGGAGCATAGTTTGATTATATACAAAGTCTTAAGATAGAGTCAATTCTGAATTATTTAAGGATGAATTCGTTAATATTAAGCGTTGGATAGTTATTCTTTCTCCACTCCTCGAACTGGTTTCTATTATCTTCTTTCGGTTCGGCCAAGGTCACGGTGAATTTATCCTCTCCATAATCAAAGTCAATCGAAAAAAGTCCGGTATTAAAAGGAACCCGGCTTCGTAGATCCTGTTTTTGCAAAGAAGCATCTATAACTGACTGCGGTAGTTCTTCCTCAGCCACGCCGGTAAAGTCTGAAGAAGGAATAGTCGGTTCGATAGCTGACTGGTTACTTATTTCTACAGTAGTTGGAGTGGGAAAGTTATTGATTATTGGTGATTGATTATTAATAGATTTTTTGCCAAAAGGAAAAACAACAAGGATAATAAAAATCAATAATAAACCAGCAGAAATAGCGATGTAAAGTTTTAAATTAGGTGTATTCATAATAATTTAGAATTTATAATTCATAATCACTTTTTTACTCCAATCGCCACCCGATACAACGGAAACGGATAACGCATGTTTTCGTTTAAAGGCGGATCAGAGTATCTTCCATAATAAGGATCATAAGCCCAGATATTTCCTTCCTCATCAACTTCAGTTACCCAGAAATAATGACCACCACCTGACTGTTTAAAACTGGCAAGAACAAAAAGAGTCCAACCGCTATCAGTGTATTTTTTGAAATCTGGAGCGACTTCATCGGCTTTTCCATAACTATAAATTAAGTAATCGGTCGTTTTTAATCCCAAAAATTCAAGAAGAGCTTTCGCGTCTTGATATCTTGAACCACCACAACCCAAAAGATAACCTTTAGATTGGTAAAGATTGACAATGGTTTGCGGATCGTAAGCAGTCCCTAGATATAATGAAGCAATCATCGCCACGGTCGCAGGACCACATCCGGCCTGACAAAAATTACAGCCAGAAGGAAGAGAGATATTGCTGTAGCCGTTACATTGAGCGTAGTAGGCCAAACTGGAAGATGGAGGATTGAGGGAGAAGGATGGGTTTGGAAGCTGGTTAGGAAGTTCGTTTGTAGAAGATGGATTTTCCAAAACAACTCCTTGGCCGAAGTTGAGGAAAATATTGAGAAATTCAATTAACGGATTAAAACTAGGAGTTGGGGTTATTGATAAACCTTGACCAGGTTCGCTAAATTCTACTAAATCAGAATTTTCAATAAGCTCTGGAGTTTGATTTTCATAGGCCCAGCTTGTAAATTGATCATAACCTTGATCAGTCTTTAATTCAACTTGGAATTTATCGGTTTCCGGCAAGTATTCTAGTTTAAAATCATCGGTTTCAATCGGTGAAGAAGATTTTAGATTGTTGATTGGCTTCTGTTCAAGAGGAACAGTAGTGGAAGTGATGGTTAATTGCTGATTGCTGATTGCTGATTTTTTTGTTCGGGTAACAATAAAAATAACTATAAAAAGAAAAAAAAGAATAACAGTTGCAATAATAAAAACTTTTTTCATATAATGAAATTATGCCCGACTATTTTGATTTTATAAAAAACCAGAAGCAGAATGCAACCGGTAATCCACCGGTAGCAAATCCAAACGGTCAACAACTAGTAACCAATCACAAACAACCATCTTCTAATCTTGATCTAATGACTCATTTAACCCAACGATCCAATAGGGTTTTTATGACCGCCCAAACAAAAGCAAAAGAACTAGGTAGTGATCTGATTGACAGCGAGCATTTACTTCATGGTTTACTCTCTGATAATGAAATTTATAATCTTTTTGTCGAGTTAAAGCTCCAACCGCAATTAGTTGAAGAAGAATTAACCAAGATATACAAAAAATCACCACCAGCGACCGTTCCCAAACCAATTTCTCCTTCTCCGCGGGTAAAAAAGATTTTGGCTGACTCGCTAGTTGTTGCTAGAAAGCTTGGCTTTGAGTTTATTGCGCCGGAGCATCTTTTGATTACTTTGTACGAAGAAGGTGAAGGAGCTGGGGCTCGCGTACTGGCTAAGCTAGGTCTTAAAAAAGAAGAGCTAAATAAAAAAGTGACGGGAAAAAAAGAAGGACTATCAGAAGAAGAAATAAAAGCGCAAAAAAGAGAAAAAGCCTTAGAAGAGTACACGATTGATCTAACCGCTAAAGCGTCTCAAGGGCTTTTAGATCCGGTGGTTGAGCGGTCAGCGGTAATTGAGCGGGTAATTCATATTCTTTCTCGTCGCACCAAGAATAATCCTTCGTTAGTGGGTGAAGCTGGGGTGGGAAAAACCGCTATTGTTGAAGGATTAGCGCAAAAGATTGTTGCTAAAGAAGTGCCCGAGCCTTTGTTAAACAAAAAAATTCTTCAACTGGATTTAATGAGTATTATAGCTGGCGCCTCCCACAGAGGAGATTTTGAAGAGAGGATGAAGGATTTGATTGAACAGGTAAAAAATTCTCAAGGCAAGATTATTCTTTTTATTGACGAGATTCATAACATTGTTGGCGCTGGGGCCAGCGGTGAGGGCTCGCTAGACGCTTCCAATTTTTTAAAACCAGCTTTGGCTCGCGGTGAGATTCAATTAGTGGGAGCCACTACTTTAACCGAGTATCGTAAATATATTGAAAAAGATCCGGCTTTAGAGCGCCGGTTTCAACCAGTTTTAGTACCGGAACCAACCGAGGAAGAAGCGATTAAAATGCTCCAGGCGATTAAAGACAAATATGAGGCCTTTCATAAAGTAAAAATTCCCCAGGAAGCAATTGAAACGGCGGTTAAACTGTCAAAACGCTATGTAGGAGATCGATTTTTGCCAGATAAAGCAGTTGATCTAATCGATGAAGCCGCTGCGGCTGTTCGTTTACCTCTTATCTCTCTTCCTGAGGAGATAAAGTCTTTAGAAACCAGAGTCGCCCAACTTAATCAAGAGTTAGGAGAAACGGAAAAAAGACACGATCAAGTGAAAACACGAATTCTTCGTTCAAAAATTAACGAGATTAATTCTCAGTTAAAAGAAAAAAAAGACGAATACAATCTGAAAAAAGCGCAAACAACCACGAGTATCAATCCCGAAATCATCCGCGATATCATCTCTCGTTGGACTGGTATTCCTATCTCCAAAATTACCTCCAGCGAAGTGGAAAGATTAGCTCATCTGGAAGAGATTATTCATAAGAAGTTAATTAATCAGGAAGCGGCGGTTTCCTCGGTTTCCCAAGCGATTCGGCGCGGTCGAGCTGGTTTGAAGTCAGAGACGCGGCCGATTGGCAGCTTTATTTTCTTAGGTCCGACCGGCGTTGGCAAGACCGAGCTAGCGAAAACTTTAGCCGATGTTTTATTTGGCACCGAAGAGGCGATGATTCGTTTTGATATGACCGAGTATATGGAGCGTCACGAGGTGGCGAAACTTTTAGGCGCGCCACCTGGCTATGTTGGTTATGAAGAAGGAGGCAAGTTAACTGAGTCGGTCCGTCGCCGGCCTTATTCAGTGGTTTTATTTGATGAGATAGAAAAAGCTCATCCTGATATTTTTAATATTCTTCTTCAGATATTAGACGATGGCCGTTTGACAGATAATAAAGGTCATGTAATTTCGTTTAAAAATAGCGTAGTTATCTGTACGTCAAACATTGGGACGAAAATGATACAAGAGGAAATGCTTAAAGATAAATCCAAAATCCCAAATCCCAAATCCCAAATAAATCCAAAATCCAAGATCCAAAATAAAACAAAAGAAAAAACTGAAAAATATAAAGATAATTTTCAAGACATAAGAGAAAAAGTGATGGCGGAGTTAGTGAAGTTTTTTAGGCCGGAATTGGTCAATCGATTTGACGAAGTGACGGTTTTTGAACCTTTAAGTTTCCAAAATATGGCGGAAATTGTTAAGTTACAACTAAAAGGAGTAGGTAAATTACTTGAGGATCAAGAGATAGGATTTTTCTATGCTGACGAGGTAGTCGAAGAAATTGTTCAGGCGGGATTTGATCCGATTTACGGCGCTAGACCTTTAAAGCGTGCTATTCAGCGCCTGATTGAAAATCCAATTTCTAATTTCATTATTGAAGGAAAAATCAAACCAGGCGATCAGCTGAAGGTAAAGGTGGTTAAAGATGAGTTAGTCTTTGATATTGAAAAAACAACTATGGTTACTGTTCCAACTTGTAAATACCACTGTTTAACTTGTGGTTATCGTTTTGAGAATGAAGTGGTAAAAAACTCAACTGTTATCTGTCCGAAATGTTTATCAAGGAAATTGGAAGAAGTTAAATGAAAAATTATTTTTTATCCCAATCAGTCAACCTCAACGGCCAGACGATTCAAGGACCATTAGATACAAACATCCAGACTCTTGGAGATTTAATTAATAAGATTCTTGTATTTTTAATGCCAGCGGCTGGGCTGATTTTGCTTTTTGTCTTAATCTGGGGCGGTTTTGATTTTATGATGGCTCAAGGCAATCCAGAAAAGATAAAAAGCGCCTGGGGTAAAATCACCTCAGGCATTATTGGTTTTATTCTTTTAATTGCTTCTTATCTTATTGTTAGATTAATAGCGAAGATTTTTGGCTTAGAAAATGGAATCTTATAGCTTTTTATCAGAAACTAAGGTACCAATTTTTTCTCCATAAAGAATTTTTTCCAAATTTTCCTCATTGAATTGAAAAACAATAATTGGCATATGTTTTATTTGACAAAGAGCAAAAGCGGTATTATCCATTACCTGAACACCTTTTTCTAAGGCAGTCTGATAGTCGATAAAATCGATTTTTTTAGCAGTAAGATTTTTTTTTGGATCCTGTTCATATACACCATCAACATTAGAAGCTTTCAAAAGGACATCGCACCTAAGTTCGACTGCTCGCAAGGCCGCCGCCGAGTCGGTGGTAAAATAAGGATTACCAGTGCCACCGGCTAAAATTACCACTCTTTCTTTTTCAATATGACGAAGAGCTCTTCTTCTTATAAAAAGTTCGCAAAGAGGATTGATGGGGATGGCAGACATTACCCGAGTATTATTACCTAACCGTTCGATTTCTTCTTGGAGAGCTAAAGCGTTAATAACAGTTCCCAACATTCCTATTTGGTCGGCGACCGCGTGGTCAACCTTGGTTCCCTCAACATCACGGCCACGAAGAATGTTTCCGGCACCAATGACTATAGCCATTTCCACTTTTGTGTTTTCTCTTACTTTTTGGATAATAGAAGCAATCTTATTTATCTTTTCAAAATCAACACTTTTTTTTTCTGAACCAAAGACTTCACCTGATAGTTTAAGAAGAACACGTCGGAAAGCAAGTTTACTTTTCATATTTTATAATATTGTAACATACTTTAAAGTAAAGCGCTATGATTTTAAAACAGATTTATTTTAAAAACTTTCGCAGTTTCAAAAAAGATAGTTTTTCTTTTAATCCTTTTTTAACCTTAGTCATTAGTGAGAATACCAGAGGAAAAACCAATCTAATTGAAGGAGTTTACTTTTTAATCATGGGCACTGGTTTTCGTGAGGAAAAAGAAGAAGAATTGATTCATTTTGCTAATCAAGACTGTTTGGTTGAAGGAGTGTTTCAATCAAAAGACAGTCATTTTAAATATGGAATTATTCTTGTAAAAAAAAACAATCAGACAAGCAAAAAATTTTATTTAAATAATGTTGAAAAAACTTTTACTCAGTATAAAAACGAGCAGATAAAAGCGGTTCTTTTTAATCCCGAGCAAATAAATATTATTATTGGTCAACCAACCAATCGCCGCGACTACTTAAACAAGGTGATAAGCGCTTTTGATTTAGATTACAAAAAACATCTGGTTAACTTTGAGAATGCCCTAAAAAAAAGAAACAAAATTTTAGAAAAAACTTATCAAGTGGAAAAGCTTGAAGAAGAACTATTTTTTTGGAATAAGTATCTGGAAAAAGAGGGGAATTACTTAACTAATAAAAGAAAGAGTTATTTAGATTTTTTAAATCGTTACCAAGAGGTAGACGCAAAAACATTTAAAGTTGAGTATTTGAAAAATGAGTTTACCCAACAAAGACTTAAAGAAAGTTTATCTTTGGAAAGAAAAATAAGAAGAACCCTCATTGGTCCGCAAAAAGACGATTTTCAACTATTTTTAAAAGAAAAAGACAGTTGGAGAAACATTCACCGGTTTGGTTCAAGGAGTGAGCAACGATTGGCGCTTGTTTGGCTAAAATTGGGCGAACTAAAGTTTTACGAAGACAATTTTCAGATAAAGCCGCTTCTTCTTCTTGATGATATTTTTTCTGAACTGGATAAAAAAAATCAGCAGTTAATTTTTTCTTTGATTAAAAAGTATCAAACAGTGGCGACCTCGACAGAAATTAACTTAGTTGATCTAGCAGAAATCCCAAAGAGTCTAATTGTTCTTTAGTTGATTTTTCTTATTACTGCCTTAACGATTCCATGAATGTTTAATTCCTGTTGAGGAAAGAAGTTCGGGTACTTGGGATTGGCGGCTTGAAGATAGATATTTCTATTAATACGATCTTTTTTTAAGATCTTTAAGGTCCACTCATTATCGATTTGAGCTAAAACAATATCACCATTTTTGGCTTCTTTTTTTTGTTCAATAATGACAATATCACCTTCAAAAATTCCAATACCAATCAAAGAATCACCGTTGACTTTAAGAAGAAATGAGAAGGCAGGATTTTCAATTAAATAGTCATCTAAAGTAAGATAGCTTTTATTTTCTTCGGCCAAAATAGGGAAGCCGGCCTTAATAATACCAACCAAAGGTAAAGCAAAAAATTTAGGAGTGGGCGAGAGTTTTTTGTTATATTTTTTAATAAAGCCTTCATCCACCCAACGATTAATCAGTTTAAAAACCGCATTTTTTGAAGCAAAGCCAAAAAGAGACAACATCTCCGAATAAGAAGGCAGCCGGCGATGTTTTTTAAAGAATTTTTTTAAGATGTTAAACCTATCTATTGCCATATTTATTCTTGTAGGGAACGCATATATGCGTTCCGTACCGTATTGTTGATTATAGTAAACATTTGTTCACTTTGTCAAGGGGGATACAATTCTGTATCCCCCGCCGACCCCGTATACGCGCTCCTCCGACGCGTGGATGTAGACCACGGGAGGAGGTAAGCGTTATACTGGGGTCAAGGGGAATTATGAAAAAATTATTTTTCGCTTACTGACAAATGAAGACTTTTTAGAGTAAAATGATTTCCTTCGGTTGACTTTTTTCCTAAGTTCTTTATTAGACTCGCTCCTAAATAATTGAATCTTCTACCTCTTAAAACTTTCTTAAACTATTTTCTTTTTCCTACATAATGATATTTGTAATTTAACTTAAAATTGTAAAGACAGCAGATATTTTTGAATATTTGGTCTGCAAAATCAATATTACTTCTAAACGGGTGGCATAGAATCTTGTTGATCTTAAGTCGACCAATAACATGTTCTACTCGTACCCTGCATAGACCATACAATAAACGGGCCTCACGAATCACCAAAAGATAATCTTCCTTTATTTTCTCGATAAACAAAAAAAGTATTTCCAGGATTTATTATATTGTTGGGATAAAGATCGATAGTTAAATCAATATTCAATAATTCATTAGAATTTTGAGTATGACTCAGTTCATCATTATTAATATTTCCCCAACCAAAAGCATAACCTTTTATACCAGTTTTTACTAATTTTGGATTATTGTTTATTGCAATAAAAGGCGTCTTAACCGTTTTTTTCAATTTTATCAAAGCGATATCATTTTTGGAATAAAAATGCATATCATTATTATATCCTTGATAAAAATCTTCGTGAATTAATGGCTCTTCAATTTTAAAAGTTTTTTTATTTCCTCTTTTTTTCTTTCTATCCATTCTTTTTCTTCATCGCTCCAGTCTGCAATAGGCCTTTTTCTTATTTCAGGGAAATTATCAGGCATAAGAATATGTAGTATTTGATGAAGATAATATTAACTTTTATAAAATTCGGCGGAATTTTCTTTTGGAGCAACGTTTTCTTTGTGAACAACTAACACTTTATTTTCTCCGACTTTATAAGCAATTTTATCATTTCCTTGTCCACTTACTCCCGTTATCCTACCATATGACTTAACTACAGATTTTATTGGTTGGGAAAATTCTTGTCCTTCGAGCATGGAATAATTATAAAGTATTTTAAAAGAAAATTTTATTCTAGATCCCGACTAAGTCGGGATGACAATAAAAAAATAAAAAATTATCTTGTGGGCGGTTGTCAAGGAGATAGGAAAATATTATCTATACCACGACCGTGGGGGAGATAAAGTTTAGTTGGAAATTTTATATTTATTGTATACTCAAATTATGTTTCAAAAAGAGAAACTGTTATCCTTTCTTAAAAAGCTTATTATTATTC
>Ga0210057_1002154_pt1 | contig 28576 bp, 29 predicted proteins | sample CryGeyCG2114_010_2_FD_183968 | JGI IMG/M metagenome (GOLD analysis project Ga0210057, IMG submission 183968) | Groundwater microbial communities from aquifer - Crystal Geyser CG10_big_fil_rev_8/21/14_0.10 (SPAdes) (version 2) | ecosystem: Environmental > Aquatic > Deep subsurface > Groundwater ...
ATTTGCCGGACTGTCAGATCACTGACCGCGCCCATCAGTTTCAACGTGATCGGTGAAACTTGCAGAAGATCTTCTTTGGCTTGATTCGCATAACTGACAACAGCGCCCTTAAACACATCGGAAACGCCGGCATGACTGGCCAAAGTGGCTGACAAAAGGCCCCCCGTACAACTTTCAGCGAATCCCACTGTCTGTTGACGTGTCCTTAGCTTTTTGATCAACAAGTCCAAGGCCTGGTGGTCGGTCATTGAATTTGCACTCCTAGCCAGCTCGTTTTTGTATAAACGATCTGAAGTAGAACATTTGCAATCAAACCCGCCGCAACGTCATCTAAGACAACGCCCAGCCCCCCCTGAACTCTCTTATCTAAATATCCTATGGGAAAGGGCTTCCAGATGTCCAGCACTCGAAAAAGAAGAAATCCAAAAATGACGGACTGCCATGTGATGGGAAGCCACGTCATTGTGATCAGAAGCCCCACAACTTCATCAATCACAATCTCACTGTGGTCATGGCCTCCTTTTGAATTTTCATAGGCCTGAGCCGCCAAAATCGACAACGGCAAAAGAATCATAATGAATCCCATCATATAGAAAGGACCTGCCCAATTTAAAAGCATTGCGAGGGGCACCGCTGCCAAAGATCCCATCGTTCCAGGAGCCCGCGGAAACAGGCCCACACCAAAGAAAACAGCCAGTTTTTTCAAGAAATTTTGCATAGGGCTCAGAGACTCGCTCAAATAAAAATAAGTGTCAAAATCCTCATTATTGATGCGGGACAGTTAGGCTATAGTGCCCCCATGAGTAGCTCCAATTACTACCTTTTTGTTCCTGGTTACTATGGCTCAAGCCTCGTTGAAGCCAAATCGCAAAAAACTGTTTGGGGCAATCCCTGGGAAATTTTTCTCGGAAGAGCCACGCTGGCTTTGCCAACACCGGGATTCGAAAAGTTTCCTTGGCTGGATTTAAAAGCTCATCAAGTGATCGAAAGAGTGCGAGTGGTACAACCCTTTTTTACGGTCGAGGCCTACGGAAAAATCATGGACGTTCTGCGCGGCCTCGTCACTCGACCTTCGGAGCAAGTTTTTGCTTTGGCCTATGACTGGCGTCGAGATCCAATGCTGGCCGTGTCGGCTATCGATGAAAAAACTCGCCAGATTCAAGAGATGGATCCCAGTGCTAAGATCTCTTTGATTGGACACAGCTTCGGAGCTCTCATTTCTTCGTATTATCTGCGCTATGGACAGCAGATTTCGAAAAATCCGACCGAGACCTGGGAAGGACTTCAGAAACTGCAACAGGTTGTATTGGCGGCAGCTCCCTTTCGCGGAACATGGGCGCTTTTTCGCAACATGCGCAATGGCCTTCGTACTGGCATTAATCATCGGCTGCAGTCTTCCTTTGCTTTTTCGACCCTCGAATCCAGCTACTATCTTTTGCCGCCACCCGGAGAAGATTTCCTTTTGGATGAACAGCTTAAACCAAAGACCACCGACCTTCACAATCCGGAAAACTGGTGGACTCGTCATTGGGGTTTGTTTCAAGAGGGTTTACGCTACCGCGTGATCAATCCAAACCAAGTTAAAAATCATTTTTCAGAGCTGCTCTCAAAAGTTCAAGATTTTCACCAAGCTGTCCAGGCCCCCCTGAAAAATAAAAAACCGCCGATTCCCCTGCTCTATCTTCAAGGCATCGGAACAAAGACCTTGGCTCAAGGAGTCTGGACTCAAAATCAAGATGATCAGAATCTCTGTTTATTCTATCGAAAAGATTTTAAGCGATGGCTTCCCAACCAAAGCCATCAGGTGCTTCTGGGCGATGGAGATGGAACAATCACCACTCAGTCTTCGCGATTGCTTCCATCCTTAGAGGGTGCACAAACAGTCGTCCACCAGACAACCCAAGAGCACCTGCGTTTGTTGCAAAGCCCAGAGTCGCAGAAATTGATCCGTGATTTTCTGTCAAAATAGAAAGTCGTGAAAACTGAAATCTGCATGATATTGGTCATCATGAAGCCCAATTTGAATGACTCTCCCGGTCGACTTGGCCTATAAGATCTCTATGAAGTCAGCGACGTCCGCACGCAATAAAATGATGGATTACTTGGCCCGCCGGGAGCACACGGAAAAAGAGCTGAGAACGAAACTGTCCAAAGGTTTTCCGACCGATGAAGTTGAACAAGCCCTGGACTATGGCAAACAACAGGGCTGGATTGCCAATAGCTCGGACAGTGTTCGAGATTTGGCCGACAAAGTCGCCACTGAACTTCATCGAAAAAAAAAGGGAATTCTCTATATCAATCACTTTCTTGAAGAAAAGGGTCTTCCCCCGATTAAAAAAAATCACACTGAAGAGCTTGAAAAAGCTCAGGAGCTTATCGAGAATAAGTTTTCTGGCCAAAACTGGGAGGAACGCAAAGTGAAAGAAAAAGCGAGCCGCCTGTTGATTTCTCGTGGCTTTGACCATGAAACAGTTCGAAAGGTAGTTTATGATGGCATCGAAAACTGAATCTAAAAATCCCTCGAAACAAACTCAACTGAGCAGTTTAAAAATTCGCAACCAATTCATCGAATATTTTAAAAAGCACCAACACGCTGTTGTTGAGAGCTCTTCCTTGATCCCAGAAAACGATCCGACACTGCTTTTTACCAATGCAGGCATGAATCAGTTTAAAAATGTTTTTTTAGGTCTTGAACACCGAGACTATAAAAGAGCTGTCTCGTCCCAAAAATGCGTCCGAGCTGGTGGGAAACACAATGACTTGGAGAACGTTGGTTTCACAGCAAGACACCATACATTTTTTGAAATGCTCGGAAATTTTTCTTTTGGTGACTACTTTAAAAAAGAGGCCATTCATTTCGCCTGGGAATTTCTGACCAAAGAGCTCGACATTCCCAAAGAAAAACTTTATGTCACGGTTCATTTGTCCGACGATGAGGCCGCAGATATTTGGCATCAACAAGAGGGCGTTCCTCGCGACCGTATCTTTCGCTTTGACCAAGATAACTTCTGGCGAATGGGAGATACAGGTCCCTGTGGACCCTGCTCCGAAATTTTTTATGATCACGGACCTCATGCTGGAAAAGAATCTGATCCTTTTAAAGGTATTGCCGCCGGAGAGGACCGTTTTGTAGAAATCTGGAACTTGGTCTTCATGCAGTACTTTGAAAGCGCTCCTGGAAAAATGACCCCCTTGCCAAAGCCCTCTGTGGACACAGGCTCAGGACTCGAACGGGTCACCGCCGCCCTGCAGGGAAAACTGAACAACTATGACACTGATCTGTTCTGGCCCATGATTGTTCGCGCGGCAGAAATCTCAAAAAAGACGAATCTTCTGGCCGAGATTGAAAAACTTAATCAAGAAGGCATCCATAGCAAGATCTCGTCGGAGGTACGAAAACAAATTGCGGCCTTAAGAGTCGTTGCAGACCACGTTCGTTCGTCTTCATTTCTTATTGCTGATGGCGCCCTGCCATCCAACGAAGGCCGTGGATATGTGCTTCGTCGAATCTTAAGAAGAGCTATTCGTTTTAGCCAGATGTTGGCCGACGGCACACCCTTTCTTCCCGAGATCTGCGAAGTTTTGATTCAAGAGATGTCGGGCGTTTATCCGGAACTCAAACAGAGAAAAGACCTGATCATGGCGACCTTGAAGGATGAACAAGATCGTTTTATTTCAACACTGACCACCGGAACTTCCATTTTGAATCAAGAGCTCGCCCGTTTAAAATCCAATCATCAGAAGAAAGTTCCCGGCGAACTGGTCTTTAAACTGTATGATACTTATGGGTTTCCAGCAGATTTGACCAGCTTGATGGCCGAGGAACAAGGATTCAGTGTTGATGCAAAATCTTTTGACCAACAGGTCGACGCTGCTCGGGAAAAGGCCAAAGCTAGCTGGAAAGGAAAATCTCTTTCTACCAATCAGACTCATCTGATTCAGTTGGCACAAGAGATCAACGACATTCACGGAGCAACTGCTTTTACTTTTTATGCCAGCGACCCCAATGATCGCATTGCTGCCAACGCCAAAGTTCTCGTTTTGTCAGATGGAGAAAAAGAAGTGTCAGAGCTTAAAGCAGGTGACACCGGAATATTGGTCGTCAATCGCACTCCTTTTTATGCAGAATCTGGTGGTCAAGCCGGCGACAAAGGCATATTCACTGGAAACAAGATCGAGGGCCAAGTCCTGGATTGCACCAAATTGAACAATGTTTTTTTTCACCAGGTTCACGTGAACTCTGGAACGTTGACCACGAATTCCGAGATCAAACTCATTGTAACAGCAAAAGATCGGGACAATACGGCCGCCAATCATTCAGCCACCCATCTGCTCCACTCCGCTTTGCGAGAAGTCCTGGGAACACATGTTAGCCAAGCCGGCCAAATGGTCGATGCCGGTCGAATCCGTTTTGATTTCACCCACAATAAAGCCATCACTTCGGATGAGCTTAAACAAATTGAAGGAATGGTGAACAACGAGATCTCTGGAGCCCACGAAGTTCAAACAAAAATTATGAAACATCAAGAGGCTCTCGACGAGGGAGCCATGGCTCTTTTTGGGGAAAAGTATGGGGATACCGTGCGCGTTTTGAAGATGGGCAGTTTTTCCACCGAGCTTTGCGGTGGAACCCATGTGAACAATACCGCTCAGATTCGTCTTTTTAAAATTGTATCAGAATCCGGAGTCAGCGCCGGAGTTCGCCGTATTGAGGCCTTATCCGGCGACGTGGCCATTCAATATGCTCTCACTCTCATTGACGAAAATATGGAAGCTCGCAGATTCGCGGGTCTGGAAATTGCTTGGGATAAAATTCTGCATCAACAGGCCGGATCGTTGCCCGAGTTTTTGGAAAAAAAGAAGTCTGAAATTAAAAATTTGGAAAGAGAAATTAAGAAAATTCAAGGCAGCTCTTTTGATGTCGATCAACATGCCAATGATGCCAAAGTATTTATCAGCAAATCAGGCCCAGCGAAATTCGCCATCGGCGAAGTTTCTGTCGAGGATCGAGGGGTCTTGGCACAAATGGCCGATCAGCTGAAAAATAAAATTAAAAATGGTGTGGTTGTTATAATTGGTCGAGGAGAAGGGACTCACCCACTCATCGTTTCTGTGACCAAAGAAGTCAGCACTCAATTTCAGGCGGGCCAAATTCTTAAAGAGATGGCTCAAATTATGGGTGGCAAAGGTGGAGGTCGTCCTGATTTCGCGCAAGGCGCCGTTCCATTGAGAGAAAAATGGCCAGAAGCTGTGGCCAAAGCAGAATCTCTTTTACAGATCGCAAAAAAATAAAATACTCCACTTCTGTGGATATCTTCACGGACAAATTTCCCCCAGTGGGCAAAGATACCCACCCGTTTCTCATTCAATCAGCCTCAGTTGATTCTGAAAGACTTTTTGGATGGGACAGTACTTTGCATAGTCTCCCGGGCAACATTAACCCTCTCCAAGGAGAACACTATGAAAACAACACTCGCAATTCTGTCTCTCTGCGCCTGCTTCGTGCTTGGCTCATTGGCTCACGCGCAAAGCAATGGTCAGAAATCAGGTCAATCCTCGCAAGTATTGACATTTGACGATTTGAAATCCGCCTGCGAAAACCCTGCCCGATTTCACAATCAAATTGCCCCATCGAATATTCAGATCTCTTGCCAAGATCTTCAATACAAATGGGTGCCAGACAATGAAGGCATCGTAAATATGCCAACTTCTCGTATGGTTACATCTGCCGTCTACTCTGACAAATACAGTTCAACTCCGATTTCAGCCCCCGTCATGACGGAGATCCAAAAAACTGGATGCCCTCAGTTTGTTGAAGTGGTTGAAAGTGTAGAAACAGTGCGAGCTGTTAGCTGCGATGAAATCACAGCCTACAAAGGAACATCGATTGATTTCTGTGCAGACACAGTCAATTCGCTTCGTGCTGCCAACTTCAATGCGGTCAACAGCAAACAAACCGGCCGAGTCATGAGCCTTTGTGGCTCTGCGATTGGCGATAAACGCGGTCAGCGCGGTCAAAACTAGATTCGAGACAAATCACGGAACCAGGCTCTCTCATTCAAAGATGGGAGAGCCTCATTGAAGGGAAGAAAAAATGTCTCTGTCTTTACGGGCCCAGCTGGGTCTATTTCTGTTTCTATTTGCCGCCTGCGCGAAAGATGACAACAGTCATTTTTCTCCAGAAAAACCAACACCCGAGGGATCTGCCCCTGCCATCCTTCGAGACTATGGGGATATTGTTCGAAACCAAGAGGACTTTAAATCTCTGGGCCTGCTGAATGATCCATCATTAACATCTGTCACCGCCGAATTTGGCCCCAGTGTTATTCAAACAACCGGTCTACCCTTTAAATCTTCTTTGGCCATGGCCTCTGTGAAACCTTGGTCATCGTGGTGGTATCCAAAAAAGGACCAAGATCTCTTTGCAGACACCGCCGGTGTAAGATCCGCGCCGCTGACAAAGTTTGATTATTTTCAACTGAGTCGAAATTCCCGATCTGGCTCGTCGGCCGAATACGAACGTAAGACCTATGACCCCAACGCAGCTAGATGGGAAGGACTCTGTGATGCTTGGGCTCTAGCCTCGATTGTTTTACCAGAACCCCAGAGACCTGTTAGAATCTATGTTGAAAGACCAATCGCGACGTGGCTGACCTTCAGTGTTGGCGATCTTAAAGCACTGTCTTTAAAAACATTCGAAGCCGTCCAAGAGTCCGATCTCAAATACTATGGGCAAAAATTCACCGGGGATTATAACGGTTGGATTTATCCTGATCTCTTTCCAGAACAATTTCATCGATTTCTGGAGGTCTATCTCTTTCAAAAGAAACAAGCATTTATCATGGATCATGATGCCGGAGTTGAGGTGTGGAATGTCCCTGTCTACAAAGCAAACTTCAATATCAGCTCCATTCCCGATGAGCCCAACTCGCTCTTTGTTCAAACTTGGCTGTATTCGGCAGAATCTGTTCAGGCCAATGACAAAAATTTTGTTGGAACTCGGGAGGCTGTCCGAGAGTACAACTATGTCTTGCAGGGTGTACGTGATTCCAACGGCAATCTCGTTATCAATGGCGGCTACTGGGTCAAGGGACCTACTGGTATCGACTCTCGAAAAGATCACCCCGACTATTTGATCGCAGTCCCCGATCCGAACAAACTGGTGCGACAAAGCTGGAACCCTCAGATTGATATTCAATTGGTCGACGAAATTTTATCTAAATCCTACTAACGAGGCAAAAAATGAAAGCATTCACTAAATTTTTTAAAATATTGATGTTTACTCTGGCGACTTCGTTTGTTGCCAGCGGATCTGCCAATGCGAATCCTCTGGAGCTCTTTCGCGCAATTGGAGCCAATGACAAACCAGAAATTTTAGAGCCCAAGGCAAACCTAGAGCAAAACATCTTTACCCTGAATCAAAGAGCCCCGCACGAGACCTCTTTGAATTTACAACCTTGGGCGGATGGCCGGTGGCCTCTGGAGCGAGGAATTCTGGGATTTCGTTATGCCGACCCTGGATTTACCAATCAAGTTTCCTGGGAAACGCGTTATAACTATGTGCTGAAAACCCCCGTTCAACAAATTCTCAACGAACCTGATCGCAGTCGACGAGCCGAGCTCATTGATCAACTGTCACCAGCCGAAAAATATGACCTGCTGGTCGGGGATTCCGAACAGACTCTCACCCGCGCCCAATGGGCCGAAGGAGAGTCCTACCAGAGATCGGGGAAACTCGCTCACTGGATGGGAATCTGCGAAGGTTCGGCGGCTGCGGGATCGACTTATCCCCAACCTAGAAAGTCCGTACTCATGTGGTCCCCCCAGGGTGACATGATCCAATTTCATATCTTGGATATCAAGGGACTGGCGGCTCTGCTGTGGTCGTCTTACAACGTCAAGATTCCAACTGCCGGCACAGTCTGCGACAATGCCAATCCAAAAAATTCAGATGGTGTGATCGTGGACGAAGATTGTTTCAATAACAATCCAGGCACTTGGCATATTGCTTTGACGAACTTCCTGGGGCTCCGACAACAAACAATTTTTATCAATCGGGTGACCAACCAAGAAGTATGGAATGTCCCCGTGCTCTCTTATAAGATAAGTTACTTTGACGTAAATACTAAAAAAAGAAAAAACAGTTTAGCAGAAGCTGTGATTCCCATCGGATCAGATCAACGAAAGATTTTTAATCACTTTCGTTCACCCCGCGCCACTCAACTGGTCGGCGTAAAAACAACGATCACTGTCGCTTCAGGCTCTACCACTCATCGTGATTCTTTGGTCAGTTCGTCTTTGGGAGGCTTTGACTATGAGTATGACTTAGAATTGGATGCCCAAGGACAAATCGTCGGCGGCGAATGGTTGGGCGCAAAACATCCTGATTTTATATGGGTAATTGATCCCCAGTTACGCCCTCTCTCTCAAGGAGATCGACTCTTGCAAAGCCAAAAATGGGATGGAAAGTCAGCATTCCCCGGCCAGTGGCTCGACTCGGTTCGAATGGCCTCACGCAATAACCAGCCACTTGAGATGATCGTCAGCAAGCTCATTGAAATGTCTCAATAATGATTAAGGACAGGCGTCGGTCACGGAACCATCTAAAAGATGATCGACGACGTTCTCGGTCCATCGACGCAGATCTTGTGCTTTAACTTCACAAAGATCGATGGGAGCGTCGCAACCGCTGGTCATTTCACCCAAACGAACTTCTTCTCCCGAATTGGTCAAAATCGCGTAGGGATAACGATAGTTCATCGTGCAGGCTAAATTTCCGGCGTCAGATGCTTTATACACAATCGGTTCACAGATTTCCGCACCAGCCAGGATCTGTTGGACCTCGGCTAACTGAGAGGACTTCAGGCAATAAGTATTCCCCGACACCTGACCGGCTTCCTCAAAGGCTTCCATGTGACCTGTTGAGAGATCAAGGTCCAAATACTGATAACGAGTGTAATCCCATAAAGACAAGATTGGATAGGGCTCTACTGAATACTTGTTGTACTGCTGTCCTTGAATGAGGTTGCCAGAGCTATCAATATTGGTCTGTCCCACCTTCGAGCAGTTCTGAAAGGAAACAATCAACATGAATACGCTACAAAGTACCAGATACTTTTTCACTCTTGCTCCCTTTCTTCGACTGACGCCATCAAGCAACCAGCTCCCCTCCTATCGGCTAGGAATGAGAAAAAATTGAGCCCTTTCCGACATAAGAAGAGGACTGTCTCAGTCTGAGACAAAGCTTATCCATTTCCGACTGACTGAGGATTCAACGAAGCTCTTCGCAGAAAAGGCTTCCCTCCCCGTCCCCTCCCCCAAAGCTGAGAAATTTTGGGCAAAAAAAAGCCCGGGAATAATCCCAGGCTTTTTCTGAAAACATTAATTTTCGGATGAAAATTATCGTTTTGAGTATTGACCTCTGCGACGAGCGCCACGAAGACCGTACTTTTTCCGTTCGACCATTCGAGGATCACGTGTCAGGTAACCAGCTTTTTTCAAAGGCGGTCGGAAGTCAGCGTTGAAAGCTGTCAAAGCTCGTGCAATCCCCAATCGAATCGCGCCAGTTTGACCGTTCTCGCCGCCACCACAAACAGTGATGACCACGTCAAATTTTCCATGCTGATCAACAACGTCAAATGGCTGTTGAATCACCATTTTGGACTGCATGCGTTTCAGATATTTATCAGCTTCAACTCCGTTGATTTCGATTTTGCCTTTTCCAGGCATCAAAAACACGCGAGCTGCGCTAGTTTTTCGTCTTCCAGTTGCGTAATAAACTTTCTCTGCTGCAGCCATTGTTATTCACCCTTTTTGGTAGACAGTTTATAGGGCTGAGCTTTTTGTTGAGCATGAGGATGCTCAGCGCCTGGATATGCTTTTAATTTGTTCAGTAAAGAATAGGAAAGTCTGTTTGTTGGCAGCATTCCACGAACAGCCTCTTGAATAACAAAAGCGGAATCCACTTGTTTCACTTGAGCTGCTGTTTTTTCTTTCAATGATCCAAAGAAACGAGAGTGGCGATAATATTTTTTATCGGTCCACTTTGTTCCGGTCATTTCAATTTTTTCTGCATTGATGACGATGACAAAGTCTCCGTTATCGACGTGAGGGGTAAATGTCGGTTTGTGTTTACCACGAAGAAGGTTTGCGATTTGAGTCGCAAGACGTCCCAATCGTTGCCCTTCGGCATCGACGATCCACCAGTTGCGGTCAGCTTCTTCAGGCTTTGCCATCCAAGTCTGTGATTTGTTCATTTTTTTCTCCATTTGCGCCCATCTTGTCAGTTGATAACGGGAACTGACTCGACCGACGAAATTATTGTTACCACTCTCACGATCTGATCTCAAAAAACACGAGCGATGTTCGATGATCCAACGGGGATAAGGTCTCCGTTCAGACGTGTGAAATGAACGAACTTTTTAAATTTGTCGGCACTGGTTGTCAAGTTCTGTTGGGTAATAGACCTTTTTTAAAAAAAGGCCCTGAGCCGGGGCCGTTGGGCCGGCTTTGCGACGGTCTAAGGCCGCCAGAATTTCTTGGATTTTATCCACGGGCTGCTCGCGCTGAAACAGGTTCACCTGGGTTCCTACGATATTGCGGACCATCTGCTTCAGAAAGCCACTGCCAGTGACCTCAAACTGAACCAGATTGCCCTTGGCGGGCTTCCAGTTCGCCTGGAAAATCTGGCGGACGGTATGAGTCACCGGACTGCCGACAGACTGAAAGCTCTTAAAGTCCTGATTTTTCTCGAGATATCGGCATTGCGCATTGAGATGATCCAGATCCAAGGGCTGACGAATCCACCAACTGTAACGGGCCAAAAGAGCACTGGGCCGGGGCGAATTCCAAACCCAATAACGATAGGTTTTGTGGGTCGCCGACAAAGTCGAATGAAACTCTTGGGGGGCCACCCAAGCCGATTTGATCACAATTGAGGGGGGAAGATGTCCCCTGCTTGCCCAACAAAGATCCACGGGCATGGGACGATCCGTGTCAAAGTGCGCAACCTGAGCCAAAGCATGAACGCCAGCATCTGTTCGACCTGACGCGCTCAGATTCACCGGATGGGTGAAGATTTTGCTCAGACACTTCTCGATAGTTTCTTGAATAGAGGCCTTGTCAGACGCAAAAGCATGGTCTTTCTGCTTCTGCCAACCACAAAAATCAGTGCCATCATAAGAAACGATCATTTTGATTCGAGGCATAGGCTCTTTTAGAGGAAGATTTACTGATTGAAAAGAGATTCATGAGATCTGAAAATAAAACCATGGCCCTAGAATCTCTTTTCGACATTGCACCCCTCGAAGCCCAACAAATACTCAAGTCGGCCTCGCATCCCTTATTTGTTAAAAAGGGAGACAGTATTTATCGCGCCGGAGAAACACCTGAATTTATTTTTGGTCTTCAGTCCGGGATGGTGGGTTTGATTCTGCATGGGGAAAATGGCCAAGATCACTTGGTTCGCTTGTTTAAACGGGGGCAGATTTTCGGCCATCGTTCACTCTTGGGGAGAGAAAAGTATCACGCCACGTCCTATGCCCTCGAAAATTGCTCCCTCCTGCTGTACCCAAAACAAATTTTTATCGATTGTCTTGGGAAGTTCCCGGACATGGCCGAGCATCTGATCCGCTGCCTAGCCAAAGACCTTGGCGCGGCCGAACTCAGAATTGCTCTTCTCACTGAAAAAACGGTTCGTTCCCGCGTAGCCCAGGCCCTGATCGCCCTCAAAGAGCTGTATCCGAATCATCAGTGGACACGCAAAGAAATTGCAGAATTTTGCAGCAGCACCACACCCACGGTAATTCGCACGCTGGGGCGTTTTGAGGAACAGGGTCTAATTTCACAGATAGGCCGAGACATCCAAGTCCTGAATCGAGATGGGCTGCTGGATCTGATCAATGACGAAAACGACAGCCAATGATGTCGGTCGACATATTCTGTACCCTTCTTTTCTTCTATATTAGTCTCAAGTCCAATAGATTGAACAACAGAGGAGTGTTTAATGAACAAAAATCTAATTTTTTACCAACTGTTTGAACATGAAACATCCACTTATACCTATCTTTTAGGTGATGCTAAAAGCAAAGAGGCTGTTTTGATCGATCCCGTCCTGGAAACGGTGGATCGAGACCTTCAGCTCGTCAATGACCTGGGTTTAAAATTAAAATACGTTCTTGATACCCATGTTCATGCTGATCACGTCACCGGAGCCGGTGAGATCCGCAAAAGAACTCAAGCAAAAACTGCGGTCTCTGCGGACGCGAAGGTGGCCTGTATGGATGTCCCCCTTCACGACGGAGACACCCTTCAGTTCGGGACTTTTGAAATCAAGGCTCTGTCCACACCGGGGCACACCGACAGCTGCATGAGTTACGTTTGCGAAGGAATGGCTTTTACAGGCGATGCACTCTTAATCCGTGGTTGCGGACGAACAGACTTTCAACAGGGCTCATCCCATAAACTCTTTCAAAGTGTGACTCATCAACTCTTTACTCTGCCACCGGACACTGTGGTCTATCCAGGTCATGATTACCGGGGACAAACAAAATCTTCTGTTGAGATCGAAAAGAAGTTCAATCCCAGATTGGGTGGCGGCAAAACTGAGGCTGAATTCGTCAAGCTCATGTCAGAGCTGAAACTGGCTCAACCCAAAAAGATTCATGAGGCAGTTCCCGCCAACATGGCTTGCGGGAATATCAAGTCTGAGACCGTCCTTCATCCGCAAATGGTCAATGACATTCCTGAAATCACTCCAGAAAATTTAAAACCCCACCTGGGCCAAGTGCGGCTTATTGATGTACGAAGACCCGATGAGTATGTGGGAGAACTGGGACACATTCCCGGGGCCGAACTGATCACCCAAGGGGATGCTTTAGATCTATTTTTTAAAACCAATGATAAAAGTCAGGAAATTGTTTTCGTCTGCCGAAGTGGCGGACGTTCAGGCAAATCCACCTTTGAGGCTCGCCAACAAGGTTTCAAAAATGTCGCCAATATGACCGGCGGAATGATTCGGTGGAACGAACTCAAGTTCCCGATTGAATCCAATCAACCTCACTTAGGGGACAAATAAATGCTGGTGGCCTGGATTGCATCTTTATTGATGGGGGCAACGTTGGGGCTGTTGGGAGCTGGAGGATCCATTCTAACCGTTCCCATCCTGGTGTATCTGTTGCACCTGCCAGGCTCAGTGGCGACCACCCAATCATTGTTGATCGTGGGCGCAGTTGCTCTCTTGGGAAGTTGGCGCAATTCTCGAAAAAAAGAAATTCAATGGAAGCAGGGGTTTCTTTTTTTGATTCCAGGATTGATTGGTGTCTTTTTTGCCAGGGCATGGATCTTACCAAGGATACCAAGCTCTTTTTCAATCGGCCCTTGGTCCGTCAGCAAAGATGCCGCCTTTTTAATTATTTTTTCGGTAGTCATGTTTTTAGCGGCTCTATCGATGTTGAAAAAAAAGAAATCTGATAAACCAGTGCATTCCGCAGAAGCCATGGCTTCCGCCCTTGGCATTGGTATTCTTACTGGAATTATCGGAGTCGGAGGCGGATTTCTGATTACTCCGGTATTGCACCGAGCTTTTTCTTTGCCGATTAAAAAAGCGATTGCGACCTCTTTGTTTGTGATCGCCGTGCAGTCTTTGGGCGGCTGGTTCATTACCTTGTTCAAGGACCCTGCCCTTGCTACGCAATCTATGTCTTTGGTGATTCCAGTCTTGTCCATTTCTTTGATCGGTATGTTTTCCGGAGAGTGGTTAAAAAACAAAGTGCCGGAAAAACAGCTCAAATTTTTGTTTGCAGGCTTTGTTCTATTCATTTCCTGTTCAATGCTTTATCTTGAATTTAAGAAAATGGGAGGCAATCCATGAGTCCTTGGATGTGGAGTTTAGTCGGCGGATTGATGATTGGAATTTCGGCGAGCATTCTGTTGGTTTTCAATGGACGTGTCTCTGGCATCAGTGGAATTCTGAACAACACAATTTTTTTCAAACATGATTCCCCTTGGCGCGCCGTTTTTTTGGGTGGCTTGCTTTTGGGTGGCTTGGTTTTACATCTTTCAGGTTTCAACCCGCTTGAAGCAGAGCCCATCTATAAAGATCATGAAAATTTAGTTTTGGCTGGGCTTTTGGTTGGCTTTGGAACTGCTCTTGGCTCAGGTTGCACCAGCGGTCACGGAATTTGTGGCCTGTCTCGAGGCAGCCCCCGATCACTGATGGCTGTGGTCGTTTTTATGCTCAGTGGCTTTCTGATCGCAACACTCACTTCGGTCGTGATGAGGTCTTTATGAACAAACAAACAAAGTATCAACTTCTTACCGCAGGTATTTCGGGCTTTTTGTTTGCCTTGGGTCTGGGTATTTCAGGAATGACTTTGCCACAAAAAATTATTGGATTTTTAGATGTCTCCTCGGCCAACTGGGACCCCAGTTTGCTTTTTGTTATGATCGGAGCTCTGGCAATCCATGCCCCCGTCAGTCTGTGGATGAAGAAAAAAAGTCATCCTCTGTTGGACCAGCAGATGCACCTTCCAACCAAAACAAAAATTGACTCATCAATTGTCATCGGTGCTGTTTTATTTGGATTGGGCTGGGGAATCGCTGGATTTTGTCCAGGACCCGCATTGGTCTCAATGACCCAATTTTCAAAAGCATCGTCTTTTATCTTTGTTGCGGCAATGGTTCTTGGGATTGTGGCCCATCACTATTTTCAGAAATCCAAGGAAAAACAAAAGAACTCTCAGGCCTCTTAAAAGTCGACAGTGATGCCAAGGCTGATCATCTGGCTCGTGAAATCAATGTCATCATAAAGACCTTGCATTGCCCGAGCTTCTAAAACCAACCACAGGTCTGCAATTCCATACTCTTGAGACATCACAAAGGCATTTGCTGAATCAACACAAGAGATGCAAAAAAGCGCACCACCACCACCACCGACAGCGGGTGCTCCGGCAACGACTGGAGCCTTTCCATCATCACGGACCTCAACCATCCCGAAATAGGTTCCTCCGCCGCTGATAAATGGAACGATCCATTGGCGCCTTTTGTATTCGAACCGATAATTTAAAAATGCAGACATCGGGACAACGTAAAGATTGTAAGACTCTTCAGCTCGAGTTGTTCCATCCGAGCGTGCGGTTTTGAAATAACCTTTTCCACTGGCCGTGGCAAAACCACTTTCCAGCTGTAAACCCAAAGAGCCAAAACTGCGAAAAGGTTGCCATTCATAGGTCACTTGCAAACCCATAAGGTCAGAGCTTCCATACATATTATTAAAAGTGACCGCGCTGTTCGTGCCCTTGATTGTCGGTGTGGTCATTGATGACAAGCGAAATGAGCCCGATTTTGATTTCTCTTTAAGTCCTGTTCTGTATTGATAAACACCATCTTTATTGATCCTCTGCAATCCCTGAGCGGCTCGAGGATGCTCCACGCGGATAGTCCCACCCTGGGGAGGACCTTCTGGTTTTTTAAACAAAGGCTCTGCATGAGGAAATCGATTGGTATTTGGATCCGAGCTAACGGCTTCCTCGGACTCTATTTTTTGTTTGATATAGGCATCTTGAAATTTTTGTTCGGATTCGACGGTGACTCGTTTTTCGCTGGCCAAAGCTGAAATCGCAAAAACGGCAACAAAGGTTCCTGCAAAGATACTGAGCATTCGGCATCGTTGACTCATCATTTAGAGACCCGTCTTGTGAAGATCCGAGGAATCAACAGAGAAAGCATTGTTGCCAACGCCAAGATAATTCCCAATGTCACCAACATCCCAAACTGCATTGCACTTTGAGCAAAAACAATCAATGGCCACAACAAAGTTCGAATCACTGTTCGAAGAGTATCATGTTGAGAAATAAACTCAGCAATCGGTGGAGAGGTTCGATAATAAAATTTCACAAACCAAACTCCCCAAGAATGAGTCAATAAAAACTGATTCCGAAATTGCCTCAACAAATCAACCTGTGGAGCCATCTGCGAACCAAAAGCAGCCGTCGCAATAAAACATTTTTTGTTGTCCAACAGCCCAACGACCTCTCCAGGAGTTGCCGTGTGGTCAGTCTCATTCTGAATGCTTGAATCCCAGAAGCCCGTTACGACGGTGGCATCATCGACTGATGCCGCCGTGAATTTGTAGCTGGTCTCATTGGTGAGACCAGTGATCTTGTTGCTGGCAAGGGAGATATCACCAATACTTTCATTGCTCAGAACTTCGAGATCTGCATAATTAGCATCGGTCCCAACGGGAATCGAATCAAAGTCAGCCCCTGGCAAATTTGTTTCATCATAAAAAAGACGCAAAGAACGCCACTTGGCCTCCGAAGCATCTCCGTATGGACCAGTTGAACCCCGTGAAATATTCTGCACATAAACCTTGCCATCACCGGGAAAGACCTTGATTTCACAGAAGGGATCGCCCGTTGCACAAGTCAGGACCTTATTGTTGGTTGAGGGATCTGCATACCGAATACGAACGGTAAACTCTTTATACCCCCCCGTGAGAAAATCAGAGGTGGCCCCATTGGTGACACCGACTTTCAGTACTCTGACTTCACTGGTCGTACATGCTGTACTGGTACAAAGGGCTGACCACTTCATATTGGCCGTCAAAGTAGTGCCACTGGAAATATCGGTTGAGGACGACTCTAACGTGATCATTGTGCCCGTTGTACTTCCCCCTGAAATCTCTGCGCGAAGTGATGAATTAGCTGGAATGTTAGTCACCACAAAAGAAATCGACAAAACCAAGTCCGGATAAATACTGCGATAGGCACAAGAATAGTTCGTCATCGTTCCCAATGTGCCCAATCCTTTGCAGGAATCACAAACATTGGCATTGTCAGGAGTTGCGGTTGTCCCGCAAGTTCCGCCGGTCCCCGCATAGCCCCCATAAATCGTATAGGCAGTATCCGTGATCACGACTCGAGAGGCCGTTGCTTCGCTCACCGCAATCTGCGAGATCTCGGCGGCGGCGGTTGTTTCAGCCTCAGCCAAAATGGGAAAAAATGAGATCATGGAACAAAGAGCAATGGTTGAAACAATCACGGGCAACGGAGTCCCTTTAAATCTAAAAATCATATTGTAATTGCAGCATGGGATTCTTGACCATTCAAGCTCAAAGGCAGAGATTTTCCATCTGTTTTCGATTTTAAGGGCCGTCCATCTCGTCGTGTTGATTTTAGAAGACTTCTTGATCCCCTGAATCTCTTGGGCAATGATCTTTCCAGATGAAAACTCTTGTAAGCCTCTTCTTTTTTTTGGGTCTTTTTTTGCTGGGAACAAGGGCTCAGGCCTATCCAGAGTTTATCAGTTATGGTTACAGCTCTTGCCTGACCTGCCATACAAATGGACTTGGCAGTGGGCCTTTGAATGATTATGGCCGGGCCCTTTGGTCGGCAGAAATTGCGTCCCGCGCTTTTTATTCTAAAAGTAAAAGCGATGAGGATATTGCCAATCAATCGGGGTTCCTGGGTTCGGTTGAAATCCCCTATTGGATTCGGCCCCATATTAAATATCGGGGCATTCAGGTTCGCACTAGCCCCGGCAGTGGGACGAACGATGGAACCAAGTTTTATCAGATGCAGACCGATATGGGGCTGACCCTTCAGGCTGATTCTGCCGGTAAATATGTGGCCGTCGCCACCTGGGGCAACGTTGTACCGCCAGCAGAGTACAGCCAACAACATTGGGGACTGTACCGTGTTCTTGCGAAGGAATACTATCTACGGCTACAAATGGCTAAAACCTGGTGGCTTTATGCCGGGTTGATGGACAAAGTTTTCGGAATTCGCGGTGTTGATCACCAATCTTATCAAAGAACCTATCAGGGATTCAATGTGAACAATGACAGTCAGAACGGCATTGGCCAATCTCAGGGTCTGATTTTGCACAAGGTGGAGGACACATGGGAGGTCGCCGCCAACTATTTCGTTGGACACCCAGGAGATTCCGAGAACTACAAACAAAAAGGCTTCTCCGGTTTTAGCGAATTTGAAGTCGGCGAAAAAAAACGTCTGGGCGCGTCCCTTTCATCGGCAAAAAGCAATCTGTTAAAAAAAGACATGTTTGCAATTCACTATCGCCAGGGATTGTCCAAAGGCTCATCGATGATGTTCGAATACGGCCTCATCGAAGACCAGGATCAGACCCAGGACAAACTTCGCGGCAGTTACAATTTGATCGAAGGGATGGCTCTTCTCACTCGAGGCTACAACCTGAGAGCCGCTATAGAAAGATACAACAGAGCATTTAAGCCCGAAGAACCCGACGTATGGAGATGGTCGATGGGGCTTTTGATGTTTCCTCTTCCTCGACTGGAAATCCGCACAGAGTTTGTCAATGGTCGACGATTTTCCACTCAAAGCGCCAACGATGACACCTGGTCACTGCAAGGACAGATCCATGTTTCACTCTAAATTTTTTCTCTTTCCTTTTGTCCTGACTTTGATTTTTAGTTTTACATCGACCTCCTTTGCGCAAGACGCTGAGACCCCCAAGTTGGTGATGAAGCGACATTGGGCCAAGTCCCTTGGTTTTTCTTATGTCAGCTGGACTGAATTTGTTGATCTCAGCACCGCCACGAGCACCGACCAAGCCTTCGCCAATTTTTATGGCAATGCTCTTAGTTACGAAAAAGCTTCCTTCAATAGGGGCCACTGGGGCAATGCCATAGAGGGCAGCTTGATGTATGGCCAAGCCGGTGCGGGCGGCAGTCAGACGCAAATTCAATATCAGAGTTCGTCTCAAAAGTGGTGGGGAGCACAGGCCAACTATCGCTGGGCCTACCGTTTGAACCATCAAGTGGTTCTTTCGATGGGACCAATGGCCCTGTATCGACAAATCACTTGGTCTGATCAAGACACCGTGACTGTAAAATCTGGGGCCGACCTCAATCTGGGCTGGGTCGGCGATCTGCGATTGCAATTGGGTCGGAATTGGCAACTGCGACAATCCATCGGAACTTTGGCCTTTAAGGCTTCTACAATTTGGAATCTGGGACTGAACTATATTTTCTAATGTTTATCGCGCTGACCTAGTTCTTTAAGGGTAGAGAGACCGTCAAATGGACCTCATCTTCAACACCCACACCCATATATTTGATCCCTGAAATTTTGAAGTCTGATAATTTCAAAGGAAACTCTGCCACCAAATTTGAACCCTCGATCTTGTAGGTTCCACTGATTTTTTGTTCAATGCCCTTGATCTTGATGACACCCTCTCCTTTGCCATTTTCCCCTTTTGCTGAAACCAAAATTGCTTCAGGAAAATGATCGACATCCAAATGTTTTCGAGTGTGCTGATCGCGAACACCAATTCCTGTGTCCAGCTTTTTTAGGCCAACGACAACATTTTGCGCCTCAACCATCTTCCCCTTACGAATGGCCGCCCCCTTGACCTCCGAAGTTTTTGCTTTAAATGAGCCGGCAGGAGTCAGACTGACATCGACAATTGCGGACTGAGCAAAGACCGCACTGACAAACAACAAACTGAGGAAAAACAACGACCCTCTTAGCATTTTGATCTCCTTGGTGATCTATTTCACGCACTGACAATGGTCGCGAGACGAAATATCATCGCAACGAAAAAACTTTTCCCCTTGGGTAAACTCGATTTCCGCAAGTTCCCCATTTCTTTCAACATACTCCAATTGCTCTCCACCTGGAAAAACAACATAGGATGCTCTTTCGCGATACAAGATTTCCCCGTCATTCAACAAACGATTGACCTCTTCATCGGAAGGATTGTGCTCTTGATCATTTTTCAAGTTGATAGGCTCCGGCTGTCCATCTCGGTCAATTTCAAAGTACCGCATCTCTCTGGCGGCCCTTCCGTCTGCCGTCAATGTCACCTGTAAACGAAGGCGCCTCTCTTTGCCGTCTTTTCCACGCAAATGCCAGATCAACCATCGGTCTGAACTCTCCGTGGCGGGACCCAATGAGTTTTGCAATTGTTGAATAAAGGAATCCGCGTTGACGTTCGTATCCGCCGGCCAATACGCCGTCGGAATTCCCAGACAAGAAGACAGATCATCGACGATCATCGCAAAATTCTTTCTCTGCTCAACGAATCTGTCCTGAACCGCGTTTTCCTCGGAGAGGTTCCCCTCCTTGGAAGGCACAGGATCTCCGAAAGCACTCTGCAAATTCTGAACAAAATTTTCTGATGTCTCGCTTGGAGATTCGATCATCGCCTGCCAACGTTTTTGATTCATTAAGAAAATCGCCAACAAAATAGCAACGAGAATCAGAGCCCCAAACAAAGGATTGAGTCCACGAATTTTCATAACCCAAGTCTCGCAGCTAAAAAAAAGACAGTCTAGGGCTAGACTGTCATATGAATGAAGACTCTGGACCTAAGTCATTAAAACGAGACTTCTTATTTCAAAAGCCCAATCTCTCGGAGCCTTTGCATTAGAAACTCGTGGGAAGAAATATCAGCGTATTTTGCACCCTGTCCTCGGCAAGACGGAATGCACGATAAAATCGCCTCTGGATGAGGATGCATAAAAAATGGCATCGAGTATCGACTTTTCGAAGTCGCCTCGGGCGTATTAACGACCTGATGGGTGGTGGAAGGAATCACGTCATTGCAGGCCCTGGCCAACATATCTCCGGCGTCAACAATCAGTTCTCCCGGTTTTCCGACTACATCCAACCAGCTTCCGTCGCGATCTTTCAACTGAAGACCTGCTGCTGTTGCCGCCGGCAAAATTGTAATGAGATTAATGTCTTCATGAGGTGCCGCTCGCAAACAGCGAGGATCCGTCCCGGTTGGAATCGGTGGATAATGCAATAAACGCAAAATAGAATTTCCGTCTTCGACCATATAATCAAAGTAATTGCTCGGAACGTCCAATGGAAATGTCAAAGCCTGAAGCATGGATTTCCCAGCCTCATTCAGCGATGAATATAGAGTTGAGAAAACATTCTGAAATTCAGGGAGCTCTTTGGGCCAAATGTTGGATGGATAATATTGGGCAAATTTATGTGTCGATGGAACTTCCCGTCCCACATGCCAGAACTCTTTCAAGTCCATCACCGGAGAGTCCTTCGCATGCTCTTCACCAAAAGGGGTATAACCCCGTTGGCCGCCGTGAATACCGGCATACTTCATCTTCGAATCTAATGGTAACGAGTAGAACTCCTCCAGCAAAGAATATGCTTTATCGAGAAGCCTTTGCTCAACGTCATGGTCCTTGAGAACAACAAAACCGTAATCCTTAAAGCCCGAGTACAGTTGGTCGATAAAACGAGCCTGCTCAGTCTCGGAGCCCTCTTGATAGCTGCGCAAACTGAGCGTAGGAACCTGCCTGTCTGGCGCCGTTTTTTTTGGATCAGAATTTTTCGCGGATCCTGTCTTGAGTTCCATAAATTGTCCCCCACTTCAAATGGCTCTAAAGGTCTGAGAGCCCAGATAAAATCGATTTTCTCATTTTCAGCAACTAAAAAGTGACCCTCTGTAGAAAAACTCAGGCCCCTTCCACCCGAGTTCAGGGCATTTCTGAACCAATCAAAATCCGATGAATTTCAATAGATTGGTCTTCGCAAAAGGAGAAGTGGATGTCCCCATTGAATAAGCGTACCGCGTGACTCTGTCGATAAGGCGACTCTTCACCCTCGTAGCCGCGATAAACAACAGGTCTGGGGTCGAGACAAAGTGTCTCCTCAATCAAAGATTTCAACCCCTGATGCCCCAAGCTCTGAGACCATTCTTGAACTTTTTTCAGATGCTCATCGGTCCATTTCACCCGCAAGGTGCTAGGACTTAGACCCTTTGACCAACCAGATCGAGCTTGAGGAATGGCTTCGACTTCTGGCAAATAGGGTTTGATATCCAAGACCGGAGTACCGTCGATCACATCCACCCCCGACAACAAAATTGAGTCCTTTTCAATAGCCTCGATTTTTACCAACGACAGACCAATGGGGTTGGGTCGATGAGGACTGCGGGTCGCGAAAACGCCCATGGATTGTCCGCCCAAACGAGGAGGATGAACTTTAGCGTGATATCGAAGGTCCGTGTTCTGATGAAACTGAAAAATCAACCAGAGATGGCTAAAACCCTCCAGACCCGCCAGAGCAAGCTCGGGCTGCCATTCTCTGTCAATTTGAAGACGAGCCCAAGACGACGGCGCAAGTCCAGGCTGTCGGGGTGTGCCAAACTTGTCTTTGTAACAAGATGCGATCACTCCGATTTTCTGCATCTCAAGTCCGTTTTTTTGCCCTTTGTCCCTGCCCTTTTCCATTCTGGTGACCTATCGAATCCAAAGATCATCTGTCAACTGTGGTATTGACCAATCGCTCGAGGCCCCCTAAATTGAGCCCATCTTTGATCACCATCTTTTCCACTAAGAGGCCCCTATGAGCCTATTGGCAAAATCAACGACTCACATTTGGATTCCCTTATTTATTTCGGCTGGAGTTCTTTTTTCTCCTTCCCTTTATGCCTTTAAAGTTGGTTTGGTGCTCGACAAAGGTGGAAAGGACGACAAGTCCTTCAACTCGGCGGCCTATCAAGGGGCTACAAAGGCACAAAAAGAACTCGGGATTGAGTTTAAATATGTTGAAGCCATGGATAGCAATGCAATCGAAAATCTGCATCGATCTTTTGCCAGAAAAGACTTTGATCTGATCATCGGAATCGGTTTTGCCCAAGCCGAAGCCGTGCGAAAAATTGCCAAGCAATTTCCTGATAAAAAATTTGCTATCGTGGATGGAGAGGTCAAAGCCACCAATGTTCGCAGCCTTCTCTTTGAAGAACACGAGGGCTCTTTTCTGGTAGGAGCGCTGGCGGCTTTAAAAACCCACGGCAATAAGGTGGGTTTCATTGGCGGTATGGATATTCCCCTCATTCGTCGCTTCGAAATGGGCTATAAAGCCGGTGCGGAAAAAATCAATCCCAAAGAAAAACTGATTTCTAACTTTATCGGTGTCACTGGCGACGCTTGGAACAACCCTGCCAAAGCCAAAGAACTGGCGCTCGCACAATACAATGCCGGTGTTGATGTGATCTTTGTGGCGGCAGGGGCGTCAGGCTCCGGAGTCTTCGATGCCGCAGAAGAGAAAAAGAAATTTGCGATCGGAGTTGATTCCAATCAAAACTGGATCAAACCCGGCTTTATTCTGACCAGCATGCTCAAACGTGTAGACATAGCGGTTTATGACACCATCAAAGAAAGCAAAGAGAATCATTTTCGATCTGGCGTCTTTCGTTTTGGCCTCAAAGACGAAGGCATTGATTATGCTGTTGATCAGTACAATGAAAAACTCATCACTCCTGAGATGAAAAACAAAGTAGAAGCTCTCAAGAGTCAAATCATCAAAGGCCAGATTCAAGTTCCAGACTACTATAAAAGGTCCAAGAAATGACCACAGAAAAGATTTTGCTCGAGTTTAACAAAGTCAGCAAATCTTTCGGTTCTGTTCAAGCCAACAACCAAGTTTCATTTGCAGTCAAGCAGGGATCGATTCATGCCTTGATTGGTGAAAATGGCGCTGGCAAATCCACCATCATGAAAATTCTCTTTGGGCTATACCAAGCTGATCATGGGGAGATTCGCCTGCGAGGGCAAAAGCTGAATATTCTAAGTCCCATTGACGCAAAAAAACACCGGATCGGGATGGTTCACCAACATTTTATGTTGGCAGGCCCAATCTCAGCGATGAATCATTTTTTCCTTGATGAAAAGCCAACTTCACTCAAAGGATTTTTTACTCCTTTGCCGGCAGAGAAGAAACTTCAACAGCTCCAGGCTTTGAGTGAAAGGTACCAGATGGCGGTTCCTTGGCAGGAGCCGGTGGAAAAACTCAGCGTCGGCATCCAACAGCGGCTAGAAATTTTAAAAATTCTGTACAATGAGGCCGATATTTTGATTCTGGATGAGCCGACGGCAGTTCTGGCTCCCCAGGAAATTTTGGCTCTCTTTTCCCAACTGCGCGAGCTCAAGGCCCAGGGAAAAACAATTCTATTTATCACGCATAAATTAAAAGAGGTCATGAGTCTTGCCGATACAGTGACGGTTTTTCGAAAGGGCGAGGTCATCGCTCAAAAAAATATCGAGGACACCAATCCCCGTGACTTGTCAGAACTAATGGTTGGACGCAAGCTGATCGAACTGGTGCGCTCACCGGCAATGCCAGGCGAGAGACTCCTCGAAATAAAAAATCTGTCCTTTAAGACCCAGGGGCGTGAGCGGCTGAAGAACCTGGATTTTCATATTCACTCCGGCGAAATTCTGGGCATTGCTGGCATTGAAGGCAATGGTCAGTCAGATCTGATTCAAATTCTGGTGCAACCAAAGGCCCACGAAAAAGCGGTGAGCGGAGAGCTTCGTTGGAAAACAAACTCCATCTTGTCAAAAAGTGCCAAAGACCTAAAGGAAATGGGTTTCTCATTTTTTCCCGAGGATCGCCTGACCCAGGGAGCCCTGGTTCAATCTAATCTGAAAGAAAATTTTCTTCTGGGACAACATCGATCACCTGATTTTCAAAAAATGGGAATTTTCAAACCCCACGAGATTTCTAGAGTCACCACCGAGGAGATGAAAAAACTCGATGTTTGGCCCAGAAATCCCAATGCCATTTTTAAAAATCTCTCCGGTGGGAATCAACAAAAACTCGTTGTTGCAAGAGAACTTTATCGCAAACCCCCATTTCTGCTTGCTGCCCAGCCAACCCGTGGTGTCGACATCGGCGCCATTGAAAAAATACATTTTGAGATGGACCTCCTCAGAAAAAATGGGGCCGCCATCTTGTTGATTTCTTCCGAACTTGATGAACTCATGAAGCTCTCGGATCGAATCATGGTCATTCGCCATGGAAGTCTGCTCGGCCAGATCCTGCACCCGCCGTTTGATGAAACCCAAATCGGATGCATGATGTTGGGGGCTGTGTGATTCGCTCTTTGATCGGTCTTTTTGTTGGCTTGGCGATTTCTTTGTCCATTGTGGCTTTCGCCGGAGAGAATCCATTTTCTGTTTTTATGATTCTGATCCGAAGTGCCTTTGGATCACCCTATGATTTGGGGCTCGCTCTTTTTTATACCACTTCACTTATTTTCACCGGCCTCTCGGTCAGTTTGGCCTTTCAGGCTGGTCTTTTCAATATCGGCGCCGAAGGTCAACTGACGGTGGCGGCGTTGGCGGCAGCCGCCACTGGTGTGCTCTTGCCAGAAGTCCCGTCGCCCTGGGCGCCGCTTTTGGCGACCACTTTGGGCATCAGTGCAGGCGCCCTGTGGGGATTTATTCCTGGATGGCTGAAGTCTCGTCGTGGCAGCCACGAAGTGATCGTCACGATGATGATGAACTTTATCGCAGCTGCTTTGGCCAGCTACGTCGTCCTGGATTTAATCAAAAATCCAGAGAGTCAAAATCCAGAAAGTAAGATTCTTGGCCCCGGCTATTTGCTCAAAGACTACGATTTTGTTCAAAAGTTTTTTGTCGACTCTCCGGCAAATTTATCCTTGATTCTCGCCTTGGCTCTTAGTGTGTTGATCTATTTCTTCTTGTACAAAACTATTTGGGGTTATGAACTGCGTGCGAGCGGTCAAAACGAGGTCGCCAGCGAGATGGCTGGAATTTCTTCGAAACGATGGAAGACTTTAGCCATGACCATAGCCGGAGCTTTGGCGGGTTTCGTTTGCGTCAACGAGATCCTCGGCTCCAGTGGTCGGTATAAAATTGGCTTCTCGCCAGAATATGGTTTTGTTGGAATTGCAGTTGCTCTGTTGGCTCGAAGCCACCCTCTTGGTGTGATTGCGTCTGCATTTCTCTTTGGAGCTCTTCAAAAGGGGGCCTCGGACCTGGATATCGAGACCGCCACGATCACCAAGGACTTTGCGCGAATTATTCAGGCCATTCTGATTTTCTCTGTGGCCGGAGCGACCCTGATTGATTTTTCTTGGATTCGCCAAAAATGTTTTTTTTGGAAAAAGAAAGGAGTAACAGATGCAAATTTTGAGTGAGATTTTTTCTTTTTATTTTCTACTCAGTCTTCTGCGTGGTGCGACTCCTTTAATTTTTGCTTCGATGGCGGGCCTTTTCAGCGAACGAAGTGGCTTGGTTCAGATCGGTCTTGAAGGAATGATGTTGATGGGGGCTTTATTTGCGGCCGCAGGAGCCTTGGCCACACACTCCCCTTGGATGGGATTTATTCTGGGCGGCGGGGCCGGGCTGATCGCCGCAGCTATTTATGGTTTTTTCGCCATCGAACTCAAGTCCGATCAGGTCGTGACGGGTACAGCATTGAATTTACTCGCGATTGGATTTGCGCCCTTTGTGACAAAAATTCTTTATGATTCAACAGGCTCAACCCCAGGGTTGGATTTGAGTTCCCGCTTTTCTTTTGAGCCGATCTTGATTGCCCTTCTTGTCTCGGGCGTTATTTATTATCTCTATCACCGCAGTCAGCTGGGAATTGTTTTGCAGTTTTGCGGTGAAGAACCGGCCGCCGTTGAAACCGCTGGATATTCGGTGCGCAGTTGGCGTTGGATCTTTATTCTGGTCTGTGGTTTTTTAGCGGGACTCGGTGGTGCATCCCTGTCGTTGTTTCTGGCATCTTCTTATTCTCCGATGATGACCGCAGGCCGGGGATTCATCGCCCTCGCCGCACTGATTTTTGGAAAATGGAAACCGTTGCCGACACTTATGGCCTGTCTGTTTTTTGCAACGATCGAGGCAATTCAAATTCGACTGCAAGGAGTCGATACTGGAATTCCAGTTCCCTGGATGCAGGCCCTTCCCTATGTTATTACCATTGTTGCCCTAGCAGGATTTTTTGGCCGTAGCCAGGCACCAAAGGCATTGGGGAAAATATGATTTTCAACAAAGGATTTATGACAAAAATATTTAAAGCTGCTCTGCCAATAATTACCCTGCTCATGAGCTCAGCTCTGAGCCAACAAACCCTCGCTTGGAGTGGACGGGGACACAACACTATCTGCGAATCTGCCGTTTTCTTGGTGAAAGAAGAGGGCCTTAAGAAATTCCTTCAGGGGCGTGGACACATTATGGGACATCTTTGCAATGTTCCCGACATTCATTGGAAAAACATGGGCTCAGAAACCAATAAGTATGGAAGCCCCGCCCACTATATTGATCCTGAAATCTTGGGCCTGTCTATAGCGCAAGTTCCTTTGAACTATACAGAAATTATTAAAACCTATACGGGCACAAAAAATAAGTTCAAAGAGGGCACGATCTTTTCAATCCCCACCGAACTTGGCTCCAATTGGTGGCGAGCTGATCAGTTCTTTCGAAGAGCCACCAGCTCTACAGAGCGCTGGAAAAATGCCCCTATCCCCAAGGGCAGCAAAGAAGAGCAAGACAACCAGCTGCCCTTCAATCAATTGGTCAGCGAATTTTATATCAATCTGGGGTTGATGGGTCACTTTGTGGGCGACAACGGTCAACCGATTCATTTGACCGCGGACTATGACGGATACAAAGCCGGTCACGGAGGAATTCATGCTTATTTCGAAGAGGCCGTGGTCTCTGCTCTTCCCTATGATTTGATGTCTAACATTGTTCAAAAGGGCTTGCAGCTCCAAAAGGATGCTGGGGGGAAAAACAAATCGAAACTCAAAAACGTAACCTTCCTCAATGAAAAAACAGTTCTTGAAAAAATGCGCGCCCTTGGGGTTTTGTCCTTTGCCGATATTCCGCGGATCTATTCGCTAGATCCCGTCATCAAAGCTTCCATCCTCAAAGAAGAAAAGGGGCTTTTGATCAAAACCCCCGCGCAAAGAAAGGACCCTTCGACGGTCACTGCGGCCTATGAAAAAATGATTGTGATTGAAATGGCTAGGTCTGCAACACTCTTGGCCCAGTTGTGGGATATGGCCTATGTTCAGGTTGGTCGCCCTTCCCTGGACGCCTATCGAAACTATGTCTATCCTTTCACCCCTGAATTTGTTCCGCTAGATTACATTCCTGCTGCCGAAAGCGAGCCCTCTACTCACAAGTGACCCCATGGATGTCTCTCAGACAGGAAGTTTGTTTTTCGCCGGGCGAGCCCACTGGCCCCCGTGCTGATCTTGGGATCTTACAGGCTTCCGCCAAGAGCCCGCCAATTCCACCAGTTCCGGGCTCGAAGGCGGTTTTAATTTTTAAGCTATGCTCTTGTCTGAGTTCCACAGACAATTGACCGGTATCTCCCCCATCAAAACCCACCTGAGGCACTTGATTCAAGGTCATGTTGGTCCGTACCGTTTGTACGGTTCTAAAAGGAGGAGGTCCATGTCGTCCGAAGTTTGGATCGATATTGATAATACAAGGGGCGGTTGGTCCCTCGCCGCCTTTTTGACCCCTCAACTCGACCTGTAATTCGCCAGACGCTGTCGCCGCAAGCAGGGTGATACTGCCGCCACTTCTGCCATTGGTGCCCGAAGTGCTGCCCGGCGGAAAGGTTTGCAATTTCCCCCCTTGTGCGATGATTTCATCGGTTTGAATAATCAGTTGGTACCCCATGGTGGTCAGGGTGGTGTTCTTGGGGAAATAGACCCGATGATAGATATTCCAGTTGGTGTTCTGTTGCAGAGTCATGTTTCCTTCGATCACCAAGTCCCGAGGGACCTTGACCTCTCT
>Ga0210057_1002155_pt1 | contig 28573 bp, 38 predicted proteins | sample CryGeyCG2114_010_2_FD_183968 | JGI IMG/M metagenome (GOLD analysis project Ga0210057, IMG submission 183968) | Groundwater microbial communities from aquifer - Crystal Geyser CG10_big_fil_rev_8/21/14_0.10 (SPAdes) (version 2) | ecosystem: Environmental > Aquatic > Deep subsurface > Groundwater ...
TTTACGACCCTAAAGCCTTCATCCTCCACGCGGTGTCGCTGGGTCAGACTTTCGTCCATTGCCCAATATTCCCGGTTGCTGCCACCCGTAGGTGTGGAGCCCGTGTCTCAGTGCCCCTGTGTCTGGCTGACCTCTCAGTCCAGATACCCGTCATAGCCTTGGTAAGCCATTACCTCACCAACAAGCTGATAGGACGCAAGCTCCTCTTCAAGTGGGCAGTTAAGCCCTTTAAACCGTAGTTATTATGCGGTATTAGCCAACCTTTCGGCTGGTTATTCCCCGCTTGAAGGTAGATTCTTACGCGTTACTCACCCGTCCGCCGCTAACGCAACTCACAACACTCAACTACCAACTAACAACTTTTTTGATAATCCACCTAATTGATTGACTACCTCTTTACACAACTGAACTAAACTTTCGAATTTTCTTTTCTCGATTAAAGATTGCTCAAATGCTATATCTAAGCCTGCTGCTGTTTCATTTGCAGATCCCATGCTAATTTCAATATATCTATTGAAATCTTTATCGGATCTCTTTGCTGAACCTTCAGCAATTTGCAACGCAGCAGACAAAGAACTCCTTCGTAATTGATCCCTTAAATAGAAAAATTCTCTTGGAAACGTTTTTGTCACCTGTACAATTTCTGTATGAAGTTTCTTGGAATCTTGGTAAACTTTGAATTTAAGAAATCTAAAACTCATAATTTAATTGTACCATTTTCAGTTGTTTGTTGTATGTTAGAAGCTGGGTGTTGCGAGCTACGCTCGCTCGACTTGCATACCTAAAGCACACCGCCAGCGTTCATCCTGAGCCAGGATCAAACTCTCAAAAAAAATTTAACGCAGTTAAATTTTTTGCAGTCCCGCAAAGCCCAAAGGGCGAAGTGGGACAAAAAAATCTACTTACGCAAACTTTATATTGACCGTTATTTAATTCAACGGACAAAAATGCCTATTTATAGAAACAGACAAACTGTAGTTTATCCTGCTCTTCATTATTATGGTTCAAGAATTTTGTCCGACGTAACGTCGGACTGTAGTCCGGTTGTAACACCGGACTGACGTGAACTCTAAAATATAATTTGAAAAGCAGTTCCGCCAGTTGGCGGATTTCCTACCACTTTTCAAACATCTTTTCTCACTTGTTAAAGAGCAAAGCTCTTTAATCCTGAACTCTTCGAGTCTGAGCCTGAGGCTCATGCCTCAGAGTCGAATGACCTGTCGAAGGATTAAGATTAAAAAACTTTTCTATTTCAAACTCTATTTGAGACGCGGAAAAAAGCTTCCGAAGATTACTTCGTAGAAACGTTCGTATTTAGCTGATGATAGATGTCATCTGTGTAATACTTTTGTCAAAGCTAATCTCGCCTCAAAATAAAGCTTATATATGATACCTCACGAGCCCAACTTTGTCAATCCCGCAGTTTTGCGGGACAAGCAAGAACAAAGTGTATATAATCAAGGATAAATGAAAGTTAAAAGGGGAATTTACAAACACTATAAAGGCATTCTGGTTAAAGTAATCGGCATTGCTATTCATAGTGAAACACTTGAGGAAATGGTTGTATACAAAAAGCTTGAGGATTTTGGAAGGTTTAAAAAAGGCTCAATTTGGGTAAGACCTCTAAAAATGTTTGCAGAAACTGTAGAAAAAGACGGGAAGAAAATTCCCCGGTTTGAGTTTATAAAAGAGAAATAACTATCAATTCTTAATTCCTAATTCTTGCTTCTTAATTCTTATCTTAATCCCCCTGTAACTTTTACTTGACAAAGTATAGGATATGAATTAAAAATTAGAGTATGGAACCCAACGAAGATCAATCAAATACTGAAGGTATAAGTCTCGCTGTAGATAAAAGTATACCACCTGACCGTTCTCATATTGATATTGGCAAACCGTCAGGATCCGATATTCGATTGACAGAACCAACAGATGAAGAGCTTGACCAACACGTTCAATCCACGAAAGACGAGTTTGACAAGCAATTAGCCGAGCTATTAAATCTTGCACCAACCGAGCGGGAGCGGGCACTTAACTATACGAACAGTATTGTTGCAAATGCTCTTATAGAAGGCATCGCTTTGCAAGCTACAGGAAAACACAAACTCGATCCAAGAGTCGCAGAGATAGGAATACATGCTTTAAAACAAATCGATCAAACAAGACTGAGTGATCAATCACTTCCACGAGAAAACATCATTAGAATTGTTGAAATGATCAAACCCGTTACAGATACCAACGAAACTTCAACCCCCAACACTACCTAAGTCCCCCGGTAACCTTAACCTGATTAAGTGGTTTTTCGTCGCTATTTCCAAAACGACTTTGCCCCAGATTGTTTGATTAATTTCTTATCAAAACTCGCGAGTACTCCATTTTTTGCTTCCATAGCAGTTATACAATCTGCCATGTCAAGTTTCGTTGCTTCAAAAAGAACGCTTGCATTTTTAACGATGAACGAGGTTTGAATGTTTCTTTTAGAAATAAGAAATTTATATGCCTCAACTATTTTTGTTCTGGAAGCTCCGTATTTCTTGATCAAGATATATTCAAGCTCAGGAAACACTACGTCCGGAATGAACATGTCTTTTTCTTCCTCTAGTAATTTCTCAGCCTTTCTAGCTTGTGGGGGAATATCGTTTGTAAAAAAACGAACAAGAACGCTCAAGTCAAGAACGATTTGCATGCTTTTCGAGTACGCCTTCTATAACTGCTTCTCGCATCTCCTTTAGTGAAATAGGTCTTTTCGCTTTTATGAATCCAAACATTTCTTTAACTGATGGAACAGGTTCCGCCACAATCTTATTATTCTCAACAGAAAAATGTAATTTGTCAGAAGACTTCAACTTAAAGTGGTCGCGGATAACCTTCGGTATTGCTACCTGCCCTTTTTGTGTAATTGTAGATATTCCTTGCATAGTAATTGTACTTTAACAAAGTAATACTCTAGCTGTCAAGTATTACTTTGTTACCTCAATCCTCCGGTAACTTTTACCTGGCTGAGTAACTTTTCGTCTTCAAGAAGTTTTGCACAGCCTCTTACAACCGTAGTCAATGGATCCTCGACTATCGTTACCGGGATTTTTGTGCGTTCCACTATCAAATCGTCAATCCCCTGCAAAAGCGCTCCGCCTCCTGTCAATAAAATCCCGTGTTCTAAAATATCTGACGTAAGCTCGGGAGGAGTTTCTTCAACGACCTCCATAATACCATCTATTATTTCATTTATAACCGGCCCAATGGCCTCTCTCACTTCAGCTTCTGTAATTCTCAAACTTTTAGGCAGACCCGTCTCTATGCTTCTTCCGCGGATTAGCGCGACCCTCTCTCCGCCGGGCAGAGCCCTGGCGCCTTTTTTTTCTTCAATTATCTCCTCACTTTTCGTTTCCTCTGGCAAAGAAACAGCCGAGCTCTTTTCCAACTTCTCACTTCTCCCCTTTCCCTTCTCACTTTTCTTATATGCGCTCCCTATTTTTATTTTTACCTCCTCCGCGGTCTTTTCCCCAATAATCAAGCCGTGGCGCAAACGAATATAATGGACGAGGGATTGATCCATATCGTATCCCGCAACCTTTATGGAACGGTTAACGACTATCCCGCCTAAAGAAATTACGGCAATTTCAGTAGTCCCGCCGCCAATATCAACTATCAATACCCCGGTCGGTTCGAAAACACTAATTCCTGCGCCAATTGCCGCCGCCATAGGTTCTTCAATCAAATAACACTCGCGGGCACCCGCAGTAAGCGCCGCTTCCCAAACAGCCCTTCTTTCAACTTCTGTAACACCACTTGGTATTCCAACGACCACTTTAGGACGCGCCAGAAAAGGCAATCTTCTTTCAGAATCTCTATGAATTTTTTTAATATAATGTGAAAGCATAAAGCACGCCCCGTCAAAATCAGAAATTACACCGTGCTCAAGAGGGCGAATTGCCGAAATACTCGCGGGAGTTTTTCCAAGCATCTTTTTAGCTTCTGTTCCGACCGCGATAAATTGCTTTGTCCTGTTGTGCCTCGCCACAATTGAGGGTTCACGTATAGAAATTCCTTTGTCTTTTATAAAAACGAGTGTATTTGCGGTTCCTAAATCAATCCCTAGGTCTGTAGAAAATAAGGAAAAAAGGGAATCAAGTAGTTGCATATGAAACCAATTATAGCAGAGGCTGTAGCTCTTTTTTTAAGTTTTTTTTCTTGTCGTAAACTTTCCTCTATGATACACTAAAAAATACATGTTAACCCTTCAGGATAAAGTGAAAAAAATTATCGAATATCTTTTCTACGCCCTCTTTTTTCTAACTCCCTTTGCGATGACAAATGTTAACCATGAGCTTTTTGAGTTTAATAAAATGTGGCTTGTCTATTTCTTTTCCGTTCTTATATTTTTCTTTTGGACGTTTAGAATGGTTAGTAAAAAACAATTTTTTGTAAGGCGTACTCCCCTTGATATACCTATATTACTTTTTCTTCTCTCGCAAATTATCTCAACCATAATTTCTATTGACAGCCATACTTCTTTCTGGGGGTATTACTCGCGTTTTAACGGCGGGCTCTTGTCAACCATTTGCTATATATTTTTATACTATGCCCTAACAACAAATTTCTTCGCGAGAAAAGAAGAGGCAAAAGATTTTGCCAAAAAAATTCTGGGCGTTTCAATAATTTCAGGCGCTCTAGTCACTCTTTGGGGAATACCCGGCCATTTTGGATACGACCCGACGTGTCTAATCTTCGGACGCGGACTTACAACCTCCTGCTGGACAGAAGCTTTTAATCCTACGGTAAGAATTTTCTCAACTTTAGGGCAACCCAACTGGCTGGCCGCCTACCTTTCAATTCTTCTTATTATCGCGATTGCTTTTATTATCAAATATTCCCTAACCGTAAAAACTTTCGCGGAAAAAATTAAAAACCCTCAAATTATAGCCCTTGCCTTTATAACAATCGCTTTTTATATGGCAATTCTTTGGACGAATTCGCAATCAGGGTTCTTAGGTTTTTGGGGAGGGTTATTTATTTTCATAGGACTTATAAAACTTACCGCGATAAAAAAATTCGGCCTAAAACCCGTAAGGCTTCTTAAAACAAAAACTTTAAAACTATTAATTGTTATTGTGATCATATTTATCGCAATAACTTTTTTTATAGGAAATCCTTTCCCCAGACTTCAAGGTTTTTCGTTTGGCGGACTTACCGCAAATTTATCAAAATCCGCTCCCGTTACAGAAGAAGGCGAAGCAACCGGAAAGTCGTTACCCGAACAAACAGGTCCGGCGCTCGAATACAACATAACAGGCTCTGGGAATATCAGACTTATTGTCTGGAAGGGCGCGCTTAACATTTTTAAATCAAGTCCATTGTTTGGAACGGGCGTTGAAACATTTGCCTACGCTTATTATAAACAACGCCCCATTGAGCATAATTTAACTTCCGAGTGGGATTATCTTTATAACAAAGCACATAACGAATATCTAAATTATCTTGCTACAACCGGAATTTTTGGCTTGGGGTCTTACCTTGCGTTTATCGGAATGTTTTTGGTTCTTGCGTTTAAATTTATAAATTCCCAAAAGAATATCTCATCGGTTCTTTTACCATCCTCATTAATCGGCGCCTTGGTTTCGATTCTTATTTCCAATTTCTTCGGATTTTCTGTCGTTATTCCAAATTTATATTTATTCACAATACCCACGCTCTTTTTTCTAATTATCGGAAGGCGGGAGAAAATGATTAGCCTTCCACAATCAGAAAGTAGGGAATCTTATCAGCTGAAGGACTTTACCCCGGTCCAAATTCTAATCATTTCTGCAATAGGACTATTTACTCTTTACAGCATCTGGTTTCTTATTAATTCATGGCGCGCGGATAAAGCTTACGCCTTGGGATATAACTACAATAAAATTAACGAGTACGTAAGAGCAAATGAGCCTCTCGAGAAAGCTGTAAAGCTAAGGCCCGGAGAAGATTTATTTAAAAACGAATTGTCGGTAAATCTTTCCTCTATTGCCCTTGCCTTTGCCACGGAACAAAGAACTGATGAAGCGGCTTATTATGCGGGACGCGCGAAAGAGCTGAGCGATGAAGTTGAAAGACGAAATCCAAATAATCTTGTTTATTATAAAACCAGAACCAGAGTCCTTTACACCCTTGCGCAACTGGAGCCTTCGCTTCTTGACGAGGCGTACAAAATGATTCTAAAAGCATTGGAACTTGCCCCGACCGACGCGAAGATTCACTATAACAAAGCACTCATTGAAGAAATTTTGGAAAGAAAAGACGAGGCTTTAAAAACACTTGATAAAACAATTGATTTAAAAAACAACTATGACGAAGCCTACATAAGAAAAGCGATTATTCTTATGGATCTTGCAGACGAAGAAAAGGACAGGGAGAGAGCAAATGAACATAGAAAGGAAGCTAAGGATGCTTTGGAATTCGTGCTAAAAAATATTTCTCCGAACAATCCAAACGTTTTGGAATTATTAAAAACGCTTGAATAAATAACCTCAAACGATTAAAATATTAGGCTTAATATGTATAAAATAGTTACAACTCCAAATATGGTCTTAGGTAAAACCGCAAGGAGGGTTGAAACATTTGATAGTAAACTCAAACAAACTCTCAAATCAATGGAGGAAACTCTTCTTGCAACCCGCGACCCAATTGGTGTAGGGCTGGCGGCACTTCAAGTAAATCTTTCTATCAGAATTTTTCAGATGAGGCCTGACGAAAAGGCTCCGGTTCGTACCTTTGTAAATCCGGAAATAACCAGTATGTCGGATGAGCTAAACGACGATATCAGACAGTCTGAAAGGCTTAAGAAGGCAAAAGCAGCGGGTAAAATCTCTCCGTCGAAAGGAAAAAGATTGCTCGAAGGGTGCCTTTCAATTCCCAATATATGGGGCTATGTGCAGAGAAAAAAGGAGTTAACTCTTTTATATCAAGACGAAAACGGAATAAAACACGAGGAAGTGTTTACGGGTTTTCCCGCGGTTATTATCCAACACGAGATGGATCACCTAAACGGAATTTTATTTACAAAACACGTCATAGAACAAAACGAAAAATTATACAAGTCTCACAAAGACGAAAAAGGCGAAGATGTCTTTGAGGAAATAACTCTACCCTAAGCAACTTCCTTAAACGGGAGATTGGCGTCGGCAAAATCCAATTCTCTATCAATTGACTCCGAAATAGCAATTAATCTACTTACTCTATCTTTAGGGTTTTTTATATCATAATAGCTTGGCAGGGAGAAAAGCTCCTGTGCTCGCTCAAATCCTACATAACCTGCTAATCTATCAAGGTCGTCTTTTGTTTTTCTGGAATTCATTAAAAATCTTGCTTCTGCCGCAATTTGAACATAGGGAGCCATTTTTATAACTTTTGGCGAAATTCCCTCAACTGCTCTTTCCCGAACAGAATTTTCCGAATGAATTCTCTGATAATCTCTTTCTTCCATACTAACCAAATCTTTTATTTCATTGCTAACTTGAGACAATGCAAATCTCTCTTTTTCTCGTTCCCTATATATAACACCAGCAAGATAACGGTATTTATTTCTTTTATTCTCATTTCCTAAAAGCATTTTTGTTGAATATTTCTTTGTATTTACCAATATCATTCGTCCTCTACTAGGATTTTCGCGGTCTAAAGAATCTTTTTGCAATGCTCTAATTACCTCACTTGCCATATGAATTTTTTCAGGATTAACGGCTCTATCATAACCATATTCCACAAGAACTTTTACAGCTTTTGCTTGCAAGTCCGATAGCGGAGTCCTTTCCGATGGTGGTACCTGAAGTTCTGTCGATAATTCGTGAATTAGTCGGTTAACTTCAAGAATTGACAGTGTTTGAATACCGTTTTTTTTATCGTAATTGTCAGCTATGTGGTCACAATATCTAATTGCTGTTTCTGCATCTGGAATTCGGGGCCATTTTGCTTCAACAATTTTAGCTTTATCAAAATCCAAATGATTAACACCGTTTAACCCGGTTAGATCTATCCTTATACCTAAGTCCCTATATCTTTTAATAAAAAGTTGGCCATCTGAGGTTCTTCTTCTAATCCTGTAATCTCCTAGCGAAGGCAATCCATAAGCCTCCTTGTCGCTAATCCCATCACCCGGAATTATGATTGCGCGTTCTCTTTCTATTTCTTCGGGAATATCTGTATGCACTCTTAAAATAACTGAACGCTCTATAGCATTCGGGATTCTCTGGTCAAAATTTTCTCCTAAATTTGTTTCTGGACTCATATCCTATATTATACAACTTCCTGCAAACACTTTAAATATTTACTAAAAATGTGTATAATATACACACTATGGGACAAGAAACGCAAAATCCTGGCTTGCCTCAATCTGAGGTACAGATGGAGCACACTAGAAGAATGGCTGAGCTTTACGCGAATATCGCCTTAACTGATGTATTTTTACATGGTGCGGCTGTAACTTCTTTTGGCATACTACAATACCCGATTGTACCCACGGATAATATGAGTAAAGAGAATGCGGAACGGTACGCACAGGGCAGAATTATCACTGTGCGTCCAGATGAGATTATGGCAGAAGTTACCGACTCATCTCATCCCCCCATTATTTTCGTAATACCACCTCGCTCAGTGGAAAGACTAGCTATTCGTGAACACTCTCGTGGAAAAAGAGAACTACAGCCTTCAATTTTCCTTTATCAGGGAATTGATGAAAAAAATAGACCGATAACAGACTCTGTTGATGGTGAATTTCAGCTTATGGAAGGTCTCAAGATAGCAGCGCTTGAAAATATGCGTTCACATAATGTTGACACGACTGCTCTATCTAAACCGCTTAGAACAATCGTTAGAGACGCACTAGTTAACATCGCTTTTACAATGGGTGTAGAAAATATCAATGATGCAGTCGCAAGAACTATAAGAGATATGCGCGTAGAAGAAGAGATAGCTGTATCAACAGCAGAATCTATACTTAAAAACGGTGGTCAAAAATAAATAACCCATGAAGCAAAAGATAGTTTTTTTCGGTAGCGGGAGCTACACAATTCCTGTTGTTAAAAAACTAATTCCTCATGGACTAGATTTGGTTATTACGACAGAAAAGAGTCCGGACTCTAAACTTTTAAGTTTTTGTTCTGAAAACAATATTAAAACTTTAACCGCGCAAACCGTTTCAGGGCTTACTAATCACCAATCACTCATCACCAATCACTCACTCGCCGTTCTCGCCTCTTTTGGCGCAATTATCCCTGACGAAATTATTAATGCTTTCAAACATGGAATAATAAATATTCACCCCTCACTTCTCCCCCGCTGGAAAGGACCATCCCCTATCCAATATACTTTGCTCAACGGAGATAACCAAACAGGAGTAACGCTAATAAAACTTGATAACGAAATTGACCATGGCAATATACTTTCCCAAAAAATATACAAACTTGATGATAGTGAGACTACTCAATTTTTACTGGACAAACTTTTTTCGATAGGCGCTGAAATGGTTGAGGAATTAATTATCAAACTCGAAAAAAATCAAACTTTAACTGAATCCCCCCAAGACCACAGCAAAGAAACCTGGAGTTACAAGATTACAAAAGAAGATGGATTTATTGATCTTTCTAAAATCCCTACAAATGAATTAGAAATTAAAAATTACAAATTAAAAATTGAACGCCGCGTGCGAGCTTACTATCCCTGGCCCGGCGTTTGGTTCCGCTATTCCAGTTCCGTCATTGCGATCCGCCAACTGGCGGAGAAGCAATCTAGTTTTGAGAACAAAATAATCAAACTCTTACCCGAAGAAAAAATCCAAGTCGAAGGTAGAAAGTCTATGAGTTATAAAGATTTTATAAATGGATTTGGGGATGAAGGGAAGGAGTTACTTGTAAAATTAAACTTAGTATGAGAAGTATTGAAGAAGCGTTCTTAGCAAGAGTTGTCCAGAAGGAGGTAGATAGCAGGGCTTCAGGAATCTATAATATGACGGAAGCCGAGCGCAGAAAGCATTTTTTTGCACGCGGATATTTATTACAAGTAAAAAAATATTACGGAATCCGCTCTATTTACTATCCCGGTTGCACGGGTGAAACAATTCTGGAATCAGCATTTGATAAAGATGAAATTTTTTACCTTGATAAAGTTATCAAACGAAACGATAATACCGGCACTTCAGTAGTCGGAGATATGCTTGCACCCCCATTTCCTGAAAATACCTTTGATGCCGCATATGTGCAAGACTTGCATCTTCACGAGGAAGGGAGAGAACACTCACCGCAGGAAAGACTAGATGCAATACTAAGTATGGTGAAAGATGACGGAATAATTATTTACGGTAAAAGAGGAGCATGTCCTATTTGGACAAAAGAATTGCCTTTTTTAAGAAAACAAGACTCAGTACTTACCGAGGTTCGTCTTCCATTCGCGCACGAAGAATTTGCTATTTTCCAAAGAATCTAAGCCATAAATTGAGGAATTAATTTGTTGAAGATACTGCTACTTTATCTATATCCTCTTTTGCTCGCTCTTCCCCCTTAAAAACCCTACTCCATAATCGTCCCCTCATAATCGTTCCTTCATAAACTCTAAAACCTAACTATTATTGTTTCCATGTATCAATACATGGAAACAGGGATATGAAAAAAATTCTTACCGGTCTTTTACCGGTCTTATTGTTTTAACTATTCTCTTGTCTATTATTATTGTCTATTATTAAACTACCATCTATTACTTAAACCACCCCTTAACAAACAGCGATCCACCGTGAGTTTTTTTAGATTTTAAAAATTCTTTATTTTCCTTCTCCATTTCTGCATACATTTCCCTGATTGCTTTGGCTAGTCCCCCGTTTCCATTCTCAAGAATATTTTTTATTTTTGAAACTGTTTGTGTGCTCGATTTTGTAATATTTGCTATAGTTCGGATATCGTTATCGCCCTGAAGCAACAAGTGTGCGATGTGCCATCTCTTTTTTATCATCCTTAGCTCCGAAGGAGTAAGGATATCTTTTAGAAAGAGCTTTTGTGATTGAGAATCTTTCAAAGAGATCAGTGCTTTATATAAAAAATGGACGTCTTTAATATAATTAGTACTTTCAAGTTCCTCTTTTGGCTTTGACATATTATTAGGTTAACCTCCTCTCTAACATTATTCTAATATCATACAGTTGCGTTTTATAACTAATGCTACCATATCTGTTTCCGTGTATCAATACATGGAAACAAGTCAAAGCAAAAAAATAAAATTTGGGGGATAATAAGAGAATATAAAAACTATAAAACAAAGAGGTATAGAAACTAGGAAGTATAGAAGCCAGAGAATAATAAGATAATAAATATGAATCTGGCGGGTACGTCCCCTTCGCGGATATTTAACTTATAAATGAGGACGGATTAACTTGTATTGTCTGCGATAACAGCGGTTTGCTCTGCTTGCTTTTTCTCCCTTCTTCTCATCAACTTCACACAGCTAGAGCAAAGCTTTACGCGCATAGTACGAGTACCCACCTTCATTTTTTTAGAATGCAGATTTGGTTTGAAAGTTCTTTTTGAGCGGTTTTTAGCATGAGAAACTTTATTCCCATACATAATTCCTTTTCCACAGTTATCGCATAGCATTGCCATAGAGTAGTATTATACAGAAAATGAGCTGAATTTACAATTTCTATTTCGCGGAACTTTCTCCGTTTGACCAGCCCCATCGCTGACCAGTTATCTCAAGTATTGATATCTCAAAACCCTCCCCCATAGTCGTTTCGCTTATAGGAGCTGAATTAAGTTCTGCTGTTGTAGGAGTTAAACCATGGGTTTCAAGGTGATGGACAAACTCCCTAGTCGGCATGGTTGCAAAATAAGGTCGCCTCTCGCTCATAAAAAAAGTTTACAAAAAAAAATTCCAATTAGTCAATACCTTCTTAATTGTTCGCCAAATTCACGAATTTGTTTGCGAAATTCACGAACTAGAATTTAGAATTCGTTTGTATATTATTCCGTTAGATCCGAAATACGCTAAAATTCCCAGTTTTTTTCCAGTGGTTCTCAAATACATTAAGACTTGCTTAATATCAGACATAGTTACCCTATTCCCTTTTTTAATTTCAAGAACTATCGAGTCATCAATTAAGAAATCTAGAAAATGGCGGCCAATTTTTTCACCCTCTAAAATAATGTCAAACGGAATCTCTCGCTTAAATGGGATCTTGCGCTTCGTTAGAAATTTCTCAACTGCACGCTGACAATATTTCTCATGATAATTGCCTCCTAAATTTTTGTAAGCATCAAAAAGGGTACCCACAATTTGATAACTAAGCTCTTTAAAAAGGATTTTCTCCACGAATTCATTTTCGCATTTTTCGCGACGTTTTTCATTCGTGTCTTTCGCAGCCTACTTTAATTCCACTTTTGCGCCTGCTGCTTCGAGCTTAGTTTTTGCCTCATTTGCAGTATCTTTATTAACAGCAGTCATCACTTCTTTTGGTGCAGTATCAACTAAGTCCTTCGCTTCCTTAAGTCCGAGTGTCGGGACGAGTTCGCGAACCGCTTTAATAACTGAAAGCTTTTGTGCTCCAGCTTCTGCGATTACGACGTTAAATACTGTTTGTTCCTCCATTGGCTCGCCGGAGCCTTCAGCGGAGGCGGCTGCTGGTGCAGGGCTCACCATAGGAGCACTTGCTTTGACATCAAATTTCTCTTCAATTGCTTTAACCAGCTCTGATAAATCGAGAACTGACATGTTTTCAATTGCTTTGAGTATTTCTTCTTGTTTTAGTTTTGCCATAAATAACTCACCACCTTTGTTAGAAAGCGTTTGCGAAATTTTGAGCATTTACGCTTTCTTATCATCCGCCATAAATCGCTCTTCAAGCCGTGTTCAAAATTGAACTGAAAAGGCTTGAAGTAAGATTCGGCGGATTACCTAATTCTTAGTTTTCTCGACTTCTTTTAATGCAACGGCCAAACTATTTATAGTATATTTAAGGTCAAAAGCAAGCTTTTGCATCGGACTATTGAGAGCACTTGCCAGCATCGACAACAGCACTTCGCGGGCCGGAAGATCCGCTATCGCCTTTACCTTATCGTCCTCAATAATTGCATTCTCGAATACTCCGAACTTTATAACTGGAAGTTCGTACTTCTTGTAAAAATTCATCAAGGTCTTGGCGACCGCCGCGGCATCGCTATATGCAAATATCATCGCGTGAGGACATGTAAGCCTATCAGAGGCATCAATTTTTTTCTCCTGAAGCGCGATATTGAATAGGGTATTTTTAAGAATAGCTATTTCACCATCTAACTCACTGAGATTTCGCCTTAATTCCTCTAAGGCTTGGTGTGTCAAACCGTGATAGTTAACGAAAAACACCGCCTTTGAGCGATTTAGCTTATCTTTAATTTTTTCTAATTGTTCTATATTTTTCTGACTTGGCATGATAGTAAAATAAAAAATTAAAAATTTAGTATAAAATACCTAAAGGTAGGAGTAACAAAAAAGCTCCCTCAAGGAGCTTGCCTAACTAAATATCTTTTATTTTTTATATTTGATATTTAATTTGAATATCTCCTCGGTAGGTCTTATTGTTCGTTTACCCTGAGGTATTCGAAGGGCCTACTGTCTTTGGACAAAAAGTATTGTAACAAAGAATTTAGCCAATATCAACTGGAAAACTAAACTACTTCATCGATCTTAAGTCTGGGTTCCAGTCTCACATAAACACCCCTTACCTGAACATTATTGCCGTCTAGCATTTGCTTTATCTTCTCAACTGCTTTTTTAATATCGGCTTTGTGCTGTTCAGCATCAACCGGATTGCCTGCGCACTCTTCGTGTCCGTGAACTACAATTCCATGGCTCTTATGTTTATCTACAGAAACTAGAATCATCTTTTTAACTGAATCGTGCTCATTTGGGTCTAACTCGTCATGCGCGAATAAGCCGTCGAGCCCCGCTTTTGTCACAGTATCCGCGTATTCTGCGCCAAAGATAAGAGACGCGTATCTGTTTACTGCTTTTTGAACGCGCCCGTCCATGCATCCAACTGAAGTAAAAAATGTTTCTCCTGCGTGTGCTTCCTCTGACATAATTTTTAAATTATAGCCGACAAGCTATAATCATTCAAGTTCTTGTAATTACAAAAATATAGGTCTATAATATTTTTTTCTTAAATTTATATGAATGAATCTGAGCGGATGCGTCACGCTGAGGGCGGTTCAAGAAGATCTTTTGAGGAACGCTCGCTTGCTCTGGAGCTCGAGCAAATCGAAATTACTCCTGAAAGTCTTTATGAAGATAATCAATCCGAAAAGGCTCGTAATTTAAGGGCTGAATGGAGAGAAAATAGAGCGAGGGGAAATCTAGCTGTTATAGACAAATGCTCAGACGCCCGCAGTTTTGAAACCTCACCTGAAAACAGCACCGTTATTCCGTCAATTGCCGCCAGCGGTCCCATAGAGCCTTTTACCCGAGTATATGAGGACAACAGAAGCAAACTAATTATCGAAATGTCACATTTTTATATTCCTTCCTTTGAATTTGGTAAAAACCCCGGAGGATGTGGGGGCCGCACCGCTAAAGCTGCACATATACAAAACGGAAATGGAGATCCTGAAAAAGAAGGAGACATTGATAAATTTATTAGGGAAAACGTACCTCACTCGGATGTAGTGATAAATTCACTGTATCGGGCATCTCTCATTGCTGAAAAAACAGATGAGAAATTGGTCGCGGCTGTCGCCCAGGACCATTCTTCAGGTGCCTACTATGTAATTGGGTTTAGCGAAAAGTTGCCTTCTGGCGCCTTAAAAAGTGTTAGCGCAGTACCCTCTCATTTGTTATTTGAAAACCTTTACGATCCTAAGACGATATACGGGGAAGGCATACCGTATATCCACAGGCAGGAAATACCCGATGAATTGCGTGAGGTATTGGAAGCAAATGACAAAAGGGTCCATGAGCTTTTCTTAGAATTCCCAGACTATGCAAAGACTCAAAGTATTCAGAACCCCTCTACACTAATCATGTCAACGAGCATTAAACCAGTAAGAACTAGATTCCCCCAAACGTTCGGTTTACCCGGCTCCTTTTTTGAGATTCGGTTTGGAAGAAAAAAAATTGACGATAATGAGATAGTTGATCCAAAAAGCTTGTCCTCAGCTCTCAATCAGGCTCATTATCCGATTGAACACAGTGCTCGAAATCACGATGATAAAAGCAAGGATTTTTCTAGGACAGGTAATATTCTTATAGATACAGGTGATATCGATCTGTCGCTTGATCTTGCCTGTGAACTTTCGGAAAAACCATGGATGCAGGAATGGATGAAGCATCCGGAACACAAGATAATAGTTTCACAAACCAGAGGCGGCGAAATGACAAAGGCCCAATATCTTACTTAGAGACTATTTGTCTTCCATTTTCCGTCTTTGTTTGAAATTATTCCCATAAGCTCCATATTGGAAAGTACTGTCATTAACTTCCACATCGACATCTTTGTTTTCTTATAAATATTGTCAATTGATGCCGCTTCGTGTTCTAGAATTTCATAAACCCTTTTCTCGTCTTTTTTTAGATTTAATTTTTTATATGTATTTTTTATATTTAATTTTTTATTTTTTATATTTAATTCTGAGATTATGTCCTCCCCCGAACTTACCAAAACCGCTCCTTCTTTTAAAAGCTTCAATGTGCCCATCGACATTCTTGAATTTATGGGCCCCGGAACGGCAAACACCCTTTTTCCGAATTTCAAACTGTAATCTGCAGTAATTAAAGACCCCGAATCCTCGGCCGCTTCAGTTATCAAAACGGCCAAACTCAAAGCGGCGATTATCCTGTTTCTCGCTGGAAAAGTCCCGGCATTCGCATTCATACCAAGGGGATATTCCGAAATTACCAAACCACCCGAGTCCAAAATATTTTCGTATAATTTCTCGTTCTCACGCGGATAAGGACAATCAACTCCGCAGCCCAGAACCGCTATTGTCTTTCCATTATTCGCCAAACAAGTTTTATGCGCTCTGCTATCAACTCCCATCGCCATTCCTGACGTAATTACAATGTAATTACGTGCCAGTTCGGATACAATTTTTTCAGTAACCTCTCTTCCATATGACGTAATTTTTCTCGCGCCCACTACCCCAATGTTATTTTGCTCAAGAAGCAAATTCTTATTTCCTTTTGTGAACAAACCTATCGGAGGGCTGTCAATTTGGGACAAACGCGGGGGGTAAAATTTATCTCCAAACGGAATAAATTCTACTTTCGCTCTTTTCAGCTTTTGTAAATATTTTTCAAAATCAAACTCTTTCCGAAAATTATTGAATTTCAAAAAATTTGCATTACCAATTCCCAAGCTTTCAAAATCCGATAGACTTGCACTCCAAGCTTTTTTAGCCTCCCCAAACTTTTTTAACAATTTCTGAAAACTTTTGGGACCCGCTCCGGGAGCAGTTGAGAAACCCAAAACATAATCCTTTTCCTCCATACAGAAATCATATCAAATCTAAAGTTTTTAATACTACAGATAAAAAATTGTCATTAACTTCCATTCGTATGTTCGTACGAATATACGATAATAATCTATATAAAGCTGTGTTCATGATTGTCATCTGTGATAAAATTAAATTTCATTGAAAATAAAACTTTTGCAGTTAAATATTTTTCAGGGGAGGTATTTAGATAACATAATAGATTTTGTCAAAAAAAATGATTTTGATATCCTCCACTTTCAGGAGGTAACGGGCGGAGGCTATTCAGAAGGCGGTATTTATTATGTCCCGGAAAAATTTTTAAAGGAGGTAAAGGGTATTAGATCCAAATTATCTTCAAATGAAAAATACATAGGAATTGACTGTTTTGGGGAAATTAAAAAAAGACTTTCATATGAAGGATTTATTTCGAAAAATGCGATTATGGATAATGATGAGTCGTCCTATTTTGGCAATGCCACTTTTTATAAAAAAAATCTTAAACCGGAAGAAAGTAGAATATTTACCATTAAAAAAGCGGCTCAAATGCGCTCTCTTGATGAATTTAATCCTAAAACCGTAGGAAGATCTGTAGTTTTATTAAAATATAATTTTCCAAATGAAAATATCTGGTTTGTAAATACTCATCTTTTGTGGGGGCCGACTTCTTTTGATGATAAACCGCGTCTTAAAGAGGGGAAAATGCTTATAGATTATCTTGGCAAGCTGGGTGAGTCGTTTGTTCTTTCCGGAGATTTTAATTTATCAAAAGAATCGGAAGTTATTGAAGGACTATCAAAAATCTCCGTGAATCAAGCAAAGAATCTGCCAAACACGTTAAATCCTGAGGTTCATGCGGCAAGAAGTCTCTTTCCGCCCGGCCTTGCTGTAGATTATATTTTTACCTCTCCTCAAATAAAAACCGCCAATTTCAAGCTCGTTGAGAAGCCAAACCTCTCCGACCACCTGGGATTATCTATTGAAATTGAGGTCTAAGAAGCGTTTTCTATTGGATTTAATATTCTATTTCTCATTCCTGAAGCCTTACTCCATGTCTCATAACTTATCTCAAAATAATTTCTGATATTTGCTTCCTGTTCCGAAAGTAAACTGCTATTCATAGCCCCTGCCCCGGAAGAATTTCTAAATAGTACTGACGCTTTTAATTTTGCTAATTCACTAAAAAATATTTTTCTTTCTCCGGGGTTTCTAAAGTTACTTGCGTGAGAAAATATGCCTGATTCCTCTATGCTTGTATCAGCAAAAGCTTTCGCCGCTTCTGCAATCTGTGCTCGTACATCCTCAGGTACCTCTGTCTGTTTTTCGCTTTTAGTCGCGTCAATATAAACGCCGCTTCTATCGGTGTGAATAACAGAACTGCCTATAGGAGGAATTTCTCTTTTTACGAATGGTGCGGGAGTCTTTTCATCCCGACTCCCTTCGGGAAGTTTTGGGAATTCTCTTTCCTCAATTTTAGGTAATGCTCGTTGTTCTGTTACCGCTTCTTCCACCATGCCTTAACTATATGATTAAAACAGTAAATTCGTCAAGTCTCTACTTTTTCTCCTCAAAATACCTTCCGGATATTTTTAAGTTAACTGTGTATCATATACTAGTATATGATACACAGAACAAAAAAGCTCTCTATTTGTTTTCAAAATAATCAGTCAGAATATCTTTTGCTATAATTGACAAACCTAATCCGTTACTGAAATAATTACTTTATGGAACCTGTAGATAATACTCTTCCGCCTATTGAAAAACCTGTAAATCAAACCATTAATCCTTCGCCTCCTCCCGCTCCATCTCCGTCCCAACCAAAGAAAGGCTTTCCAAAGATGTTAGTCGTTATAATTGTGCTTTTTTTACTTGCGACCTCAGGGGTCGCGGGATATGTTATTTTTAGAAATCTAAACCAAACAAATAACTCCCAAGAAGTTGCGTGCACTATGGAAGCAAAGATTTGTCCTGATGGAAGTTCTGTAGGACGAACTGGACCTAACTGCGAATTCGCACCCTGCCCGACCGTAGCTCCCGACCCAACAGCAAATTGGGAAACTTATACAAATACTGTTAGGGGATATCGCGTAAGACATCCTTTGTCCTTTAAAATTATTGAAACTCCTAACTCTCCTACTACTATGGAAGAGGTTAGTTTACAAAAAAACGTAATAATCGGTCCAGGAGCTCAAGGTGGTGAAACCGCTTTAAGCGGTATCATTATAAGTATTAGTTACTTCGATGCTCTGGACATTTCAGAAGAAGGACTAAAACAAACCTATGGCAACCAAATAACTATTGTTCAAACTGTTCTGGGAGATAAACCAGCTATTGAAATAAAGGGTGAATTTATAAAAGATAGATATTTATATATCACTTTAGCGAATGGCTATTTAAGAATCCAAGCAACAGATGCTGACAGACCAATGGATAGTGAAAAATTAGAACAATACCTACCTACTGAGAGAGCTATTCAAGAGGAAATTGACCAAATCTTCTCCACTTTCAAATTCACAGAATAACTATACTTCTCGACTCGCTACGCTCGCTCGAAGAATATTGTTCGAGCTTGTCGAGAACCTACCATTCCTTCTTCCATTCCCCTGATATCAACTTTCTTTTCTTGCTCTGATTCCAATCTTTTATTTGTTTTTCTCGACTTCTTGCCAATTCTAAATCTGTGTGCTCTTCTAGATAAACAAGATTTTTCACCCCGTGTTTGGATGTATATTTTCCGCCAAATTTTGAAAGATGTTGTTCATATCGGACTTCAGGTTTCCACGTTAGTCCTGTGTAGTATGTTCCATCCAAACATTCAATAATATAAACATACCATTTCCACTGCTTCATAGTGCTTCTCGACTCGCTACGCTCGCTCGAAGAATATTGTTCGAGCTTGTCGAGAACCTACCTTAACCCTTCTCGACTTCGCTCGAAGAATAAAATAGTTAATTCTTTCCCTCAAAATACTCGGTTAAAATTTCTTTAGCGATTGGTGCCGCGACCGCAGATCCTTCTCCCCCGTGCTCTACTAATACCGTAACACTAATTTCAGGATTGTAAAACGGCGCAAAGACTGTAAACCACGCGTGCGGATCTTTCTTGTCATACGTTTCAGACGTACCTGTTTTACAACCGACAGAAATTGCTACCGGCTTTTCATCTTTATTTTTTTCAGTCGAGGCGCTCGCGCTTGCATATCCCTCTTTAAAATCGAGTCCATCAATCTTCAAATCGTTATTTCTAACCGTAAAATCAAAAAACGGATAGCCTGTTCCTCCCCTTTGACACGCTTCAATCATCCCTTCCCGAACTAAATCCAAATTATTTTTACTGATAAAATCTTGCCTTATCACCTTTTCATTTTCCGGCAATACATGTGGTCTATAAAGAGTTCCGCCGTTTGCGGCGACATTTGTCATCGCATTGAGCTGAAGAGGAGTTACCTGCAAAAATCCCTGTCCTATACTCATGTTATACGTATCCCCCAAATACCAATCCTCGCCGACTACTCTCTCCTTCCACGAAGGGCCGGGAACAATTCCTGCTGCTTCGCCCGGTATATCTATGTTTAAAACTTTTCCAAAACCGAATTTCCCTGCCCACTCCGAAAGTTTTTTCGGACCTATACCTTCTGACAGAACATAAAAGAAAATATCATTAGACCGTCTTATCGCGCCGACTATATCTAAAAATCCTTCCTTGCGGCCGTATTGAAGATAATACCAGGTTCCGAAAGTTGTACCGCCTATAGTTCTTGTACCCGTATCTTCTATTTCCGTATTCTTATCAAGTACCGACTCTTCAAGTCCGGCTGTTGCCGTAACTATTTTAAAGGTACTTCCGGGTGCATAAACTCCTGCGATAGCACGGTTAAGAAGAGGTTCTTTTTTTTCATTTAAAACTTCCTCAATAGTTTGATATCCTCCATCGGGTTCGTATCCTTCACTTTTGGTAAATAGATTCGGATCAAAAGTTGGTTTTGACAGAAGGCCAAAAATTGCTCCGCTTCTAGGATTTGATACCACAACCGCTCCCGATTCTACGTCCTTCATCGCATCGTAGGCAAATTTCTGAATATTTAAATCGAGCGTTGTTATAACGTTTTTGCCGGGAATTGAAGGATCTTCTCCTAAAGTTCTTATATATTTTCCATTCGCGTCAACCTCTATTAACTTTCTTCCGTTTTCTCCGTGCAAAAGCCGTTCGTATTCTTCCTCAATTCCCATTCTTCCTGTAAAATCAGAGTATCCATAATCATTAAACTGTTCCTGAATTATTTCATCCCGATTTAATTTTCCTATATAGCCTAGTGTGTGGGAAAAAATGTCTTTATATAAATATTCTCTTTGCGCAATATTTATAACCAGCTCTCCTTCAGCGGCTTTTTTTAAAGCCTCGTCATTTGTAATCCATTCTGTTTTGCCTTTGTTTATAATGCTAAATGTCGGCGTGTTAAGAACGAGTGCTTCACCATTCTTGTCAAAAATAATTCCTCGCGGCGCGGGTATTAGTGTAGTTCTAGTCCTATTTTCATTTGATAATCTATCATAATACTCACCCCTAACAACCTGAAGAGTTAAGAGCCTTAAAACATAAACAACAAATAAAATCCCTAGTAAAAAAATTGGAAATCTTCTTGACAGTTCAAGGCCCCCTTCATTTTCATTCCTATTTTTAAAATGCTGTTTTTTTGTATGGAATACGTGCTCCGAAAAAGCGTGTCCAATATCTTTTTTCATAACGAAAAATGCTTAACAGGCAAGAGCCTGTATATAATCCAAAAAATGGTAAGTAATAAAACCGTGCGTACTAACCCTCCGAAGGAGTACCCAAATATAATAGCATAAGAAAAGGTTCCTATAGCGCCAAAAAGTATATAAACTAAAGTATCTCTTGACCCCAGATATATGGAATACAAATTAATAAAAATCAAAACTACTAAAACGGACAGAAGCGTTGCGCCTATTGGATTTAAGAAAATACTGTCTCCAACAATACTTAAAACAGCCGCCGGAATAAGGTATCGGAATCTGTTTTCGATAGAGAAAATTAAGTAAGTAATTAAAAACATTAAAGGAAATGAAATAATTACAAGCTCTAAATAAATTGCAAGAAAAAGAATAATTAAAAGAACCAGTCTTAACTTCATCCGTTTACAATCCCAAAATTACAAAAACATTAGCTATTTGTGAAAAATCCACTAAAGGCTCTACTCGCGCGCTCTGAAGTGAGGATGTTTCCTCCTTATCAATTGAACTAATTTTTCCAACATTTAAGTTACTTGGTACTTTTATATCAAGACTATCTATTTCACCCATAGTTACAATAACTCCACCCTTTTCAAGCCTATCTGTAATTAATACATTTTCAAGAATCATAAAAGAATTAAAGCCTCTTAAAATTCCTCTGGCATTGGTAGGGGGATACTTTACGATTAGTGAAGTTTCGGGATTAAGAATTGTTATAACTTGAGAAATATTTTCGGATGTTTTATTTATAGTCCCCAGCAGTGTATTTCCGGCAACAACAGCCATTCCTCTCTTAACTTTCTGATTTTCACCTGCATCTATTAAAAAAGACTCATATGCCCCCCGCCCCTTATATCCTATTATTTTTGCAGGTAAGAGCTGATAATTTTTATCAGCGTTTTCTTCAAATTGGCTTCTTAATGCCTCGTTTTCTTTTTTTATAATCTCAAAATCGGAAAGCTTTTCTGTCAGTTTTTTATTTTCTTCCTGAAGCCTTGTTTTTTCATCAACTCTTCCTGAAAATATTAATGCTCTTGTGCTCGAGATAGAATTTTGAAAAAAAGAACTAACCGTTTTAACAATAATTGAGTCTCTAAACATAAAAAGCGAAAGTGAGATTATAAAAAAAACTACTAGAACCTGAATTGACCTTTTCCGCATAGTGCTTCATTGTAGCGCCACAATATTTTTTTTGCAATAAAAAATAGCGTATGTGAATTTATTGATAGAATAATTTACCCCGCACCCAATGCCCCGTTCGTCAGCCCGCCCCGCTTCGCGGAGCGAGGCCGGGGAACGTGGGTCAACTCCTTGCTCGCGAAGCGAAAAACCAGAATGCCCCGACCGTAAGGTCGTGGGTGCGGGGTTTACTAATTATCCCGATGTGCAGCCTCATTGCACTCCCGGTGTGTAATTGGGTAAACACGAGAAGCCTTTTCCATACCGTCCCCGGCGGACATGTCTCGCCCTACTATGTTTTGTAATAAACTTTATAAGCTCAAGCTGGGCGGGCGAAGACTAGAGTTCTTTTCCAAGTAGTTCCCGGCGGATAGCAGGTTTGTAAAATAAGCTCCTCACCCTGCCCGCGCTCACTAGTTATAAACTCTACCTGGTCAGGATTAACAATTTCAGTTCTTTCAACGAGATACTTATACCGTACGCCTTGAAAAAAAATATTTATCTCGTCCCCCGGCTCAAGTTTACTTATAAGATAAAATACCGCATTATAGCGTCCTACATTCCAGAAGTTGTCAGCGCTGTGCGCGAATAAATAAATAGTTTGCCCCAGTCCGGGGAAACTCGTTCCTTTCGCGTGCGCGACCCCGAGACCCAGTGCGCGCAAATACTCATTTTCGTTGCCCGGGTCGACATTTTCGATGATATTTGAATTCGCGCCGATTTTTGGGATAACGACTGAAAATTCAGAGTTTTTGGGAAGTATAATCTTTTCTCTTTCACCCCTTACAATTGATGCGAAAACGTTATCCGCCCCTTCCGGACGTCTAGCGAGCTCTTCCAAGAGCTGTCCGAATCCTGACAGCTCGGCCCTCTCGCTATCCTCGGGCAAAACATATTCGACGCCAAATATTTGTCCAAGCTGATATTCTGTCTCGTAGTAGGCGGCAGGACCGAAAGTAAAAATAAGGCCAAAAAGAGTAAATAAAATTAAAAAATTTGAAATCGTTCTTAGAACCAAAAATTTTACTATTTCGCCTCTTCTCGCGTGATGTGTAATGGGGGACAGTTTTGCCATAATGCTTTTTTACAAAAAGAAACTCTAATTTCTAAGCTTTAAGTTCTAAGTAAACTTTCAATTCTCAATTCTCAACTCACAACTCTCAACTTGTATTGTCTTCCTCCTCTGATAATATAAAAAATGGATTTTTATCAGCCATCCATTTAATAATAGCGTTTCTTAAAACCGGAGGAACAAATTTCTCATTTATAACCTCTCTGGGAGTAAGCCAGCTAAACATCAGGTGTTTTTCTCTCGAATTACCGATATTTCCATCGATTTTTGTCTCAAACACAAAATTTATTTCGTGGTTTAGCCTACCATCCTGTCTAAAGATATTCTCAACAGTACCTATAAACTTACTTTTATTTATAATTAAACCTGTTTCCTCCTTAAATTCGCGCAGGAGTCCTTCCCTAATATTCTCACCGAACTCGACATGCCCTCCCGGAAGGAAAAAATAGTCGTGGCCAAATGTTCTGCAAACAAGTATTTTTCCATCCTTTATAACCAGCCCCCTTACAATAATTTCGAAATTATTTCTCATTAATCATATTATACTAAAAATACCGCACTTCCCGCCTTTTTAGTCGGGGCTCGCCAAAGGCAAGCTTGACATAAAGCCCTTTTTTGTCAATAATAATTGCAATATGGCGGAAGATATAGACTTTGAACACGGAGCAGATAAATTTGTAGGAAACCAGAAAGCAATAGATAGGGAAAGTGGTAAAAAAGCTGGACAAGGAATTGTTACAAAAACCGCGTTGGGCGCGGCCGCTACCGGAGCTGCCCTCACGGCTGTAGGAGGAACAGACAACGCAGTTGATTTAGGTAAAGAAGCGTTGGATCACACTTCTTCTTTTACACAGAAAGTAGAAGATGCCCTTTCTCCTGATGTTCCCTTCGAAGAACACGATACCAGACAAATAATAAGGGGGTCTGTCAACGTGGAGTTAAATTCTGAGCTAAAAATCAGAAAAGCACCTCATGTTTCCTTAAATAATGAACCCGGCAATGTCGTTGATTTAAAAGATATCCGCTTCGCAAACCCAATTATAGGCCCAGACGGAAGATTAACGTATGAACCGCTTGAGGCAGTAAGCGGTAAAACTATCATGATTGAAAATCCTGAAGTAGCTTTTGGTCAAGACGTATCAGGAGGCGCGGGATATGACGAGAGCGGTAAATGGCTAAAAATACGAGTAATGGATGAAAAGGATAATATACACTATGTATATACGGCCATACAGCCAGAAACATTTGAATTCGTTCGGCTTAATGAAGGGTCTGAATTTATTAACCTTGAAAAAAAACAAGACGCCCAAGGATTGAAATTAGTTATTGGAGATAAGCCTCTTCCCGCGCCGGAAAATACTGGGAAAATAACATACTCAGCAGAATAAGCTAAATAACTACTTCTTAATATAAATCAGCGAGGATAAAATTATTAGAGCGAATGCTGTGGCTGACATCAAAGGAATTGTAATATATCCAAACTGCGCAAATTGAATGGTACTGCATTTAGCAATCTCTTCAGAGCACGACAGAACTGTCGGAAATAGCTGCATTACATAATGATAAACTGCAATTACTCCTCCTATAACAGAAAGCGGCAAAACATACTTTACTACCCCTCTATCATTTTTAATTAGAGAAACTAAAAGAATAATAGAAATAGGATACATAAATGCTCTTTGGTACCAGCAAAGCCTGCATGGATCAAATCCTGCTATCTCTGACAGGAACAAACTTCCAAGTGCGGCTGAAGACGCAACTATGAATGCAAAGGTCAGCGCGTTTGATTTAAAAAGCGAATAGTATTCATAGAGCTTAGTTTTCTTTTTGGGCTGAACAAGTAAAATCACTAAAAGAACCACAGTCAAAACTTGGCCTAAAACGGTGAAATATCCTAGGGCAGAAATAAATGAGCTTACTAGGGTGTTCATAAATCTATTTGGGGAGAAGTATTATCTTCCGCCGAAGGCGGTGAGCCTGTCGAATCCGCTGACGGTGTCGCAGTTTCCGAAGGAACGGTTTTTTTCTCAGAAGTATTAAGTATTTCATCAATTACCGCCTGAAATCCTGAAATGTCTGAAGGATTATTTATAAATACTCCATTCACAAAAAACGTAGGCGTCGCGTTAACTCCGGCGCCAATTCCCTCATTTCTCTGGTCATCAATTTTTTTCTTCAAAGACTCGTCATTTAAATCTGCGGAAAATTTTCCCATATCAAGCTCAAGTTCTTTCGCGTATTCGCTAAATTTATCAGTCGCGTCGGGAAGATTAGACCACTCGGCTTGCCTTTCGTAAAGCAAATCGACCATCTCAAAAAACTTATTCTGATTATTGGCAGCCTCCGCCGCAACCGCGCTAGGTATCGCGTTCTTGTGAATTGATGAAATGGGGAAGTGTTTGAAACTAACAGCAAGCGACTCGGGATAAATATCAAGAAGTGCTTTTATAATAGGATGATACTGCTGGCAGGCTGGACACTGCAAATCCGCAAACTCGACCAGGGTTACCAGCCTTGCGTCAATCGGCGCGATTGAGCCTTCTTTTATACGAAATTCGCCGGAATCGCTAAAATTTCTTACAGTTTCTGCATCACTGCCTTTTGATAAGTTTGGATTACTGTTTTTTAAAGAAACTACTAAAAATAAGAAGAATCCGACAAATACAGTTACGATGGCGCCTATAGAAATCCATTTTACCATTGAAGATTTGTTCTCGATATTTTTGCGTCTTATCTCCTCGATTTTGCGCATTTCTTTAAGTTCCTTCTTGCTCATTCCATCAGCCATACCGTTTATGATACTTTAGAATTATTGTCTAGTCAATACGAATATGTCGCAATTACTGAACGCCGCTCGAACCTTTTTTGAACAAAATCCCGACTGATTGCCGCGCTTCGCGCGGCAGAAACGAAACCTGATGCTCGGGCGGGCAAAAAGGAAGGGGGATGTGGGGAAGGAATTTTTGCCCGCCCTCGCTTTCCAATTCCGATTTTTCCGCCGCCGCCGAATTTCGTGCCAACGAAGTTGGTGCGCCGCATTTATTTTATATCATATTCCCAGCCGGGCTTCCATGCTTTCGTCTTGCGCCAATCCTCTACAAATGCATCTTCCCATGTTTTGCCTTTAAGCAAAACATCGAGCGCGAGTTGCGGAGCTTTGTGTGCAACTATGGCAATACTTTTGCCGTCATAGTTCTGTTTTAGAAAATTTAGGAAATCGGTAATTCTCTTTTTAACATCCTCATAACTTTCTCCACCTGGAAATTTCTCAGTTATCGTTTTTTCTTGCATTGGCTCGACAATACTCGACGGCTTAGCGTTGTATTCGCCATAGTTGCACTCCCGTAATCTGGCGTCAGGAATAATCGGCACAACACCCTCAAATGTAAGTTTTGCCGAATCGACGGCTCGTTTTAAATCCGAGCAAAACACAACATCAAATTTTTTGTCTTTGATTTTGTCTTTTAGCTCGATTGATTGCTTCACTCCCAACTCTGAAAGCCCGACATCATACCAGCCGGAGGAAATTTCTTTCTCGTTGTCGGTTGTTGTGCCGTGGACGAAATATGTAATTTTTATTGCCATAAAATTTATTTGAATAATCTCTTGTAAAATTCTTTTCTGCCAAGCGTATCTAGATATTCAATTTTCCGTTTTTCGTAAAAATCCTTTGCATTTCCTCTCTCAAAATACCAAATGCAATCAAACATAATGCTCAACTTGAACGCATCAAATAAATGTTCTTTTTCGTTCTTGTTCAATAGTCGATATTTCATATATTCCGCCACTATTTTTCGGGCTTCCGAAAAATCAAAAACATTTTCATCATTTTTGAATTTAGTCCAAGTACTCCACTCAAAAGACTTCACAAAGGGATTGATTAGAGCAATAAGGTCATAAACCAAAAAGGTATAATTTGCATCGTCAAAATCTATCAAAGCATTGAATTTGTCATTTTTGAAAAGAACATTTGAAAAATGAAAATCACAATGACAAACTCCTTTTAGCAAAGATTTTGGAAGTTCCAGTTTTAATAGCTCACTCTCAAACCATTTTAATTTTTCTCTTGCGTTTGCCGTATTTATCTTTTTCGCTTCCTTACGAGCAAGCTCTCTGCAATTTTCAATATTATAATTTAACCTAAATTTTGTATTCCTTGGTCTGTAATTTTTCGTGATGTTTTGCAGTTCAGCGACTTTTTTAACGAGCTCATTTTTTTGACTTTCATTAGGATTTTTTAAGTGCTTGCCTTCAACAAATTCAAAAATAATAAATGGTTTATCTTTGTAGGTACAAACAAATTTTCCATGTTTATCTTTAAATTGAGCGGGACACGGATAATTCTTGTCGGTTAGGTGCTTGATTAAGTCGCTTTCAAACAAAACAGAATTTTTGGAGCGATTTTCGTAATATCTGAAAACGAACTTACCTTTTGTTGTTTGCAGTAGAAAATTTGTTTGCACTGCTCCAGTAATAAAAGGTTTTGAGCTTTTATATTCTCCTAAATCATAATCCGAAAGGATTTTGATAAAATCGTCTTTTAAAAATTTTGTTTTTACAGCCATATTATTTCAATAAATCATTTACAGAAACGCCAAGAGCTTTGGCGACTTTGTGAACTGTCAATAGCGAGGGGTTTCTTTTTCCTCGCTCTAAACCGCTAATATACGACCTGTGGACACCTAAAACTTTGGCAACATCGCCTTGGGATTTGCCCTTTTTAAGGCGAACCTCTCTCAATTTTTTACCGAACTGCAAAACTTCGTTTTTCATAAAAGTTTTATCCACTTGCATTGATTTTATCAAATGTTATATGATTGGTCTATGGAGAGCAATTATATAACAAGCAAGGGGAGTAAAAATTCTGTTGTGTGCGCACGGGAGGGAGGGGCAAACACAACTTCATATTTTCCTGCGGCGCATTTCGCAAAGCGAAATACGAAATTCGGCGGCGGCGGAAAAATCGGAATTGGAAAGCGAGGGCGGGCAAAAATTCCTTCCCCACATCCCCCTTCCTTTTTGCCCGCCCGAGCATCAGGTTTCGTTTCTGCCGCGCGAAGCGCGGCAATCAGTCGGGATTTTGTTCAAAAAAGGTTCGAGCGGCGTTCAGTAATTGCGAC
>Ga0210057_1002156_pt1 | contig 28568 bp, 31 predicted proteins | sample CryGeyCG2114_010_2_FD_183968 | JGI IMG/M metagenome (GOLD analysis project Ga0210057, IMG submission 183968) | Groundwater microbial communities from aquifer - Crystal Geyser CG10_big_fil_rev_8/21/14_0.10 (SPAdes) (version 2) | ecosystem: Environmental > Aquatic > Deep subsurface > Groundwater ...
CTTGTGAAATCGAATAATTTAAATAGTAGTGAGTTATCATTTTTTCAAGGAAGAGGTGGGAATAGTGCGGAAAATATTCTATTTGGTCATCATAGCAATGTTTTTGTTATCTGCTACTGTATTGGCTGATTCTACCGTTTCTATCACACCGATTAAGGATCAAATTTCTCCTCAGGAAAAAGGTGAATACATCCTTAGGGTGCAGAACACTGATAATGTTATCCAGAAGTATAGTGTCTATTCCCTGCAGACTGGTCAGGGCTGGATTGTCGATCCTTCTCCTCTCAGTGATAAGATTTTTGAGTTGAATCCTGGTCAAAGCAAGGATGTCAAATTATTAGTTTCACCTTCACAGGTTTTTGAACCTGGTATCTATTCTGTACAGATCTCTCTGCAAAGCAACCTTGGCGATTCTTACACTCGCTCCTTAAAAGTTTATTTGGCAAAAGATCAGCCGTTGGTATATTTGCCTTCCCTGCGTGTTACCATCGATATGGATGAGAAGATTGATCCTAAAAATCCCCTACAGATTAGATTATTTGTAGAAAACCGTAATGCCCTTAACCTATCTGATATGCAAGTAAGGATTCAAAGTGATATCCCCGAATTTGAAAAAGAAGTATCTTTGGACTTGCCTCCTTTGGAGAGCAAAACTGTGGAATTCGCTATTACCCCTAATGAATTCCAACAGCCTAAGGAATACAAATTATTTTTCGTCTTTGAGAAGGACGGCCAACCAGTGAAGGTCGTGGAAAAAAAGATTGAGGTAATTGAATTGTTGCCGCCTTTCACTCAGCAAGTGTTCCAACGGGCCGTATTCTTGAAATATTTTCATGCTTTAACAGCAACTAATGAAGGTAATGTTGTCAACACGCAGCAGGTGAAATATCCTGTTTCCTTATGGCAAGGTCTGTTTGCCCAACAGGGAGGCAAGTTAGTCAAAGAAGACGGTCAACGTTACTTGGAATGGGAAGTTACTCTGGAACCAAACCAATCCACCAACATCAATTTTATCATCAACTATCGGATCATTATCTACGTCTTGCTGGTTTTATTGATCATTGCTGGTTTTTACTTCTATGTACAAACTCCTGTAAGTGTCTCCAAAACCGCAATCACCGCCAAAAGCGATGGCGAAGGTGCACTATCTGAAATTAAAGTAACATTAGAATTACGGAATAAAACAAAAAGACCATTAAGTGAAGTTTCTGTGCTTGACATCGTTCCGGCGATTGCCAACGTTGAAAAGAGCTTGCAGTTGGGCACTTTACGTCCGGAAGAGATTAAGCATCTGAAATCAGGTACTAAGGTAATCTGGTCTTTAGCTGAGATTGAACCATTCGAGCACCGTTTGATAACCTATAAGATCAAGGCTAAGTTAAATATTTTGGGGACTTTCAGTCTGCCACGGGCGAGTATTGAATACAAAAACAAAAAGGGGAAGAAAGGCAAGGCTTATTCCAATGTCTTTCGTTTGACAGCTTAGATAAATGCAGTTTCCAGTCTTCATTTCGCTGGATAAAAACATTTATATACTTAAAATCCTCGAATCCTAAACGGAAGAGGATTTTGGTATGCCAAAGGAATTAGCGATTCCTGTTAGCGTATTAGCAAGCTCAGTAAAAAACAACTATAATACTAAGAGAGGGTGTGAAAATGAAGGATTTTTTTTTACAATTAAAGGAGAAATTCTCCAAACCAGTTGAGGAAGAGGATCAGCACGTTGAACATACAGGTGACTATGTTGAGTTAGAGTCAGGTTCTCATAAAGAAGAACGATCTAAAGTTATGGTTCGTCCTTTTGTTATGGAAGAATTTGAAGATATCAAGGAAGTTCTTGATGTTTTGCGTGAAGGTTCAACCATCGCTTTAGTTAATATTAAGCCTCTGAAAGAGAAAGATATCGTGGAGCTTAAGCGAGCAATTTCTAAACTGAGGAAAACTTGTGAAGCTATTGATGGAGACATTGCTGGTTTTGGTGAAGATTATGTAGTAGCGGTCCCTTACTTTGCTAGGATTTTCCGTAACAGCGCTATGCGTGAAGAATAATTTTAATTTGTTTATATCTTTCTTTGTCTTTTTCTTTACAGTAAAATTTAAATAGTATCACCCTTAAATTCATTTTCAAGCTGACGTAGCACAACTTAGTACTGCGCTAATCCGATTTGGAGAGCAAGAATGCTAGGTTTTTAGGCAGGTATCTAGTTTCCTTGGCGATACAAAAAATTAAAGCTACGCCGTGGTGGCACAACTCGGTACTGCGCTAGACTGCTAAATACAGTGCAGTTATCTAGTTTCCTTCGGGATATCCCGGTTCAAACAGATTTCCCAGATCTGAAAGGGGGACTCGCGGTTATCTGCGTTCCCGCTCATAAGGTCTGAGGGTCTTTGAAAGTCCGGGCCACGGCGCTTTAATTTTTGTACAAAAAAGAGATTACCATTATCTTTTTTTTATCCCGGTTCAAACAGATTTCCCAGATTTGAAAGATGGACTTGTGGTCATCCGCATTCCCGCTCATAAGTACATTATTAAATAGTAGCTAAGTAATAAGGATTTAATAATAAATCAAAAATAGAGACTAAAATGGCTCTTCTAACCAAATCTAAATACATCATTGGGCTTCAATGCCCTAAATATCTCTGGATGATGTTTCATGATTTAGATAAAATTCCAAAATTTGATTTAGCAACGGAGTTTATCATCAAACAGGGTAATCAAATAGGGCAGTTGGCAAAGAAGCTGTTTCCGAATGGTGTTGATCTCCCAGAAGACAATAAAGATTTCAAAATCAACGTACAGAAAACGCAGGAACTTCTTAAGCAAAGAAAAATAATATTTGAAGCTGGAATTATTGCAGGAGAATTATACGCCAGAGCCGATATTCTTGTCCCGGCGGGAAAAAATGAATGGGATATCATTGAAGTTAAAGGTTCAACAAAAGTTAAGGATGAACATATCCAGGACGTTTCTTTTCAGAAATATGTCTATGAGAAAGCTGGCTTGAAAATTAGGAAATGTTTTCTTCTCCATGTGAATAATGATTTTCTCAAAAAAGGTAAAATAACCCCTAAAGACTTGCTGATTCAGGAAGAAATCACCACAGAAGTTAGTGAAGCCATTTATGGTATTCAAGAAAGAATTGATGGTATGATGGATATAATAAATTCGGAAGATGCTCCCGTTGTTTCAATTGGAAACGGTTGTAACAATGGATTAGAATGCGTTTCAGAAGATTGCTGGAATTTTCTGCCGGAAGGTCATGTTTTTGAGTTATATTATGGTGGCAAAAAATCTTTAGAATTGCTGGAAGCAGAGGTATATTTTATTAAGGATATTCCAGACGATTTTAAGTTAAGTGATAAACAGGAAATACAAAGGAAGTGCGCTAACACAGGTAAAACACACATTAATAAAGAAGGGATTAAGAAATTCCTAACTAGTTTAGAATATCCCCTGCATTATCTTGATTTTGAAACTTTCAATGTTGCCATCCCTTTATTTGATGGAATGAAACCATATCAGCAGATACCGTTCCAATGGTCATTACATATTGATGGTAGGAAACAGGTTACCCATTTTGAATATCTGGCTTCCAGCAAGGATGACCCCCGTGAAAAGTTTCTATTAGAATTAAAGAAAGTTTTGGGTTCATCTGGAAGCATTGTTGTTTTTAATAAATCTTTTGAGATAGGAAGATTAAAAGAATTGGCAGAAGCTTTCCCTGAACATCAGAAATGGGCTGAAGCAGTAATTTCACGGATAGTTGATTTAATCGTTCCATTTAGAAATTTTCATTATTACAACCCCCAGCAGAAAGGCAGTTGCTCAATAAAAGATGTCTTGCCTGCTGTCATCGGTGATAATCCTTATAAAAAATTAGATATTAATAATGGTGGGATAGCATCAGTTTCATATTATGAGATGATTTACAATGATGCTGAGGACAAAGATAAAATCAGGGAAGATTTGTTGAAGTATTGCAAGTTGGATACGGAAGCGATGGTTTGGATTGTGGAGGAGTTAGGGAAAATTATTCAACCATTTTAACTATGATAAATCAAAAAAATGGTTTATAACTTTTTCACTTCAAGACAACAAATTCTACTCCGGCTTCCTTGAACAGCTTAGTTCCAACGTCATCTGGATAGATTTTCTTGGCAATAACTTTTTTGATACCCGCATTGATAATCATCTTGGCGCACATCGTGCAGGGTGTAAAAGTAGTATACATGGTCGCTCCTTTAGTGGAAACACCGTTGTAAGCTGCTTGCACTATTGCATTTTCTTCAGAATGGCAGCAGATGCATGGTGCTGAATATACTCCTGATTTAATCTTGCCAAGATGCCTGAGGGTGCATCTTTCGCATCCTCCTGCGGAACAATGTTTTATTCCCTTGGGAGAGCCATTATAACCAGTAGAGATAATCATCTTGTCCTTGACGATGATCGCTCCTTTCTTAGAAGACATGCAGGTTGCTCTGACTTTGATCTGTTCAGCGATATTCATAAAATAAATTTCCCAGTTTGGTCTTTTATCTTGTAATTTATATAACCAGTCTTCCACTAGCCGATGAATTTTTTTGCTCAGTTCTTCAATGGTCTTATCATTGGCTACTACAATTTTGGCCATCTTGGAAACCGTATCTAACTGCTGCTTATGTGGATCCTTACTTTTTTCTCGTCCTTCTTTTTCTCTCAGCTCAGCTAAACTTTTTGGGTCTCCCTCCCTGGACCTTTTGATGAGTCTCCTGAATCTTTCTTTTTCCGGCGCTTGAATATCCACTAAGATGAAATCATCTCTTTTTTGCAGCACCTCCACTTCAGCTGGATTCCTGATGGAAGTAAAGACATAATTTTCACCATCTTCAACTTTTTCTAAAGCTAACCTTGCCAAGACATTTGGCCCTAATCTGAACCTTAGGTCATTACCGACTTCAATCATTTTTTCTCTGGTCGGTTCTTCGTCTCTTCTACTGATCTCTTCCCTGATCAGGTTGGAAAATGAAATGTGCTTAAAATTCATTTCTTCTAGAATTTCTGCGGCTGTATCCTTGCCGGCAGCGTAACTTCCTGTAATGCCGATTATCATCAATTTGTCTGGCGTAATAGAATTTAAATGGATTATTGTGTTCTAATATTCATACTAGTAAGCAGGTCTTTGATTTTATCTCTCAGTTCTTCCACTGATGTGGCATTGACCAATTCATGGGTCGCCAGAGCGTTAACAGTATTAAGCTGTTGAGCCTTAGGATTTTTAGAATTCTCTTCCGCTTCTTTCTCTTTTAATTCCTGCATAGTCTTTGGATCATGTTCTCGATTCCTCTCAACAATTCTTTGTAATCTAACTTCATCAGGAGCAGTAACTTTGACTAGGACAAAATCATCTCTTTTTTGCAGCAATTCCACTTCAGCAGGATTTCTGATCGAAGTAAAGACATAATTTCCTTCTTCCACCTGCTCCAAAGCTTTTTTAGCCAAAACTTCCGCACCAAACTTTTCCCTTAACTCATTACCCACTTCAATCAATTTGTCCCTAGTGATTTCTTCACTTCTTCTGGTAACTTCCTGACGGATCATGTCAGAGAAAGAGATATGCTTGAATCCCAACTTCTGCAGAATTTCCGCTACTGTATCTTTACCCGAGGCATAATTGCCTGTAACACCGATAATCATTTTTTAATCATTCTGCTGATAGTTTAAATATGTTTTGGGTATTTGATTATTTGATTACTTGATTATTGAATATCGAAAATTATTTAAGGCAAAATGATGCTTTTCTTCTTTATGTTCGATAATCCGCTGATTCTGATCAAGAATACGCAAAATGAATTTAGGAAGAAATATTTTACTCATGATCCTCAAGCTGAGGGAGAATTTAATTCAGCTAGAAATTGGGCCATTTACTTTAGTCATACCGGAAACAATTTTTCCCCTCAACCTTTGATCTCAACAGATTATGGTGAAAGAACCTGCTGTGTTATATTAGGGGAGAATTTAGCTGGATTGACTTACAACAACAATTTCCGCAGAGAACCACCTCTTGCTGCTAGACAATTATATTCAGCCCTGAAAGTTCATGGCGAAGAAAACCTTGCTGCTGTCTTGATTGCTGGCAATACAGATGACTTAAGATAAATCGAAGGTTTTTTAAGAAACAAAGAAGTCCCTGTTATTAGTAAGTTTATGGATAGTTGGGAACTTCCTGATGCACCAAGATTAAGAAAAAGTGTCTTGGTTATCCCTGAGAAAAGGGAAGTGATTATAAATGTTGAATCTCAGGGGTATATGTTTCTCACTCCACAACCCTTAAAAACAACCTAAAGATAAAGATAACATGTCTGGGAAATTTGTAGTTGTCGATGGTATTGATGGCATCGGTAAAGGTGTCTTTCTCTCTGCTTTAGTTGAAGAAGCAAAAAAAAATGGTCTGCGGGTCTTTGACGTGCACGAATTCTGGAAAGAACATGATTTCCATCCTGACCCACAAGAACTTATCGGCAATTATGATCTTGTCATTACTTCTGAGCCTACTTTCATCGGTATCGGTAAAGTAATAAGGGAAGAATTTATTAGCAGGAACAATCGTCATTATTCAACTGAAGCTATAGCTCAGGCTTACGCTTTGGACAGAATGACTCTTTACCAACAGTTACTTATTCCCTTACTTAAGGCTGGCCTTCATGTCTTCCAAAGCCGTTCGTTCTCCACTTCTATCATCTATCAACGCCAATCTGCTTTAGATGAAGGCAGAGAATTTTCCATCAGCGAAATAATGTCCATTCCCGGTAATGCTTTTTGTTCCAGATTCCCTCCTGATTTTCTGTTGATACCCACGATCAAAGACGTGCAGGAAGCTGTGCGGAGAGCGGAAGCAAGGGATAAGGATGACAATTGTGAATTTGAAAATCTTGCTTTCCAGCTTAAGATTAAAGCGCATTATGAAAGCAAGGAATTTCAAGAATTATTTGCTAATCTTGGCACGGAATTGATTTATCTTGATGCCGGTCAGACTTTAGAATTTTCCCAGCAACAAGCGCAAGAATTTTATCTGAAAAATTTTAATTGATTTAATCAATTCAATCAATATTGTCCCATTTTTTATAAGGACATCTATCACCGCTTTTTTCAAACATCTATCAGATTATTTCGCAAATTATTCAGATTTATAAAGAAATCTAGCGTCGAAACTATATTATTTAAGTTCCTACTCTGAGGAATATAAAAAAAATAAAATTTAAAATGCTTATTTTTTCTTTTTCTTGCCCATTGTTGTTTCTTCACAATGACCGCAACTTGGTTTGAAAAGTTTAAGCAAGCCCTTAAGAACTATCAATATTGCTATGAACGCAACCCAACCATCCACTCCTAACCATCTTGGCCAGAGGAAGGCGTTAAGCAGCAATAAAGCTCCAAAAACTATTTTCATTACACTATGGCATCGTGCACATATTCCACAATAACATTCCATAATATCACCTCTGGTTTTAAGAAATATTTTGCCATTTATTAATATATTGGTCAACACTCATTTTCAAAATACTGTTTTAGAAGAGTTTGGGCTAAAATAGCTTAATTAAAATAGCTTAAGACTATTTACTTAGCAAATCAATCCTTTCATGACTCACTTCTGTCCCTGAAACCGCATCGATCTTCAGATTTAGAAACTGCAATGCTTTGGAGATAAATGTAAGGTTCCATAATCTCTTCCCATTCATTTTTTGCAGGATGATAAAGCCATCACCAACATTTTCATCAGGGAAAACTAAGTTGAATTTCTCTTTAAGAACTTTCACCGCTTCCTCAAAACTTAGTGTTCCAGCAACTTCTAATTTTTCCACTTCGTCTTGCTCTTTCTTGAAAACTTCATCTTCTGCTTTCTTGGTAACTTCATCGTTAAGCACAAAAACCGTAACTTTGTCCGCGTCCGGTTCATAATAGCCGATTTCCCAATCACCTTTTAGGGCATAGTTGCTATCAATCGCTGAAAAAAAATGAGAAAGATAAGCTTGCGGATGCTCAGCGATGAATTCTTTGTACGCTTTACTATTTTCTATTTTATCAAGCATATTCCCTCCAAGTATAGCTGCACTTCGTACATCTAAAGAATCTGGTTTCCGGTTCATCGGCGCCTCTGGTCTGTTGCGTCCAGTAAGATGCTATGTCATTGTCGCATTTCTCACATCTGATTCTGATCTTGGGATTAGTATCCAGTTTTTCAATCACTTCAATTTTCTTGTTTTCTTTATTTATTTCCTTAATCTCGGCCGTTTCTTCTTCTGGCTGCTTAGTGAAACCGCAACTACAGAAAAGAATTTTCTTACCGGCCTTTTCCTTAGGTCTTAATATTGATCCACATTTAGGACAAAACATATTTAATCACCTTATTCCTGTTTGAAAGAACAATTGTGCTTTTATTTAAAAAGTTATTCATCATCAGGGTTAAGAATGTTTATAAAGAAGAGACTCGCCTTCACAAATTTTATCTTTGGATGTTTATCCCTAAAGGTTTCACTGCGTCGACAAATAATATTTTGACCCAACCTAGATAAGGGATCCTGGTCAATCCTTGGCCGAACACTCTCTCGGAACCGATCTGTTCTTCTCCATAAAGCCCAGATATACTGGCGCTGTTATGGTCGCCTTTTGTCTGGTAGAACGTTTCACCGTCTTCCTCCCAAGTATTAACTATCCTGTGGATAATCGGCTGCGGTTTTGTGCTCTGGAAAACTAAGATGTCTCCAATCTGCAAGTTATCTTTATTGGCTCTCCACAATATGATAACATCTCCTTTATCGAAGCCGTCTCTAAAAGGAAACTTAGCAAACTTTTCCTTGGTTATACCTCTATCTTCGTACCATTTACCGCAGATATCCCAGTAATTATCAAAAGATTCCTGAAAAGCATCGAACTTCTGTCCGCAGAGAAGGTCATCATGCAGCCCATGTTCCATGCTTTCGCTGACAACAGCGACAATCGGGAAATTCGTGCCTAAGGCAAGACCCAAAAGCGGATAAATAATGTATCTGATCACTAAGAAAGCTACTATGACATTGACCAGCCAACTCCAGAGGCTGTCATCTTTCCAGAACCAGCGCCAGGCCTTCCTGCTGTTTTCCCTTAATCTGCCAGACTTATTCGTCTTCATCTTAACAATACTACCATTTATCTTTAAAAAGTTATTGGAAGATGTGATAAGTGATTGTAATCAGTAATTGTAATGAGTAATTGTTATAAATAACCATAACAAGTGATATCTTACCATCCATTCTACAAAAAATCTTTTATACCTTGACCATTTACTCCTCAAGATGCTTATCGGTAAGAAATTATTAGCTGAAGAACAAGTCATCTCTTTGATCCAGAAGATTAAGGAGAAGAAAGAGTTAAAAGAGATTTCTGATGACTTTGTCAGAGACGAGTTATTCAAATATTTCCAGATCAATCCTAAATCTGCGGAAGTTATCAGCAAACCTAAATCAACAAGATACAAAAACATCGTTAAAGAGAATCGGTCTAAATTAAGAAGAGTTTACGGCTTGTTCCGGATTGATGAGCAGATCAAGAAAAGGAGGGGTCTAGTGGAACAGTACCTAAAGAGACCTTCCTCAAAATTGATTGCAGAAATTCTTAAGACACATTCTTCCACAGAGGAAAGGCTGCCTTATTACGTGAAACTTTATGAGAAAATCTTCAAGATTACTGGGAAACCTAAAGGTATCATTGATCTTGGTTGCGGGGTAAATCCTTTTTCCTTGCCCTACATGAACTTGCGTTCCCTGCAATATCATGCTTATGATATCAGCGAAGAAGAAATCTTCTCTTTGCGTGAATTTTTTTCTCAGCTTCACGCTAAAGATTCTTTTTTTCAGGGCTATGCTGAAGTTTTAGATGCGTTGCATTTTGCTCAGCTGGAAAAGTTAGACAAAGTTGATCTTTGCTTTTTGTTTAAGATGACCGATGTCTTGGATCGTGGCAAGGGTCATGCCGTAACAGAAGAAGTAATGCGTAATCTTCCTGCTAATTTTCTGGTTATTTCTTTCCCCACCAAAACCATGAGCGGCAAAAAGATGAATTTTCCACGTCGCAAATGGATGGAACTGCTTTGCCAGCGTCTCGGCTACAAATTCAAGACTCTCAATCTGCCCAATGAAATTTTTTATGTTATCAAGAAATGATTTAGTGTAAGTAGTCTATCGTTATTTCTAACAGGTCTTCTAACTCTTCCTTTGTCTCTATATCCAAATCGTCATTTTGTCCTAAGATTAATGGACAATAACCTCGATATTCAAAAGTTGTTTCCTTTGATAAACTAAGATCTAATCTTAGGTTAGCGGGCATTATGTTTCTCGCCAATTCATTATTATCAGTAGCCCCATTGCCTGCAATCAGCTCTTGCCGCGAGGTATCAAATACATCGTAAAGATAAAATGGGGTATTAGCTTCCCTATAAACATAAATGATGATATTTTTCATCTCATTTCAATTCTGCTCTTCCTTTAAAAATACTATGCAAAATCTTAAAAACCAGCTAGATTATTCCTTCAATATGGCTGGATATTATCATTTCTTGGAGCACACAGCGGATGTTCTTTTTGTAGCAGCTGCTCCAACTTTGGAAGAATTGTTTGTCCAGTGTGCTTTAGCGACGGAAGATGCTCAGGTTGATTTAAGCAAAGTGGGGGAAAAAGAAAAGTTGTCTTTTACCGTTGAAGGAAAAGATGAAGAATCTCTGTTGTTTAATTTCCTGGATGATCTAGTTTTCTATAAGGATTCGGATTTACTTGTCTTTAGTAAGTTTGATATAGAGATTGAAAAGACTGGGGATGGACTAAAGCTTACCTGCGTTGCTTTAGGTGAAAAACTTGACAACAAAAAACATGAACCGAAGGTTGATGTTAAAGCTGTAACCATGCATCTTTTTGAGGTCAAGAAGACTGATCAAGGTTGGGAAGCTAAAGTCTTGCTGGATATCTGAAATTCTAATAACTTTTTTAAATCAGGCTGTAAGTTGAAGTGATTTATGACTACACAAACAATTACACAAACAATAGATGAAATAATAGATGAAATTATTCAGACGATCGGTAAACCTGATTCAGCAAGAACCGAGTTTGTTATCAACAGGATACCTCAAGCAGCGATAGCTCAAAATTGTGCCGCTAGTGCATTATGTCTATTGGGTTCAGAGGAATCCGGACCAAAATATGCCCCCCTAACCTGGCTTGCTAATAATCATTCTTATTTAGTATTTTTTTTAGATGGAGGTGGGTATATCAAGTGCGAAGCAAAAAACCTTGCTAATCCTTATAGTTATTCCTCTGAATCTAATAGCTTTTCATATTTTAGAGTAAAACTTGGTGGAAAAGAATTTGATACTTGGGAATTACATCAATTATCCAAAAGAGATCGATATCAAGGATTAATCATTGATCCGTTTATCCAGAATGATTTCTTCAAAAGGTTAGACTATCTTCTTTCTGATGAGAAAATAGTTGTAGCAGTTTCATATAACTTTGATGCTGACTTAAGAGGAGATGGTTTCCATTGCGCTACCATTATTAAAAATTCATCGCGCTCTCATTTGCTTTCTAAAGATCACTATGGGCCACTGAAAATTGAACCTCTAAGTAGGGGAGGAATAACCTACAACCTTGAGGGGATGCATTTCCTTGCTATTGGTGGGAAGAACTTACCACTACTATAAATTTTTATATAGCTAATAATTTCCTATACCTATGCCCACATTATTTTCCTTAGCTGAAGAGATCCGCAGATGCACTGCTTGTCCTCTCTATAAATCAAGGTTATTAGCCGTTCCTGGTGAAGGTCCCAGTAATGCTAAGATTATGTTTATTGCTGAAGCACCAGGTGAAGAAGAAAATAGGCAAGGACTGCCTTTCATTGGCAGATCAGGAAAATTCTTGGATGAACTGCTGAAGATTGCCGGTATCGATCGGAAAGATGTCTTTATCACCGGGGCCTGCAAATGTCATCCGGAGCATAACCGGAACCCTACAGTTTCTGAGTTAAAGAAATGCAAAGAATTATGGTTAAATCAACAAGTGGCACTTATCAAACCTAAGTTGATTGTTGTCCTCGGCAGATCTGCTCTGAAATCCCTTCTTAACAAAAACAAGTTAAGCGAATTGCAAGGTAAAAAGATTACAGAAGGTAAGCAGCAGTATTTTATCACTTATCACCCCTCAGCAGGTCTGCGTTTTCCGCGGTTCGCTAAGCTCATGCAGGAAGATTTCAAAAAACTAAAAAGGTTAAAAAGGTTTTTATAGTAACTATCCCTTCGATAATTTATGGTCAATTACAGTTCTGGTTATTCCGCTGGTTACAGCTCGGGAGGGGTCTCTTACAACCTTAGTGGAGCTACCTATTCCCTTGGTCCAACCGCAAGTTATAGCTCCGTAAGTTATAGCATTAAAAGTACAAAATCAACCTGTTGCCGCAAATTTCTTGCCGGCGAGCATCGTCGGTGTCCTGGTTGTCCTACCGGATGATCACAACATATATTCTAAACCGCTGCTTGGCTTGTACCCAGTTCCACGGGAGTTAAATTTTGATTTATGTGGTTCATCATAAATGTTGGGTAATCTCGGATCAGAATATATCCCTACAGAATTTCCTAGAAGTAGGTAGTCTGCGTTTAATCTTAATGCAGGTGAAGTTTGGTATTCCGGCAGTCTACTTTCTAATCCTTTAGCACCGCCAGTTTTTATTCTTGGCATCTTGCTTTCTAGAACTTCAGCATAACCGCTGAATTGTCCTCGTTGCCTTCCCAAGAGATAATGGTTATTGCTGTCAGGTAATCTAATCGACTTTATGCTATTTAAGATTTCTGTTCTAACCTTGAAGTATTGTTGCCTGAGGAAGTCAGTGTCGTGCAGATCTGACATTTTTTATATATACCCCCTTAACATATCAAGAAGCAGATCGTGATGATAAGTTATCGGTTCTTCTATAGCCATTGTGACATTCTTGCAATTATTGTTTCTAGAAGATTTTTGTAATTTTAAATATTCCTCAAAAAAGTGGGACAAAATAGTCCGGTTTTGAGTTGTCTGGGTAGGGTGTAATGAAAATACTCTAAATTTAAACTAACCTCCTAGTGATTTTCTATTTAAAACATTTGTTTCTGCTTCAGTTTTTTCTAATTCTGCACTCCTCATTTTCCTTATATGCTCTTCTTCTTCAACGTCTAACTTCTTTGCATACATCTTAATCTTTTGAGCATTTGAACCTTCTATTTTTCCTCCAGCATTGAAGACATGTATTTTAAGACTAGCACCAGCTTCCTTCACTTCCGTTGCTGTTAAATCAATAGCAATATGAGATTCTTCTAGGGAACAAAGTTTATAACCCTCTTCAGAAATGGCTTCCTCAGCTTGTTTTATAAAATTTTTAATAAACACTTTAATTGGGCTACCAATATAAGTTGGTTCATTCATAATTAATCCCTCTCAATAATAAACCTATTCCCCTCAACGTCAGCTCCTAAATCCTGCCAACAAAATAGCCAATAAACAAAAAGTAGCGAGGGATGGATTTGAACCATCGATCTCCGGGTTATGAGCCCGGCGGGTACTCCTAGCTTCCCTACCTCGCTATGCTTAGCTAGAACTACGGTCTCTTTAAAAACATTTCCCATAATCGCCTTACAAAAACATTTATATATAAAATCAGTCTTATCAAAAGTGATGTTAAAGAGGGATAGAAAGAAAATAGCCGCTTGGCCGCTGATCATAACTGTAGTCGTGGTCTGTTTTGTTCTTTTTGTTGTTATCCCCTGGATTTTCTCTGCCTTTGACCATTCTCCTTTAGGTAATGTTGCAGTGATCCCTATCGAAGGAGAAATAACTGGGAATGGTGGTGCAGCCACTCTTGGTTCTTCAATGGTCTCATCAAAAGATATCGTTAGTTATATCAAGGATGCAGAAAATGATGTTCTGGTCAAAATTATTGTTTTAGAGATAAATTCTCCAGGCGGTTCAGCTGTGGCTTCCGATGAGATTGCTACGGCTGTAAAAAAATCTACCAAACCTGTTGTTGCCTTGATCCATGAAGTAGGCGCTTCCGGCGCTTACTGGATTGCCTCCGCTTCTGACTATGTCATTGCCAACAGGATGTCGATAACCGGCAGTATCGGAGTTATTTCCTCCTATTTAGAATTCAGCGGTCTGTTTGAAAAATACGGGGTGGGTTATGAACGCTTAGTTGCTGGCAGCAAGAAAGACATGGGCACTCCTTTTAAAGAATTGAGTTCAGAAGAAAAAATGGTTTTTCAAAGCAAGCTGGATCAGATCCATGAATATTTTATTGAAGCCGTTACTGAAAATCGTCATCTGAACTATGCAGATGTTAAAGGCTTAGCTACCGGCGAGTTTTATCTTGGTGTGGAAGCTTTAAACCTTGGTTTGATCGATCAGTTAGGTGATAAGGATACTTTAGAATCATATCTCCGGTCAAATTATGATTTGGAAGATATCAATTATGTTCGTTATGAGCATAGGCCAAGTTTGCTGGAATCCTTGACCGGCGTCTTCTCTAATTTCTTTTTTCATCTGGGAGAAGGTATCGGTTCCAGTTTTGTCGAACAAGGAAATACAATAAAATTAGTGTGAAACAATTAAATTGATGTAAAATGAGGGTGGTAGGATTATCAATAATCGTGGTCTTATTGCTAGCTTTTGCTGTCTCCGCCGTTGATATTGATCCTAAATTATTGCAGGAGTTAGAAAAAAATGGTACTGCTAGAGTTATTGTAAAACTAAAAGACCCCGTTGTTACTGTACCGCAACCTGCTGCCAGATCTTTTATCAATTCTCGTTCTTTGCGTGTAGCTGCCGTGCAGGATAATTCTGGGATCAAGAAACAAGAAATCAAGCAAGCTCAGGATAAAGTCTTAGCCAGAGTTAAAGATCAGGATTTCCAGCTGAAGCATAAATTAGAAAACTCTAACGTGCTTACTGGTGAATTAACTGCCAAAGGTTTAGCTAACCTTAACAATAATGAAATTGAGAGCATAACTTTAGATATTCCAGTTTCCATTAATCTGGCCGATTCACTTCCTTTAATTAATGGTGATTTAGTCCATGACTTACAAGTAGATGGTTTTCCCTTGACTGGTAAGGGACAGACCATCTGCGTGATTGATACGGGAATAGACTACACCCACCCCGCTTTATCTGGTTGTAATCCTGTAACCTACAATTTTACGGGAACTCCAGAATTGCTCTCCACAGCCATTGAGTCTGCTCATCCTTATGCTGATAATACTGATATAACTTTCAAGATCAACAAAACTGGTTATTCCAATATTGCTGTCCATTTCGTCAATCTTAGTCTAGAAAATAAAGGTGTTTATGATACAACTGATAGGGTAATTGTTTACGATGGAAACAATCAAACCATCGCAATTTATAATGGTACTGGAAATGATTTCTGGACACCTTATGCTGAGGGTGATACCATTTATGTCAGGTTTATTTCTGATCCATCGGTTACTGATTATGGTTTTTACATTGATCAGATTGCTAATGGAACCACAAATACCACTGTTGATTGGTCATCTTGCTCCAAGATTGAAGGTGGTTGGGATGCCTACAACAGTGATAATAATCCTCTGGATGATAATGGTCATGGCACGCATGTTGCGGGAATACTTATTTCCGATGATTCAACTTATCGTGGTGTCGCTCCAGATGCACATCTAGCTGTGGTAAAGGCTTTAGACAGTGCTGGTGATGGTTATCTTTCAGATTTTGATTTTGGTATAGACTGGTGCACTTCCAAGAAAGAGCTTTACAACATTTCAGTTATCAGCATAAGTGTAGGTCTTTTTAATGGTAATACTTTCAATAGTGCTTGCGATTCTCAATATAGCTCCACTGCTAATGCTATCAACACTGCCGTCGCCAAAAATATCTCAGTTGTAGTCGCTTCCGGCAACGATGCTGTCTCTAATGGTATTTCTGCACCTGCTTGTATAACTAATGCCACTTCTGTCGGAGCGACAACCAAAGGGGATATAATTGCTTCTTATTCAGATTCAGCTAACATCTTAGATTTACTTGCTCCAGGCAGTTCTATAACTTCTACTAAACTAGGTGGAGGTTTTGTCTCATTTTCTGGCACTTCCATAGCTACACCTCATGTCGCTGCTGCCTTCGCTGTACTTAGTCAATACTGGCAGGAAGTTTATCATACTGAAATAACTCCCGCTGAAAGATTGAACAAGTTCAAGTTGACAGGAAAAGAGATCTTAGACAGCAGAAATAATCTTTATTTTCCTCGGATAGATCTTCTTAAAGCCATCCAACCTTATATCAGCTTTACCGCTTCCTCCGTCGCTAATGCTACAGCAACCACAGCCACTACAGTATTGATCAACATTTCTTCTGATGTTCCCTTATCTTCAGCAGAACTTGAACTTACTTATCCTAATTTTACAAAAGAAAATTTCACTTTGCTATCTAACAATCAAACAAATTTCCAACTTGATTTAACTCTCGTAGAATATGGTGATTACTCTTATGTCGTTTACGGCAATGATTCAGTGACTTTAGGTCTAAGCGAGGAACGAATGCTAACCAAAAATAATCTTATCACTATCAGTTACCCTCAGGAAAATCAGTCCTTTAACTCAGTTTTCAGCTTAAATATTTCTTTGAGTTCTGAAAATCTAACTTCTTCATCTTACAACATTACTGATCAAACCGGTCAAGTTATCCAATCAGCTGCTAACCTCAACCTTGCGGCAGATGATTTTATTTGGTCTGATCTCGTCAACGTTTCCAACAGTTCTTATTCAGACGGTGAATATATTCTTAATGTTGTTGTCAATAACCTCGCTGGTGAAACAGATCAGGAGAGCCTTACCTTCATCGTGGACAAAACTCCACCTTCCCTCTCTGTTCTTAACGTAAGCCCTGCTGCCATCTACAAAAATTCTAATATTACTTTTACAATCAACATCTCTGATCTTAACCTTAACCTCTCGGCAATTTATTTCCATTCCAATTTCTCGGGAACTCTAGAAAGTTATCCTATGACCATAAATCTCGCTGACACTTATAGTTACACCTTAGCAAATGATTCTGGTTTGACCTCAGGTCTGAACGTATCTTACCATTTTTCTGCTGCTGACTTAGCGGGTAATCTTGCGGAGACAGAAAATTATTCCTTCCTGGTTTCGAACCATGCTCCGGAGAACGTAGCTATAAACCTTAGCGATAACATTTTTGAGGTAGGCAGCGCGATAATTTTCACTGCTTCAGCTGTTGATCTCGATGAAGAACCGTTGGGTTATAATTGGGATTTTGCAGATGGCACAACTAGCAATTCCCAGACCATTTCACACATTTATGAGCAGACTGGTACTTACAACATTACCTTGAATGTCTCTGATTTAATAAATCAGGATTCAACAAATACCCTTGTTACTATCGTTGATACACAACCTCCCGTCTTGCAATCAATATCTTATGATCCCTCTGTGCATATCGAAAGCGATAACAACCAAACTGTCACCGTCAATGTTTTTGATTATTCTGGAGTTTCCAGTGTAACTTTAACTACCAACACGACTATTAATTTTTCTTGTAGCACAAATTTAACTAGTTCTCTCTGTTCATTTATTTTAGGTAATCTAACTTTAGGGGGATACCAATTTTATCTCAATTTCACTGATAATATTTCACATAGTAATGGTACTATCAATTATTCCTTCACCGTAACTTCCTGCTTTGATGGTAGCAAGAATGGTGATGAGACTGGTGTTGATTGTGGTGGTTCTTGTAGCTTAGTCTGTCCTGCTGAACCATCTGACTCTTCCAGTTCTTCCGGTTCCAGCAGCGGAGGAAGCAGTAGTGGAGGTGGAGGTGGTTCCAGTAACTCTGCCACTCAAGAGACTGTAGCTACGGCAGCATCCAGCACTTCCCCTGCCGAAAATCCTGAAGAAACTGCCCCTGCTGGAGAATTTTCTCTTGCCGATGAAGAGTTATCTCCAGTCAATCCCTCCTATGAATTACCTTTAAGCTTAGTCAAGGGCGAGTTTGTCACCCTAAAATTGGATTATCCTGATTTACCGGTGAAAGAACTGAATCTGAAAGGGAATGATAACCTTCCTGTAACAGTAAAATTCAACTCTTATGATCGGGCTCCTGAGGGAGTGTTGCCTATTAAAAATTCCTTCAAATATATTGAGATAACTCCAGATGTAGGCAACGAAAAAATTGCTGATGCTAATCTGGTCTTTACCGTTTCTCGCGAGTGGTTAGAGACTAATAATTTTGTCCCCGCCGCAGTGAAATTGAAAGTTTTTGAGGGTGGCAAGTGGAAAGATGTTAAAACCAAAGAACCTTCTAAAGATGCCTTGACTGGAAGCGTTATTGCTGATGACAGCGCTAATCTTTATTATCAAGCTACTATTCCGCACTTTTCTTTTTATGTGATTACTGGAGATACGGAGGCGCCATTAAAATGGTATCATAAAATTGTTCCTAAAAATTTCAGCACACAGGAATATTTCTTAGCTGCTATGTTAATCTTTATTGTGATACTACTGGTTGTTTACTTGGTGGTAAAGGATCGGGATGAGTAAGGAAAAACAAGGAAAGATAAACTTATTTTTTTTCTGCATCAGCAACTAACTTATTTAGATTTTCAAGCGTCTCATCGACTTCTTCTTCACTCATGCCGTGACCTCTCAATCCCTCACCAACCGTTTCAAAACTGCTAGCGTGGCAGCCGAAACAATGCAATCCTATTTCCATTAAAGCGCCGACTGCTACCGGGAAATCTCTTACAATATCACCAATTGGTGTTTCTTTAGTTATTGGACCTGTCATATTGAAAGAATTATAGTTGATTATTTATTAAACTTTTGCCTTGAAAAGATCATCTAAATTATGCACGTTTTCTGCTCTGTCACAGAAAGCCGGCAAACCAATTTCTTCTGATAGCTCTATCGCTGCCTGTAGATTCCCTCTATATCTTACTCCAATTGCGGCCTTATGGAAATTTGTCCTCAATAATACATCCTTAAATTGCAACGGCTGGGAACTATTTTGGTTATATTCTGCCAATTTTTTTCTAAGTTCTCCCATGTTTTGATAGACAGTTAAGTCAGACTCGAATCCTAGTTTATGAAGATTTTGCTGGACTATTTTGTTTTCATGGTACGCATCGATTGCTCGCATATAAGTCATTCCATATTTATTAATTTCAACTTCCATCTCTGGGGTGATTTCTCCTCCTTCACCACATATCTCAAAGAATTTTTTGCCCATCTCTCCCTGTCTTAACATTGTTTTGTAGTTAGCAAAGATCCTTTCATCTTCACCATATTTTTCTGTCAAAGTTTCCCACATCAATCTGAAACCGTTGACTTCCGCATCAGTTTCGATAACTGTAGAAAATTCTTCCATCCTTTCTCTTCCCTCTAGCCATAATGCTTTTAGCTGGTATAGATTTATTCTTCCTTCTTGATCGTTTAATGCTGTATAAACTCTGTTGATAAAATTGGTTGTTTCTCCATCTTTTAGATTTATTTCACTCAATTCTGTCTCAAAAAATTCTTCCCTCAACTTAAGATATTCTCTCTCATTGATCTTTCTTCCATCTCTATCATAAAGGATAAATCCTTCCATCATGCCCTGTTCTCGCATCCTCTCAGCCAATGGTCCTTCACCTAATGCTTGTTTCATAAACATATCCATATATTGCACAATCATCTCCCGCCAGGTCATGCTTTGTTTGCTGGCCTTATTAACAGAATTTTCCTGGATTGCTCCATCAGGTTGGGACATGAGGTATACTAATGAACGATAATAAGCTTCCTTGTCTAATACTCCTTTTTCCATCTTTTCTATGGAATAATCCAACATGAATGTGGCTATTGTTGTAGCTAAAGAATTCCATTTAGTCTCAGAAGAGATCTGTCGGACATGTCTCTTTTCATGATAGACCACTTGTGTATTTATTGCTTCTTCAATTATCGGATCTTTTTCTTCAGCTTGTAATACCTCAACGTATCCCCTGCTTGGGTTACTGGGAAACCCATAAAATTTTTGGTCAAATACATGTGATACCCCTAAGTTGCCCGAGGCATAAATTTCACATTCGGGGAACATCTCAGCTATCTGTAAAAATTGTTGGTGATTACGATAATTTGCTGTGTGGATAGTTTTCTCACTGCTTATGATCTTTCCTCTACTGGGAACGAAACCTTTCTCTCTTGACAGTACAATGATCTCTTTAACAATGGATCTTGCTCCTGGTTGTTCATCAAGCCTATAGAACCTTAGGTCAAATTCTAGGTTTGTTCTCCTGTCTGCAACTTCTTTAGGATAATTTTTTGTTTCAACAGCCTTGCCACTAAGGAGGCTGTCTCTTAATCTTTCACTAAGGTTCTTGGCCACACTATATTCTAAACCTAAGCCCATCAAATCTGAATGTAAATCTGTAGCCGCGTGTGGTATCACACCTACAGTTTCTCTTACAACATTGTCGTTTATACATCGTTCTATCATCTCATCAAGGTAATCTCTGGAGAAATCTCTCTCTGCCAATCCGTTTATTCTTTCTTCAACAATTTCCCGATAATGCTTGGCCATCTGCAACAACATAGAAACTTTTTCTGGCGCTGCTTCTCTGATCCTGCTGACCTTATGCAGATCAAGCCCTAACAATTCTGCGTGAGCAGTGATAATCTTGCGGTATAATTGGTTCCCTTGATCATGTTCAGTCAATTTTAGTAACAATCTCTCCTTATCTTCAATTTCTTCTGCTAACATGTTTAGCAGAGTAGAACTATAATCAACTTCAGCAACTCTAAGCCTTGCAGCGTAAATACTGATCTTCTCCGCTCTTTTTGTGATTTCTTCCTTGACTTTTTCACCGCTATGGTTGAAGTAGTATGTTGGCATTTCATAAAATAATCTTTCTAATTCTTGCAGTATTGCAACCTGTGAAAAATTATCCGGTTTAACATTATTTCCTCTGCCAAACTTATCATCCCTAACTAATTCTTCCTGATTAAAGTTATGTCCTAATTCTTGGTGCAATCTTAGGGAATATCCATTAGCTACAACTACGGGCACACCCAAGGCTGCTATCTTTACGGAGAGATTTTTAAGGTTATCTTCTGTCGCCAAATTTCTAAACAATTCGTTTTCTATCAACTCTCCATTTTCATTTGCTGTATAAGCTGAACGTTCCATCAATTTGTCGATAACATCTTTTAACGAGAAAGAATCTTCTCCTCCTGTCACTGCAGCCATGAACCTTTCTTCAATAAATGTAAAATTAGTCTCTCCTTTGTTTATCACCAGGGGCTGCAGCAAGCTTTGTGAAAATACACCCTGATACAATTTAGCTATCTCCATTGCTAGGTTAATCGCCCGTGGGGATGAACCTGCGAATGCTTCTGCCCCCTCGCCGCTTATAATTATAGATTCTAATGAAGAATGAGCTGACAATAATACTTGGTAATCAGCTCTTTTATCTTTAATTGCATTAGAAAGTGTTCTTAACTTTCCTGCCGTGGTAAAATTATCAAGGTCATTTAGTACTCCGGAAACAAGACCTAATAATTCTCCATAATTTCTGACTCGATCCTCAGTTGTTTCTTTACCATCAGCTATTTTTTCTAGTTCCTGTTCGATACCAAAAATTAGATTTCTCGCTCCGTTCTTGATGAAAGTTATTTCCTCGGAACTATTAAATACCGGTAGTCTTCTTTGCCTTTTTTCCTTCTCCCGTTGTTCTATCTCTTTGTCAATGAATTCTAATTGTTCCTCTTCTGTCTGATCTACAAAATCTTCTTCCCTGTGATCAGGATCATTAGTCATATCTCCAAATATCTGCTGTTGGGTGGCCGCTTTTTCCAGTTTGTCGCCTAACTCTAAATGCATCTCTGCAATCTCTTCTTGTTCAGATGCGTATAATTTAACTCCTCTTTGAGTCAGATGTGTTACCATCCCCATCTCTCGGGCTGCCACATTTTGCTGCCTGTATCTTGTATTTACTGAGCGTAACACCGCCATAAAATTTAGATAAGAATTATCTAGGTGTAAATCCAGGTCTTTAATTTCCACTCCCTTCTTTTTTAATAAAAAGTTATGCTGCAGATAACTGATTTCTGTTTCAGCTTCTTCAATAACTTCTTGTATCAATTTTGGTTCGTATCCAGCTCTTTTAAAATCGGCTTCCAAGGCTGCCCGGGCATTCAGGTTCAATTCAGCCAATTTTACGACTGTTTCTGGCATCATAAATCCCAGATGCGCCATCTGCCGAGATTCTTTAGAAATAAATTCTCTTTCGATATCTTCAATCCGCTGGTCAAGATCTTCCAGATTTTTAATTTGTATCGGCGTCAGGTCTGGGGTATAAACCTCTGCTAGTTCAAGAATCCAATCTCTTTGCAAATTCCCCACCTTTAATATTAGTTATTCAACAGTTTATAAATATTATAAACATTCTGCATTATTCACTCTAAAACTCTTCTTTTTGACATAAACAGTGTTGAGGATGACATATCAATTCTAGTTTTTTGTAGAAGAAAAACCGAAACATTTTAAATCTCTGGGAAATTAAACAATAATTCAATTAAATGGAGGTGAAATTCTATGAGTTTAGGAAAAGTTTTAGGAAAATACGAAGATAAATTTTATTTTGTCTTTAGGATATTAGTGGGTTTTTTGTTCTTCCAGCATGGCGCGCAAAAATTATTCGGTTGGTTTGGCGCTAAAGGAACGGTGCCTTTAGTTAGTTTATTTGGTTTGGCTGGTGTGATCGAATTTTTTGGCGGATTGCTTCTGATAGTAGGCTTGTTTACCAGAACTGTGGCTATTGTTTCTGCTGTGAACATGGTTGGCGCTTTGATTATCGTCCATTTCCCGCTAGGTTGGTCACCGATCAACAACAACGGTGAATTGGCTTTGCTGTACTTCGCTGCCTTCTTGGTGTTGATGGTCAAAGGAGCAGGCATGTATAGTCTAGATAAGAAACTGTTCAAGAAGATGTAATTTTATTTTTTATTTTTTATTTTTTTTCAACTAATAATGGTGTATTTTTTAGCTAAATTGGTTTTTTGATAAAAAGTTTTAAAAATGATCCCTCCTAATTTTAGGGGACATCATTATTAAGATGGTATTTATTTGATGTGTGATTAGTTCAAATCTGTTTATTGACAATTTCACTTAAATTAGCTGAAATATTAAAAATAAGATAATGAGATATTTAGTTCAACAAAATAAAAAAATCTGGGTAGCAGTAAATGAGCATTTTCCTGAAGATGCTGAACAAGAATTAAGGAGAAGGACCAATGCTGTGCAAACTTGGTTCTTTGATCTGGATGAGACTCATGCTTCTCCCGGTAAAAAAATTATCAAGCGGGCTCTGGGTACAAACTTTTTTTCACCACGTTATCTTGGTTGGTGCGCCAAGACTGTTTGGAACTTGGCACGCCAAGGCAAAGCCGCTGAATCAGACAGATGGCAGGCTTACATCAATAATTTTTTAAGAGAGCAAAAAGCACTGGGAAAAATTGATTGATTATTTAAACCAGAATTTATAAGAAAATCTCTTTATGCAGGTATAGAAGAATTCTGTGGTTTATTCCCTCAAGCAGAAAAATTTTATGTTACCCGCAATATTGCTGAAGTTGCTGCCGCTTATGCGCAAGTTTTAAGTTTAGATGGTTATTTTGCGGAAGCAGACGATAAAAGTAAAGTTGTGGAAAAATATCTTCTTACTCATCCTCATCTTTCAAGATTTGGTGTTGATGGAGATTCTGAAGAAGATAGGGTGATGATCGATGTCTTAAAGTTCTACGATAAAGAAGTACTCAGTTTTTATAGCATGGATAAACCAACTAAAAAATCAGACTCCAATTTTGATGTTTTTGTCAGTAAGGACAGAACCGGTCTAGTCGGGTTATTGCGTGATTAAGGTTTTTTGAACATTAAAACTGATCCAATGTTATCTGCTTATTTTTATTATTTTTAACATCGATGATTTTAGAGATTGTCTGGAAATCTTTTTTCATCTCTTCCAGCATTTCCGGATTCCTACCTGAGTAAAGATAAGATGCCGGATGGACAACAGGTACAACTTTAATTCCCTGGAAATCAAAAACCTGGCCCCTGATTGAGTTTATCCCTGTTTTATTGATAATCCTTTCTGTAGCAAAATTGCCGATTGTTACGATAACTTTCGGTTGCATGACCTTGATTAATTTATCTAATCTTTCCCGACAATTCTCTACTTCATCTTTAGCGGGATTTCTGTTGCCTTCTGGATGGCACAGGATAGTGTTGGTGATGAAGATATCTTCTCTCAGTAAATTTATTGAGCCCAGCAATTGATCTAATATTTTTCCTGACATCCCGCAGAAAGGAATACCATTTTTATCTTCATTAGTTCCCGGCGCTTCACCGATGAAAAGAACATCTGCTTCCTTGTTTCCTGAACCGAAAACTACCTGAGTTCTTGATCGGCATAATTTTTCACATTTCTGGCATTTCAGGTATTTTTGTTTTAACTGTTCAAACATTTAATTTTTCACTCATCTCTCATTTTTAACATTTATGCTCATAAAGTTTTTAAAGTAGTTTAGCAGGATCATTTCATGACAAAAGAATTATCACTACAAGTAAAAAATTTTGCCCTTAGTCTCGGGAGGATCAATGATTTAAAAATACCTTACAGCGAGGCATTAACTTATGCCTGGGAAGCTGTCGTTGATCATGGTTTTAGCATGGTTGAACATTTTAAAACCCCCCATGAAGGTACTATTGAATTATCTCCTTCAGGAAGAAATGGGATGTCACTTTTAGTTTACGATGGCAAGCTAAATAGAACTTCTCCATCTTTCCATACAATAGTCAAACTAAGCAATAATTTTAGAAGACTTTTCTCCAAGGCTGATGATGGTTTATTAGAACATCCAAAATATTTTCTTCAAGATCAAAATATTGATTCACATGGTTATAATCCTTTAGGTCAAGGGATTGAAATATTTACCGCTAAATATGTCCCTAACCCTGCCGATTTAAACTTATTCCAAGGATTTATGGACATTGTCTTAAGATTACCAACCATTATGGAAGAATTTGCTAATACACAGAATAGATCAATTGATGATTTAGTAAAGAAATACCATCCTTAATATTATTTTTAGTAAATTTTATAAACAACCCCTCAATTTAAGCTTAAATGGAACAACAAGCTACTTCGCAGGGGAAAGTAAGAAGGTTTTTAAAGGAAACCAGAAGAGTCCTGCATATTACCAAGAAGCCTAATCGTCAGGAATTCATGAGTCTGTTCAAGATAACAGGGATTGGCGTAGCGCTTATTGGACTTATCGGCTTTGTTATTTTCATCGTCAAACAATTATTGTTATAAAATGGAAACACACATATTTGGATTGAGGACTGCAGCCAATCGTGAAGATCAGGTTGTTGATTATTTGATATCAAAATTACAGCGTGATTCTAAGGGGATCTTAGCTGTCATCAGACCACACGGTATGCGTGGCTATATCTTTGTGGAATCCACTTCTAAAGCTGATGCTGAGATGGCTTTGACTGGTGTTCCTTATGCTCGTGGTTTATTGCCAAGAGAGATACCTTATCCGGAAATTGAGCATATGCTGGAACAAGTTAAGGTTGAGATGAACATCAAGAAGAGTGACATTGTTGAGATTATCTCCGGTCCTTTCAAGCGTGAAAATGCTAAAGTTATGAGGATCAACAAGCAGAAAGAAGAGATTGTTGTTGAACTGCTGGAATCAGCTGTTCCAATTCCGATAACCGTCAAGATGGATTCTGTCAAGGTTATCAGAAGGGAAAGCGACGAAGAATGATTTCTTCTTTAATTTTTTATTTCATCCTTTAATTAATCCTTTAAAACACCGCAAGTAATAAAAACCCCTTATTTTAACTACCCCCAATAATGAAAATTAATACAACCATAGATTTATTTTCCGAGTATTCTATCCAACAGCCCCATGAAAGCTTTGACTACTTGAGAAGACAAGGACCAGTCCTTTGGAGCACCAGAATAAACGGCTGGGTAACTACAACTTATGAAGCAGCGCAAGCTGTCTTGACACAGCCGCATATTTTCTCCAGCCGTAATAGTATCTATGGCGATGATCTTGCTGAGAAATTAGCCAGTGAGCAAGTTAAACTTATCATCACCATGGACGGAGCTGAACATGCTCATGATCGCAAATTAGTCACTAAAGCGCTTAGATTGAGGGAAATACAAGAAAAATGGGCTGCCCGCGCTAAAGAAATCGTTCAAGAACAGTTGGATCATGTAGCAGGGCAGGACCACTTTCATGTTATTCGTGATTTAGGTGTGCCCCTTCCTATACGTGTTATCAGTGAAGTTTTGGGCATAGAATATGATCCTCAAAAAATTTGGCGAATCAAACAGTTGACGGATGCTGGAGCCTGTTATCTTGGTCATACCAAGAAGGATCGTTTTCAGCCAGAAGAAGATAGGTTCATGAACGGTGGAGCTTTAGAATTGCCTCGGTTTCTGTTCAATGAAATCAGCAATAAAAGGAAAAATCCCCGCAATGATCTAATCACCAAACTTCTCTATGAAGGTGTAGAGATGGAAAATGAAAAAGGAGAAGTAGTGAAGGAAACTATCAATGATTTTCGCATCATGACTTACCTTTCTCTGGTCTTGTTAGCTGGCAATGTTACCACGACCAATCTTATCGGTCAAACCATGAAATATTTGGCACAGGATCCTGATTTGCTGGCAGAAGTCCAAGATAATTATCAGAAAAAGCCGGAGGTTCTCAATGCTATGATTGAAGAGACATTAAGGTTGGATGCTCCTTCCAAAGCTGTCTATCGTAAAATCAAGCAAGATGTAAAAGTTTGCGGTGTGAAGATGAAGGCTGGGCAGCAAGTTTTAGTTGGCTTAGCTGCTGCCGGTCGCGATCCCCAGCATTATGACAAACCTAATCAATTTGATCTTTATCGTGATGAATCACCCCATTTGGCTTTTGGCGGAGCTGGTAATCCTCACTTCTGTCCGGGAGCGCATATCGCTAGGATGGAAGCAAAAATCGCTTTAGAAGGCATTTTGGCCAGATTTACTGATTTTAAAATACCACAAGGTTATAACATTGCCAGATTAGATTGGCCTTTGTTCAATGGGTTACAGGAATTAGAACTAACCTATCACCAAAGATAATCATTACTAATTTTGATAATTAATTTTTTCAAAAATTAAGAAAAATTCTAAACATCAACCATCTCGATTTCAATATTGAGACCTTCAGGAATCGGTACCCTCATCACCAATCTTAAGGTTCTTTCATCGGCGCCAATATCGATAAGCCTTTTGTGGATTCTCATCTCATAGCGTTCCCAACTGGCTTTTCCTTCACCATCTGGAGACTTTCTGGTGGTAACCTTAAGTTTCTTGGTAGGTAAAGGAATCGGACCTCTAAGGTTGACTCCAGTCTGATCTGTGATCGCTTTGATGTCGCCACAAATCTGATTGATCTTGTCAATCTCGGTACTTGCTAATTTTATTCTTGCTCTTTGTGCCATGTTTACCTACACAACAAAATAACTTTTATTGTGTTTTTAGCTCTAGGATTGGAGGTTATTTATAAAGATTTCTATTTTTTAAGATTAACGGTTTGTTGTCGTGTCTGTTCTTTTACTATGGCATAAACTTTTTCATTGAATCCTTATTGTCTACCTACTTTTGCTAATACATAACCTGCAAATGCGCTGATAATAGCCACAGGAACATCTCTTATATCTGCTGAGCCAAGTAGAATTTGTGGCAAGACTGTTTCTCGCATATTTATGACTTCAAGCTTTTCATCCATGTTGAACTAAGCCATAAATAGCAGCCTGATTCATTCCTGTCAACTTGTAGGTCGGCAAATATCTCTTTGTTTAGTGGGAGAGAAAAAGTAATGGCTTTTGCTAAATTTAAAGTATCATCTCTTTCTAATTCTTGATGTATATTGTTGTGACGAACATGATAAGGTACTAAGAAATCTTTTATTGACAGATTATGCGTGCTTCCGGTATAACCCAATTCTTCTTGATCATCAACAACGATTTTCAAGCCTTTTCCTTCGCTCCAAATTTCTTTCATTATAGAATTAACTAACCTATAATCATGTCCGGCTAGAACATCTCCTAAAAAATCTTCTCCTAACCTTTCTACTTTGCCTAACATACCTTTAAATTCATCTGATCTAAAATAATTGGTTGCTGCCTGATAAATTTGTGGTGCCCAAACAACATATTTAGGGTCTTCAGCTAGCTTCTCCAAATCAGCAAGCGTACTTCCATTTTTCCAGCCATCTAGAACTTCTGCTACACGTCTTAAGTAATCAGGGTGGTATCCAATCATTATTTTTGATTTAGCATCGTGACAGTTAAATAATTTACGCAACAACAAGAAAAAGAGTAAAATAAAAAATTAGAAAACTTACAAGGTCTTCTTAATTAGGTCGATACACATACCAGCTGCTACAGTTACGCCAGAATCCCGGATAGCGAAC
>Ga0210057_1002157_pt1 | contig 28566 bp, 26 predicted proteins | sample CryGeyCG2114_010_2_FD_183968 | JGI IMG/M metagenome (GOLD analysis project Ga0210057, IMG submission 183968) | Groundwater microbial communities from aquifer - Crystal Geyser CG10_big_fil_rev_8/21/14_0.10 (SPAdes) (version 2) | ecosystem: Environmental > Aquatic > Deep subsurface > Groundwater ...
GAAGGCGCTGAGATATTTTTAGACAGCCAGGGAATTCTGGCAATGCCGATTCTTATAGACCCGTTGGTAATGTATTGGAACAGAGACATTTTAACTAGTGAAGGGCTTGTCCAGCCACCGGAGTTTTGGGATGAATTCTATGATTTATCACCTAAATTAACTGTCAAAGACAGCGGACTCAATATAAGAAGGAGTGCCGTTGCTCTCGGAGAGTTTATAAATATTTCCAATGCTTTTGAAATTTTAAGCGCTCTTATAATGCAGGCTGGTAACCCTGTTACCGAGAAAAGCGGAGGCCAAGTAGCGGTGGTTTTGGGAGAGGCTATGGGATTGCCGGCTTTGCCAGCCGAGCGAGCTTTGAGTTTCTACACAGATTTTTCGAATCCTTTGAAACCTTTCTATTCGTGGAATCGGGCTAACCCTTGGTCGGAAAATTATTTCTTGTCTGGCGATTTGGCGGTTTATTTTGGTTTTGCTTCAGAACTTAATGTTCTACGTGATAAAAATCCGAATCTTAATTTTGACCTGGCTCCTTTACCTCAAGTCCGTGATTCTCAAAGAAAAACGACATACGGCAAGATGGTAGCTCTAGCAATAAATAAAAACTCACCGAATATCGGGCCGGCTTTTACCGCGGCGACACTTCTTTCGAGACGTGAGAGCGTTTTAGTTTGGAGTGAAGTAACAAACTTGCCACCAATAAGAAGGGATCTGCTTTCTCTGCGTCCGGAAAGAGCTTATATGGAAGTTTTTTATGACGGTGCGCTTTCTGCCAAAGCCTGGGTTATTCCTGATAGGATTAAGGTCGGCGAGATTTGGAAAGAAATGATAGAGTCGGTAACCGGAGGTAGAAGTCGGACTCGGGAAGCTGTCGGTAAAGCCACCGGAGAATTAAAAACATTGTTTGAAAAAAGGTGAGATAATAATTTTCAATGACCAATTTTCAATTTTCAATGAATAACTCTATAAAATATTTCTTATTTTTTACGACAATTATTTCAGTTTTTTTTGTTCCCGTTTTGGTTTTTGCGCAAATAGTACCGTGTACGGACGATTGCGGCTGGACAGAGCTCATTCTCTTGTCTAGCAATATACTGACATTTCTCATAGGTATATCTATTCCTCTTTCTGCGGTTGCTTTTGCTTGGGCAGGGTTTATTTATTTGACGGCGGGGGGAAATGAGGAGAAAATTAAGCAAGCCCATAGTATTTTCTGGAAAGTAGGGGTCGGATTAATTCTCGTTCTATCAGCTTGGCTTATTGTTTGGTCTATTACTTCTGCTCTCCTCAACCAAGATTATATTCTTTTGAAAGGAGTGTAATAATTTAAAACTATGAAGAAAAAAATGTCATTTCTGATAAAACTCGCCTTAGTTACACTCTTTATGTGCAGTAGTTTTTTAATTTCTTCAGTCTCTGTTTCGGCCCAAGGAGAGGGAAACCCTCCTAAGCTAGACAATCCTTTAAAAGAAAACTTTACTTCTCTGACTGCTTTCATTAACGCTATCCTTGAAAAAATAGTTCTGCCTATTGGTGCAGTCATAGCAGTCTTTTTTATTATCTTTTCGGGTTTTCTTTTTGTTACGGCTCAAGGCAACGAGGAGAAGCTTGCTAAAGCCAAGACAGCTTTTCTCTGGACCGCGATTGGCGTGCTTATTCTTCTTGGCTCGATGGTGATTTCGAATGGTATAGCCGAAACAATTTGCCAAATTGGCTATGTCCCGGGTCTCTGTCCCAAGCCGTAATTTATAGCTTATGATTAAGAATTTAAAAAACAAAATTTCACTTTATCTTTCCTCTTTCCTCTTTCCTCTTTTCTCTTTCCTCTTTTCTCTTCCCACCCTATCTTTCGCCCAAGGCGCCCCCTCGGAACCTCCGAAAGATTTCGGAGAATTTGCAGGTATTGTCATGGACCTTATAAGTCTCGCAATACCGATTGTTATCGGCCTATCTCTGATTGCTTTTCTTTGGGGTTTGACCGTATTTATCCTTAATGCCGATAACGAAGAAAAAATAACAGAAGGAAAAACTTTCATGGTTTGGGGTGTGATTGGTCTTTTTGTGATGGTGTCTGTTTGGGGTATTATTAATCTTTTGACGGGGAGTTTCGGTTTTGATTTTATTTTTCCTCAGCTTAAAACATCCTAAGATAAATTATGAGTCTCCAAGAATTACTTTCCGATTTTTACTCCCTGCTAAATTTGATAGTGCCGCTCATAATGGGCCTAGCTCTGGTTTTCTTTTTGTGGGGAACCGCCATATTTATCCTCAATGCCGGCAATGAAGAAAAAAGAAGCGAAGGCAAGCAGAAAATGTTTTGGGGGATTATCGCTCTTGCCGTAATGGTTGGTGTTTGGGGGATTGTGAACCTTCTTGTGACAGCTTTCGGCATAGAAGGTGTTTTCCCCAGATAGCTCTTATTGATTCCCAGTGTTCACATCTCGGCATTGACCCATTTGTCATCTCGTATTATTATTTTAGTAGATGAAAGGTCGCTGTGCCCCGTAGTGAGCTTCGCTCTACTACTTGGGGTGAGTTTAATAATTATTAATTATTACAAAAATAAATGAACAAAAGACTCGCTCTTCTTTCAGGAGCTATCGCTACTGTTCTTCTTATTCCGTCCGCCATTGTTTTTGCGCAGGGTTTTGAAAATCTGATAGATTTAGCTTCAGATTTTAAATCGTTGCTGAATGTAATAACCACAGTCATTATTAGCTTGGCTCTAGTGTTTTTTCTTTGGGGACTGGCAATATTTATTCTTTCTGCCGGTGACGAGGAGAAGAGGGAACAGGGCAAGAAGGTTATGATTTGGGGCGCTATTGCTTTTACCGTGATGATCGGTATCTGGGGCATCGTTCAGTTCCTTCTAGACGCTTTCGATCTTTCACAAGAAGAACCTCCGTTTATACCAGGTGTGCCTGACGCATAAAACTAAGGTACTGAAATAAGGAGAAGCAATTTCTAAAAGGCCTGACTGCCGCAGGCAGGCAAAGCAAAATTATGACCGAACTGATCTACAAGGTTAATAGTGTTATTGTCAATCCGTTAATACTTCTTCTTTTTGGAATCGCGCTTATAGTTTTTCTTTGGGGAATATTTAGATTTTTGTCGGAGTCTTCCAGCGAAGAAGCACGAGAAACCGGTAAGCGAAATATGCTTTGGGGAATTGTTGGAATGTTTATAATGGTTTCCGTATTCGGGATCATAAACATTATTCTCGGGACTTTCGGGATTGATACACCAACCGGAATTATTCCTTAAATAAAATAAAAAAATATTTCAAAAACACCCCGGATTAATCCGGGGTGTTTTTCGTATAAAAAATTTCAAGTTACTCAAAAGACTAATTTCTATTATAAAAAAAGAAAACCCTCACGCATTGCGATGCAATGCGTGAGGGTTGTTTATTCAATCTTGACCCACATGGGAACCCAAACACCTCCTGTCTGAGCTTGACTTCTCCAGGCCCCTCGGTAGGAGCCTGGACCGGCTGGTTCCAGATACCAATCTCCACTGTCAGACTGTCGACCGGCCTTGTTAGTCTCAGTCCACCATCGGCCGTGCGTGTCTCGTGTGTCCCATCGATACTCGGCGAGTTTCCCGCCATAACGGCTGTAGCTCACCATTTCAAAGATCTGAGAATCGTTTCTCGAAATCTTCACTCGATTTACGGAGAAACGATTGCCGTCCTCGTGGGAATAGAGAAGATTCTTCATCCCCTCGGGCATTTGCCAGGATAAGACTCCTGTCATTTCCCTGGCATTTTCCTCTGTCCGTTCAAATTCGTCAAGAGAGATGTCTACCGTTTCCATCTTTTCTTTGAATTTTCCTGGCCTGTTGTTGGCCAAAAGGAAAGCAATTCCCAAAAACAAGATGCCTGCGATTGTTGCTGACACAAGTACCCCGTTTTTTTCCGATGTTGTGACCATGTGATAGATCACAAAAATTCCGAGGACTTGAGCGAGCCAGAAAGCCCAAAAGGACCACCACACCAGGAATTCTCCTGACTGTTTGAACGAGAAAGAAGTCAAGAAAGGCCAACCTGAAACTAAGACATCAGCTGTTCTTGTCTCCTCTGTCCACCAGGCATTAAGCCAGAGGCCAGGGGAGTACCAGTAGAGTCCGGCATTCAGAACAAAGAAGACGATGACAATTCCGAGAAAAATTTTCGGATTGGGAGCAACGTCCTCAAGTTTCTTGAACGCAGACATTGACTTCCCGGAAATCCATTTCCAGGACAAAACAGCAATCACGATAACGACAAGTGCCGAAATCCACCAGACTATCTCGGTATGACCTTTCCAGAATTTTCTATCTGGCAAGTATCGATCTCCAAGCTGGGTAAACAGGAACATAGCGAGTGTCGAGAGAGCCGCTGTAGAAAAAACTGCGAACAAAATCGGGGCCAGTTTTTTCCAACCTGCGTACCAACAAAGGATCGATGTCGCCAAAATCACCAGAAGAAAGACGAACCAAAGACCTAAAAAGGCCCACTTGAAAAACAGGTTGAAGGCTCCTTCTTTAGGAATCTCGAACCATGAGAGTGGGTAGATGGCTACTCCGATCAAAGCGAGAACAAAGATGGTAATAACTACTCGTTTGGCAGTTGCCAGCGCGTCATTCCATTTCTCTTTGGCCTCGGGTGTGCTTGGTTCAAGTCGCGTGCGTGCCTTTTTAAGCAACGCAAGGATTTTTTCCCAAGTTCGTTTCTGCCATTCCTTGGCCATTTTCCCGACCCATTCTCTTGTTTGCGCCAACCCGGTCTTGGTTTGGCCCGGGACCTTTTTCAAAGGCTCCCATAAGAGGTAAGCCATGAGAACAACTAACACAGACGACGAGAGAATTGCGATAATAACCATAGGTCTCATCGCTACGCCTCCTTTCCTGTTCCAGTTAGTTTGGTTTGTGGATAGATTACAACGAACAATCCTTTATTATAGTATCATATATTGTTTACAAAGTCAATAAAAAAAACCAGCATCCGAAGACGCTGGTTGTAGAGGTTGGAAACACATGAACATCAAGGTGAAGAAGTGGGAGGGACAGTTGGTTCTGGTGATTCTGGCTCCGACTGAACTATAACCGAGGCGCTTGCACCACCCTCAATGTAGGTTCTCACCTTGCTATCCTTACCCCCGATGTTAGCTGTTCTCAAGTCTGTCTCGAGTACTCTGGCAGCGGTGTCAGGGGTGACACCCTTGTCGATAAGAGCTCGGACAAGTTGATCGTAGCGACTCGCTTCTCCTGTTGCTTTTGCTATAAGAGCGTCGCGGGCGCCATAAGCTTCGGCTCTGATACCGTCTGCCATTCTTTTTTGTATTTCATTAGCCTGGACGGCTTTAGCCAATTCTTTGGTGGTCTCATCAGCCTCCCAGGCAAGAATATTAACGTCGGCCAGAGCCAACCCATATGTGTTTATAAGACCCAAAGGAATCCTTTCCTTTAGTCTTCCTAGTCCGCCGAGCTTTTGAGGTTTGCCTCCTAGCAAGGCTTCAAGATGATCGACCAGTTCTTCTTTCCCAGCATCTTTCAGTGATTTGTAGAATTCCGGGCTGGCATTTAACCTGAGAAGATGCTGGTGAAGAGCTGATCCTTTGTCTTTGAGAAGTTGCAACCAAAGAGCGTAAGTCAGTAAGACTTTCTTTTTGCCTTTCGGATTATATATGTCGATTCCTTCGGCATTTTTGGTTACTGGTACTCGGTAGTGCGAACAGAAATCAATAATCCCAGCTACTATGACTGCATCAAGCAAGGGCATGAATTTCCCGTCATAGTAGAATATCGGCAGAGAGGGAATTACTAACCTCCAATTCATCAGAACCAAGATATTGATTCTCGAGTTGTCTCCGGCAAGTTCTACTCCCTCCATAACCATGGGCCGCGGAAAGATGAACCTGATGGAATCGATGTCTCCTTCATCCACTTCAATTCTTTCTAGAAGAGTCGAAGTGGGTTCTACCCCCGCTTCCTGTCGGAGGCGGTTCATACTTATGTGGACGCGCTTGACTCTGACTTGCGGGTAGATCCAACTGACGAATCTGACACCAAATTTATCCCACAAGAACCATTGAATGTGCCTTGTCCCCGTCCACAATTTTTTTTGAAATGCCTGACGCATTTCTCTTTTCTGCTGGGCCGGAGTTCCGGTTACATCTACCTTTACTAGCCAATGTCTTCCTTCGAGATCCTTTTCCTCAGAGACTTTGTGACCGTCCACATTGGGCAAAATTGCCTTCAGATCCTCACCTTTGACAACGACTACCGTGTTGCCCTTTGGTATGGTAGTGAATTGCCACTTTTGCTTGGCTGAAACCAACGCAAAGAGAATAAACAAACCAACGATTCCAACCACGATAACTAAGGCCAGAAATACAAAGAGCAGCAAGTTCATCTGCTACCCTCCTTTCTTTTTTTTGAAGTGTGTTTCCTAGTTCTCAAAGAGCTTCGTGTCCCTAACATTTTGGGGCGATTCTTTAATTATTGTGTACTATTATTAAGAAAAAGTCAATATTAAATTATATTCAATAAATTATGTGTTAACACTTTCATACGATCGTATCGAAATGTTAACAAATAAGAAGTTGATATTCGTCGACTAGGAAATGGAATAGGGAAGTCTCCATTTACATGTTTACTGCGAATTCTATAAAAGCGTAAGCTACCCAAAAGGCCAAAAGCACGAAAGCTTCTTTTTTTGTGATTGTTCGTCCGGAACGCATAAATTCTAATAAAATAAGAGAAGCGACAACCATGAATGTTCCCGTGATATAAACAATTTTGACCGGGAAATAAAATGGACTGATGAAAGCGAGAATTCCGATGACGATAGTTGCGTCTGCCAAAACTGTTCCCAAAATATCACCGACTGCTAGACCGTCTTCTTTCTTATCGATCGCTTTCAAAGAATAGAATAATTCTGGCATAGCTGTTCCTAGGCTAACGACTAGCATACCAATTAAAATTGGAGTTATCTGTAGCTTGCTAGCGAGTGCTGTCGCCGAGGTCACCGTAAAATGTGCGCCGATCAATAAAATTGCCATAGCAAAAAGCAGAAAGAGGATATTTTTGTACTTACCGTCTCCGTTGCGAAAGACTTTTTCTGTTTTTGCGCCATTTCTAAAAACAAAGTAATAAAAAAGTGCTCCAGAGATAATCAATGCCGTACCCTCAATTCGAGAGTAGTGCCCGTTTAATCCGAAGATGATAGGCAACAAAAGAAAAAACGGATACAAATGTACGTTTTGCAATATCTTGCTTTCGATTTTTATTCCGCGGCCGGCAGATAAAATAAGGATGGCGAAAATAAGTGTTAAGTCAGCAATGTTAGAGCCAAACAATGTTCCCAGGCCGAATTCGGGAATTCCTTTTAATGCGGAATTTATGGAGACCAATGTTTCGGGCAGGATTGAAATAAAAGCAACAACAATAAAACCAACGACGTATTTGGAAATATTAAAATGTTCTCCAAGTTTGGCGGAATACGTGGTCGCGAGTGTCGCGCCTTTTATGATAAGAAATAATGAGAAAATAAAAATTAAGAGATTTTCCGTCATATTTGGTTATCTTTCTTAAATTTTTTCGATTGGTGCTCTAATCATACACTTTGCGCGAACTTTTTTCGAGCAGAAACTGAACGAATGAATCAGCCCCACCACCTCGCAGAGCCTCGGCGGACACCAAAGAAAAATGTTCCTTTTGCTCCGCTCTTTGTTTGGGCGGAATTCGGGGTGGGCTTATTTAGTTACTTTCGCTATCGTCAGTGTAACATTGAATCTATTTCAGATAAATGACATACGCTTTTCCGTCAGTAAAAAATTGATTCCCAGAAAAATTTGTGCCAAGCGTCGGTTCAACAAATTTTTCTTTTGTAAAACTTGATATAACTCCCGCACTTTCTAAATCAGAAAATAAAAGCTCTTTTTCCGTATCAATATCCGGTTTGATGGTGTGAGTGATAAGCCACTTTACGCCAACATCTTGGCTTGCCGTTCCAACATAAACGCGATTATCGTCTTGGGTTTCAAATTGAGTGCGCCAAAATCTCGCTTGGTGCCGATCGCGCACATTTTGGGCTTCGGTCGGTTTTTCAAAACCAAAATCGTGTACCTCGGCGTTCCAAAATGAGGGCGTCATCGGCGCGGTAGGATAATTTTCTTTCAAGATTGCAGACTTAGCAAGTTTCACTACGGATACGAAAGTTGCAGAGTCAGCGCGATACCACCCAGCCTCTTGCATAGAGTCCGAAAGCAACTGGTCATTTTTAGTAATCACAACAAAACTTAACGGCTCTTGCCGTTCGCCAATCAATGTTTCAGTAAAACGATAAATCTGTTTATCTCCAAACACATCTAACACATTGGCGGCTATAATTACATTCGGTGTTTCTTGGCGCGCAATAGGCGGATTATAGCGGAGAGCAAAATTCACATAGAAAGCAAGCTCCGCAAGAATAAGAATCGAAACGACGATTTTGGTTTTTTGCGTCGGAGTGAATGACAGCAATGGCTTACGATGTTGTAGCCATTCCGAGATAGTAATTCCTATGAGAAGCCATAGTGTGCCTAAGAGATAGCCGCCCCATACATCGCTCAAAAAATGAACACTGAGATAAAGTCGGCTTAATCCAATCGCAAGAATCAATGTAATACCCAAAAATATCGCATTGATTTTATACTTCCAATTTTTTATTTGCCTAAATAAGATGTACACAAGGAAACCATAGAACGCAACAGCTATGGTTGCATGTCCGCTTGGAAAAGAAAAGGTGTCTTCAATATACAATGCGACATCGGGTCGCGGACGATGAAACGCCAACTTTCCGAGAAAGTTAAAAAGTCCGCTTCCAATAGTCGTTACCCAAAGAGGGAAGAGATATATTCTTTTCTTCCATAACCAAAGAATGAGAGAAAGAATAATCGTTGCACTCATTACGATTTGCCATTTTCCAAGCAAAGTTATCCAGGTGAAAATTTTTACTAGCTCGGTATCTCGGAAAGCGAATAGAAGGTTTGCTACGCGTGCATCCGCCGCAACGATAACATCGGAAGTTATAATACCCTGAATAATTCCGAAAAATAGAGAAAGGACATAAATAAAAGCGATAAATAAGAGAGTAAGAGGAAGTCCGGAAAAATTTTCTCTGTTTAATCTTTGCTTGATGAAGTGAAAAATATTCGGATGATTTTTTACAAAACGCTCTACATCAGGATTAACGATGATGACATTTTTTATTGAGAGCAGTATTGATTTTATAAAATGAAAAAATGACCCGCTTTTCTTTACGATAAACCAAATGACAACTAGCAATAGAAAGAAAGAGAAAAGGAAAATGACCGTTCTTGATGACCATATCTCTATCGTCTTGATTGCCCCGCCAAAGAAATAACCGAGAAGAAGATGAGTCGTTGCCCACAAAAACGCGCTGGTTACATTCCATAGTAAAAATGACCATTTGTTCATTTTGGACAACCCTGCGATAAATGGAACAATAGGCCGAATGGGGCCGATAAATCGGCCAAGAAAAATACTCTTATCGCCATGATTCTTAAAAAATTGTTCGCCTTTTTCTAGGTGGCTAAGTTTAAGAAGTTTATTTTCAGCACGAAAAAGTTTTGTTCCTCTCGTCCCCAAGTAGTAGCTCAAACTATCGCCGAGTATCGCGCCGATTGCGGCAAACCAAATCAAATCTCCGAGATCAAGATATCCTTGAGCTGAAAAAAAGCCCGCGAGCACAACAACAATAGCTCCGGGGACTATCATCCCAACAAAGGCCAATGATTCTAGCAAAGAAACCAGCGCGACAACCCAATAACCCCAAATACCGAGGTGTTGAAATGTTGGCAAAAAAGAATTTAGAAATTCCATAGTTATTCTTTCATTAGATCGTCAAGTGAAATTTCCAACGCTTCAGCGATTTTTTTAACTGTACCAACAGTTGGATTTGGTGTTGCTCCCGCTTCAATTTTGGCAATAGTATGAAATGCAAGATTGGCTCTTTTGGACAGCATATCTTGAGAAATACCGAGTTTCTGTCGGTATTTCTTCATATTGTCAGCGATTGCGGATTCTGATTTTGGCATAGTTCGTATAACTATACTATGATAGTTAGTGAGGGACAAGGAAAAGAATCCTGTCGTTGCAAAAATTTCTGTCCGGCCAAGCGAGGGCGTGGCGGAAGAGGGGTGTGGGGGAATTAAAGAGAAAGAAATAAAACTATCGGTCATTTCACAAAAGCTAGAGCGACTTCTTACTGGATATTTAGACCAAGTAATTGACGAACAAGATTATCGTACTGAAAAATCAAAATTATTACTTTCCAAGAAGTCGCTCGAAGAAGAAATCTCTTCTTTTTCACACAAGCAAAATGATTGGCTTGCACCTCCTCCTCGGCGAAAAAAGATTGTGCGCCGCCTTCGGCGGCGCACCGAATTCGTTTGGAAAATCAGGCAAAACAGCGTGGGCGGCGCTTTGCGCCGCCCACAATTCGGTCTCTGAAAAACCATTAAGTTCTGTATTGGTGCTGGGGAGAGGACTTGAACCTCCACGGGATCACTCCCAATAGCTCCTAAGGCTATCGTGTCTACCATTTCACCACCCCAGCAAGGCGTCCTTGTCATCACACATAAATTTTCTGACGGAAATTTTGCGCGATCCCGGCTCGTGGTTTTTGCCTTTGCTTCGCAAAACAAAAACATCACTGCGCCTCGGACAAGCTAAAAATCCAAAACAGTTTGGATTTTCTTGACGCTTGTCCGCCCAGTAGGATTCGAACCTACGACCAATCGCTTAAGAGGCGAGTGCTCTACCAACTGAGCTATGGGCGGATTATCAAACTCATATCTACCAACCTGCATCTACACACGGAAAATATTATAGTATCACACCTACCAACCTGCCTGCGAGGCAGGTACAACTAGGATCTGTAAAAACTTATAAACTTACTAACTAATTCTATATGCCCGGGGCGAGACTCGAACTCGCACGCCTTGCGACACTTGATCTTAAGTCAAGCGCGTCTACCATTCCGCCACCCGGGCAAACCAAAAAAATTCTATTTCATCCCAGCTGAAACTACAGCTGTTACTCAATTTTGTATCCAAAAAATTTGGGCAAAATTGATGGAGGTCTGGGTGGGAATTGCACCCACGCATGGCGGTTTTGCAGACCGCAGTGTTTCTACTTCACCACCAGACCGTGTTTCTTTTTCAGTATCTCTTTTTGTTGTCAACTTTTTAGAAAGCGCTCTAGCTTCATAGCTTCGCTTCTGGAATCGCAGTCTCTACTTTCTAGAAGTACCCAAGCTTTATAAGCCTTAGTAGACCGCACTTTCCCTAAGTTGTGCAAAGATAATCTCCTATTTAAATTTTCTGTGCTACCTATGTACATGTAATTATTCACCAAACTTCTTAATATGTATACACAACAGCGCATAGATTTTGTGTCCCTACGGGACATCCCCCGTAGGGGGAGCTACCAGACCATCTAATCAAAAGGATAAATTCATTCTAGAGAGCAAAAACTTGTTAGTCAATTTTTTCTATTTCTAAATTGAAGGAGATAAAAGGAATTGTTCCTATTCTTGAGTGGTCTTTTAAGTATCTTATAAAATCTTTCTTTTTCCGTGAGACGAAATCCAGGGCTGACCTTTCCTGTTCTTTGGGCAGAACACTTATGAATATGAAAGCAGATTTCTTTGTATTATCAAATCTTACTCTTGTTACAGTAATTAAAGATTGAGGTCCGGCTTCTTTTTCTAAAAATTCAGCTGCCAGATGACGCAGTAGTTCTTCGGTTTTTTCTTTTTTGTAGAACATCAGATTTTGATTGGCTGACGAGTAATCTTGTAGACTTCTAAAACATCTCCTCCGACAATTTCTATTTTTGATTCAACCAGAGCCCCGAATTCGTCTCCCTGGCTGACTTCTTTGACGTTAGCTTTCTTGTGTTGCAACTCTTTTATTTTTCCATTTCCGATTTCGTTTTCTCTGCGTTTTATCCTGAAAGTTTCACCCGGGTGAATACTACCTTCGGCAATTTTACCACCGATGACTTGTTTTTCTTTTTGTGTGCTAAAAATTTTAATTATTTGAGCTTTTCCGACAATATTTTCTATTTCAATGTTCGGCAGATGGTTTCCCAGTTCATTCTTTAACCACTCAGTTATTTTATAAATCACATCTGATATTTGAATAACTATAGATTCTCTTTCCGCCACATGTTTAGCGGAATCATCTATTTTGGTATTGAAACCCAAAATAATAGCGTGTTCGTTGATATTGGCGGTTTTTACATTACTTTCCGAAATAATTCCAACGCCGGCATTTGATATTTTGAATTTAATTTTTTCGCTGTTTAATTTTTCTATTTCGTGAATCATTGCTTCCAATCCTCCGGTTGAACCAGCCTTGACCATGATGGGAACTATTATTTTGCCTTTCTCAGTTTGTTCATCGGTGATTTGATAATTATTTTTTTCTGTCTTTTGCGAAACAGAAATATTTTCCATCGCTGCCTTCTTGGTTTTAAAGGTATAAAAAGGGGAGCCGACCTGAGGCATTTCGCTCCAACCGATAATTTTTACCGGACTGGAAAAGGTCGCCTTGTCTATTTTTTTGCCAAGGAAATTTTCCATTATTTTTACCGGAGCTATAGCATTCCCGGCTCTGACAAAAAGACCATTTTCTAAAGTGCCATTTTTGATTATTAAAGTTGCGGCGACACCTTTTTTAGGGTCCAGGTTACTTTCTATCACCACTCCTTCTGCCGGTTTGAGAGGATCGCCTTCCAGGCTTTCAAGTTCGGCTGCGAGAACAATAAGATCAAGAAGCTCGGTCATGTTTTGTCCTGTTTTGGCCGAAATCGCCACCGACGGAACATCTCCGCCGAAACCTTCTAAATAAATTTCGTTTTCTGCCAGATTGTTTCTGGTTCGCTCTATGTTGGCCTCGGGCTTGTCTATTTTATTGATAGCCACAATAAAAGGTATTTTTTCTTCCCGGATACATTTTAAGGCTTCCAAAGTTTGAGGTTTAACTCCATCATCAGCAGCCACGACTAGAACGGCAATGTCAGCTACTTTGGCTCCTCGGGCTCTCATTTTTCCGAAAGCCTCATGGCCCGGCGTGTCTAGAAAAGTTATTTTTGTGGAGGAGCCGGGATCTGAGCTGTTAGGATGCTCAACTTCATAAGCAGAAGTTTTTTGGGTGATGCCGCCGGCTTCTTCGGTAACAATGTTTGTTTTTCGAATGTAGTCGAGTAGGGTAGATTTACCATGGTCAATGTGTCCCATGATCACGACTACCGGAGATCTTTTATATTTGGTTTGTTCTTTGTTCATATAATCTAACTAGAAACCGGGCTTGCCCCCACACCTATTCTTGTGTTGTTTTTTGTGTCCCGCCGAATTCTCTAAAAATCTTTAGATTAAGATATTATTTCAGTTTTTCTTCTGAATTTTAGAGAAAAACCTGACACGACACAAAAATAGGTGTTGGGGCTTGCTCGCCCGGGTCTTTTTAAATTACCAAGCAAGTCCGTTTTATTTTTTTAGTTTTTCTTGTGCCCGATTGATGACGTCTCTTTCTTCCTCTGAAAGTTCAAACTCTGCTCCGAAATTTTTTACAGGTTTTGCATATACTGAAATTCTTTCTCTTAAGTGAAGTCCGGATAAAACTATGCCATCTCCTTCTTCATTCAAGAAAACGGAAGAAAAACTTTGATTACCTCCAGCCCCGCTGCCTTTGAACGGGTTAAATCTAACAGTTTCTATCGCTCTAATACTTTTTCTGATCCGATTTTCTATATCATTGATTGTTTCGGTTGCCTTGTGCTGGAATTTTTCTTGTTTGTCTATTTGCTCGCGATGTTTCAAAATAGTTGATTCAATATTCAAACTATTTTTACCCAAAAGCCTTTTTATTCTTCTTTCTAATTGCCAAATCCAAGCTCCTTCCAAGAGGATCAAGATTCCTAAAATAGCTAATACTATTAAAGGATAAGTACTTTCGTCGATTATCATAGAATATCAATTTTGTTCCGAATCATTATATCTAAAAATGATAAATTTGCAAAATTGTTCGAGCGCGAGTCTTTGTAGTTCTCGTTCTAAGTATTTCTCATTTATGTTATTATAGAAACAATGGAAGATTTGAATAAGAATCAAATAGTCCTTCTGGCCTTACTGGTGAGCTTTGTGAGTTCGGTGGCTACCAGCATAATGACTTATTCACTTCTTAGCGAGGCGCCGCCGGCAGTTACTCAGACAGTAAACAGAGTAGTGGAAAGAACAGTCGAAACTGTTGTGCCTGCCCAAGTCCGGCCGGATGTGATAACCAAAGAAGTCACGGTGGTTGTTAAGGAAGAAGATCTGGTAATAGAAGCCATAGAAAAAAATCAAAATAGCATTGTCAGACTTTGGGGTAGTTCAGCGGCAGGAGTAAAATCTTTTGTTGGTTTGGGAATATTGTTGGATGAAGACGGTTTATTAGTCGCTCCTAAAGTAGCCGGAGAAGAACCTCCAGTATCCTTTGAGATTGTTTTGCCTGGAGCCCAACCGGCACTCATTAATCCCGCGTTTTCTTCTGACAATTTATTTTTCTTTAAATTAGATGAGGCGATGACGGCCTCGCTGGAACCGGCCATTTTGGCAGACTCTAATAATCTCCAGCTTGGTCAGACGATTATTGCCATAAAAGGTGAGGAAAGAAACACGGTTGCTATAGGGAGAACTGCAGGGCTTATAAATTCGACAGAAGGTGAGGGCGTGTCTTCCAAATTTTCTTTGATAGAAACTGATCTCGTCGGTTCTTTTAGAGGGGCTCTGTTTATAAATTTGAAAGGGGAAGTTATCGGCCTAGGTATTGACAAACTGGAATCATTTATACCGGCAAATATTTTGCAAGAAAAATCGAGAAATTGATTAAGGTAGAACAGCAGGAACACGCTCAAATAAATTTGACCCGGTTTTTATTTTAGTTTAGAATCTTAAAAAATTGTTAAACTCTCTGTTATCGAACGTCTACAATTACATGTTGATTAACAAGGTAAAATGATGCCTCCATTTAACCATTTCACAACTAAAGCAAAAGAAGCCATAAGAAAAGCTCACGAGCTGGCGATAGAACGCGGCCAGAACCATGTTAATCCGCTCCATCTTTTGGCTGCTCTGATTCTCCAGGATGAAAGCATGGTAGCTTCTATTCTTGACCGTCTTGAAGTTGATACCATTCTTCTCTCAGATTCTATTTTGGAAGCAATAGAAAGTCCGGAGGGAGCCACAACTATTTCTCCTTCGTATCAAATATACATAACTCCGGAATTGGCCCAGACAATTGAGGCCAGCGCTAAAATCGCTTCCAGTCTCAACGATGAATTTGTTTCTACCGAACATTTATTTATTGCTGTCACAGAAATACCGGCGAATGCTCGAGAAATTCTATCGAGGTTCAAAATAGACAAAGAAAGAGTCGTAAAAGTTATAGAGGAATTAAAAAACAGTAAAATTACGGATATTCAACAGCCAAGAAAATACAAGTTTTTGGCAAAATATACCAGAAGCCTTACTGCTCTCGCAGCTGAAAACAAACTGGATCCGGTTATCGGGCGCGATGTTGAAATTTCAAGAATAATTCAAATTTTATCTCGCCGAAAGAAAAATAATCCGATTTTAATCGGTGAAGCGGGTGTTGGGAAAACGGCGATAGTCGAAGGTTTAGCCATTAAAATTGGAAGAGGAGATGTTCCGGAATCTCTTAAAGATAAAGAGTTAATTTCTCTTGATCTGGGTCTTTTGATTGCCGGGACAAAATACCGGGGTGAGTTCGAAGAAAGATTGAAAAAAATTCTCAAAGAGATTGAAAGATCAGAAGGGAAAATAATTCTTTTTGTTGATGAAATTCATACAATAGTTGGTGCTGGAGCTGCAGAGGGTTCTATAGACGCTTCTAACATGCTCAAACCTCCTTTGGCTCAAGGAGAACTTCGCGCAATTGGTGCTACGACGCTTAAAGAATATCAAAAATACATTGAGAAAGATCCTGCTCTGACCAGACGCTTCCAGCCGGTTTATGTTAATGAGCCCTCTATTGACGATGCCGCGACTATTCTGAGAGGTCTTAAAGAAAAATACGAGCTTTATCACGGAGTGCGAATCACCGATGATGCTATAGTGGCTGCTGTTAATCTTTCAAGTCGCTACATTACTGACAGGTTTCTGCCTGACAAAGCGGTGGACCTTATAGACGAGGCCGCCTCGCAGCTTAAGATTTCTTTGGAGAATATGCCGCCGGCTCTTGAAGAGGCTCATTCTAAAATAATGAAACTGGAAATAGAAAAGCAGGCTCTGGCCAAAGAAGCCAAAACTTCTAAACAGCCCAAAGTAAAATCCAGAATAAAAGAGATCGAAAAAGATGTTGCTGATTTGAAAGAAAAAACTTCAGAGATTGAACTTAAGTGGAAAAACGAGAAAGAAACGGTGACAGAGATAAAGGCTCTAAAGAAGAAGCTGGATTCTTTGCGAACGGAAGCCGGTAAAGCCGAAGACCAGGCCGATCTTACTTTGGCAGCGGAAATAAGATACGGGAAAATCCCTTCTGCCGAAAAGGAATTGGAACAAAAAACTAAAAAGTTAAAAAAGCTTCAAAGTTCAAGAAAAATTCTAAAAGAAGAAATCACTGAATCGGATATTGCCGATGTTGTTTCTCGCTGGACGGGTGTTCCGGTCTCAAGAATGCTTGAAACAGAAGCCGAAAAGTTGGACAGAATGGAGGATGTTTTGAAAAAAAGAATAATCGGCCAAGATAGCGCGGTCAAAAAAATATCGGATACTGTAAAAAGATCAAGGGCCGGAATTGCCGATCCTCAAAGACCGATCGGTTCTTTTGTTTTCTTGGGTCCTACAGGAGTAGGAAAAACAGAGCTTACGAAATCTTTGGCTTCTTTTATGTTTGATAACGAAAATGCTCTTATAAGAGTCGATATGTCGGAATACATGGAAAAGCACTCTGTTTCTAAGCTTATCGGTGCGCCACCCGGCTATGTCGGCTACGACGAGGGAGGCAGCCTGACCGAACGAATCAGGCACCGCCCTTACTCGGTGGTTTTGTTTGACGAGATAGAAAAAGCTCATCCAGAGGTCTTTAATCTTTTGCTCCAAGTTCTGGACAACGGCCGTTTAACAGATGCTAAGGGTCGCGTAGCCAATTTCAGAAATACTATAATCGTGCTTACTTCTAATGTCGGAGCTCAATACATTGATAGGATGCAGAAAATAGGATTCGGCGGGGAAGGAAATGAAGCCGAGCGTTATAATCAAATGAAAGACAAGGTTATGGAAAGTCTCAAGGACCAATTCAAGCCGGAATTTTTGAACCGCTTGGATGATATTATTGTCTTTGATACTCTGGGTCGCAAAGCTATAGAAGAAATAGCCAAGATTCAAGTTGACGAAGTCAAAAAGAGACTTTTACAAAAAGAAATTAAACTTGATGTTTCAGCGGAAGTTCTGTCTCATCTGGCAGAAATCGGTTTTGATCCTCAATATGGCGCGAGACCAATGAAAAGAATCATTCAAAACAAAATCCTCACTCCGGTGGCTTCTCTTATAATTTCAAAAGGACTTATGAAAGGTGGTTCAGTTCTTGTTAAGTTAAAATCTAATAAAGAATTCGAGTTTGATGTCAAAAAAGGTAGAAAAGGGGGATTGATCGAAGAAAACTCTTTGAAGGAAGAAGTGCTGACAAAATAACCGAGAACTTATCCTGTCTTTAGAACCGACCTGCCTCGCCCCCGCCTGCCGGACGGGCAGGGGCAGGCAAGGTAACCCATGCAGGGCTTTCTTTTTTGTGTTTTTTGTTGTAATTTGTTGGTAGTTATTGTCAGTTTTATTAAATTGCGTCGGTCGGATAGCGGCTATTCCAGGAGACTGTAAATCTCCCGCCCTTTGGGCATCGGTGGTTCGAGTCCACCCCGGCGCACTAAGTAAAAATTAAATAGTTGTTAACAGTTCGTTTTCACTTCTTAAACAAAATGATGGATCAAAAAAAAGGCTTGAGGACTTGGCTCGAAATTGATAGAAAAGCTATCAAAAATAACTACACTATATTTCGATCTATAATTCCCCAAACCTCCAAACTGATGGCGGTTGTAAAATCAAACGCCTACGGCCACGACCTAGTTAGCTTTTCCAAAGAAATTTCTTTGTGTGGAGCAGATTGGTTTGGGGTAGACTCGGCGGTAGAAGCGTTGGCTTTGAGAAAAGCGGGAATCAAAAAACCGATTCTTGTTTTAGGATATACCTTGCCTTCGATGCTAGACCAGGCCTTTGATGCTGATGTCAGTGTCTCTATTTCTTCCTTTGAGTCTTTGAAAGCGCTGGAAAAAGTCAAAACCAAAAAAACAAAAAAAATCCACATCAAAGTAGATACCGGGATGGGTCGCCAGGGATTTCTTACAGAAGATCTCAAAAAAGTTCTGGATAAATTATCAATTTTCCTACCTCGCCGGCAGGCGGGCAATTCCCAATTTCCAAAGATAAAAGTTGAAGGTTTATTTACTCATTTCGCCGCAGCGAAAAATCCGGCATTTCCCAAAAATACTTATGAGCAGATAGGGAAGTTCAAGAAATGGATTGAGGCTTTGAGAAAAGCGGGTTTTGAACCAATTATTCATGCTGCCGCGTCGTCTGGTACATTGATTTTTCCAGAGTCCCACTTCGATATGGTTAGAATCGGCATCGGTCTTTACGGCCTTTGGCCTTCGCCAGAAGTAGAGGCCTTTTCTAAAGACAAATATTTTCTCGAGCCCATTTTAACTTGGAAAACTATCATAAGCGAAATCAAAACCCTGAAAAAAGGAGACGGGGTCGGATATGATTTAACCGAAATTATGAACAAGGACAAAAAAGTGGCAGTTTGCCCTATCGGCTATTGGCATGGTTTTCCTCGAGCATTTTCTAGTATCGGCAGGGTTTTGGTAGGAGGGAAGAGATGTCGGGTTTTAGGCAGGGTTTCGATGGATATGATAGTTATCGATGTTTCTCAAGTGGAAAACGTCAAAGTGGAAGACGAGGCTGTGATTTTAGGCAAGGGGGGCAAAGAAGAAATAAATGCCGATGAACTGGCCAGACTTTCCGGAACCAGTAACTATGAGGTGGTAACTAGAATAAACCCTCTTATAAAGAGAATCTACATTTAGTTGATTTTTTCGAGTATTTCCATTATTATCTAGGCCTGTATTTATTTGAATTACTAGACCCCAGTCTTCAGAACGTAAACACTAAAAATATGAGCCAAGACAGATTAATTAAACTAGCTTGCAGTAAATGCAAAAATATCAATTATTGGTCTTCCAAAAATAAGAAGTTGGTAGAACGTAAAATTGAACTCCAAAAGTATTGTAAGACTTGCAAGAAAAGAACAGCGCATAAGGAAACTAAGAAATAACACGACACCAATACACGAATGAGCGCGAATGACACGAATAATAAAGAGCGATAGAGAAATATCGCTCTTTTTGGTATTATCTAAGCCTTGGGCGATTAGTTAAGTGGTATAATAGCGGTCTCCAAAACCGCGGTCGGGGGTTCGATTCCCTCATCGCCCGTAAGTCTGCAGGCCTGTCCCGTAGCAAGCTCTGCTTTGCTTCGGGATTCAAGTCTTGCTGGACCAGCAAAATTTAATGAGTTTTGAAAAGCCGACATTTAGCACTGAACCTGAAAAATCTGAACAAGAACCTATTACGGGCAAGTTTTTACAAGAACAAATTCTCTTACCCAAAAGCGAGTGGGATGAAAGATTCCGACAGCTCGTTGCTCTAAAAATAAGAGAAAAGCGGGAGGAAGAATCTCAAGAGTCAGAAGAATCTACCGAAGTACTTCGTGAGAAATCATTTAGACGTTACTTAAAGGTGTTAGGGTTAGATGAAAATTCATTAAAAGGGAAAAAAATATTAGATCTTGGCTCCGGGGAGGGTGAATTTGTAAAATATCTTATTGATAAATGGATTACTCAAAAAGCGTACGGAATTGATGAAGACTTGGACCAAGCGGCAATTGAAGAAAAATTCAAACACGATTTCTTTATAGGTGATTTTAGAGAAGATCTTCCTGTTAAAGATTTAGATTATATTGTTTCTGTAGGTGCTATGGCGGCCGCGGTTTGGACCGATGAAGATGTAAGAAACGTAAAGCGCATAATTGATAACTCTCTTTGTTCTCTCAAAGAGAGCGGAGAAATTAGGATAGCCGGAGTATCAGAACCCGCTAAAGTAAATCCTCTTGAAGGGCTTGAACTCACTTTGAAAAACTGGCAGGAATTGTTGAAAGAAATATCAAAAAAACAAAATATAGAATGCAGACTTGAACCGCGAGATATCGAGCTCTATGGTGAAAACAATCACATTACCCTAGAATACACAGTAATTATAAGAAAGAAAAAATAAATTTTTTATCATCTCCTAAAAAACAAAGCCCGCTCTGTCCAAGAGCGGGCTTTAGTGCTTGAGGAGAAGACGGAGAGAGAAGAATGGCAGTTTCAGGCAGAGGAAGAAAAAACAACTTGCCACCATGGCAACACAAGGCCAGAAGCACTTGAAAGGGTCGAAGCTGTTTTTCCATTCTGCCCGGAAGAAACTCTTTACACTCTTCGCAGTCTTTTTCCCAGCGCGGTGGATGTCCTTACGGAAACGATTTCCGTCATACATAGGACACCTCCTTTCTTCTTAAATTCTATCATTAATTTAATAATAAGTCAAATTTTTTGGGTGGTGTGCATACATATTCATTTAGCAGTTTCTGAATATTTAAATTCTATCAAGAAAATTCCTTTATAAGGAACATTACCACATATGGTAGTAAAAAATTAGAACTTCATCAGGGACTTCATCAAAGAGAGCCCTTTATAAAGGGTACTACCATATATGATAGTAAATTAAATTATGTTATAAGAAATTTTTTACTAACTTTTCCGCTTCTTTTTGGTTTTTAATCCAGTCTGTCTTTCATTTACCAATTCGTACGAATGGGTAAATGAAAGAATTTAGGTTTTTAGATTTCTTAGGAATCTTTCTATTTCTTTTTCGATTTTCTTTTGTCCGCTCGGCTTAATCCATTTGATTCTCTTATCTCTTTTAAACCAAGTTCGTTGTCTTTTGGCGTATTGCCAGATAGCAGTTTCTAGCTGTTCTATCATTTCTTCTTTAGTGATTTTCTTTCCTGCCCGTCCGGCAGGCGGGTCCAAGAAATCAGCTAGATATTTATATTCAAGCCCAAGCTCTCGCATTCTTTTATAACTCAAGCCTTCTTTGTGAAGTTTTCTGGCTTCGGCAATCATCCCCTGTCTTATTCTTTCGTTGAGTCGTTTTTTTATTCTTTCTTTGAGTTTTCTATCAGGCGAATCAAGGCCGATAAAAAGAGAATCATAGCTTTTAGCTTTTAGCTTGTAGCTTTTAGGGACGAAACCAAGGTGTTTGGCGATTTCTATTGCCCGGATTAATCGACGGGGATTGTATCGGTCAATCGAACCGGATCTTTTAGGGTCTAGTTTCTTGAGTATTTTAAAAAGTTCTTCAGTATTTTTTTTCTCAAGTTTTTTTCTAAGTTTGGGATTTGGCGGAACTTCCGGAAGAGTAATGTTATCAACCAGAGCTTGAATATAAAAACCGGTTCCGCCGACTACAATCGGTAATTTATTTCGTACTATCATATATGATAGTATTTTTTCGGATATTTTTTTGTACTCTACGACGCTAAATTTTCTCTTTGGATTTGCTACGTCTAGCATATGGTGGGGGACACCCCGCATCTCTTTTTTAGTAATTTTACCTGTGCCGATGTCGAGACCTTTGTAGACCTGGCGAGAGTCAGCAGAAATTATTTCGCCATCAAATTTTTTGGCGAGTTCGACAGCGAGTGAACTTTTGCCTATTGCAGTTGGGCCGACGATTACTACGATTTTAGGTTTTTTTCTGTTTTTACTCATGCCGTAAGGCCTCGATCGGATTTTTAAGAGAAGCTTGGCGGGCTGGATAAAGCCCGAAGACAATACCGATAGCGGCAGAAATACTAAGACCCAAAAAGATTGCTGTGCCGGACAAAGTGAAAACCCAATCAATTCCGATGAAATATTTAATGACCAAAGAGGACATGAATGATAAGGAAGCGCCTATTAAAATTCCAATAATTCCGCCAACAATCGTTAAAATTACGGCTTCCAGTAGAAATTGCTTGAGAATATCTTTGTCTGTCGCTCCCACGGCTTTTCGGAGGCCAATTTCACGAGTTCGTTCAGTTACTGAAACCAACATTATATTCATAATACCGATACCGCCAACCAACAAAGAAATTGCGGCAATCGAGGCCAAGAGCACTGTTAAAATTTGGGTTATCACCCCGAAGCGTTCGATTAATTCGGCAGATGTCTCCACATAAAAGTCATCTTTGTCAGGATCCGTGATTCCATGAGAGTTTCTCAAAGTTGTTTCGATATCTTTGACAGTTCGTGCCAAACTTTCTTCCGATTCTGATTCAATTATAAAACGATGAAAATATTTTATGCCAAAAATATACTGCTGAGCAGTGGTATAAGGAATTATAATCATCTGGTCAAAATTAAAGAGAGAACCGGTTCCTTGCTGAGGCAAAATGCCTATAACTCTGAGGCTCCTGCCTTTGACTCGGATTCGCTGGCCGATCGGATCGACAAAGCCAAATAATTTTTCTCTGACCTCATCTCCGATAATTACCACTGAAGATTGATTGCGAACGTCTTCTTCAGTCAAAAATGTCCCTCGTTCCGGTTTTAAGTCGAAAATTTGAGCTAATAGATCGGTCGCTCCGAAAATTGTTAATCGATAAGTTTCGCTACCATAAAAAGCAGTCTCACCGCCGAAAACCACCGGCATGATTCTTGCTATAGTCGGCGCATTTTCTTTTCTTTTGAGAAGTTGCATATCTCTTTCTGTCAGTGAATCGCTGAAAAGTTGTGCAAAGTCAGAAGGACCAGTTGGTTGGCGGCCGGGCAAGACAGCAATAGTTTTTGAACCCAATCCCTGGACTTGGTCAAGTATTAATCTTTCTGCTCCTTCGCCAACAGACATTACAAGAATTACCGAGGCGACACCGATTACGATACCTAAAATCGTCAAAGCGGTTCTGCTTTTGTGAGTTTTAAGGGCTGACAAAGCGCTTTCCAAGCTGTATTTTAATTTCATACTAATTTGATTATTTATGGAATTTATCTCCGGCGATGTGCCTTTCGGTTACTTTTCGGTCGCTATTCATACGGCCGTCTTTGAGAGTTATGATTCTTTCGGCGTATTCTGAAGTATAAGTTTCGTGAGTTACTAGAATGACAGTTCTTTTTTGGTCTATCGAAAGTTTTTGAATAATGTCCATTATTATTTGTCCGGATTTGGAATCAAGATTGCCGGTTGGTTCATCGGCGAATATCACTTGTGGATTATTTACCAAGGCGCGAGCAATAGCGACTCGCTGTTTTTCTCCTCCGGAAAGCCTGGAAGCTTCGTAATCTAAGCGGTGAGAAAGACCTACCGAACTTATGGCTTCTATTACCAGATTAACCCATTTTTTCTCAGGTGTTTGAGAATAAATTAGGGGTAATTTAATATTTTCAAAGACTGTGGCCCGGGGTAAAAGATTAAAAGACTGAAAAATAAATCCCATTTTTTGATTTCTAATCTGAGCGATTTCTTCTTTTGAATAATTGTCTATAATTTTGCCGTCGAGTCGGTATTCTCCTTTGGTGTAATCGTCCAAAAATCCAAGAATATGAAGCAGGGTAGATTTGCCCGAGCCGGACGGCCCCATTATCGCTAGAAACTCGCCAGGCTCTATAGACAACGAAACCCCCTCTAAAGCGGGGGTTTTTACTCCGTCAGTTGTATATATTTTTTCTAAATCTTTGATTTCGATGAGAGGCATCTCATTTTACTCTGAGTTTTTAAAGAGGTATTACAACCTTATCTCCTTCTTTTATTCCACTTACAATTTCAATATTTCCGTCAGAACTCCTGAGCCCGGTTTCGACTTCGACATCTGTAGTATTGCCATCGCTGTTGAGGAGCCTTACTAATTGTATGCCATCTTTATTTATTATTGATCTTTGAGGGATTGCCACAACTTGTTCTCGTTTGTCGGTCAATATATTAATGTCGGTAGTAAGGCCAGACCTGATTCGGCTATCGCTTTCTTTGAATCGGAGTGTCACTCGATAAGTCGACACGCCCTCGATGGTTATTTCTCCCGGGTCGATACTTGTGATTACCGCTTCAAAAAAAGTGTCGCTACCATAGGCATCTAAGGTAAGAATAGCGGAGTCACCGACTTTTATTTTAGCGATATCTGCCTCGGGCACATTGGCCTCTACTTCGAAATTATCAGAAGAAATTAGAGAAACAACAGGGTTACCGGCAGATATAATTTCTCCCATTTCTACGGATACATCGGTGATTGTTCCTCTAAACGGGGCTCGTAAATAAGAGTCTGCCAACTCATCTTTGGCTCGATTCAAGTCATTTTCTCTTTGAGCCACTTTTATCTCTTCCGCGCGATAAGTCAAATCATCTGTACCGATGGTATTTTTTCTTTCTCTAATAGTGTTAGTAATAGAAAAAAGTTCGATAAAATGTTGGCTGATTGTGGTTTGGTAGTCGGAGAGACTGCTTATGTGGGCGTCTACTATCACTAGTTTATTGGAATCCAATGTCCACTGACCAAGAATAGATTTATTATTAAAGGTGCGGATAACATCAAACCCATTTTTGATCACTTCAGATGTTAATTTAACCAAATCATAGGTGCTTAGAATTGCTTTTTCGATTTGAGCAGAATCTCCGCCGGCGACAGCTTTTTGATATTCGGCAAAAGCTAATTCAAAAAGAGGTTCCAATTTTGAATGATTTGATTTAAGTTCCGATGCCGTGTCTTTGAATCTTCCATCCGAGTTGTCAATTATTGAAATATAATATTCGATATTATTTTCAGAACCCGATAATTCATTGCTAAAAAAAATATTTTCCAAATCATCGATTATTTCGACTATTTGAGAAAATACATTATTTGAAACTTCCAAACCGTCTTCGTAAGTTTCTTTGAGGTCATTTATGTTTATCTCTTGTTCTATTGGTCGGAGAAGTTTTTCCAATTCTAGCCGAGCATTTTCTAAAGATAACTCGGCGTCACGGACAGTCCGGATTTTATCTAAGGCATCAAGTTCTACCAAAACGCTGCCTGACGAAACATTACTGCCTATCGGAGTTCTGATTTTATCAATGCGGCCTCCGCGCTTGAAGCTCAAATCAACCGTTTGAACTGGTTTGACTTGTCCGACTACGCTGACTTCCTGTACCAAATCAATTTTCTGGGCCAAGACAACGTCTGCCGGCATTTTTTCTTGTCGGTTAAAATAAAATAGACTCGCTACTATGATAACAACCAAAACTACGGGGGCTATAACAACAGGTTTTCTAAAATAGTCTTTCATTGAACTTTTATTATCATGATTATTATACAGCAAGAAACCCAAATTTATTGTTGGCGGGAGACACTTAACAGGTTTTATTATTGGTGCTGGAGGGGAGAATCGAACTCCCACAGGTTACCCTACACGATTTTGAGTCGTGCGCGTCTACCAATTCCGCCACTCCAGCGAAAGTATCTGAATCTCTTAAAACAGGCCAATTTTACTTTAAAAATAGTTCAAAATCAATGTAAAAGAGTTTGTGTTATGATATAAATAATTGCAATAATATAGATTCCGCACTATGAGCCAATTTTATAATAACTCAGTTTTTTGGATTGAAGTTGAAAAAATCAAACCCAATCCTTTTCAGCCCAGAAGAGATTTTGATCCTATCCAACTCAAAAGCTTGGCAGACTCCATAAGGCAATATGGAGTGCTTCAGGCTTTGGTAGTTACTCGCAAAGAAATACCACGAGAAGATGGCGGGCTGGCTGTTGAGTATGAATTAATCGCCGGAGAGAGAAGATTGCGAGCGGCTAAATTAGCCGGCGTCTTACAAGTGCCAGCGCTTATCAGAACATCGGAAGATAGCGATCTCATGAAGTTGGAACTGGCAATTATTGAAAATATTCAGCGGGAAGATTTAAATCCGGTGGATCGTGCTCGGGCTTTTGCCAAATTGGCTACGGATTTTAAATTCAAGCATGGTCAAATTGCCGAGAAAGTGGGCAAGAGCAGGGAATATGTCACAAATACGATGAGAATATTATCTCTGCCGGAAATCATACTAAACGCTCTTAGCGAATCTAAGATTACTGAAGGTCACACCAGACCTTTGATGATGCTTGTAGATAGGCCACAAGAACAAGAGACTTTATTCAAGGAAATAGTAGAACGTCGGCTTACAGTCAGAGAGGCAGAAGCTATCGCAAGGCGTATTGCCACTGAGCGAGCTAGAAAAAAACTTCTTGATCCTAAGCTCGAAGATATAGAAAAGAAATTGAGCGAATCGCTGGGCACAAGAGTTCACATTCAAAAGGGAGAAAAAGGCGGAAAGATTTCTATTGATTTTCTTTCGGATGAAGATCTTGATACCATTCTCGATCTTATACAAAAAGACAAAAATGATACACTAGTTTCAGGAACAGCTTCGGAAGAAAGTCTTAATGACACAAAAGAGGAAACAGATCTTCTAAACGATCGTTCCAAAACAGAAAAAGAAGACGACGATTTGTATTTTATAAAAAACTTTTCTATATAGTTTTTATTGGAAAGATTAAGCTTTATTTTTTTTGCTGGTCTTTTTCCAAGGCGGTTTTTATGTTTTTCAAGGCAGCAGCAGTCTTGGCTTGCTTCAGCCATTTCTCTATTGGATGACTTAATTCTTTAGTCTGAATCTCGACTATGTCGCCGTTCTTAAGATTGGTGTCGAAGGTTACCATTTTACTGTTTACCTTAACTCCGGCTATATGGTTGCCGATATCTGAATGGACGGCATAGGCAAAATCTATCGGAGTCGAATCAATAGGCAAGTCTATAACGTCGCCTTTCGGTGTGAAGACAAATATTCTTTCTTTAAAAAAATCACTTTTTAATTCTTCTGAAAATTTTTCTTGGCTGTTTATTATCTGATATTCCGCCAAATCTTTTACCCATTTAGGAACGTTTCTTTCAGCCGCAGGACTTACTCCTTTGGATTTTTCGTTTTCTCCGACATCTTTTTTTATAAAAGGCAGAAGTTTGAGAATCCATAACAGACCGGGATAGTTTTTTTGTGGCTGCCAATTTTCTTTGTAGGAAAGATGGGAAGCAACTCCGAATTCCGCCTCTCTATGCATTTCTTCGGTTCTGATTTGAATCTCCACAATTCCTCCGTCTCCGGTAAAAATTGTTGTATGAAGACTTTTATAGCCGTTTGGCTTTGGGGAAGCGATATAATCTTTTATTCTTCCGGGTAGGGGATGCCAAATACTGTGTATAACACCCAAAGCCTTATAACAATCTTGAACTTCTGGTATTATCACTCTTAACGCGGAAATATCATAAATTTTATTTATATCCATGTCGTGCCTTTTTAGTTTTTTGTACAAGCTGTATGTTCCTTTTAGACGTTTGTCTGTTTTTACGATCCGGACGTCTTCTTCAGCCAGTTCTTTTTGTAGAGTTCGTCGAACCTTTTCCAATCTTTTTTCAGTCCCTTTAATTTTTTGTTTTAATAAATCTTTGACTTCTTTGTATTCTTTTGGGTAAACATACTGGAAAGAAAGATCCTCCAGCTCTTTTTTAATCCGGCCGATTCCCAATCTGTTAGCAATCGGGGCATAAATTTCCAAAGTTTCTTCCGCGATTCTTTTTTGTTTGTCTTTAGGTTGGAAATCAAGAGTTCTCATGTTGTGTAGACGATCTGCCAATTTCACAACTATTACTCTTATGTCTTGAGACATGGCAACAAAAAGCTTTCGTAAACTCTCGCTGTGTCTTTTGGCGCCTAAGTATTTAAGTCGCCCCAACTTAGTGACTCCGTCTATAAGAAAAAGAATTTCTTTGCCAAAATTTTTTTCCAATTCTTCTCTTTTTATTCCAGCATCTTCTTGCACGTCATGCAAAAGTCCGGCCGCGATAGTTCTCGGGCCTGACCCTATAGAGGCTAAGATTCTGGCTGTTTCAAAAGGGTGGACAAAAAAAGGTTCACCGGAGTTTCTTTCTTGTCCCTCGTGAGCTTTTTTGGAAAAATTAAAAGCGCGTTCTATGAGCTCTAAATCTTTTTTTTCCCAGGGCAATTGAGACAGATCAGTGATGTCTTTGTAGGTTATTTTTTCTAATGTGAGTGATGGAAGAATCATAGCTATATAATCTTATCTTACTCACTGAAATAATTTTTGCAAAATGACTTTTCGTTATTTATGTGCTCCTGTTCAAGAGCCGATAAATACAATAGAACTAAATTTGGCATCACAAAAACCCGCTTTTAGAAAAAGAGGGTTTAGTAATTATTTGTGACTCCCGTCTGCTCCTGCTTTACTTCTCTAGTTTATGTGGATTATGGTTGGGACATCCTTTATTCGAACATCTCTCCGGGATTGTTTTT
>Ga0210057_1002159_pt1 | contig 28561 bp, 24 predicted proteins | sample CryGeyCG2114_010_2_FD_183968 | JGI IMG/M metagenome (GOLD analysis project Ga0210057, IMG submission 183968) | Groundwater microbial communities from aquifer - Crystal Geyser CG10_big_fil_rev_8/21/14_0.10 (SPAdes) (version 2) | ecosystem: Environmental > Aquatic > Deep subsurface > Groundwater ...
AGCTAGTTTAAAAGACTAGCTATTTTTTATCAGACAAAAAGCTAGAAAAATACAAAATAAGATTTGTGTATTTCTAAGATTAAAAGCTGAAAATTTAGAAAAATAGGAGAAAATATATGTCAAAAGAAGTATTACAAGCTATTAAATTAATTTGCGAAGAAAAGCATATTCCAGTGGAATCTGTGCTTTCTACAATTGAGCAGGCTTTAGCAGCTGCTTATAGAAAAGATTTTGGAAATAAACTCCAAAATCTTAAGGTTGAGTTTAATCCTGAAAATATGGATATTAAGGTTTTTGATGTGAAAGAAGTTGTTGAAGATCAAGAATTAGATGAAGAAGGAAACATTGTAAGTGATGAGGTTATAAAAGTTGACGAGAGTTCTGTTCCTGTTGATGGCGTTAAATTAGATGAAGAGAAAAAGCCACAAGATATAAAAGGTGATGAAGATAAAAAAGAACCAGGAGAAATTGAAGAAGAGGAAGAAGAAAGATTTAATCCAAAAACTCAAATAATGATTTCACAGGCAAAAGAAATTAAGAAAGATTCTAAAATTGGCGATGAATTAGTGCAAAAATTAGAAGTTCCTGGCGAGTTTGGAAGAATGGCAGCTCAAACAGCAAAGCAAGTTATAATCCAAAGATTGCGCGAAGCAGAGCGAGAAGTTGTATTTAATGAATACAAAGACAAAGAAGGTGAATTAATAAATGGCGCAGTTCAAAGAATAGAAGCTGGAAATGTTTTAGTTGATATTGGACAAGCAACAGCTATTATGCCTCAGCAAGAGCAAATTAGAGGTGAGCGCTATGTTCCTGGCGCGCAATTAAGATTTTATATTAAGTCAGTTGCAACTTCAACAAGAGGCCCTGAAGTAATTATTTCTAGATCTGACAAGGAATTAGTGCGTAAATTATTTACAATGGAAGTTCCTGAAATATCTGATGGTTCTGTTGAAATAAAATCAATTTCTAGAGAGCCAGGATCAAGATCAAAAATAGCAGTATCTACTAAAGAAGAAAATATTGATCCAGTTGGTTCGTGTGTTGGGCAACGCGGAACTCGGGTTCAATTTATTATAAATGAACTTGGAGGAGAAAAGATTGATATTATTGAGTGGAATAAAGATGATATTGCATTTATTAAAAATGCTCTTTCTCCAGCTAAAGTGCAGAATGTAATTCTTGATGAAAAAAATAAAACAGCGCAAGCTGAAGTTTTAGAAGATCAGTTTTCTTTGGCAATTGGAAAAGGCGGACAAAATGTTCGTTTAGCATCTTCTCTTGTTGGTTGGAAAATTGATATAAAGGAAGCAAAAGTAGAACCAGAAGAAGGTGTAGAAGATATTTCTGAAGATAATATTGAATCAGCAGAAGAAGAAAAACAAGAACCTATTCAAGAGGAATCTGAATTAAACGAAAAAGACATAGATGTAGAAAATGTTGAATCTTCAGAAAATGTTTCTGATTCATCAGATGAAAAAAAGGACAAACCAAAAGAAACTAAATCAAAAAAATCTAAATAATAAATAAGCTAATTAATTATAAATATATGTCAACATATATAATATTTTCTCTCGTGACTTCAGTTATGGCTATTTTAATAGGAGGGGCTTTAGCTATTTGGGTATTAGGCAGGCGCACTGGAAACCAAAAAATGGAGGAAATCGCAACAGCAATACAAAAAGGATCTCAAGCATATATGAGCAGGCAATACAGAACCATTGCAATAGCTTGTGCAGTAATTTTTTTAATAATTGGATTTGCGCTTTCTTGGCTTACTGCTTTAGGATTTTTAGTTGGCGCAGTTTTTTCTGGAATTGCCGGATACATTGGAATGAGTGTTGCTGTTAGGGCAAACGTCAGGACTGCTCATGCTGCAAGCAAAGGAGTTGGAAAAGCAATGGATGTTGCTGTTCGCGGAGGCGCGGTTACTGGACTGCTTGTTGTTGGACTAGGATTGCTTGGTGTTTCTGGTTTTTATGTATTAACAGAAAATATAAATGCTTTAATTGGTCTTGGATTTGGAGGAAGCTTAATTTCAATATTTGCTCGTCTTGGAGGAGGAATTTTTACCAAGGCAGCTGATGTTGGAGCTGATCTTGTTGGAAAAGTTGAAAAAAATATTCCAGAAGATGACCCTCGTAATCCAGCTGTAATAGCTGATAATGTTGGAGACAATGTTGGAGATACAGCTGGAATGGCTGCTGACTTATTTGAAACATATGCAGTAACAGCTGTTGCGACAATGTTATTAGGGTCTTTAATATTTCCTGATTTTAAAAATGCCTTAGTTTATCCTTTGGTAATTGGAGGAGTGTCTATTATTGCTTCAATAATTGGCCTTTTCTTTATTAGACTTGGAGCAAAAGAAAATATAATGGCAGCTCTTTATAAGGGATTAGTTGCAACAGGTGTTATTTCGGCAATTGGATTTTATTTTATTACAGATAAAATAATGTCAGGAAATGGGCGTTATGATTCTATTAATCTTTTTTATGCTTCTTTAGTTGGTCTTGTAGTCACTGGTTTGATTGTTGTTTTAACTGAGTACTATACTTCAGATAAATATAGCCCAGTTAAAAGTATTGCAGAGGCTTCTACAAAAGGACATGGTCCTAATATTATTACAGGACTAGCTGTTTCTATGCGCTCAACTGCGTTTCCTGTAATTGTAATTGTAGCAGGAATTTGGAGCGCGTATTTTTTTGCGGAAATTTACGGAATTGCGGTTGCTGTTATGAGCATGCTTTCTTTGGCAGGAATTATTGTAACGATTGACGCATATGGACCTATTACTGACAATGCTGGAGGAATTGCTGAAATGGCTAATTTGCCTGAGTCAGTTCGAGAAGTAACTGATAAGTTAGATTCAGTTGGAAACACCACAAAAGCGGTTACAAAAGGATATGCAATTGGTTCAGCTGCTTTAGCTGCTCTAGTTTTGTTTGCTTCTTATTCTCAAGAATTTTTAGCACATGGAAGAGAGTTAGTATTTGAGCTTTCTGATCCTTTAGTTATTATTGGATTGTTTATTGGTGGATTATTGCCATATTATTTTGCTGCATTAGTTATGGAATCAGTTAGCAAGACAGCTGGAAAAGTTGTTGAAGAAGTTCGTAGACAGTTTAGAGAAATTAAAGGACTTATGGAAGGAAAAGCAAAACCAGAATATGACACATGTGTTGATATTATAACTCAAGATGCTCTTAAGCAAATGTTTGTTCCAGCATTAATTCCGGTTTTAGCTCCAATTATTGTTGCTTATCTTTTGGGTCCAATTGCTCTTGGTGGACTTTTAGTTGGTTCAATCGTCACTGGTGTTTTTATAGCTATTTCAATGACAACTGGAGGAGGAGCATGGGATAACGCAAAAAAATTAATTGAGTCAGGAGAATATGGCGGAAAAGGAAGCGAAGCTCACGCAGCAGCTGTTACTGGAGACACTGTTGGAGATCCTTATAAAGATACTGCAGGACCTGCAATCAATCCAATGATTAAGATAATCAATATTATAGCTTTATTGATTGTTGGATTTCTTGTTTAATGAATATTATTCCAAAAAATATTTTCTATTTTTTAGAAAGCAATATGAGATATATTGTTAATGCAATATTTCTCGGAAAAGTTGAAGGAATAGAAAATCTTCCAGAGCCTCCTTTTATTATTGCTTCTAATCATGTAAGCATTCCAGATGGCTGGCTGATTTCAAATTTAATTATTTCTCGCTTTAAAATTCCTGCCTGGTTTTTTGCCAGAGATGATTTTTGGATAGGGACAAGATGGGCAAATTTTATAGGCCCTAGAATTGGAGGAATAATTATTGATTGGCGAAAGCCTTACAAATCTCTTGAGATTGCGCATGAGATTTTATTTAAAAAAGGAATTATAGGTATTTTTCCAGAAGGAACGCGCAATCCAGATGCAAAGGCGCTTTGTTTGGGTAAAACAGGCGCAGCACGCCTTGCTTTAAGCGCAAAAGTTCCTGTTGTTCCTGTTGGGTATTTTGGTCCAAAAATCGTGACAACTTTTGATGTAATAAAAAATTTTATATTTAAAAGAAGCATAACAAAAATTATTTTTGGAAAACCTATTGATTTTTCTGATTATTATGGTAAAACAATAGATTACAAGCTTCTTTATAAAGCAACTAATAATATAATGATTGAGATTGGCGCTTTATGTAATAAGCGTCCAAGATTGCATAAAATTATATGAATATACAACAGAACAAATTAAATGAATCAGAAATTGAATTTTTAATTGATCTTGATAGAGCTGACATTGAAGTTGATTTGCAGAATACTGCAAAACATATTTCAGAGCATATTAATATTCCTGGATTTAGAAAAGGAACAGCAACTTATGATGTGGTTTGTAGACATATAGGAGGAGAGGCTAAGGTTTACGAAGAAGCTTCAGATATTATTATTCGTAAGGTATTAATTAAATCTTTAAAAGACAATAAGCTTAATATAGTTGGAAGGCCTGATGTTTCTATACAAAAAATGGTTCCTCCATTTGGCATTTCATTTAAAGTAAAAGTAGTTTTAAGCCCTAAGGTTGAATTAGGGGATGCAACAAAAATTAAGATTAAAAAATTAGAACCAAAAGTTGAAGAAAAAGATATTAAGCAAGTAATTGATAATTTACGCCAAATGCGGCTTAAAGAATTTGCAGTAAATCGTGAAGCAAAAAAGGGCGATAAAGTTATTTTGGATTTTGAAATTAAAAGAGATAATGTTGTAATTGAAAATGGCAAAGCGCATGACTATCCTTTGCTAATTGGAGATAAAAAATTTATTCCTGGTTTTGAGGATCAGGTTATTGGGCTCAAGGCAAATGATATTAAAAAATTTGAATTAAAATTTCCAGAGCAATATTTTGAAAAATCTTTAGCAGGTAAAAATGCTGAGTTTAGTATTAAAATAAAGCAAGTATTTGAACAAAAAATGCCTGATTTTGATGATGAGTTTGCAAAGACCTTGGGAGAATATAAATCATCAAAAGAACTTCGAGAAAAAATAGAAAAAAATTTGAAGCATGAAAAAGAAAGAGAAGAAGAAGAAAGATATCAAGTCAATAGCATGGACGAGTTAGTTAAAATTTCTAAAATAGATAATATTCCTGATTTAATGATTGAAGATGAAGCGCATAAAATGATTCATGAACTTGAGAGAGATGTTTCAGGCCAAGGAATTAAGTTTGAAGATTATTTAAAGAGTATAAAAAAATCTAAAGAAGATTTAGCCAAAGAGTTTAAACCTAAAGCAATATCTCGCATAAAAATGGTTCTAGTTGCTCGCGAGTTTGGTAAAACTGAAAATATAAAAATAGATAAAAAAGACATAGAAAAAGAAATTGAAATTTCTAAAAAAGCATATTTATCTCAGCCAGAAATGCTTGCTCGATTTGAATCAGATGGCTATAGACAATATGTAGAAAATGCCTTAACTTCAAGAGCTATTTTTGAAAAATTGGTTGGAAAAATTAATAAGTCTTGACAGAATAATTAATAGTGATAATATACATCTCATTGTTCATTGGGGTGTATATTTTGATTAGCGGGGTAGCTCAGTTGGTTAGAGCATGTACTTGGTATGTACAAGGTCGCAGGTTCGATTCCTGTCCCCGCTTCCATATTGGCGAGTGTTGCAACAGATTATTCAGGTTTTCTTGCCTCCCCAGCTAGATATAACCTGTATGTTGCTTCACTCGCCTCTTTTTTTATTTAAAAATTGTGTATACTAATATATATGTCGCAGACAATTCATGTAAAAGTTACAACTCGCGCAAAGCAGAATAAAATTTTAGGTTTTAAGGATGATATTTTACGAGTGCATATTACAGCTGTTCCAGTTAATGGAAAAGCAAACTTAGCTTTAATAAAATTTTTATCAAAAGAATTTAATATTGCAAAATCAGATATTCATATTATTCACGGAGAAACGTCTAGAGACAAAGTTTTAGAAATTCCTGATAATATTCCGACTTTACAAAATAAGCTAATTTGATACTATATGTTAATATACTGGGTGCTGGCGGACATGTCCGTCGTAGCTCTGTACCCAGAGCGTAGGCGGATATCGTATAGTGGCTATTATACGTCCTTGCCAAGGATGAGACACGGGTTCAATTCCCGTTATCCGCTCCAAAAATTTAAGCCGCGGTGGTGGAATTGGTATACACGCTTGATTTAAGCTCAAGTGCCTTACGGCTTGTGGGTTCGAGTCCCACCCGCGGTACCACCCTTCGCATAAAGCTATGGGCGGCATGCCAAATAAGGAGTTTTAAAAAACTTCTTTTTTGATTTTTAAAAATATGATATAATATATTTATATGTCAGAAGAAAAAAAAGAACCAATTTGGAAGTTTTATTTTCAATCGCGTTGGCAGACTGCGCTAACAATTCATTTTTTGGTTGCTGTTTCTTATCTTGTTTTGTTTTATATTGGAAATATTTTTATAGCAATAAAATTCGTCTTTTTTTCAATAATAACATCAGCAAGGCTTTTGGGTCTTGAGTTTGCGCTTTGGGCAGTAGTTTTTGAGTTAACAGTAATGGTCCCTGTTATTATATCTTGGTATGCGATATTTCTTTTGCCAAAAATTTGGCAAAGCAGATATAAAAGATCACAAAAAATATTTTTAACAATTTTAATGCTTCTACTAATGCCAATTATTATTATAATAACAGATGAAATAGCTAGGTTTGCTTTAGAAACAGAGGTTTTGCGCGAGTTTGCAATATTTCACAATATTAAATTATAAATCTAATTTTTTTTGATTTTTTCCTTAAGCGCTTTTATGCGCTTTTTTGTTTCAATTTTAAATTTTATTATTAAAGAGATAAGCAAGACAATAAACGCACTTAATGTAATTAATAAATATATAAAGATTTTTTGTGGTTCTTTGTTTTCTGAGATTTTGAAGCGTTTAATTTCTTCGTTTGAATTTTGTAATCCTTGGTTTGATATATTTACGCCAAGCACTTGTCCTATTTCTTCTTCAGACATTTCATTAATATCAACAATATTAATATCTTCTTGATATCTTGGCAGGACGCGGTATCCTGTTTTTGTTTCACTTACAATGCCAATAATATTTATCCAATCTCCTTCTTTTGCGTTTGGTTTTACTATTTCAGCAGATGGCTGAAAAGTTATTTTTGCTTCTCCTGATCCATCATCAATAAACCAACTTGTTCCTTTTTTCTCTATAAGTTCTCCAAAAATTTTAATAAGCGCGCCTTCAAAATTTTCTCCAATTTCACCTGTTTCTATTTCTAATGCGGAAGGAGGATCTGATTCATATAAAGGCACAATATCTTCTTTGTTTGAAACTTTTATTCGTGTTTCATTGTTTGATTCAGATAGTTCGCCAATAACGCCAATTACGTCTCCAATAGAAAGATTAGGCCAATCTTTTTTATAAAAATATACTTGAATTCCTTGGGAGCCAGTAATATAAAAATAAGTTTTTCCAAGCACTCCAGGCTCAACTGCCACAGTTCCTTGCACTCGGACTTCTGTGCCAATTTCAAGCTCACGAATATCAGGCAGATCAATATCAACAATATCTGAGTCAAAAGTAGAATAATCTGGAATTGGCGCAGAATTAATAATTTCATAATTTTTTGGTATTTGTATTGCTTCTTCTGACCAAATCCATATTCCTTCATCTGTTTTTTTATATGTTTGATTTTCTTTTACATCATCATATAAAACAGAATCAATCAGGTGTTCATCTTTATTAAATAAGCGGACTTCATCAAAAGTATTGTTAAGTGTGAGTTTAGTTTCTTCTTTTCCCAAAATAAGATAATCCCGCGATTTGATAGCGCGGTCTTGAATAGTGTGTGGCTTACTTCCACCGTCCTGATCATCAATTGTCCAGTTATCTAAAATTACATCAAAATTATTTGGATTATATAATTTGATATATTCAGCATCATCACTGCCTTCTGGGTTTGGAAAAATTTCTGTAATAAAAATTTGGCCTGTTGTTGTGGCTAAACTAGATAGAGTTAAAATTGTATTAGTTATTGGACCTGTGCTTTCAGATTTTTTGCTTCTAATATAAACAACATCAACTGAATTTAAAACACGAATTACAGATGTTGTAATAACTTCATTGTGTCCATCATTTATTGTTAGCTTAATAATATATTCCCCTAAATCATTAAAAGAATATTTAAAAGATTCTCCATTTGCTTGAAAATTTTTTCCAATTTCCCAAAGACAAGATAAATTATCATTATCAGAATCATATAAATTGTCCGCGTAAATTGTAAATATTTCTTTTGGGGCCACTGGGTTGTTTGAAAAATTAATTACAGCGCTTGGCAAATTATTTGGATTTGTAAAATCATTCATGCTTGAAGGAGTTTTCGTTGATGACCAAAAAAAATCATCTTGTTTAATGTCATAACTATAGCTGTAATCTTCAATAGTTGATGAATATGATACCTCATCAACAAGATTTCCATTTGAATCGTACAAATAAATTGTTTCTGAAGAATTATTAAGCGCGATTTTCGTTGTTGAGCGATATATTGCTTTGTATTCTCCTGGTACGAGCGTAATTGCTTTAAGTGTGATTACTTTTGATTTATCAGAAAGCTTCCAGTTTTCTAAAGAGATTGATGTATTATTATTGTTCCAGATTTCTATGAATTCAGCTTCTTCTGATCCGCTTGGATTTGGAAAAACTTCTGTGATTTTTACATTTTCAGGATAAGCAGTTTTTGGCAGAATAATTCCTCCTGTTGTTGGGGTTGGCTCTGCTATTGGTTGAGTTTCCTCTGATGGTTCTTCTGGCTCTGGTTCTGGATCTTCGGCTGGATCTTCCTCTGCTGTTACTTGTCCTGGAGTTGGTATTTGGGCAATCCAATTTAAGCCAGATAATTGCAAAGAATTGCCATCTCCATCAGCGCCCCAGTCATTTTGATATACTACTGAATCAATCTCTATGCTTTCAGAATCAAACAGTTTAATGTTGTCAGAGTCATTTTTTAGATTAACCACGCTATCTATGATAATTCCAGAAAATTCCGGCCAATCTTCCAGAAAAATTTCGGGTTTGTCGACTAGAATAACATATTCTTCTTTAGGAATCACAATTGATCCTTGGAAAATATTTAGTCCATGTTTAGTTTCTCCGTCGCCGTCATAAAATTTCCAGTTACTCAAATCTATTTCTGAATCACTATTGTTATAGATTTCAACCCATTCATGTTCACTATCAGTTCCTTCTAAGTTGTACATTATTTCTGTAAATATTATATTTGATGCTGATTGAGTCTGTGGCGCGAAAATAAAAAAAACCACAAACATAAATGTGGCCCAAAAATTTTTTATTTTCTTTTTCATATCCTCCTATTAATATGATTGGTCTGCCACCCATAGCTCTGTATTCAGAGCGAAGGGTGGTGCCGGAGAGAGGACTCGAACCTCCACGCCTTGCGGCACCAGGTCCTAAACCTGGCGCGTATACCAATTTCGCCACTCCGGCTTACTAATCACAAACATAACAAAAAATAACCAATATGTCTAATTTTATTTTTTAACTTAGATTAGTATTTTTTATTTTTAAATGTAGTTTTAAAATGGCTAAAATAGGCCAATTTTATTAAAAATAAAGTATTTGACTTTTATTTTAGCTTGCGTTATAATTGTATTCAGAAATTGAGATAAAAGTGAGTTATTCACTTCTAATCCACATAATTATCAACAGTATGGAAAAAGTAGCTAAATTAAAGGAAAAAATTGGCGGATAACCACATTGTTTTAATTATTAAAAAATAAAAATCCGCTTATGTTAGCGGTTTTTTGATTCTAGAATAGAAAATCATTGATTTTTAGAGAATAGTAAAGTAATATTGTTCTGTGAAAATCAACCCCCCCTTCACTAAAGTTACGGAGGGGCAAGCGGATAGCAAATTAACAATTTGACAGTCCCTCTATATTTAGCCATATAGATGTGGCTGTTGGAAACGAGCATCAATTTAACTACTTATGGGTAATTAAGTAGTTGATTAGTAGAATTACATCAAACAATAATCTATCTTAAGTGATTCAATAGCATTTAAGATAGACGCAAGTAATCACTTAACTATTTAAGTGGTTGCGCACAATTAAGTGTAAACGGTGGATGCCTAGACACAAGAAGCCGATGAAGGACGTTGTAGGGTGCGAAAAGTCTCGGTGAGGTCCCAAACAACCTTTGACCCGGGAATGTCCGAATGGGGAAACCCGCTATGGTGGAAGACCATAGCATCATATACTGAATACATAGGTATATGACGGTAAGCTGGCGAATTGAAACATCTTAGTAGCCAGAGGAAAAGAGAGAAACACGCACGATCTTTTACTAGCCATTTTCATGAGCGGCTGGTAAAAGTATCGTGTTCTATTCCGTTAGTAGCGGCGAGCGAAAACGGATCAGCTAAAACCTAATTAACTTAAGCAGAATGATAATTCCCTTCGGGGAAGAGGATTTTTGTGGAAGGCTTTGCGGCCATATGTTGATTATGGGGTTGTGAGAATATTATATTTTAAAAGCGCAAACTTTTATAAAGAGTTAAAATTAACTTCCCTAGTAGAATCTACTGGAAAGTAGGACCAGAGAAGGTGATAGTCCTGTATGCAAAAGGGGTTAATACTCTTATAATATTTCTCGAGTACCACGGAACTCGTGAAATTCCGTGGGAATCAAGCGCGACTATGCGCTAAAGCTAAATACTTCTTGTGATCGATAGTGAACTAGTACCGTGAGGGAAAGGTGAAAAGCACCCCTTTTAGGGGGATGAAATAGTATCTGAAACCGTTTACTTACAAAGAGCTGGAGCCCTCCTTCGCTTTTCGCTTCGCGCAAAAGCTACGGAGGGGCTTCGCCCTGCATATAATTATGTATGGGGCGTAGCCCCACCGTAGCCCGAAGCGGAGCGTAGGGCGAAGGTGGGTGACAGTGTTCCTATTGAAGAATGAGCCAACGAGTTTATATATACTGCAGCTTAAGCTCCTATGGAGTGAAGGCACAGGGAAACCAAGTCTTAACCGGCGTATGACTTTATTACATTGCCCTTTTTGGGCAGTGTAATTGAGTCAAGGTAGTATGTATAAGACCCGAAGCCGAGTGAGCTAGCCATGGGCAGGGTGATATCGCCGTAATAAGCGGAGGAAGCCCGAACCCACTTGTCGTATAACGCAAGGGGATGACCTGTGGTTAGAGGAGAAATTCCAATCGAACTCGGCAATAGCTGGTTCTCCTCGAAATAGTTTTAGGACTAGCTGTTTGTATACCCGCGGGGGTAGAGCACTGAATGGGATGGGGTGACTTTTGTCTACCTATCCTAACCAAACTCCGAATACCGCGGTTTTCAGCAAACAAGTCAGACCATGGGGGCGAAGCTCCATTGGTCAAAAGGGATACAGCCCAGATCGTCATCTAAGGTCCCCAAATTATGGTTAAGTGGTAAAGGTGGTGTTAGGACTCATACAACTAGGAGGTTGGCTTAGAAGCAGCCATCCTTTAAAGAAAGCGTAATAGCTCACTAGTCCAGTCCTTTCGTGCCGAAAATTTAACGGGGCTAAACCATATACCGAAGATACGAACTAATCATTTTTAATGATTATTGGTAGAGGAGCATTCCAGTGGCGTTGAAGCGTACACCGTGAGGTGGCGTGGAGCAGCTGGAAGCGAGAATGTTGGCATAAGTAGCAAGAAGGCAGGCGAAAACCCTGCCCGCCGAAAATTCAAGGTTTCCTGGGCAACGATAATCGACCCAGGGTTAGGCGATCCTAAGCCGAGGCCGAAAGGCGTAGGCGATGGAAGAGACGGTTAATATTCCGTCCCTAGTAATTGTTTGTTTTATAGTGACGCAGCGTTAACTGCTTGAACGTCCTTTTGGATTGGGACGTTTGCTTTCAGGTTTGGTTTACGCCAGATCAGTTAGTGAGAAGAAAAAACCTTCGGGTGGATTCAATTCAGGCGTGCGTGCTGCCTAGAAAAACTATAAAACGTTAAGCTTTTACTATCCGTACCGTAAACCAACACAGGTGAATAGGTCGAGAAGACCAAGGCGTACAAGATAACCCTCGTTAAGGAACTCGGCAAAAAAGCGGCCGTAAGTTCGCAATAAGGCCTGCCCGGCATCTGCCGGGCCGCAGCTAAAGATTTCAGGCGACTGTTTACCAAAAACACAGGTCCCTGCTAAACCGTAAGGTGACGTATAGGGGCTGATGCCTGGCCAGTGTCCGAACGTTAAGGGGAGAGGTGCAAGCCTTGATCCGAAGCGCGGATGAACGCCAGCGGTAACTATAACCGTTCTAAGGTAGCGAAATTCCTTGTCGGGTAAGTTCCGACCTGCACGAATGGCATAACGATCTGAAAACTGTCTCAACGAGGGACTTGGCGAAATTGCAAGATGAGTGAAGATGCTCATTACCCATGGTTAGACGAAAAGACCCCGTGAAGCTTTACTATAACTTGATATTGGTATATAGATTTTTATGTTTAGAATAGGTGGGAAACTTTGAAGCTTGAGCGCTAGCTCAAGTGGAGTTACCAGTGAAATACCACCCTTAAAACTTTGTATATCTAACTTTGCGCCGTTAGCCGGCCAAAGAACAGTATCTGGTGGGTAGTTTGACTGGGGCGGTGGCCTCCTAAAATGTAACGGAGGCGTTTACAAAGGTTGACTAGCGCTGGATGGAAATCAGCGCGATAGGGCAAACCCAAAAGTCAGCTTTACTGCAAGGGCAACAACCCGAGCAGTTGCGAAAGCAGAAGTTAGTGATCCGACCGTACGATATAGGACGGCGGAAGCTCAACGGATAAAAGTTACTCCGGGGATAACAGGCTGATCTCCCCCAAGAGCTCACATCGACGGGGAGGTTTGGCACCTCGATGTCGGCTCATCGCATCCTGGGGCTGAAGAAGGTCCCAAGGGTCCGGCTGTTCGCCGGTTAAAGCGGTACGCGAGCTGGGTTCAGAACGTCGTGAGACAGTTCGGTCTCCTATCTACCATGGGCGTTGAATTTTGCGGGAGCTCCCCTCTAGTACGAGAGGACCGAGGGGAACGCACCTCCTGTGTACCAACTGTGACACCAGTTGCATTGTTGGGTAGCGGCGTGCGGCAGTGATAAGCGCTGAAAGCATCTAAGCGCGAAGCACTTCCCAAGATAAGAATTCGTTATTAGGGCGGTCGGAGACTACGACCTTGATAGGCTCTAGGTGTAAGCATAGCAATATGTTAAGCCGAGGAGTACTAATAGCCCGAGTGCGCAACCACTTAAGTGGTTTAAGTATATGTAATAGATCTCGTTTCCAAATTTTAATTTTATTCCTCTACTTCCCTCTCCTTTTTAAGGAGAGGGGTAGGGTGAGGTTAAAGACAGCATTGTCTTGGTGGTCTGTGCGATGGGGGTACACCTGTATCCATTCCGAACACAGTAGTTAAGCCCATTAGCGCCGATGGTACTACACCCTTGGGGTGTTGGGAGAGTAGGTCGCCGCCAAGACAATGCTGTCTTTTTGTTGCTTTGAATCTGGAGAGTAGGAGGATCGGGCCAAGACAATGCTGTCTTTTTGTTGCTTTGAATCTGGAGAGTAGGAGGATCGGGCCAAGACAATGCTGTCTTTGAACCTTTTTTGTTTGTCTAATTTTTGGTAAAATAATCTAATATGCAATACATAGCAGATTTACATCTTCATTCAAAATACTCTCGCGCAACATCGCGAGATCTTAATATTGAAGGATTATACAAGGGCGCAAAATTAAAAGGAATTGATGTAATTGGAACTGGAGATTTTACTTTTCCCAGATATATAAAAGAAATGGAAAATAGTTTAAATCCTATTGGTGGTGGAATATATGAGCTTAAAAATAAAGATGAGATAAAAGTTAATGTTCCAAATGCTAAGTCATATGATCCAAAAATTATTTTAACAACAGAGATTGCAAATATTTATAAACGTAATGGCAAATGTCGCAGAATACATATTTGTGTGTGGGCTCCTGGATTAGAAGAGGTTAAAGAGTTAAATAAGCAGTTAGATAAAATTGGTAATATTAAATCAGACGGTAGGCCAATACTTGGGATGGATGTTGCTCTTATGGCAAAATTGATTTGGGATATTTCAAAAGACTTTATAATTATTCCAGCGCACGCATGGACTCCTTGGTTTGCAATTTTTGGTTCTAAATCTGGGTTTGATACTATTGAAGAATGTTTTGGTGATTTAGCAGAAAAAATTTACGCGATTGAAACAGGGCTATCAAGCGACGCATTGATGAATTGGCGGCTCTCTATGCTTGATGAAATTTCGCTTGTTTCAAATTCAGATGCGCATTCTCTTCCAAATCTTGGAAGAGAAGCAACAGTATTTGATTTAGAAAAATTATCTGTAAAGAATATTAACACAGCTTTGCAAAAAGGAAAATCTAAGAAAAATAAAATTTCTTATACAATAGAGTTTCATCCTGAAGAAGGAAAATATCATTATGATGGACACAGGTCGTGTAATTTTGTTTGTGATCCAAAGACAACAAAACGATTAAAAGGAATTTGTCCAAAATGCAAAAAGCCACTTGTGATTGGAGTTGATAATAGAGTAGAAGAATTAGCAGATAGAGATAAACCAAAAAAGAATGGAGATTATAAATACATTGTTCCTTTGCAAGAAATTATTGCTGATGCGTTCAATCAAAGAAAAAATACAAAACGAGTACAAGAGACTTATGACAAAATGATAGAAAAAATTGATAATGAATTTAATATTTTATTAAAGACTCCAATAGATAAAATCAAGGAGTTTGGAATTGAAGAAATTGCAGAAGGAATACGTCGTGTTCGCGAAGGTAAGGTTCATATTGAGCCAGGATACGATGGAGAATATGGAGTTGTGTCTATATTTAATAAAAATGAGCAAATTTCAGCAAAAAATAGGCAAAAAACACTGTTTTAATAAAATAAAATAGAGGCACAATTTTTTGTGTCTCTATTTTATTTTATTTTTATTTTTTCTTTCGTTTTGCAGGTTTTCTTTTTGTTACTTTCTTTTTTGCAGGTGCTCGACGCTTTGTTACTTTCTTTTTTGTTGCCTTGCGTTTTGCAGGTGCTCTGCGCTTTGCAGGTTTTCTTTTTTTAACAGCCATATTTTTTTATTTAATTTATTTTTATTTTTTACGTGATCGACTAGGTCACGTATTTAAATTTTTTATCACATATTTATTATAACACCTTATGTTTTAAATAAATACAAAAAATTTTAAAAACTGTGGACAACTATTGTTTTTGCAAAACAAAAAACATCTCAATATGAGATGTCCTTTGATGGCTGTAAGCCAGCCATAGCTCTGTATCCAGAGCGAAGGCTGGTGGACCGTGGGAGATTCGAACTCCCGACCCCCTGCTTGCAAAGCAGGTGCTCTAGCCAGCTGAGCTAACGGCCCTTATAATTTGGGACAGCTGCCTGTCCGCCCTAGCTCTGTACTCAGAGCGTAGGTGGAAGCTAACGGCCCTTATATAAATTATTTATTTTTACATTCTTGAATTTAGTAATTGGCCAACAGTTGATTCTAAAAATCCTTGATGCATATTTGTAATTGCGAGCATTCCTACGAAGATTGCAAATAATCCTATTAACTTAGTCAGTAGACGAGTTCCACCCATTGTTCCTAATTTATTTTCTGCCCAAGAACTATATCCAGTAAACTGAACAACTGATTCTGTTTTCCAAATAAGAAGAAATCCCGCAACAACTAATAAAATTCCAATTATTATTCTTCCCATATTTTTGTTTTATTTTTTTATGGTGCCGCGAGAGGGAGTCGAACCCTCACATCCTAATGGACACAAGGCCCTCAACCTTGCCTGTCTACCAGTTCCAGCACCGCGGCATTTTATGGTCACAGACTATCCATTGTTCTATATTCAGAACGAGAGATGGTCATAGACCAGCCGTAGCTATGTACTCATAGCGTAGGATGGTGGGCGCTGAGGGATTCGAACCCCCGGCCTACTCGGTGTAAACGAGTCGCTCTAACCAACTGAGCTAAGCGCCCATAATATTTCAATACTAACAAAGTCTTTATAAAAAATCAATTAATAGCCCGCTGGCTTGGCGGGCTATATAAATAATGTTTAATCTTTAATTTCTGTAAGTTTCTTTTTAGTAGTTCTAAGATAATATGGCTTTGCTTGTTTTACTTTATAGGTTCTAACTAGCTCAATTTTTTCAATCGCAGGCATGTTCAAAGGAAATATTTTTTCAACCCCAATTCCTTCTGAAACTTTTCTAACTGTAATTGTTCCACCAGCTTCTTTGCCATGCTTTTTTGCTAAAACCATTCCTTGAAATACCTGAATACGTTCTTTTTCTTCTCCCTTAGAGTTTGTGTCAGCAATTTTTTGATGTACTCGAATAATCATTCCAGGTCTTATTTCTTCTGGCTTGATTTCTTTGTGTTCTAATTTTCCTTTTTTGCCTTTTTTAGGTTTGGCTTCTTTAACTACTTCTTCAAGCACAGTTTTTCCCTCAGTAGAAGAAACTGATTCTTCTTTTTCTTCTTCTTTTAGTTGGTCTATTTTTTCTAATTTAGGCTTTTCTTCTTTTTCTTTAGTTGTTTTTTTGTCGTCTGACATAAATTTATTATCTAATATAACCATTATATATTAGCGGTTTTCTAGTATTATGTCAATGTTTATTGTTTATTTTGGTTTATTTGCTAATTTAGTGTAGAAGATTTATATTTTTCTGGTTTAAATGGTTTTAATTTTGTAATTTTTACTGATATTAGCCTTTTTTTCATTTCCTTTTCCAAATTTTCAGTATAAGCTTTTTGATCATACCCTAAAGCAATAATATCTGGTTTTATATCTGCTACAAAATCATAAATTTTTTCTTCACTTCCATCAACTCCAAGATATACCCTATCAACTTCCTTACATTGTTTTACTTGTTTTACTCTTTCTTTTTCCGAATACTTAGGTGTTTTATTTTTTATTTTTTTAACTATAGAATCTCGCGCGACAATCGCGAATAATCTGTGTCCTAGTTTGCGCGCTTGTTGAAAATAATTTTTGTGTCCCTTGTGCACTCCGTCAAAAGTTCCAGACACTAAAACTGTTTTCATTGGTATAAAATTTTTGCGCCAATTAGTTTTGGTTAACACGTTGTCATTCTGGAGACCTGTATCAGTGTCGTTAGAGTGGATTCTATTGGTCGCGAGTACGCTCCCTCCAGAATGAGAGATAGAAACAGCATTTTCTAATTTAAAATCCCCAATCGCAGTACGTTTTAATTCTTCAAGATATGCTCCGCAACCGAGTTTTGCTCCGATGTCATGCGTGAGTGTTCGGATATATGTTCCGCTAGACACTTTGCAATTGATAGTAATAAGTCCTAAGTCGTAAGATATAAGTTTAATGTCATATATTTCTATATCTTGCGCGTTTCGTTTTATTGTTTGTCCTTTTCGTGCGAGTTTGTAAAGGCGTTGTCCATCAATTTTTTTTGCGGAGTACATTGGCGGAATTTGTTTCTGTTTTCCGATAAATGATTTAAGAATATTTTCTATTTGTGATTTTGTGATCCCTTGGGAATACTCGGGACAAGCTTGGTGTTTATTTTCAGCCAAAGGCTGACCAGCCTCTGGCTGGGAACCTTCTTCAATTTTTCCTGTCCTATCCTGCGTATCGCTCGTCGCACCTAATCTCAAAATAGCCTCGTACGTCTTATCCAACCCAACATAATGTCGTAAAACTCTAGTAGCATCTTCAATTGCAATCAAAAGCAAGCCACTTGCAAAAGGGTCTAAAGTTCCGCTATGCCCAATCTTTTTTATTCCAGTAATTTTTCGCAATTGATAAATAATATCATGCGAACTAGGGCCTGTTGGTTTATCTATTAAAAGAAAACCATTTTTTTCTTTAGTGTTAGCCATAAATGGGTAATTATTGCTTGACTTTTTTCTTTAGATATACTACACTAATATAATAAAAAAATCTATCTATATATTTCTTTATTATAAACAAGGAGAGAGAATGTAAGACGCGTGGAATTACATTACGCTAATTGTGATTTGCATCTGTACTGGTTCAAACAGTAGAAAGGATGAAGGTGTGTAAAAATGAAACGGAATCCATTTGCTTGGTTCGTTGTCATGTCTGCGGTCATTACGGCGTGCGTTATGATTTGGGGGACCGATGAGTACCAGTATGCTCTCGCAGTATTCTTTCAGGTTTTTGGACCACTTTCGCCCGCATGCATTGGGTTGATGTTGTTCGCTGGGGTTCTTATGGTGAGTATTGGTGTGTTCTTTGTTGGGAGGATGGTGTTGATTATAGTCTTGTCTTATATACCCCCATTTCGCCAGTTGATGAATTGGAGGTTTAAGAGAAGAATTGGAAGGAGGTAAGGTGTTATGGGTTTCGTTGTTTATGCGAAACCCATTTTTTTGTCTTTTTTTTAATTTCCAAAATCTGATCTCTAATCTCGCTAGCTTTCTCAAAATCTAAATTCCTCGCCGAAAGTTCCATTTTGTTTTCTAATTCTTTTATTAAAACAGGAACCTCTTCATCAGATATTTTTGCAAGATTAATTTTTAAGCCATCCTTTTTTGCTTTTTTAGTTTGACCTTTGAGATAAGTTGCTTTAATTTTCTTTTCAATAGTAGCAGGCGTAATATTGTGTTTGCGATTGTACGCGCTTTGAATATCGCGACGTCTTAAAGTTTCGCTAATAGCGCGCTTCATTGAACCAGTCATATTATCTGCGTACATTATAACATGACCTTCGCTGTGCCTCGCGGCACGACCCATTGTTTGGATTAAAGAAGTTTCGCTGCGCAAAAAACCCTCTTTATCCGCGTCCAAAATCGCGACCAAAGATACTTCAGGCAAATCCAATCCCTCGCGCAAAAGATTTATTCCAACAACAACATCATACACTCCAAGCCTTAAATCGCGCAATATATCTAATCGTTCTAAAGTATCTATTTCACTATGAAGATAATGTACTTTAATTCCAATTTCTGCTAAATATTCAGCTAGTTCTTCTGCTAAACGCTTAGTTAGCGTAGTCACGAGTACGCGTTGATGTTTATTTGTGCGTTTTTTAATTTGTTCAACTAAATCATCAATTTGATTTTTAGTTGGCTTTATTTCAATATCAGGATCAAGTAATCCGGTTGGCCGAATAAGTTGTTCTGCAATTGGTTTTTGTGATTTTTCTAATTCGTACTCCCTAGGAGTTGCGCTGACATAAATTGTTTGATTTATCTTTTTGGTAAATTCATCAAACTTCAAAGGTCTGTTGTCTTTTGCGCTAGGCAAGCGGAATCCATAATCAACTAAAGATTGCTTTCGCGCTTGGTCGCCGCTATACATTGCTCCAATTTGCGGAACAGTAATATGCGACTCATCAATGAATAAAAGAAAATCATTAGAAAAATAATCCAGCAAAGTACAAGGCGGGGTTCCAGCTTTTCTAAATTCTAATTGTCTTGAATAATTTTCAACGCCATTGCAATATCCAACTTGGTCCATCATTTCTAAATCAAACTTTGTTCGCTCTTCTATTCTTTGCGCTTCAATTAATTTTTTTTCTTTTTTAAAAAATTTAATTTGGTCTTTAAGTTCTTTGCGAATATTTATTGTCGCGCGTTTCATTTCGTCTTTATCAACTACATAATGTTTTGCAGGATAAATATGAATTTCTCCATGTTTGGCCTCCTCATCAAAAATTAAATCCCCAGTTAAAGGATCAAATGCTTTTATTTCTTCAATCTCATCACCAAAAAAATCAATGCAATAAGCAAATTGAGAATACCCAGGTTGCAATTCCAAAATATCTCCCTTAACTCTGTAAGTTCCACGTTTTAAATCATAATCACTTCTCTGGTATTGTAATTCATTTAATTGGCGCAAAATGTCATTTCTGTTTTTGGTTGTGCCTTTTTTAATTTCTAGGCGCATATTTTTATAGTTTTCAGGTTTTCCTAATCCATATATGCACGAAACAGACGCAATAATAATTACATCTCTTCTAGTGAGTAGGGCAGTTGTGGAAGCTAAGCGCAATCTATCAATTTCCTCATTAATTTGAGTTTCTTTTTCAATATAAGTATCTGATTTTGGAATATATGCTTCTGGCTGATAGTAATCATAATATGATACAAAATAGTGAACAGCATTATTAGGGAAAAATTCTTGGAATTCACTAGCTAACTGCGCAGCCAATGTTTTATTATGCGAAATTATCAGTGTTGGCTTTTGTGCGTTTTGAATCACATTTGCCATTGTAAAAGTTTTTCCGCTTCCAGTAATTCCAAGAAGAGTTTGATTTTTAAACCCTTTTTTTACGCCTTGCGAAAGATTCGCAATTGCTTGCGGCTGATCTCCTGTTGGTTTATAATTTGATTCTAATTTGAATTTCATGTATAAATATGTTATTAAGATATATATAAGCTTTGTTCATTTTTACCTTTTTTATAAGGAGTAAATCATGGTTCATCTGAGGGTCTCTAATGAGTGCAGAGATGATTTGCATGAAAAATGTCCAAAAGGATCTCATTCTAGCGAAAAAGACGAGGTAAGATATGGAGGGTGGAGATGTACATGCTGGTGTCATACAAAAAAACAACAGCAAGCGCAACCAACAAAAAAACAAGTAGAGTCTAGTTAGTTGTTTGAATAAAGTATAGCGCTTGACAGATTATGTATTTTAATCGCGTGGGCTGTCTTTTTTTTGATTTTTGATTCAGTCTTGAATTACATCTAGTTTTCTGGTATAATTGTTATTACAACCATACTGGTTGAAAAGGCGCCAGTCAAGCGCTTTTGTGTTCATTCTAAGCTTGGAGGGATGTGCTATGTCACAGTCGCTGTCTCTTAAGCAGAAGGATCAGCAGTATGCCTTTTTTTCTCATGCGTGGGAGAGGACTACGGATGGCGGATATGTGTCTGTGAACAGAAGTGGTAGTGGTCCGCCTATTTTCAAGGTTATTACTCCGGAGACGCGCGGAGCGGAAAAGGGAACCTCTGAGCCGAACTGAGTGAGATAGCGAGTTTTTTCTAAAAACACTCAACGGGTCTGGCATTTAATGCTCAGACCCTATTTTTTTATGATATAATAAAAATATATGATATCTTTTTTAAGAGGAACAATTATACAAAAAAATAGTGATTCTATTGTTTTAGATGTTCAGGGTGTTGGATATTTGATTTATATTCCACAAAGCGAGATTAATAAATTTGTTTTAAAAAAAGAAGCAAGTTTTTTTACTTATTTATCAGTAAGAGAAAATGCTCTTGATTTATATGGAAGCTCTCATGCTTTAGTGATTAAGTGGTTTAAAATGCTTTTAAATGTAAAAGGAGTTGGCCCTAAAAGTGCTCTTTCTATATTGTCGCACGCTCAGCCAGAAGATTTGTCAGTAGCGCTTAGCTCTTCATCTAGTGATATTTTAATTAATTGTGGTGTGAGCAAAAAGATATCAGAAAGCATTGTTCTTGAATTAAAAAACAAAGCAAAAGATTTAATTGATATTAAAGATGGGGCATCTGCTAAATCCGCTTCCATAGATTCAGAAGCGCTTTCTGCTTTGGAAGCGCTTGGTTATTCTCGTGAGCAAGCGCGGGATGCTGTTAAAAATTCTGAAGGCAAGGATGTTGAAGCAAAAATTCGAGGGGCGTTGAAAAATTTGGGAAAGTAAATTATGTGGCAAGAAATTACAAACAAACAAGATTGGAATATGGTTTCTGCATCAGTAGAGCATGCTCAGTTTTTGCAATCATGGGAATGGGGAGAGTTTCAGAGAGCATATGGCAGGCGCGTTGTGCGTCTTGCTTGGAAAGACCAGTTTTTTTTGCAGTGCATTGCCATGCCTCTTGGATTTGGAAAATTTTATTGGTATATTCCTCGCGGTCCAATTGAAATAGATACTAGTGAAAAGCGAATTGCTTTTATTGAACTTTGCAGAGAGCTTAAAAAAAGAGGCGCATTTTTTGCGCGAATAGATCCTTTTAAAAATGATTTTTGGCAATCGCATAAAGATTTTAAAAATACAATAATTGGTTCAGTACAGCCTCAGTGCGTGCGTATAATAGATATTAAACAACCAAAGAAAGAGTATTTTGAAAAAGGATTGCATACAAAAACAAGATATAATATTCGTCTCTCTCAAAAAAAAGGAGTTTTTGTTAGAGATGGAGAAATAAATAATTTTTTAAATCTTAATACGCAAACATCAGCTAGAAACGATTTTGTTTCTCATCCAAATGCTTATTATATTAAAATGGTAAAAACACTTTCTCAAAATCGTGACAAGTGGCAGGATTGTTCTATTAAAATTTGGGAAGCTGTTTATAAAGAAATTGTTGTGGCAAGTAATTTAATTATATATTTTGGAGATACAATGACTTACGCGCATGGAGCTTCCTCTAGCAAGTATCGCAATGTTATGGCTCCTTATCTTTTGCGTTGGAAAATTATTGAAGATGGCATTGTTAAAGGATATAAATATCATGATTTAGGTGGTGTTAATCCAGAAGATAAAAATCATACTTCCTACAAAAAATCATGGGAAGGAATAACTCAATTTAAAAAAGGGTTTGGTGGAAACATTCATTCTTATCCCGAAAGTTTTGACTTGATTAATGGGCGTGTTTGGTATAGAATATATAAACTATTAAAGAATATTAAAAGTATTTAAAAATCTTAAATTTAAATCTTCAAAAAGTTTGAATTTTGTATTTTGATCATTTGAATTTGTTTAGGATTTAGAGTTTGGGATTTCATTTATATATGATTAAAAAAATAGTAATACCAGCAGCAGGAAAAGGAACAAGAATGCTTGATTTGGCTAAAGATAGGCCAAAGCATTTAATCAGTGTTTTAGAAAAGCCATTTTTGTATTATGTTCTTAAAAATATTCAAGAAGCAGGATATGAAGAAATGATTTTAATTGTTGGGCATCATGCTGAAAAGATGGTTGAATTCGCTCAAAATGAAGGTTCTTGCTTTCCAATTACAATTATAAATCAATTTGATGTGATGGGTACTGAAAAATATGGAACAGCAATCCCAGTTCTAGCTAGTCAAGAATCAGTTGGTGATGAAAATTTTGTATGTATTTATGGAGATAATATTTACAGCGTGCGCGACTTAAAAGCAATGCGCGAATTTGGCAATGGATTTAATTGTATAAGTTTATTGCATGTAGATAATCCTGAAAAATATGGCGTGCCAATTTTGGAAGGCGATTTAGTAAAAGATTTTGTAGAAAAACCAAAACAATTTATTTCAAACTGGGTTTCAATTGGATGCTATAAATTTACTCCAGAAATTTTTGAAGAATGCGCTAAAGTTGGATTATCTGAAAGAGGTGAATATGAACTTACAGACGCTATAAAATCTTTAGCTCGCAAAGGAAAAGTAAAATCAAGAAAAATGATTGATTATTGGATGGATTTTGGCAATCCAGATGATATTCAAAAAGTTGCTCAATTTTTAGAATCAGACAAGAAAAACAAGAATTAATAATGGCTTTCAGAGTCAGTTGCGCATTTTTTGTTTAATTTCTTCAATATAGTAGTTGATGTTTTCATATTCTGGAGCTGTTTTTTGTATTGCTTGAAAAATTTCATAAGCTTTTGTAATTCTATTTTCCATAAAATACGATATACCAAGATAATATTGCATGCTTAAATTGCGCGGGTAAAGTCCATATCCTTTTTCAAGAATTTCTAAAGCTTGGCGTGTTTTATTTTGAATTAAATATGCTTTGCCTAAATTTGAATAAGCTAATTTATAATCTCCTAATTCAATGCTTTTTTTATATTGCAAAATTGCTTCGTCAATGTCACCTTTCTTTTGCAGTATGGCTCCTAAATTATTATATGCTACATCATACGCGCGACCCGGGCTTGCTTCAATTGAATTTAAAAACGATTGTTTTGCTTTTTCAATTTCTCCATTCCTGTAATATTCAACTCCAAGATTGTTGTGCAAAAGAAAACTTTTTGGTTCATAAATAACGTCATGCGCGTATAGCTTCATTGGGTCTGACCAATCTTTATTTCTGTTTATTGTTGTTGTGGCGTAATATGAAATTAAAATGGCAATTCCTAAAACAGCTCCAACTTGGATGTATTTTTTGTTAGATTTGATTAGTTCATTAAATCCTAAAACAAGTAATCCTATAAATCCTATTTGAGAAAGATGTGCCCAGTGCTCGCGCAATGAAGAGCTTAAAACAGGGAAGATATTGTAAAACGGCGCTAAGCCCAAAAAGAACCAAACAACAAAAAATATTGCCATTTTGCGTGGCTTTATGTATTTAATCGCAAAATACAAAAATATAGGTATGAATATTACACTGCCCCATACCCACGCGCTGGTTAGGCTTTTTTCTAAAAATAAATATTCCATATGCAAATTTTGTGGAAAAGCCAAAATACGCATATATGTGATAATTGTTCTAGGAATACATAAAACTCGCTCCCAAAAAGTCGCCTCATTTATAATTGAAAGAGAGCTTGATCCTTTAATGCCCATTATGGCTAGCCGTATTATTGTATATAAAAAAGCAATTCCGCAAAGTCCTAATACTGCCAATAGCGCGCGTTTTTTTTCTTTGCCGCGCAAAAATATTATATAATACAAAAGTATTATAAAAGGCAATACAATAGCGCTTTCTTTTGAAAAAATAGCCAGGACAAAAAATAACGCGCACACAATATAATTCCATGTTTTCTCTTGTTTGCCTTTTAAGTAAAATAAAAAGCAAAGTAAAGAGAAAAATAAAAACAATGCGTCTCCTCTTCCTGATATATAAGTTGCAGATTCAATGCTTATTGGGTGTACAGCAAAAATTAATGCCCCTAAAAACGCTAAATGTTTTTTTATTTCTAATTTTTTCAAAAGACAAAATAACAAAAGCGCGCTTATTGCATGCAAAAATATATTTACTATATGGTATCCAGGTTCCCAGAGTTTCCAGAATTTATAGTCTATTGAATAGGAAAATACCTGCAAAGGTCTATAAAAATTTCCTTTTTTAACTGTTTTTCCAAAGACATCTGCTTTAAATATTTCAGAAAAGTTTTTCCAATCTCTTATTAAAGCATTTCCAACTATTATTTCTTCATCATCCCAAATAAATGGATTATTTATTGTATTAGCGTATACTCCAAAAACTGTTGTTATGATTATAAATACAGCTATCCAATTAAAAGAGATTTTTTTTGATAATTTTTTAAAAATAAGTTTAAAGTTTTTATTCATAATTAAAATTATTATATCAAAATTCGGATATATTTAAATAATAATATTATTATTTAAATTTGAAAAATTTGTATTTAAATAATATCCACGCGCCGCTAATGCCATGCCAAAATTTAATTTTTTTGCCTTCAGAAAAAGAGCGCGGATAATAATTTATTGCGATTTCTTTTATGCTATATCCATTGGATAAAATTTTTGCTGTTATTTCCGGGCAAAAATCAAATTGTTTTGATTCAATGCCAGCTTTTATAATAATATCAGCTCTGATTAATTTGTAGCAAGTATATAAATCAGTTAATTTAGATCTAAATAAAATGTTGCATAATTCAGTCAGCGCGCGAGCTCCTAAAAAATAAGTTAAATATCCGCGCTGAGTGTTTGGGCTAAGGTTGCGCGATCCATACACTACAGGGTTTCCCGCGTCAAATTTATTAAGCATTTTTTTCCAATCATCTGGGTCGTATTCCAAATCAGCGTCTTGGATAATTATCGCGTCTTCTGTGTTTGGTTTTATATTTTTTAAAGCTGTTTTAATTGCCACGCTTTTTCCTTTATTTTTTTCATGGCGTAAAACAGTAAATTTATATTTATTTTTTAGTTGTTTTAAAATTTCATAAGTTTTGTCTTGAGAAGCGTCATCAACAGAAATAATTTCTTTTTTGTAATTTTTAGTGTTGGCAAGCATAACTTTTTTAATTATTTTGCTGATAGTTTTTTCTTCGTTGAAAATTGGAATTATAATTATGAGTTTCATTTTATTAAGTGTTATTTTTATAATAAATATTTCGCGTGAGAATTTATTATTTTTTATTATGTTCCCAATTTTTTAATTTTTAAGATTATATTAAATTTATTTCTTTTACTTTCGCATGCCAAATTGTATGTGTCAATTATGTTATTATAGCATTTTTTGTCTTGTCTCTTCTATGGCGTTTTTTTCTTGCTATTGATACAATATCTATATGATAAAATCATTAATTAAAAAAATAATTCCAAATCAATTATTGCTTTTATACCATAAAGTTTTAGCAATATTAGGTAATATTATTTATTGGTTTCCATCTCATAAAATGGTTGTAATAGGAGTTACAGGAACAAAAGGGAAATCTAGCACAGTTGTAATGATAACTAGAATTTTAGAAGAAGCAGGATATAAAGTTGGTTCAACAAATACTATATTTTTTAAGATAGGGGACAAAGAGTGGCCAAATAAGCTAAAGCAAGGAATGCTTGGCAGACTTAAATTGCAAAAATTTCTTCGCAAAATGGCGCGCGCTAATTGTACTTATGCTGTAATAGAAGTAACTAGCGAGGGAATACTGCAAAACAGACAATGGGGAATTGCGTTTGATGTTTGTGTGTTCACAAATTTAGGCCCAGAGCATATTGAATCTCATGGGTCTTATGATAAATATCGCAGAGCAAAGGAATTAATTTTTAAAAATTTATACAAATCTTATAAAAAGCCAGCATCTTTAACTCAGTCTTTGTTTGGAGATGAAAACAAAGACGCCAAAGTAAAAAAAGTAATTGTGGTAAACTCTTGTGATGTTGCGGCTGAAAAATTTTTAAGACATCGCGCTGATAAAAAGTTCGTAGTTGGAACAAAATGCAATAAAAAAGATTATGAAATCAAAAATTACAGTTGTTTGTGTCCAGATGAAATAAAGCAATCAAAGGATGGCGCTATTATTTCTATTCTTGGACATTATATAAATATTAAAATTCCTGGCTTGTTCATGGCGTCTAACGCTCTTCTTGCTATTGCAACTGCGCGCTCTCTTGGGGTTTCAATGTCAATTTGCGAATTAGCTCTTGAAAAAATTGATTTTTTGCCAGGGCGCGTTGAGATAATTAAATCAAAAAAGGGATTTAATATTATGATTGACTATGCTCATGAGCCAAAGTCGTTTCAAGCGATTTTTGAAACTGCGCGAAATATGTGTGAGAGAAATATTATAGCAGTATTTGGAGCAACTGGTGGTGGGCGAGATAGTGTAAAACGTCCAAAAATGGGTGAGATAGCTTCAAAATACGCAAATAATATAATTTTAACAACAGATGATCCTTATGATGATGATCCAAAAAAATTAGCTCAAGATATAAAAAAAGGAATTTCTGAGATAAAAAATATTGATATTATAATTGACCGCAAAAATGCAATCAAGAAAGCAATGAGTATTGCAAAAAAAGATGATTTAATATTAGTTCTTGGAAAAGGATCAGAACAAACAATGGCTGTTAAAGGAGGTAGATATGTTGAGTGGAATGATAGAAAAGTTGTACAAGAGATTTTAGAAAATAATAAATAGAATTTCTAATTACTCTAATTAACCTAATTTCTAAATAAATCCCAATTAAAGAAATGTCTAATTGGGTATTGGGTCATTAGACATTATTTAGGTCAATTAGAAATTAGAGCAATTAGAAATTTAAACACATGTCTTTCCTAAGAACAGAATACATAAAGCGCAATAAAGTTAAATCAATAGCATATGTGCTTGGGTTAGTATTTTTAGTTTGGTCTGTAATTTATTTTGGAGAATCATTAAAAGCAATTTTTACTTCAGCAGATGCAATAAGGAATTGGGTAATGCAATATGGCGCGCTTGCGCCTTTAGCTTTATTTTTATTGCAAGTGGCCCAAGTTATTATTGCTCCATTAAATAATTTTTTAATAAATTTTGCCGGAGGATATATATTTGGTCCTTACATGGGATTTATTTATAATTATTTTGGATGGGTAGTTGGAGCAATAATTGTTTTTTGGTTTACAAGATATTTTGGCAGAAGATTTGTTAATTTATTTATTTCTCAAGAGAAATTAATTGGCTTTGATAAGATAGTAGAAAAAGGAACTTATATAATTTTTCTGTTATTGCTTCTTCCTGGGGCTCCTGATGATTTTTTGGTGTATATAATTGGCTTGTCAAAAACAATTAAATTTCGTACTTTTATGTGGATGATTTTGATTGGCAAGATTCCAGGCAAAATTGCAACTAGTTTTCTAGGCGCTGGAGTTGCGGACCATAGTAGCGTTTCAATAGGGATTTATGCCTTATTTGTCGTAGTTTCTATTGCTGTATTCTTAAAAAAGCCAGAATTATGGCGTTTAGGAAGAAAAGATTGTTCAAGTCCACGAACATAATTGACAGTTAATTAATTGTTGTTTCGCCTTATAGTAAGGTACAATTAGGTTGTATGGGAGGATATGGCACCAAGAACAAATTTTTCACACCAATTATGTTCCGGCGCAGCGCGCTCGCAACAGGAG
>Ga0210057_1002162_pt1 | contig 28529 bp, 24 predicted proteins | sample CryGeyCG2114_010_2_FD_183968 | JGI IMG/M metagenome (GOLD analysis project Ga0210057, IMG submission 183968) | Groundwater microbial communities from aquifer - Crystal Geyser CG10_big_fil_rev_8/21/14_0.10 (SPAdes) (version 2) | ecosystem: Environmental > Aquatic > Deep subsurface > Groundwater ...
TGACAAACTTTTTCAATAAGTTCACTTTTCCCGGTGATGTGGCTGGGATCGCATATGAGCGGAAGATCAGGATATTGTCGCTTAAGCTCCATGGGAATTTCCCACATTGGTAAATTCCTAAAAATATTATTTTCCGGACCTGAGAAGCCACGGTGGATGGCCATAAGTTTTTTTATGCCAGCGCCAGATAATCTTTCCAAAGCTCCGATCCAAAGTGAAAGCTCTGCATTGATGGGGTTTTTCACCATGACCGGGATATCAACTCCTTTGAGAGCATCAGCTATCTCTTGAACTGCAAAGGGACTGACGGTCGTGCGGGCACCTATCCAAACGGCATCAATGCCATATTTAAGGCAGAGCTCGACATGATTGGCATTGGCAACTTCAACCGCAGTCAGGAGCCCCGTTTCTTTTTTAACCCTTTGCAACCAGGGCAAAGCCTTCTCGCCATTACCTTCAAATGCATTTGGGCGCGTGCGTGGTTTCCATACTCCCGCTCTAAAAATGCGGACCTGTGAAATTTTTTTAAGCTCATAAGCTGCAGTTAAAACCTGCTCTTCCGTTTCTGCACTGCAGGGCCCGGCGATAATAAGTGGCGAATTATGCAGAGGAAGCCATTGTGATAAGAAGTTATCTTTATTTGGGTTATTCATTCACACGCCTAATTTCTTTTTATCAAAGTACTACCAATTTCATCTCTTAATTCTAAAATGGCACCTTCTGTTGTTTTCCAATCGATGCAGCCATCGGTTATTGATACACCATAACGCAAATCTTTTATATTTTCGCAGATAGATTGGTTCCCACTTTCGAGGTTAGATTCCAACATGACTCCTATAATCGATTTATTTCCATCCTTAATTTGATTGGAAATGTTTTTAAGAACCAGCGGTTGTAAAGAGGGGTCTTTGTTGCTGTTGGCATGACTGCAGTCGACCATAATGTTAACTGGGAGTTTAGACTTTGTAAGTTGATTTTCGCATAGAGTGATATTGACCGAATCATAATTTGGCTTATCATTTCCTCCCCGCAAAACAATGTGGCCATATTTATTGCCCTTGGTATGAATAACTGCCACTTGTCCTTCAGGGTTAATGCCTAGAAAACGATGGGGAGCAGAAGCAGATTTTAAAGCGTTGAGTGCGATACTTATGCTACCATCTGTTCCATTTTTAAATCCAATGGTGCCTGAAAGACCACTTGCCATTTCTCTGTGGGTTTGACTTTCTGTTGTACGAGCGCCAATGGCTGACCAAGAAATAATATCTTGAAGATATTGCGGAGTGATGGGATCCAAGGCCTCTGTTCCTAGAGGTAGGCCACTAGCGGCTAGTTCCATTAATAAGCTACGGGCCATTTCCAATCCTTCATCAATCTTGAAAGTATCATTTAAATAAGGATCATTAATTAAACCTTTCCAGCCAGTTGTTGTTCGGGGTTTCTCGAAATATGTACGCATGACAAGCAGTAAACTATCTTGCACTTTTAAAGAAAGTTCTTGCAGCTTTTGACCATATTCCAATGCTGCTTTGGGATCATGAATTGAACATGGACCGAGGACAATAATAAGTCGATGATCTTTTCTGTCTAAAATTTTGCGTATTTCATCACGACCTTTGGCCACTGAGTTTTCGGCCAAAGAAGTTAGTGGAATTTTTTTCTTCAATTCTTGAGGAGTAATTAGAACTCCGGTGGAAACAACATTTAAATCATTGAGTTGGTGATGGCCCATAATTAAATTATCCTTTTGCTCTATTTGTTTATTTTTACAAAATCATTGGTTAGCTCTACCAGCTTTCGCCTTATTCCCGATTCCATAGCAGAGTGCCCAGCGTCCTGAATGATATGAAGTTCAGCTTCAGGCCAAGCCTTTTTTAGCTCCCAAGCACTTTCACATGGGCATACGACATCATAGCGACCCTGGACAATTGAGCAGGGGAGGTGACGAATTTTTTGAACCGCCTTGAGCAAATGTCCGTCTTCGGGAAAAAATCCGCGATTAACGAAATAGTGACACTCTATGCGGGCAAAGGCCTGAGCGAATTGATCGCTTTCCATTTTGTTCATGAGGTCAGAATCTGGAATCAGTTTGCTAGTAGAACCTTCCCACAACGACCATGCTTTGGCTGCCTGAATCCTGGTAGTATCATCTGCTGAGGTTAAGCGCTCATAGTAGGCACTCACCAGATTTTCTCTTTCAGATAAAGGAATAGGCGCCAGGTAATGTTCCCAAGCATCGGGATAAATGCGTGAGCATCCTTCTTGATAAAACCAATCTATTTCTCGTTTTCGCAGTAAAAAAATTCCTCTTAGGATTAGTCCCAAACAGCATTCAGGGTGGGTAGTGGCATAGGCAAGGGCCAGGGTTGAGCCCCAGCTGCCTCCAAAAACGTGCCACTTGGAGATGGCCAATTTTGTTCTAATTTTTTCTATATCGGCGACCAAGTCCCAGGTGGTATTTTCTTTTAGTTCCGCAAAGGGGAGGCTTTTGCCACACCCTCGCTGGTCGAGCAGGATAATATGCCATTTGTCTGGATCAAAGAAACGACGGTAATCGGGTGATATGCCACCACCAGGACCACCATGAAGAAAAACGACGGGGGTACCTTCAGGGTTTCCACACTCCTCATAGTAAAGGGTGTGTAAATTAGAGACTTCAAGCATCCCTGTTTGAAAAGGCCCAAGCGCGGGATATAAATCTTTTGTCATTTTCATAACCTTGTTTTGAATGCAAGTCTCATGCAATCGGCACGACAATGAATTTTACTTTTTGATTGTCTTTAAGGCCACTGAAAGGCCTAGGGTTTCGAGCATTTGAAGCAAAAATCTGCATTCCAGCTCATAATTTTGGCGTTTTTAGTAATTCTCCCATTGGCAGGGATATTTAATGCGTTATAACAAGCTGAAATCTAAGGATAAACTTGCTTGAATTGGTGGATATTAAAATAGACTAAAATACTATGATAAAATTCCGATAGGTTGTATGGCGATACTTTCTGATGCCAAGGGATGAGAAGAGAAATATGAAATCTGGGTTGATCCTTTTACTGCTGTTTTTAGCGCTTCTGGGCGGCTGTCTGGCACCAACGGCATCGTCTCCTGTGATCTCGACCGATGCCACAGTACAGACCATTGCCGAGGATAGTTGCACTACCGCGGCACTAGCAGATTCACCATTTGCCAACTCTTCTTCTGGGGTTTCAGGTCTTAGCAAATCCTCGGCCTTCATTATTTGCTCTGCTGATCAGTTTAATCGCATTGGCTCAAGCTCAGTTTATTGGGACAAGTACTTTATTTTGGCAGCCAATATAAATTTGATTAATTATGGTGCCTCAACTTACAAACAAATTGGAAATGCCAGCGTACCCTTTACCGGGGTTTTGGATGGCAATGATCGAATCATTACTAATTTTTCATTTAGTAGCACCTCTGATTACGCTGGTCTTTTTGGCGTTATAGGAACCGGCGCCATCGTTAAAAAATTTCAGCTCAAAAATACATTAGTTTCTGGTGGCAATTACGTGGGCTTTATTGCCGGAAGAAATATTGGTGGAGAACTCAGTAATATTACGGTTTCTGGCTTCTCCATTACTGGAACAGGGGATTACGTCGGTGGCATTGTTGGTGAACACGTTTTAGCAAAGATGTCGAACGTCTCAATTTCCTTTTCAGCTCCCTCTGATGCCGTAACAGGCGCTAATTATGTAGGTGGTTTAGTCGGCAGCATGAATGGCGGTGAAATTAAACTTTCAAGAGTGACAAGTGGATTGTCTATGAAGGGTACTACCAATTATGTCGGCGGCCTGGTTGGTAGAATTGAGAGTGGCGCTTTAAATGAATCTAACGTGACTTTTTCATCTACTGTTTCCGGTGCCAATTACATCGGAGGCATAGTTGGGCTCAACCAGGGGAGTATTTTTAAATCCTGGGCCAAAGTGGCAAGAGTACAAGGAACGAATGAGGTTGGTGGAGCAGTTGGGGAAAATGATATAGGAACCATCAATAGCTCATACGCGACCATCTCAGCACAAGTTGCGGGATCCTCATTGGTAGGAGGCCTGATTGGAAAGAGTAATACGGGGCCAGTTATTAAAAGTTATGCCACGTCCTATCTCGTTTCAGGTAATGGAGATTATGTTGGAGGACTGATTGGACAAAATCTTGCGAGCTCAATCACATCATCTTACGCCAATATTACTACAACAGTCAGTTCAACTACTGGCGGTAAAGTTGGTGGGCTGATTGGCTATAATGGAAGTGGGGCTGGAAAAATCTTAAGTTCCTATGCCACAGCGACTACTATCTCTAGTTTTACAGGGCAGATCGGAGGTTTAATCGGACAAAATGATTCTGGAGAAATTAATAGCTGTTATGCCAACATTGCGACCAGCATTAGTGGGGTTGGAGATGTTGGAGGGCTGATCGGAAAGAACGACTCCGGTCATATTATCTACAGCTATTCCAATAGTAAAAATATAACCAACACCAGCACCAATACAGGCGGCTTAATTGGACAAAATATCAGCGGTGTTGTCCAAAGTAGTTACGCTAAATCGACGGGAACAATCACAGGCACGACTCCGGTCGGGGGGCTGGTTGGAACTACATCCGGTCAGGTAATACAATCCTATGCGCTTCCAACATCTATTATTTGTTCCGGTATCAGTTGTGGCGGCTTTGCAGGCTCGATAGTTTCAACAACAGTCGTAAATAGTTATGTGAAAAATCTTTTGGGCACAGTCTCTGGTACAAGTTCTGTTGGAGGTTTTGTTGGTCTGGCATCAACGGCAACCATTGATAACGCCTACTCGGTAATGAAAAGCATTACAGGTTCTGGCGGTAGTGTAGGCGGATTTGTAGGAACGGCTACAACAAGTATTATTTCTGACTTTTTTGCCCAAGCAGATGTCACTGGTATCAGTGCCTCTGCCTCTCCTGATTTGGTCGGCTATGTAGTGGGGGATAAATCGAGCGATTCAACATTGACTGAGGCCTATGCGGATTCATATTATTATTGCACAAATAGTGGTACCGGTGATTGTAATGATATTGAAGCATATGAAACGCTAGAAGATACATCTTGGGAACCGGAACACTTCTTTTTAAGTTCTTATCCTCCCATGAGCAATTGGAGTTTTACATATTTTTGGAGTGAGGCTTCTATCGATACGGTGACTGGATTACCAGTAGACTATCCTAGCTTAAGGTGAGACCCAATGATCCCAAGGAGAATGAGAAGACCTCTATATTTTACCCTCGCCTTGGGATTCTTTACGGCCCTGTATGCAATCTACAAAGAAGATGTCTACATTTGGTTTTGTGAAAATGAAGGGAATGCGGCATCTTGCACTGTGGTCGGTATGATTAATGAAAAGAACAAGTACCTAGATTCGGCCAGATTTTATTATCAGAAATCTTGTAATGGAGAATATGCTTTGGGGTGTTTTCATTTAGGTGAGGTTCAGGCGTTATTAGGCGATAAGGAGGCTTCGGCCTTGTCTCATAAGAGTGCCTGCTCCATGGGGCATGTCAGCTCTTGTCGCTGATGGGATTTTAGGCTGCGTTTTGTTCATGTCTTTCTAATATAGATTTAAGTGCCAGTATTGCTCGGGCAAATTTCGAATCAGTATAGTGTGGCAGCATGGATTCAATAATCTTATATTGTGCCTTCTCTTCGAATTGATTGTCATACAATCTTTGGACAAAATCATGGCTAACAATAAAAATTGCGGACAGTGGCGAGATGTGACTAGCTGTTAGTTTTCTTGGAAAACCGCTCCCATCAGGCTTCTCATGGTGTTCCGAGATTATGGTTGCTATGTCTTGTGGTACATCTTTTAATTCGGTTATAAGCTTGGCGCATGCTATGGGATGATTCAAGAATTCTATATATTCATGCTCACTATAGTTTTGTTTTAGATAGTGAAAACCTTTGCGCCATTCATCGATTGCCATGGGGGCAGATTCAAGCAGGATATCATGAAAGATAGAGGCCATAGTCAGTTTGTAGGCGATATTGTCATTGCTCCATTCCATTTCGTTACAGATAGCGCTGCTGATATAGGCAAGAGCAAAGCTATGATCTAAAAAATAGTTTTGGCCATTTTTCAAGTGAGAAAATATTTTAGATATGTGAGGATGGATTTTAATCATGTTATCAATTTCTTTAATTGCCTTGTCGACTTCAGAAACTACATTGGCTCCAATCCCAATGCCATTGATAATATCTTTAATAACCAGGATAGAATTTAAGAAATTATTGGCACTGCTCATGCTGTGGCTTGGTTCATACAGTAAAAAAGAAGTATTGATTTCTTCATTCAATGAATTTTTTAATTCTGTCTCTCGAATATAAAAGAAACGCTCTCCTTTATTATAAAATTTTTCAATTACGTCTTTTTCGTATTTGTCACAGGCATTAATTATTTTAATATATTTTCCAGAAGAAATTTTAAGATATATATCTATCAGCGACTTGTTATAGCGAAAGAGATAAGAAGCGCGGACTTTTATGTAGTTTTTTGGGGAAATGGATAAAGGGGATTGGCAAACATTTTCAAGTGTGGCCGCAATTAATTTAACAAATTGTGAGGGCCCAAGAGGTTTTTTTAATAACTGATTGTGACTATTTTGCTTTTTGAAATTTATAAATTCAGATAAGTCTTCTATGCGTTTGGTGGTAAAGAGCAAAAAAGGTGTGATTATTTCGGACTGTTCTATATATTGGAACACGTCTCCACCTGATCCATCTGGCATGCTATAATCGGAGATGATCAAATCAAATTTTTGATTATGTAAAACAGCAATAGCCTGATTGCCTGAGCTGCATGTAACAACCTCTACATTGGCAAGATAGTTACGGATATAGACGGCATATATCTCTCGGATGGAATCATCATCTTCAATAAATAAAATTCTCATGATATTAAGATTTCTCCATATTGACCTCTTCGGATAAATAGCTTGAATTATGATGATAACATCAAAATTTGGACCAGAAATAATCCATAAAATTAGTTCAAAATAGAGCGAATTTAGTCGAATAAGCGGCTATTCTCACGAAAAGCTGAGGATTGTCGCCTAGGAAAAGGCAATTTATTTAGAGGGGATAGTGGCCTTTGCAACCATGGCCAGAATTGCGCCGATATTCATTCGCCGCGCTTTAATGTCTTTTTTCCTGCCGGCCAAATGAAAAGCCAGGGCCTCAACTAGGCTTGGTTCTTTCATTTTCTTTACCAGATAGATAAAGATAGAGTGACCGATTTTATCTTGCGAAGCTTTCAATTTAGCAAAGCCCATCACCGTCTGTTTAAAGCGTGGCCATCCTTGATTAATCTCTGAATAGGTCAAAATATTAGTGTGATCTTTGTCAAAGCGGATAAAAGTGGATTCTACGTTAGAGAGAGAGACAAACATTCGCCCAATATCAATTTTAGTCATTGGGATGTCATCGCCGCGTCTTTCCTTTGCAAAGGACTCTACGTTTTGTAGATAATTCATGAGCTCGCTGGCAGAATAGAATGTGTAATAGTCGTAGAGCTTTTGAAAATATCTTTTGTAATTTAGATCCTTGAAAAGAGTTTCAAAGAAATGCTCACGATAACAGGCGACTTCGATTCCCTCGTCAAAAATAGGATCGTTATCAATGACAGGACAGTGTTTTTTTAGAGCGGCAAAGGCATCAATCGCCAGTGTGGTAGAGGAAAGAATATTGGCAACATATTCACTGGCTTCATTCAGAGCGATTACGCCATCCCCGTTTGATTGAAACTGAAATAGATCAGATGAGTTCATGGCCTCAGATAAAAAACGGTCATAAAAATGTGGCCATAATTTAAGCTCTTCCATAATGGTTTTGACATCATCTAGTAATAATCTCAATTCATCAATTGTTGCTGCCATGAAAAGAGGCTTTTTGGTAATTGGATCAACTACAGGGTGGCCATACACATCTAATGCCAGTCCTAAACCAAAGCGAATAACTGCTTGGAGATTAAATCCGTAAAGTTGACGCCTGTACTCGTTGGTATAATATTGGATCGCTTCTGGTGCATGGAAAAGGCGGTAGTGGGTGGCAATATAATGAAACTCTTTCCACATAGAAAATACGGAGTGCCTTGAGAGTTCTTTGTACTCGGGGAGCTCAGGCCGCTCTAATTGAGTTATGGGGGCGTCTTTATCCATTGTGGCCTTAAAATGCTCATAAGTAACATCGTTAAAGTACCAGCGCTCAAACAGCTCTTGGCCCAAATTGAGTCCCTTCATGATATTGCCAAATGTATAAACGTCAGGTCCGCCTCCAATAATTTTTATCTTGATATTCTGAATACCTTCTTCCGCTCTTTTTATACTGAAGTCGGCCCTACCTTCTAGAATCTTGCCTACTGATGCAATTAAATCGTTGTGCGATAGGATATGCTCGTCATCTGCCCATGGGTGCAGTAAGGCCTTAAGTTTTTTTAAGCGTCCTAGAAAAAAAAGGTCTTTCTCCTTGTCCAATTCCATGTGCAAATCTTTCATATAGATAAAGTCAAAGGCCAGCAGGGCCAGCTCTCCCACGCGGGGGACTATGCTATTAAACTCATCTGTGGACAGTACGCCTTTATCGCCTCCAATCAGGAGCTTTTTAACGTAAAGAAAATTTTCAATCAATTCCAGGTCTAACTGATCTTCTTTGAGCCCCATGCTTGATTTTAAATCGCGCAAGAAGTTCATGATATTAATCGAGATGGTTGGGCCTGAAACTCTGCCAGTAATAGTAACAATTTCTTTAGTCAGACCATTAAAAAGAAACTCAACTTGGTTGCGAAGATTCCAATAGTTTTCTTTTTTCTCATTCAGTTTAATGAAAATCTTATTCAGTGGGGCTCCGTAGCGATTGGCTGCTCGTACTAGATCAAAAATGTTTTTTATATTACTAACGGTGATTTTATCGCTATGATCACGCAGGATAAGTGAGTCAATTTGGAAAAGAAATTGCAGTGACTTTTTAATGTCACTAGCTTCTTTGGGGAAAAACTTTGTAATGAAACGCTCTAATTGAGCTTTTTCGATAACGTTGGGATCATCTCTTTTGACAAAATTGGCAAATTGTTTGAGGTTGTTTTCGATACAATCAATGTCAGCGGTGACATCCAGCTCAAGCATTTTTTTCAAGCGCTCAGTATTTATTTTACAGCTGTCCTGAAAACTGCCGATGTCAAAATTATTCGAGTCGGGAGCTGAATCCTTAAAGCAACCAGAAATTGAAGTTATTAAGACTGTAAGCAGAAGTAGTTTTTTTATCCAAGTTTTTCGTTCATCCATGAAGTTATTTCCTCTGTGCCTTACCCATAGAAGCATAACACTACATAGCAATACAACACCACCCCAGATGAGGTCCTATGAAATGATTATGGCCTGTGTAATTATTATGGCCCATGAAATCAGAAACGTCCTCTATAGGGAGAGCTTTGCCGCACCGAGCATAACTGCTTGATTTTTCTAACAGGGGGCAGAAATATCACCGTTTCCTTTCCTCTGAATATGCCTGACAATTGATGTTGCCCTGTTTTTTATTTGACACGCTGGGCTTAATTAAAGGTAGGATGTAAGGATGGTCTATTCTTTATTTTTTTTGGTCCTGGCGTTTGTGCTGGTTCAATCAACGTGTTTCGCTAAAGAAGTCATGCTGTCCTATCAGCAATACGGACGATTGAACCAACCTGCCAATGCTGAGGCCTCGGATAATTGGGTTGGCCTTTCTTATGACCGCTTAAAGGAACACTCAGGAGGTGGGCTTTCAAAAATAGCTGTTGATGCTCGCTATTATAATGGCAATGGGCGATGGGCGGTTTCAGTTCCCGAGCTGTACTATCGCAAAGACCGTACCAATTCACACATGGCCTTCGGCCGTCAGATACTGGACTGGGCCCCCAATGAAAAATTTTGGCTTTTGGGTGAACTCAATCCGCAAAGAGGGTTTAATTTATTAGAAGAGAATCAAGAAGGAGTAATGGGGGCGAAATTTTCACGCTCAAAGGGACCCTTTCAGGTCGATGTCTTTGGCAGTTATCTTTATGCTCCTCAGCTCAATCCGGGCTACGCTATTCAAGATGGTCGAGTTGTTGGGCAGACTGAATGGTCAAAACTTCCACCCACAAAGGTTTCCTATAATGATGCCGAAGTTCCCCTGCGATACACCTTGGAAAATCCAGACATGGGCAAGCTCATTTTTCGTCCAACCCTGGGAATGCGTTTAGGCCTTAATTGGGGAAGTGGTGGTGTCAGCGTTTATGGCATCCACAAGCCCGAAAGCCAAGTAAGGATAAATGCCACCGGTCACTATGAGCAAGACACTGTCGAGCAAGCAGCGGTAACTGCCAAACCTTTTGCGAATCAGCAAAATATTGTTGGAACCCATGTCATGCAAAAGCTCGGGCAAGTAGAGCTGACGGTTGGGGGGATGGCCATTTCGCCTGAAAAGAAGGGGGATCCTGATTTTCAATTTGAGGCAATCAAAATTCAACCTGTTTATGAGGATTACGTTTATTCCTATGCTGGCGCAGCCTATAAATCTGCTTATGGGGAAATTTCCGCAAATTATATCGAGCTGATGAATAATTTAAATGGCAAGGAAGTGATGTTGGGCAAGACTACTCGGTGGCGCAAGGCCGTCGGTGGCAAGGTTGATTATAATTTCAGCGACCGTTTCGTCTTTGCAGTATCCTATCGCCAGGATCTTGAGATTGGTGATCGGCTTTTAACCCAAAGTGTAGGTTATAATGTTTCCAAAAGTGCCAAAGTTATGGCCGGTATCGAATTTCTTGAGGCGCCCCAAAAGACCAGCTTTTGGGCCTCTTATAGAACTAATGATTCTGTTTACACACGTCTTTTGTACAATTTCTAACAAATTATTTAATCGGGGCACAACCACCTAGGGCCACGGGTGTTTCGAAGGCCTTGATAGTCAGGGTTTTGCCAGTTTTAGGATGCTTCAATAACCTCTTTAGCGCAAAATCAAAAAGTAGTGGGTTATAGCCATAGATTTCATCCAGGGCCGTTTTTTCTTCTTCGGTGATAAAGCCTAAATCTTGCAATTGGGATGTGCGATAGATCCAATTAATGGCAGGTAAAGGGTAGTCAGAACCATTGACTATGCGATCTTGCAACTCTGGGTGTTCAATTAATTTTTCAATCGGATCACCGACGCGGGTGTGAATGGTAATTCCAGAAATATCAGCAAAGAGATTCTTTTCATATTTTTTATTGTTGAAAAGTCTCCAAAATAATTCAAAACAGGTTTGCTCTTGATTGTTATTTTCCAAATCCTTGCAATTTCCAAGGCTCGCCATATGTGCCATGATAACTTTTACTCCCATGTCTAAAGGCAGCTTGAGTAGTTGAGGATTGCCGAGTTCTTGAAACTCATCTCCCTTGACGGCCCTTTCTTCGCCAACATGAGTAAGTAGGGTGATGTCATACTTTTTCATCATCTCATAAAAGGGGCGATTCTTTTCTAGAGAAGGGTTAATGCGCATGGCATTTGGCAGCCATTTTAAAAATTTGGCGCCTCGTTTTGCATACTTTTCTAATTCAATTAGCGCATCGGGGCGGTCAGGATGAATAGAAATTACCGGGATCACGATATTAGGGTTTTCATCAGCAAGCTTGAAGACGTAATCATTGGGGACATAAAGTGTTGTTCTTTCCAGATCTGGTTTGCCTGATTCATCGTAATTGTAATCAAAGGCCAATAAATGCATTTTCCCGACTAGACCACTATTTAACCAAATGCTTTTTAGACGTTCAAAGTATTCCTTGTCAGCATTTTCAATATCAGTCACGCCGGCTGCACTTAAGTAAATTTTAAATTTTAAATAATCACTAATATTTTTTTTCTGTAGGCCCTTGGGATTAACGTAAATTCCCGATTGATTATGCCCAACGCCAGCTAAATGGATGTGAAAATCGTGATAGCATTCAGGCCTTATTCCTGAGGTTACTTGTTGCATTGTCTTAAGTGTTTTGGCGGAAACTTTGGAGTTAAGTTCTTGAGGTGATCCTTGAAAATTTCCACCTATTTTTTTTATGACATAATCACAACCTTGTAGAGCTAAAAGAGCTAGACTAAAAGTGAATAAATGAAAAAATTTGAAATTATTCAGTGAATGCATGTCAATCCTAAAAAAGAAGCAAGCCCTTTTGGCCTTTCCATTGCAACAAGGCCAAAACAGTCCATACATCTTTGTCGTCTCGGGTGTGAAAAATACCTGTAGACATGATAGCGTTCCATTTTTGTTTGGTCACGCGTAAAAAAGGCAAAGTCATAGATGAATTTATATGAGTCTTTTGCATGCGATTATCAACACGTAAAATGCCAATTGAATATTTGCTACTTGATTTGTAGCCAGCGATAAAAGTTGAATTATAAAGTTTTTCATTGGACGTCGGCGCTATAAGGGTAGAAAGTTCTTCGGCAAAAGCGCCATTACGGTTTTTCATGTTGATATGCAGGAATTTGAATTCCTGCATCAGAAACACCTTTTTATAAGCCAGACCTAGCTTGATATTAAAAATATTCTTACTAATTCGACCATCACAATGAACCGTGTGGCAGTCAAAGGTATCGAGCTTGTGGGTATAACGAACGACGTATTCTTTCGATGCGCCAAGTGCAAAAAATGAAATGGGATAGAATTCAATACCACCGCCAGCGGCATTTAGGATACCACTCGTGCGAAAATAAGCGTTAGGGCGAATATGGCCATAGAGAGGGGAGTTGGGCATCTGTGAATTTTCCTTTTGCCAAATTTTAAAGCCCTGGCCGATTGTCGCTTTAACATAGCCGCCAATGGGAAAGGACCTGACAAGTGTTTCGGTAGAATAATCCAATTGAGCAAAAACACATGTGCTAAAAGCAAGGCAGACTAAGATGAGGAGTGTTTTCATGCATTCCTTTGTACAATTTTAAAACTGCGCTCAGAATACATTAAGAACTGTCTTTGATAAAGAGGTTAGGCGACTTTTTTAACAGTGGAATCGTGAAGAGAGAGCAGTAGTGACTGTAAATGCTTCTTGTCAAATGGCTTGTTCAAAAATCCTGAAAAGCCAAAGGCAAGGCACTTCCTGCGTGTTTCTTCATCGGAGCTCGCAGTTGTGGCAAAAATTGCAGTTATAGGCAAGGATTTCTTTTGCTCCCAAGCTCGAATGACCTTGGTCGCAGTCAGGCCATCCAGTACGGGCATATTCATATCCATAAGGATTAGATCGTAAACATTTTGTGCAAAAAAATCGATCGCCTCACGACCATTCTTGGCATGGTCAATTGTAACCGATAAATTCTTTAACATCATAGGGATAAGCTGGTGTACGTCTTCAGAATCATCAGCCAAGAGCAGGCGCATGACCTGGCTATCATTATTGTGGACGGAGGAAATTCGGCTGACTACAGGCGTGGAGAAACTATCCGTATCAAGTGGTGTCGCAACCAGACTTTTTATTGTCGGAATTTCTATGTCTGTAAATTGTGCAAACTTAAGCTGTAGAATTTCATGTTGGCAAGGCCAATGAAAGAAATCATCTGCTTTGTATTTAATTTTCTCCACCAAATCCTTGCTTAGCTTTTGTGATTCAACAATGATGGGGAAGTCGGCAATTTCTCTTCTTGCCCTAAGCTTATTAAGGATTTCAAAAGATGAAAATTCTGCATCTATATCTTTTATAACAAGAAGATCAAATTCATTATCTGTAATTCCTTTAATTATTCGATCAATAGAGTTCGTCATTTCAATTTCAATTTTTCGAGGAATGTAATCGGCAATCATTGTCGCTTGCGATTGAGTATTGGAAAAATATAATATTTTCCTTTTGAAATCAGGAGTCTGTGTTTCGTTCTGGATTCGGTCGTAAGAAGGAAGAATTAAGCTAAAAGTGGTGCCAACACCCTCCGTCGAATGTACTTCTATTTTTCCGTTGTGAATATCTGCAATATTTTTACAAATTGAAAGTCCTAGTCCAGTTCCAATTTCTCTGTCTTTCAATCTGGCCTGTTCATATTTATTAAAGATATTATTGATCTTGTCAGCCGGAATACCAACGCCTGTATCAGTGACGGAAATCGTAATCGTCTCTTGTTCTTTTCTTTTTCCGCGGATTTTACGATTAGTAAGCTTGCCAGAAATAGTTATTTCACCATTTTCCGGAGTAAATTTGACGGCGTTGCCAATTAGGTTGTTTAAAACTTGAAGAATTTTTCTTTCATCCGCTAATACCATCATGTCGCTAAGATTTTGTGGAATGATTTTAATGTTTTTCTTGACCGCCATATCAGCAAAAAATGTGATACATTCATTTACCATGCTAGATAGGTTAAAGCTGCTATAATTGAGCGAAATACCATTTTCAATTCTGGTTAATTCTAAAAGGTCGGTAATAAGAGCAAGTCCAAATTCCGCTCCTCGCTTGGACTGGTTTATAATCTTTATTTGATCTTCACTAAGGTTTGCCCTCTCTTCAAGTGCCAGATCCATGCCATTTTTTATGACCGCTAACGGATTTTTGAGATCGTGCGAAACAATGGCCATCAAATCATCTTTGTCTTTGCTGATTCTTTCAATCTCAGCTTTTTGAGTTTTTATATTTTCAAATAGGGCCTGGTTTTCTAAATAAGCTGTTTCAACTTCTTCTTTCGCCAGATTGGCCTTTTCCTCACTACGTTTGATTCGTCTTGTTCTTTCATTGACTTGAAAAATCATTCCTTGGAGAGTGTGTGCTAAAATGCCAATTTCATCATTAGATTTTACATCAATGGAAAGATTTGTTTCACCATGAGTGTAGCGTGTCGCCACATCAGTAATTTTTTCCAAATTTTTAGTCAAGACTTTACTAAAATAAATGGTGATTACCGAAGTTAAAAGAATTAATGCAAAGGCCATAAACAAGCTGCGCATGCGCACGCGTTTAAACTCATTAAGGGTTGATTGATAATCGGCCAGACTGACAACACCGACCCATGGACCATTAGTTGCTTTTGTCAGGGGAACCTTTATATAATAGAGCGCTGTGCCATCCTGATCCATAATTTTGGGAACGACTCTTTGGTTTTGTTTAAAATCGATTATGCCTTTGAGCTCTTCATAATCTGCAATGATATTGCCACTTAATCCTCGTTCTTTGGCAAAAGTTTTCTCTTTGAGTTTGTGATATAAGTAGTTTCCTTCAGCATCGACGATAAAAATCTTCATTTGAGGATTGGATATTTGGTCAATAACTTTTAAATTATCTGAAAAATCTAAGGCGATATTAAGACTGCCCATCACTTTGTTATCAATATCCTGCAGAGTGAGCATTCCTTCCACCACAGGGATGTGTGGTTCTACCAGCTTATTGGCATATTGAAGTAGATGGGGAGATGTCACATGCATCTCGCTTTTGGATAATATTTCTTTTTCTAGAAGTCTCCGGGATATTAAAACTTCCCCATCTTCATCACGATAGAATGTGTATGTAGTTAAACTTTGGTTGTCAGTCCAGTCAATTTTTTTGTAGCGATTATTGGTGCGAAGATTGTGCTCTAAAGTCGTTAAAATCTTCTGTCGTTGCTCAAGCGGAGTCATTGATGTATCTCGCTTTTCTTGCGATATAAGTTCAGACAATTTTGTTGTTTTTGTAATGAGTTCATCAATATTTCGTGTAATCAATGGACCTAGAAATTGATTGCGTTCTGCCATTTGATTGATGAATTGATTCACGATACCTTGGTTATTGCCAACGTAAAAAATACTGCCGATCAAAAAAGCAGTGACTGCTACCAGCGAAAGCCCTAGCAGAATAATTTTTGTGGTAATGCTAAATTTCTTTGATGCCATCATATCCCATGGTCAAAGTTACACTTATCCGTAGAACTCATCGGTGCTTTAAAGGATTCATTTGAGCGATTATTAAATAGATTTTACTTTTGCGGCAGGAAGTCTGGATCAAAACGGTAGGGTAATAATTGCTTTAAGCTCAACTTTTCTTTTGCTCCATGAGTGTCAGTCAGAAAAATGGGAAAATCAGGGGAGCAAAACTCGTTCATAACTTGCAGGCAAAATCCACATGGAATGGCCTTGGGCTCAGTCACTAGAACTAAAAACCATGGTTCTTTTTTTCCATCTCTCGCCAACATATGAAAAAAACAGACGCGTTCAGCGCAAACGGTGCCACCAAAACTTGCGTTTTCAATATTGTGCCCGGAATAGAGAGCACCATCTTTGCTGACGAGTACAGCTCCAACTAAAAAATTTGAGTATGGAGCGTAAGCGCGCAATCTGGTTTTGCACGCCAGCTGATAGGCCTTATCGAATAATTCTTGAGTTATTGATTCCATACAGCTTTTCCTTTTAATTGCCCGACTATTTCGCTTTCGCGCATAATGACCTCGCCATTAACTACAGTAAAGAGAGGCATTCCCTGAATTTCCATTCCGGTAAAGGGTGTCCAACCGCACTTGTATGCCATTTGAGAAGGCGTAATTATCCATTTTTTTTGCAGGTCAACAATGGTGAGGTCGGCATCTGCTCCAACATAAAGCTCGCCTTTTCCGTGCAGGCCAAAAATGCGCGCAGGATTTTCACTTAGAAGCCGAACCATAGAAAAAAGCGAAAGCTTATTTTGGGAAACAAAATTTAGCATAATCGGCAGCATTGTTTGTACACCAGGCATACCGGAGGGAGAATTCGGGTATCCTTTGTTTTTTTCTTCTAGGGTATGGGGGGCATGGTCCGATCCTAGAACATCCACCACGCCATTTTTAATCCCCTGCCAGAGGGCCATTTGGTGGTGCTTCTCACGAATGGGTGGGTTCATTTGTGCCAAAGTTCCCAGCTTTTCATAACACTCGGGTGAGCTAAGACATAGGTGTTGCGGAGTGACCTCAACACTGATCAAGTCTTTGTGTCTGGCCAAAAGCTCTATTTCTTCACTTGTAGTAATATGCAAAATATGGATGCGGCGCTGGCACTCTCGTGCTAGATTGACTAACTTGAGAGTTGAGCTGAGAGCGCTTTCTACATCTCGCCAGCGAGGATGCTCCAAAGCACTTTTTGCCATTTCCTTGATCTTGATATTATTTTGTAAAACTGTTTCATCTTCAGAATGAATGGCGATAGGAAGGTGACATTCCTGAAAAATTCTTCTAATAGCATCAATATCATTTAAAAGTAAATTGCCCGTGGAACTGCCAAAAAAAATTTTTATTCCTACAATTCCGGGGATTTTTTCGCAAGCTTTAAGCTCTTCAATATTATCTTTTGTCGCCCCAATATATATTCCATAGTTAACAAAACTTTTTTCTGCTGCGATGGCCAGCTTTTCTTGCGCCAGGGCAATTGTTGAAGTTGATGGAGATGTATTTGGCATATCAAGAAAAGTGGTGATTCCACCAAGCGCAGCAGCGCGACTGCCGGAAGAAAAATCTTCTTTATGAGTTAGGCCGGGATCGCGAAAGTGAACCTGGTCATCTATAATTCCAGGAAGGATGGTCAGTCCCTGACAGTCAATTAGCTGTGCACTTTGGGATTTCTCTTGCGCCGTTAATTTTGAAATTTTTGCGATCTTGCCATCTTTGATTGCCACGTCACAATCATACAGGCCTGTTTTTAAAAAAACTCGGGCATGGCAGAAAACTTTATCAAATGAATTCATATTTCTCATCCCTGTATTTCAGCTTGAGCGAATTTTGGCCTTCAGTTCTTGAATGTCTTCTTCTCTAACATATAGTTTTATGTAAGATTCAATCAAGTCATTTTCAACATTAATCTTATAATGAGTCATGATATAGCTTGGCTTGCCACTATCATTCCAGCTTCGCTCCTTAAATTCATACAAATACATCCCTCTCTCGGGAGTTTGGGGAGTTGTTGCGACGGTTTCGATCTCTACCCATTTATAGTTAAGAAACATTTCAAAATGCTCTGGGCAAAATTGTAAAGTTTCATGTTCTCGGACACAATTTTCACAAAGTAATTGAGCACAAATAGCGCAGGCAGAGACGGCAATTTGCTCTGGATGTTTAAAACAGATGCCTATTGCAGGGGCCAGGGGGTTTTTTTCTGGTTTAGAAGAGTTATGCTCTCTGACCACTTCTTCGCTTCGAGAATTTTCCTCATGTTTTTTGTCCTGTGCGCTATCGGAGCGTGGCAGGGGGACAGAAGGAGTGCTTTTGCCCTCAGCGCGACGAAATATCATAAAAGCAAAGCTTCCTATCAGGGCCAAGATAGCGATTATCAGTACAATCAGAAGTATTACAATAATTTGCAGATAAGTTTCAGACATATCTATTCCTCAATTCAATAGTGTCAAATTCACGGTGCTATGCTACTAATATTACCATGTCCTGGTGCCCATGTATTCCTGGAGAAATGAAGAAAAATAATAGCAAATGTTTTTAGTCGGCTAATGCAGTGTCTCTGTTGAAGTTATTTTTAAATTTGATTGTGACACTACTGCGCTACCACTTTTACTTAAGGAATGAGAGTTATGTCGCTTGTCGTTTACAATACCCTGAGCAAAACAAAAGAAGTTTTACGACCACAAAATTCAAAAGAAATAAAAATGTATGTCTGTGGTCCAACAGTTTATGGTCTTTTGCATGTAGGTAACTTTCGTGGCGCGATCTTTTTTAATTTAGTCAGAAATTGGTTGGAGCATTTAGGCTATCAGGTAACCTATGTTTATAACTATACCGATGTTGACGATAAAATTATTAATAAGGCGAAAGAAGAAGGCGTTGATTCAAAGGTCATTTCCGAAAGATATATTGAGGAGTTTAAAAAAGATTTCAATCGCTTGGGATTGAAGCCGCATGAGCACAATCCTAAAGTTACGGAGTTTATGCCTCAAATTATTCAGTTTATTGGTGATCTTGTTTCCAAAGGAAATGCCTACGTCATTGATGGCGAAGTTTTTTATGAGATTGAAAAGTTTTGCGATTATGGAAAGTTAAGTGGCAAAAAACTTGAAGAGTTAGAAGCTGGGCAAAGGGTTGAAGTCGATGCCAGGAAAAAAAATCCTTACGATTTTGTTCTCTGGAAGCCTTCAAAACCAAGTGAGCCGTCCTGGGATTCACCGTGGGGTAAGGGGCGGCCAGGCTGGCATATTGAATGTTCCGCTATGATTCAATCTCTCTTGGGGGACACTATCGATATACATGGCGGTGGAATAGATTTGATCTTTCCTCATCATGAAAATGAAATTGCGCAAGGGGAAGGGCGAACGGAAAAGAAGTACTGTAATCATTGGATGCACAATAATTTTATAAATATGAATGATGAGAAAATGTCAAAGTCTCTTGGCAATGTTGTAACGGCCAGAAGTTTTATGGATAGCTATCATCCTGAAATACTAAAATATTTAATGTTATCTTCTCATTATCGCGGCATGATGAATTTTAATCAGGAAAAAATACTTCACAGCATGGCAGGCTTAGCAAGAATCTATCATGCACTATGGGATGCGAAACTGGTCATTTCTCAGGTGGCCCCTGATGAAGGAAAGCCTAATAGTAAGCTTATCGAGATAACAAAAAAGGCCGAAAGACAGATTGAAAAGGCGATGGATGATGATTTCAATACTGTCGAGGTCATTGCTCAAATTTTTGAGGTGGTACGAGAATTTAATGCTATGAACCTGCTCAAAAAATTGAAAGATAAAAATTCTGGAGCTTCGGCACTCTGCTTCAGTCAATGGATTAAGCACTATGGCGAAATCTTGGCGCTTTTTCTTGAGGAGCCTAAATCTTTACTTAAGCATTTTGACAAGATTTTAATTCTTCAAAAGGGACTTGATGCCAATGAAATAGAGAGCTTAGTTATGGAAAGGAAATTGGCGAGAGAGAACAAGGATTTTAAGCGAAGTGATGAAATTAGAGAGAAACTGGCCTTAATGGATGTGCTATTAAATGATTCTCCCGATGGTAATACGTATTGGGAAATCAAAAAATGATATGTTCTGAAACAAGCAAGTCAGTTGAATGTAACGGAGTAACAAAAGTCGCCGTTCGCATGCCTGGCTGTCACTCCGTTTTGACCTATAAGATTCCGGATGGAGTAAGCGTTATTCAAGGCGAGTTAGTTTCTGTTCCTTTGGGAAAGCGAAAATCCCAGGGAGTCATCCTGAAGAATGAGAACGGCTCAAACCCATCTTATCAAGGTGAATTGAAAGAAATTTTAGGCCCTGTTGATGCCTGCTTAAATCTTTCCCTTCCCGAACTTGAACTTTTTTTATGGATGTCTAAATATTACCACTATTCATTAGGCCTTTTAGTTTTTGACTGTTTGCCTAAGATTATGAAAAAACCTCAGCCAGTGCAGCATTCATCTGGTCAATCTATTCCTTTAGATATTACTTTCAATAAGAAACAAGAGGAGATATTTCACCAGATTGAAAAAAAACTGGGGCAGGGTTTTTCTCGGCATTATCTACACGGCGTTACTGGAAGTGGTAAAACACTTGTTTATCTGAGACTAATTGAAGAAGTTATAAACAAACGCCAATCTGCACTTTTTTTAGTTCCAGAAATAAATCTTACTCCCCAATTTGTTGAATTTTTCTGCAAGCATATGGGGGTTCCTGTTTTAAGCTATCATAGCGCGATTAGTAACTCAGAAAAATATCAAATGTGGAAATTTTTAAAAGAAAATAACACTCCTGTTTTAGTCATGGGAGTTCGTTCCGCCGTGTTTCTTCCAGTGCAAAACCTAGGCATTTGTATTGTCGACGAAGAGCATGATCATTCCTTTAAACAAAGTGACCGCTGCCCCTATAATGGGCGCGATGTCGCGATTAAAAAAAGTCAAATTGCCGGGTGTCCCATTGTGCTCGGATCGGCCACTCCCACGGTGGAAAATTATTATAATTTTTCTAAAAGGCAATTGCCTGGGACCAGCTATTATACGATGCCTACACGTGCCAGTGGTCAGCCGCCAAAAGTTGAGATATTGGATGCCAAAGGGGGAGATAATGATTTATGGCCTTTGACAGAAAAGGCAGTTGATGCCCTAAAACAAGCATTGGATAAGCATGAACAGGCCCTGGTTTTTATCAACCGTCTTGGTTTTGCCAATTTTGTTCAGTGTAAAGGCTGCGGTCATAAGTGGGTTGATCCTAATACAGGGGTAAATCTACGTTATTTCAAAAATAAAAATATCTTGAGCAGCTCATATAGCGATTATCAAATACCTTTTCCGGATATTTGCCCCGATTGCGGCAATATGAATCTTTTACAAAAGGGTTTTGGTACAGAAAAGGTCCAGGAAGTACTAGAAAAAATTCTACCTAATGCCAGAATTGAGAGGTTTGATCGAGATGAAATTAAAAACTTTGATGACCTAGAAAGAAAGCTGCATGACTTCCATGAGCATAAAATCGATATATTTGTTGGAACTCAGATGCTCTCTAAAGGACACAATTTTGCAAAAGTAAATCTGGTTTTAATTTTGGGGGCCGATTCTCATATGAATTTTCCTGATTTTAGGGCGTTGGAAAAGACCTATCAAATTATTACTCAAGTGACTGGTCGAGCAGGAAGATTTCATCTTGAATCGCGAGTACTTATTCAAACCTTAATTCCTGACCATCCACTATTTGAACTCATCCGTAGGCATAGCTTCAATGATTTTTATGATAATGAATTAAATATTCGCGAGATGGTAGATCTCCCCCCTTTTTCAAGAATTGCAATATTAAATTTTTCCAGCCGCTTTCGCGATAGAGTCGTCAATGCCGCTTTAGCCCTGGTCGAAAAAATGAAGCGAGCTGCCAAGACATCTCATTATTCAGTAAAAATTCTTGGGCCTACTCCTGCTATGATTGAAAGAAGAAAGGGGCAATTCAGTTGGGTCGTCATGCTATGCGCGGAAAAAATTGATGAACTACACTCACTTTTAAATTTTGTTGAGGAAGAGACACTGCCTACGGGTACCAGAATGAAGATAGATGTTGATCCTTATACCACAATTTAATCTGAGGGGGGGGAGTCCTCGCCTCCTGGATGCCAAGGATGACATTTCAAAATCCTCTTAAATGATAAGTAAAAGGCGCGATGCAAGGGAAGATGACTGAAGCACTCACGGGCATACTCAGAGCAAGTAGGGTAGAAGCGGCATCGGCTTCCGAGGAAGGGTGAAATGCACCATTTGTATAGTTTGAGTATGAAAAGTAAAAATTCTCTGATCATGTGAATTCTTTCCATCCCAGGCTTGCTAGCGCCTTGGAAAGTTCAATTAAAGGCAGTCCCACAATAGCGGTAAAATCGCTGCAATCGATATTTTCAAATAGCCCGATTCCTTTGGATTCAATTTTATAGCTGCCAGCACAATCGTAGGGTTTATCGGCTAATAAGTATTGCTCCAATTGAGGGCGTGAAAATGATTTCATCTTTAAACTAGTTTCGTTCATAAAATGGATAACTTCTGTCCCTGCCATAATGTGAACCGCAGTTAAGAGGCGGTGAGTTTTTCCCTGCAAGATTTGCAATTGCTGCAAGGCCCTTTCATGACTGCCAGGTTTCCCCAGCGTAACATCTTCAAATTCAAGTACCTGATCGCTGCCTATAACAATAGAATCTTGGTGATGGCTAAAAATATCTTGGCATTTTAGTGCTGCTAATTTTTGTGCGAGTAGCTTGGGATTAGTAATCTGGCCTTTCAAAATTTCTTCGTCAACATCAGGGGCCAGAGATATAAAAGGAGAAACAATTCGTCCAAGCAATTCTTTGCGATATGGGCTTTGGCTGGCCAGTATAATTTGTGCTATGGGGGCCTGGGTTTTGTTTTGCATGAAATATCTCTTTCCAGTAGTTTATTAAGCTGTTTTATAGGAAAGAGATAAGCTTTGTCAGGCCTGGTAAAAAAAACCGATAGAATTAGATTTTTTCGTGGCTATAAAGACTAAGCGCACTCTTTTGTGAGTGATCGGTCCAAATGCTCTTGTAATTTCTGTACAGACCAACAAAACGAACAAATCGTTTCTGGAACTTGTCTTGTTTTAATTTCCATTTTTGTGCCCAATGGGGACTTTCAACTAAAGAGGAGTTTCGTTCAGCTAAAAGAAGATGGAGGTCAAGCTGTTTTAAGCCGACTACGGCCTCAACAAAACTTTGTTTCAGCCCCTGCAAGGAAGGCAAGTTGCCAGCATCAATGTCGGCAGCCTGACTTAATTCTTCATAGGAAGTTAATAACTGTTTTCCGTGCCATTTAATGAAATCTCGATGTTGAGATAGAGATGATTGAAAGCTTTTCTGAGTAATAACCTCTGGAGTGGAAGCATTCATATAGTTTCGTAGCAGAAATAAGAGGGCGACCAATACAATATTTTTGGAGAAGATAATGCCAATAAGTTTGGATGATTGGTCCTTGTTCATGTTCATCGTCCTTGATAAGTGATAATTTAAGTGGACTAACTGGCCCTGAAATCCTTGCGCCTATTAGTCCTGGTATTTATCATTGCAGGCCGTTTGCCAATCTTGCCCAACCAAATATTAGATACTTTTCTTATTGCTTAGATAGATCTGCAGAAAAATACCCCGTGAAATCGAACAAATTTGCACCATATGGTCATATTGGCCCTGTATTAACGCATCCCAAAGTGGAATGCCCAAGTTTAAACATCCTGTTTCTATAGGAATTATGTTTCAGGAATGATAATTTATTCTTCCCATGAAAAAGTCTGATAGATCAAAATATATTGAAACTCAATTGGAAGAACTGTTTCCGCAGACTCCAATTCCTTTAGATCACAGGGATGCCTTTACTCTTTTGATTGCGGTACTTTTATCTGCGCAATGTACTGATGTGCGAGTAAATCAAATCACGCCTAAACTTTTTGCCTTAGCTTCAACTCCTCAAGCTATGGCCAAGGTTTCAGTAGAAGAAATTGAAAATATTGTCAGGCCCTGTGGCCTTGGACCACGAAAGGCCCGTGCTATTTCAGAACTCTCTAAGATTATCGTGAAAAAATTTGATGGAAAAGTACCTGATAATTTTATTGATCTTGAATCTTTGCCCGGGGTAGGACATAAAACGGCATCGGTTGTTATGTCTCAAGCATTCAATGTACCAGCATTTCCTGTGGATACCCACATTCATCGCTTGGCTCAGCAGTGGGAGCTAACCTCGGGAAAAAATGTGGAACAGACAGAGCAGGATTTGAAGCACTGCTTTGCCAAAGAGAATTGGAATAAATTACACCTTCGAATTATTTTTTACGGCCGTGAATACTGTCCTGCCCGCAGTTGCGACGGTTTGAGCTGTATGATTTGTAAGCATTGTTTTCCCAACAGAAAAAAAGCAAAAGATTATAAAAGAGCATAAGGAGTTAAGTCTGACATGAGTACTATTGAACCCTCCCAAATTTTAAAACTTCCCAAGGCCGAACTGCATATTCACATTGAAGGCTCGCTTGAGCCGGAGCTGATGTTTCAGCTGGCTAAACGCAATAAGGTAAATCTTAGGTTTAAAAATATTGATGAGATCAAAAAGGCCTATCAATTTCACAATTTGCAAAGTTTTCTAGATATTTATTACGAGGGTGCGGGAGTATTAATTAAAGAACAGGATTTTTTTGACCTAACCTGGGCATACCTTCTAAGGTGCCAACAAGACAATGTTGTTCATACTGAAATATTTTTTGATCCGCAGACTCACACCGAGCGTGGAATAAGCATTGAAACCGTTCTGACTGGAATTAATCGCGCGCTTGTTCAAGCGCAGAAAGAATTGGGTATCTCTTCCTTTCTTATTTTATGTTTTTTAAGACATTTATCCCAAGATTCGGCCATTGCTACTTTAGAGCAGGCGATGCCATTTAAGCACATGATCAAAGCGGTGGGATTGGATAGTTCAGAGGTCGGTCACCCCCCCAGCAAGTTTGAGAAGGTGTTTACTATGGCGCGCGAAGCGGGATTTGAGTGTGTCGCGCATGCCGGTGAAGAAGGACCCGCCGATTATATTTGGCAGGCCCTGGATCTACTTAAGGTGTCCAGGGTAGATCATGGTGTACGCTGCCTGGAAGACGCCCAATTGGTTGAAAAATTGAAGCGCGATGGCATCCCATTGACAGTATGCCCTCTTAGTAACGTAAAATTAAAAGTTTTTGAAAAACTTGAGCAACACAATCTAAAGAAGATGCTTGATATGGGAATTCTCGTCATGATCAATTCAGATGATCCAGCCTATTTTGGAGGCTACTTAGGAGAAAATTTTATTCAATGCTGGCATTGCCTAAATCTAACCTGGCAGGATTTAAAAACTTTGGCTAAAAATTCATTTATCGCCAGTTTTCTTTCCCCTGAAAAAAAGCAGCAATATCTGAGGCTAATAGATGGAATGTAGATCGATATGAAAATTTCTGGAAATATTTTAAAAATGGAGTCGAAGTATATTGATGCTACCACTCCCGTTGAATATACATTGCCGATAGGAAGCGAGAAACTGGCATTAAACCCCCTGATTGGCAGCCATATCTCTTTTCATTTTGATGGTGTTATCAATTGCATTGCCACAGGAGAGAAAATTAAGAAAAGCTATAATCAAGGATACAGCTACAAAGCATTTTTAAAGCTTGCGGCCTGTGATATTTGCATTGTAAGGCCGGAGCTGTGTCACTATCATAAGGGCACTTGCCGTGAGCCGAAGTGGGGAGAACAACACTGCATGATTCCTCATGTCGTCTATTTAGCACAAAGCTCGCACGTTAAGGTCGGAATTACACGCCATTCTCAGATTCCTTATCGCTGGATAGATCAAGGCGCGACCAGGGCCTTGCCAATTTTAAAAGTTCCTAATCGCTATATTTCGGGACTGGTTGAAAGAGAGATTGCCCAGTATCTTCCTGATCGTACTAATTGGAGAAAAATGTTGCTTGGAGAATGCGATGAAGAACAGGATCTTTCACGCATGCGCGAAAGCATTTATTTACAGCATGGTGATTTCTTGGATCAGGTTGGAGCAGAGGACGTGGATGACCCACCATGCGAAATTACCTATCCTATTTTACAACTACCCAAGCGAATAAATTCACTAAGCTTTGACAAAACGCCAAAGATCGAAGGAACTTTATTTGGAATAAAGGGGCAATATTTGATTTTTGATACTGGAGTCGTCAATATGCGCAAGCACCAGGGGTATCATCTAGAAATTTTAAAAGTTTCCTAATATCCCATTTCCTTTAAAGTTGCCTTGATTTTCTCACACGTTTCTTTTAGCTCTTCTTGGGAGGGCGACTTTGAATTTCTAAAATCCATATCAGCCGGTGAGTTGAGAGGGACTAAATGTAGGTGAAAATGAGGTACCTCTAGCCCTTGGATAATGGCGCCAATTCTTTTAGACTTAGCGACTTTGTGAATTGCTTGGCCAATAAATTTGGCATTAGAAAAAACTTTTGAATAAAAAGGTTCTGGTACATCTAAGAAATGGTTGATTTCCACCTTGGGGATGATCAAAGTGTGACCAGGATTAATTGGATTTATAGTCAAAATAGCAATGGTATACTCGTCCTCATAAACTATATGGCCAGGAATATCTCTTTGGATAATTTTGCTAAAAATTGAAGTCATATTAATCTCCCTCTTTTGATATTTATCGATATGCCTATGAAATATTTTCCATATTAGGCCAGATAAGCCAGCTCCTCAAGTTGAACGCACTTATCGGAATTTATAGGGGTTGGGCAAAGATGATCGCATCTGACTGTCTAATGCATTCTAGATAAAGGCAGGAAAACCTGTTTCCGATACTGATTATGTCACTTCGGAAAACTGGAGCAAAAGACCATGGAATTTAAAGATTTTGAGTTTGAGTCCTACGAAAAATACTACGGAGAGCCCGAGCAGGTTCAAAAGGCCATCGAATTTTGCCCAAAGTGCGGTACCCGCTTTAATATTTCACATCTTAGCGACTGTGGAAACCTCTTACTGCACGAGACTGCTCGCTGCCTCGCATGCGATTATGGCTCTCGGCGCCTTATTCATCTTTTACACTAAAGTAAATTGATAAGTTTTTCCCATTTTGTGTTGATTGATCCAATCGCAGGTTCCTGATATCCTAAAAGCTGGGCCTGGAATTTCCAAGATGAGGTGAAGACAGCGTATGAACGGCCAATTACACATCGGTAAATTGAAGTATGATAATCCAGAGCTCATGTCTTTGGATCAGGCCACAGGCTGGATGAAGGATCTCTTAGATGAGCTGAATGAGCCTATCACTACGGGGAGTGTTTTGTTTAGTCAAAGCCCGCCGTTTATAAAATTCAAGGGAGAAGCAATAAAAAAACAGAATCCCAAATACGGAGATATTGTTTTTTTCACAGGCGAGCTAAATTCAAGATTTATCGCCAATTGCGCTAAAAGTGGTGAACCCATGTTGGACGAGATCGATTTAGAGGTTGCAGCAGTGTTTATCAGTGAGGATAGTCGTGACAAAAATACCTTGAATGATGAAGTCGATCTTTTTGTTGATGGTGCAGATTATGATCTTTATTTTTATACACTTCAAAAAATAGATTTTTGCTCAGTGCTTAGAGAGTATATTTTCTTAAATAAAAATCCTTACCCTATTCAAAAAGAAGGTAATTCGTAATGGGAACAGAAGAAATTCTTGAAAAAAATTCAGACTTGTCTTGGATCTACAATGTCCCGCTCAGAGTCACTGTTGAATTAGGCCAGGGAAAACTCAGTATTCGCGATCTACTTCAGCTCGGCCAAGGCTCAGTTTTGGAACTTGAGAAGTTAGCTGGTGAACCACTTGAAGTGATGGTGAATAATCGACTCGTGTCACGCGGCGAAGTTGTTGTTGTAAATGATAAATATGGCATACGCTTGACCGATGTTATTAGCCCAGATGAAAAACAAAAAGACGATTAGCTTAGCTTCAGATTGATATGATTCACAGTAGCGATGGTCCATCGCGTTTTTTATCCATCTCGAAAATAAATTTATCAATCCCGCGAGCTATACCGCTGGCAAAAAGTTCTTGAAAATTAATATTTGTCATCATTTTAAGGTCTCTTGAATTCGAGATAAATCCGACTTCAATAAGAATGGATGGGCGTTTACTTAGTGCTAGGACATAAAAAAGGGCAGGCTTGGGCCCACGATCTTCTATCTTATATTTTAATTTTAAGGCGGCGCGGATACCATCATGGACTTTTTCTGCCAAGCTTTTTGATATTGGAGCTGTTCTTTGAATAACTAAATCTGCCAAGATTTGATTAATGATGACATTTTCTCCTTTGAGATCCTTATTTTCAACACCTTCTATTTTCTTTACGGCGACATCATTATGATTATCTAGATAAAATATCTCTAATCCATTAGGGGCGCCGCTTTCATGGGCATTGACGTGTAGGGATATGAAATAATCGGCATTTACTTTGTCAGCTAATTGAGCTCGCTCATCCAGGCTTAGTGTTCTGTCAATACTGCGAGTTAGATAGGAGTGGTATTTCTTTTTGAGAATAAGATTAAGTCTTTTAGAAATCATCAGGGCCAAATCTTTTTCGCAAACCGTTTTATT